>Ga0182024_10003121_pt1 | contig 40011 bp, 32 predicted proteins | sample P32metaG_FD_120480 | JGI IMG/M metagenome (GOLD analysis project Ga0182024, IMG submission 120480) | Permafrost microbial communities from Stordalen Mire, Sweden - P3-2 metaG (Illumina Assembly) | ecosystem: Environmental > Terrestrial > Soil > Wetlands > Permafrost | place: Sweden: Stordalen...
CTCTCGTCCACCACATCCATCACTTTCCAGGGCATGCTCTCTTGTACCTGCCCTACGCTCTGGACGAAAAGTGTTACCCACTTGCCCGGTCCTTTCTGTTACCTACTTGCCCGGTCCGTACCTCGACGAAGGGCACGGCTTCAGCCGTGCCGCAATGCCTGCAACCAATGAGGGCTTTAGCCCCTGAGGTACTTTTTTCCTACATGTTACGAAGAGCGTGCCTAAGCGGCTTCTAAACCCGCTTACCGCAGACGCTGAAGCCGTGCCCTTCGTTCTGACAACCGCGCGCGACGACGATAACCCTCCGAAAAGAATGCGCTAAAAAGCGCTAAAACTCCCCCTGGCATCACAGCCTCCGCTATAACCTTTAAAGATCAATCCCCGAGGTCTCATGCGCATCGCTCTGCCCCTGGCTCTCCTCTGCGCCACCTTCCTCAACACCCAAGCGCAGCAAAACCCCCCAAAGAGCAACTACCGCGTGCAGGAATTCATGGTCCCCATGCGTGACGGTGTACACCTGCAGACCGTAGTCATCACCAAAGCCAATCAGACTCAACCCCTACCCATCCTGCTCACGCGCACCCCCTACGGCGTTCTCACCCAGGAAGACTTTGACAAACACGCAGAGAAGGACGGCCCCGGCTGGGTACCGGACAGCTGGAAGGAACTCGCCGCTGACGGTTACATCTTTGTCTGGCAAAATCTGCGCGGCCGATTCAACTCCGAAGGCACCTTCCTCCTCACCTCGCAGTACGACCCCAACGATCCCAAGCAACCCAACGAAACCAACGATGCTTACGACACTGTGGACTGGCTCATCAAAAACGTCCCCAACAACAACGGCAAAGTGGGCATCTACGGAATCTCCTACAACGGCCTCACCGCTGCCCTGACCCTGCTGCACCCTCATCCCGCGCTCAAGGCCATCAGCGAGCAAGCCTCGCCGGTCGATCAGTGGATGAACGACGACGATCATCGTTACGGCGCACTACGCGAGAGCTACACCTTTGAATACGCAGTCATGGAGCAAGCGGACAAAAACAACAACACCAACTTCGATTTCGACACCTACGACACCTACGACTGGTACTTGAAAGTGGGTCCCCTCACCAATCTCAATGACAAATATCTCCACGGAACCTTGCCCTACTGGAACGACGTGATGCGCCATCCGGACTACGACCAGTTCTGGAAAAAAGAAGCCTGGGTGAACCAACTGCACAGTTCCACCGTGCCTAACCTCAATGTAGCCGGCTTCTGGGATCAGGAAGATCCCTGGGGTCCCTGGCAGATCTTCCGTCACGCGCAGCAACACGATCCGGAGAACACCAACTTCATGGTCGCCGGTCCCTGGTTCCACGGCGGATGGGCCGCGCCAGTAGGAGACACGATTGGCGCCGTCTCCTTCGGCGGGTACAAAACCGCCCTCGAGTTCCGGCAAAATATCGAAGCCCCCTTCTTCCGTTACTACCTGCACGGAGAAGGACAAAAGCCTGCGTGGCAAGTAACCACCTTCCAGGCTGGCTCGAACACCTGGCACACCTACACCGAGTGGCCCCCGAAACAAGCAAAGCCTACCAACCTCTACTTCCATGCAGACGGAACTCTTTCCTTCGACGCGCCGGCAGGCAACGGACCCGCATATCGGCAATACATCTCCGATCCCGCGAATCCTGTACCCTACCGTGCGCGGCCGATCTCCCCGACCTACCCTCTACCGGAATGGAGATTCTGGGAAGTGGCCGACCAGCGTTTCGTGGATCATCGTCCCGACGTGCTGACCTTTTTGAGTCCGCCTCTTGACCACGATGTGGTCGTGACCGGAGAGATCGCAGCCACTCTGTTCGCCTCCACCTCCGGCACAGACTCCGACTTCATCGTGAAATTGATCGATGTCTACCCCGAGAAAGGGCAGAAGAGTGCCATCGAGGCGAATACCGCCTACGCGAACTCCATGAACGGATATGAGCTACCAATAGCAATGGAGGTACGTCGCGGCCGCTATCTTCACAGCTACGAGCAACCCACGGCACTGGAAGCGAATCAACCACAACGGTGGGAAATTCCTCTGCGCGATCACGATTATGCTTTTCTTAAAGGCCACCGCTTGATGGTGCAGGTACAATCCTCTTGGTTCCCGGTCATCGACCGCAATCCGCAAAAATTCGTGCCCAGTATTTACCAGGCGGCAGCAACCGATTATGTTCCAGCAACCCAGCGCATATTCTGCACTCCAGGCATGCCCTCGCACCTGGTGTTGCCAGTGATCACAAATAGCAACCAGTAGACCTTTAAGAAGCGCTGGATTATCGTTAAAACGCCGTCGTACCGATCCATTTTCGGCTCGCAGATAAGTCACGCAGCCGGTTTGAACGTCCCCCGCTTTGACCCTCGCTGTGTGCAACTTTGCGTACGTACTGAAATCACGAGGAAACACGATGAATCCAAGAACGCTTTTGCCAGTGGCCTTACTAGCCACGCTTACCTCTTCGGTAGGCGTAGCACTCGGCCAGCAACCCGCAGCCTCTCACCTTAGCTACTACGTCATCAACCTGGGTACGCCCCTGGGCGGTACGTTCGCCAACGCCCAGACCCTGAGCCTGCAAGGGTTCGTAGCCGGTTATGCCAACGTGACTGGCGATGTGGCGGAACATGCTGTTCTCTGGCTGCCGAATAGGACCAAAGACCTGGGCACCTTGGGAGGTCCGAATAGCGCTGTGCTCGGCGATCTCTCGGGCTTTTCGGAGACGGCCACGCCCGATCCGCTGGGGCAGGATTTTTGTTTGCTGAGCACCCACCTTACCTGCCAGGCCATTACTGTCGTGAAGCGGAGGGAGGTTGCGCTTCCAACCCTTGGGGGCACCGGCGGCACAGCCTTCGGCAACAACGATCTTGGACAAGTGGTCGGGGAGTCTCTGACCGCAATCCAGGATGCAGGTTGCCTGGTCGGTGGACAGCCGCAGCCACCCCTTTACCAAGTCCAGCAAGGGCTGCCGGTGGTTTGGCAAAATGGAAAGGTCAACGCACTCCCCTTGTTCTCCGGCGACTCCGATGGACTCGCGAATGGCAACAACGACCTCGGTCAGATCGTCGGCTCGACGGGAGACTGTTTTAGCAATCCGGCTGCTCACGCCGTGCTCTGGGACAATGGTAAGGTGATCGACCTTGGCAATCTTGGCGGGGCGAAGAATCACCAGCCCGTAGCCATCAACACCCTCGGTCAAATTAGCGGCGGCTCCGATCTTCCCGGTGATCAAGTTCAGCATGCTTTTCTGTGGCAAAAGGGAGTGATGACGGACCTCGGTACGCTCCCAGGCGACACGTATAGCTTTGGCAATTCCATCAATAACCTGGGCCAGGTCGTCGGGTATTCATGTGACGTGAATTTCAACTGCCGCGCCGTTCTTTGGCAAGACGGCAGCATTGTCGATCTGAACACCCTCATCCCATCGGACTCGAACCTGGTACTGAACTATGCAGCCACCATCGACGATCTCGGGATCATTGCCGGGTACGCGGTCGACCCAAACACAAATACCGACCCCGCATTCGTGTTATATCCCAATTTCGGCGGGTTCCTGCAGGCTCCTCGCAGGGAGTCAACTCCCAGGGTTGCTATGTCTGATAGCCAGCGCACGCTGGTACAACAAAGGATGAAATCTCGAGGAGCACGGCGGACCGGCTTCGGCGCTTCGCAGCAGTGAAACAATAAAGGACGGCCTTCCGGGAAGGAAGGCCGTCCTCGGGCCCAACGCTACACTTCGTTACCTAGGTCAGGGATAAGCGGTTTTCGAAGGGGGTTGACGGCAGGGCTAGTCTATTCTTCAATAAGCAAACACGGTTGGCCCTAAGCCAACTTTGGATCACAGGTCATATTCACCGGGCCTGGCACGATTGCATGGCGAAATAGACAAAACGCGAGGGGATCCCGGTGACCCAATCCTACGAAGAAACTGATGCCCGTCATGTCCTGACCATGGAAGAAATCACAAGCCTCACCGAAGAGGGGGGCAAGGCCGCCGACACCCTCATGAACGTAGTCGCCCTGATCGCCACCCGGTTCAGGACCGATGTGTGTTCCGCCTATCTGCTCGAGCCGGATCGATCCAACCTGGTCTTAGCCGCGACCCTCGGCCTCCACCCGCGATGCATAGGCTCCCTGCGCATGCCGCTCAGCGAAGGCCTCACCGGCCTGGTCGCTGAGCGGGTGATGCCGGTCGCGGTAGAGGACACCAGGCAACATCCCCGCTTCAAATATTTCAAGGAGTCGGGCGAAGAGGTATACCACTCCTTCCTGGGCGTGCCGCTGATTGACCGCGGCATTCTGCAGGGTGTCCTTGTAGTGCAAACCAAAGAGCCGAGAATCTTCCGGGAAAGTGAAATCCGCATGTTGTCCGAGGCCGCCAGCCAGGTCGCACCCGTGGTCAGCGAGGCGCGCACGCTGGATCGTTTCATCGCCCCCGTCCAGGAGCGCCTGTGGTCAGTCGCCCGCAATCTCTGCTGGTGTTGGGACTACGACTGCATCAGCTTATTTCGCGACCTCAATCCCACCCGCTGGTGGCAACTGAATCAGAATCCCATCGCCCTACTCAACGAGATGCCGGTAGGAGAAATCGAGCGCCGCGCCACTGAACTGGGTCTGCATAGCCGCATCAACTATGTCTACCGCCGGCAGCAGGAGTATCTACGCGCCGATCGCACCTGGGGCTCCATGAATGCAGGTGTGCTCCGGCCGCATCCCGTGGCCTATTTCTCCGCTGAGTTCGGCTTGCACGAATCTCTGCCCATTTATTCCGGCGGCCTGGGTGTTCTGGCCGGAGACCACATCAAGAGTGCCTCCGACCTGGGGATTCCCCTCGTCGGCGTCGGCTTGTTCTACGGAGAAGGTTACTTTCTCCAGCGCCTGGACCGGGACGGCTGGCAGCGGGAAGAGTATCTCCAGACAGATGTCACCCAACTCCCTATGGAACTAGCCATCGGCAAAAACGGGGAACCGGTGGTGATCGAAATCGAAACCCGCGGCGGCTCCATTCGCGCCAAGGTCTGGCGAGTCAAGGTCGGGCGTTGTGATCTGCTGTTGCTCGACTCCAAAGTCGCGGGCAATGCACCCGAGGACCTGGATCTGAGTTCTCGCCTGTACGGCGGCGACGCGCGTACGCGTATCCGTCAGGAGTTGCTCCTGGGCGTCGGCGGATTTCGCGCCCTGAAGGCCATGGGCATTGCTCCAGGCGTTCTCCACCTCAACGAGGGGCACAGCGGGTTCGCGGTATTAGAGGCGGTGCGTGATCGCATGCACGAAGAAGGCCTGGACTTCGACACCGCCGCGAACCAGATTCCCCGGGAAGTGATCTTCACCACCCACACCCCGGTGCCGGCGGGCCATGACCGCTTTCCTGCCGAACTGATCGAGGAGCACCTGGGCCCACTGCGCGACCAACTGGGCATTTCGCAACAGAGACTGATGGGTTTTGGCCGCGAGAGTCTCAACGATCAGCATGAACCTTTCTGTATGACCGTGCTCGGCCTGCTGCTCTCGCGCCGCGCCAATGCCGTCTCCTCTCTGCATGGCGAGGTCTCGCGAGCCATGTGGAAGGGCCTGTTTCCCGGCAAGTCGGAAGACGCCGTGCCCATCGGCCACATCACCAACGGGGTCCACGTACCATCCTGGCTGGCGCCGCAAATGTCGCGTCTCTACGACCGCCATCTCGGGGTCGGCTGGCAGGGGAAGAGCTCCTGGCTGCGCACCTGGGAGCCGGTCGAGAACCTCGACGATGGCGAACTATGGGAAACCCATCTCGCGCTCAAGTCGCAGCTCATCGAGTTTGTCCGCCGCCGGGCCCGCGAACAGGCCGAACGCCGTGGCGAATCAACTGAGACTCTGCTCCGCCTGGGCAAGGTACTCTCTCCGGATGCGCTGACCATCGGCTTCGCGCGCCGCTTTGCCACCTACAAACGAGCCAACCTGATCCTTGCCGATATCGAGAGACTGGCGTCTATGGTCAACGATCCCAAACGCCCGGTGCAGTTCCTTTTTGCCGGCAAGGCTCATCCCCACGACGAGCCGGGAAAACTGGTGCTGCAGCAGATCGCCGAGATGATGCGCGACTCCAAATTCGGAGACAAGTTTGTCTTTATCGAGAACTACGACATCAATGTCGGCCGCCACCTGGTGCAGGGTGTCGATGTGTGGCTGAACAATCCCCGGAGGCCTCTCGAGGCCTCCGGTACCAGCGGGCAAAAGGTGGTACTCAACGGCGGCCTGAATCTGTCCGTATTAGATGGCTGGTGGGCAGAAGCCTATGACGGCCTCAACGGCTTCGCCATCGGGGGCGGCAGAACCCACACCAATATGGACGTTCATGACACCCGCGACGGCGAAGACCTGTACCGTGTCCTGCTGGACGAAGTGATCCCTCTCTACTACCAGCGCGACAAGGACGGACTCCCTCGGGGATGGATCACTCGCATGAAGCGGACCATCCGCACCCTGGGCTGGCGTTTCAGCGCCGACCGCATGGTGATGGACTACACCCGGAACTGCTACGTTCCCGCAGCCGGGGGCACCTCCAGCGAAATGAAGAGCCCCTGCTAGTAATCGTTTTTCACGTGACATAGCATTTAATAATCGTTTTTCACGTTCGATAATCGTTTTTCACGTAATATCTTGCCAGAAACCAAAATTCGCACCACCAAATAGGTTTTCAGCAAGATGGCCTCCCCTAATCAATTTTCAGGCCCAATAACCAATTTTCACGGGCTGGCCCTCCCTGAAAGAGCGACCCCGGCGGGCTACGCGGCCCTGATCGACGCCTATCGAATGCCAGTGCCCCCACCCCGGACGCTTTTTGCCACGAGCGACCGTCATCGCAGCAGGGAAGCGGAGGGATGGCAGATCCTCACCCCTCGACACACGCCTTCGTCGGACCTTGAGGGCCACCTTACATTCGCTCTTAAAAATGAGGGACTTGATCTCGCAATCCTGAAGCGTTTGTTTACTGTTGTCACCCCAGGAGAGATCGAGGCCATCGTTCGCGCCAAGCCAACCGGGGGGTACGCCCGGCGGATCTGGTTTCTGTATGAATGGCTCCTGAACCGGAGGCTTGATCTGCCCGACGCCACCAAGGGCAACTACGAGCCGGCCGTCGATCCCCAACAGCAGTGGGCAGTTGCCGGCGAAAACTCGCCCCGCCACCGCGTCCGCAATAATCTCCCCGGCACGCCCGCTTTCTGTCCCCTGGTGTTTCGCACCGCGGCTACAGAAGAATTTGCTGCCATGGATCTGGCCCACCGCGCGCAAAAAGCCGTCGCGGCGGTGCCCAAGGATCTGCTCGTCCGTACCGCAGCTTTCCTGCTATTAAGGGACTCTCGATCAACGTTCGCCATCGAAGGCGAACGCCCTTCCCAGGATAGGATCCGCCGTTGGGGTCAAGCCATCGCCGAGGCCGGGCGGCATCCCATCGATCGAGAGGAGCTATTACGGCTCCAGGCCATCGTGATCGGAGACGCTCGGTTCGTGAAGCTAGGACTGAGAGAGGAAGGCGGTTTCGTCGGAGAGCATGACCGCGAAACGCGCATGCCCATCCCTGGCCATATCAGCGCCCGGCCCGATGATCTTGCTTCGCTGATCGACGGCATGGTCGCATTTGACCGCGGAGCGGCGCGCTCTCTTGATCCCGTCATCGCTGCGACCGCCCTCGCCTTCGGCTTTGTCTACGTCCATCCGTTTATCGACGGCAACGGCCGCATCCATCGCTACCTCATTCATCATGTTCTGGCCCAGCGAGGCTTCAACCCGTCGGGAATCGTCTTCCCCATCTCCGCGGCGATCCTGGAGCGGCTTGATGCCTATCGCGCCATCCTTGAGGGCTACTCAAGACGGCTCCTGCCCGCGATCGATTGGCGGCCGACAGCGGATGGCAATGTTGAAGTCCTGAACGACACGGCAGATTTTTACCGCTTCTTTGATGCGACCCCACATGCCGAGTTCCTCTACGCGTGCGTGCGCAAGACGATCGAAGAAGACTTGCCGCGGGAGACCAAATTCCTCGCACGTTACGATCAATTTCGCAGCCGTATCGAGGCCATTGTGGATATGCCGGATCGAACCATCGATCTGTTGTTCCGCTTCCTCCACCAGCATGGCGGACAGCTGTCGAAGCGCGCCCGCGAACACGAGTTCGCCCAATTGACGGAGACAGAAGCCACCGCTATCGAACGTGCTTACCAATTGGCATTCGCGCCGGAATAAGCCGGAAAGAATTGTTGAGCGTGACCGGAGCCAAGGAACCGGACGTGTCGGTCAGCATGGAAAAAACGGTGACTCAGAAAGCCGACGTCATCAACTGGTTGAAGCGTTCGCTGGATGCAGTCGCCACCGCTCGCGCCCAGTCGAAGCCGGGCGATTATCAGCGCAAAGTCAGCATCGACGGCAAAACCGTTACCGTCGATGGCATGTATCTCCGCATCATCGTGCACGCCAACGAGCACATGGGACAATCAATCGCCTACGCCCGCATGAACGGTATCGTACCGCCGTGGTCCAAGCCTGCACCGTGAAGAGAGAGATCTGCGGTGTCCTTTCGGTCGCTTTCAACCTGTCCAAATCAGATTTTCCGTTGGGCAATTTGGAAAGCACATGCAACCTTCATTGAACCCAAAGAGGCTGGGGAAGAGACTGTCGAACGAAGGGCACGGGTTCAGCCGTGCCGTAAATGGCCCGGGCGCTTGACGGCTTTAGCCGCTGAGGTACGCTTTTCGCAGGCCTAAATTGGAAGAATACCTCAGGGCCTGAAGGCCACATGACCTCGCCGTCTTATGTATGGGCTTTAAGGGGCTAGAAAAGAACCGCAGGTCGCCCGACGCAATCAGTCCCGAAGGGACGGGACAATTTGTAGCCCGGCACGGGAGTGCCGGGTAGGATTTCAGCAAATCGAGTCCCGAAGGGACGGCACAATTTGTAGCCCGGCACGGGAGTGCCGGGTAGGATTTCAGCAAATCGAGTCCCGAAGGGACGGCACAATGGGGAGTTCTCACGCAGACTCTAAAGCCCTTATTCGTGCAAGGTGCCGTGTGGCACGGCTGAACCCGTGCCCTTCGTTCATCAACACAACTCGAAAACTTGTTGCCATTTGGACAGCAGCCAACCAACAGAAGCAACCTGATTTTATTCGGCCAAGCTCTCCTCAAAGCAATCAATAGGTTGCATCATCGAAAAGCCGGTTGATCCGCTTTAGCCGCTGCGGAGCGGGCCGACAAACCTAAGCAGCAAACGCAGACGCCATCTGCTCCTGCTCCGACCGCCGGATGCGCAGCTCCTCCGCCTCGTCTCGCCAGGTCTTCACCGCAGCGGCCACTTCCGCAATCAAGCCATCCGCGTCTTTCAGACTAAGCGCGTACATCTTATGAGCCGCGCGCGCTATCTCCACATCGCACGCAGTCTCTGTTTCATTAATCGCCAGCGTCAGGTCGTCCCGCTCGACCGAGGGATTGATGTCATACGCCGGCGCCAGTCGAACCCCGCGATCCTCGACAAAGAACCCGTGGTTCCGCAGGTGATCGTCAGTATTGTGGATCAGGATACTGAACACAATGCGGCGAAAAAGCTGATGCGTATCACCGAGCGTGGCCGCACCTTGCCGCTGCAACAACTCCACCAACTCGAGGTAGCTTGCCCCCGGTTCGCCGTCACGCCGTTGGGTAAGCGTCATCGCGGATACAAAAGCCCTCCTGCCTCCGCCTGCAGTGCGATCGAATCGCTTCACCAGAAATGTCGATTGGTCGCCAGTATCCAGCAGTCGCGCCGCCGGCAAATGGATGCCGCATTTCGCAGCCAGCCGGTGCGCCAGCATCTCCCACGCGGCCATATTCCGTGTATCCGCGCGGCTGGGAAATTTTGCAATACAAAGAGCTCCCCCTTCGTCGCGCACCGAGGCTTTAGGACGAGCGCCCCCGAGGGAAGACCCAGGCGCCAGCAACTGATTCAGCCATCGTGCGTACTCCGGAGTGTCTTCCTCATCGATATGCTGCTCCAGGCCTTCACTCGCCGCCTGTAGTTCGCGGACGGAAGTGATCGGAGGAGCAGCCATGCGGGCGTCGCTATCAATAAACTCGCCTCCGCCGAGGGATCGCAGCCGAAGGGCGCCGAGCCGAGTTTCATCATGCACGCCCAGCAAATAATCCCACTCGGTCAATCGCCGCGCCGTCCGCACCTCTTGCCTGGCACGAAGATTCTCCCTCCGTTGCATCAACAAACGCCCCCATCGATCAGGAGCTGAGTCGAGAAAAATGCCAAAGTTGCTGCGCGACTGTGCCGGGTACTGCGCCCCCTCCAGCAACTGCAGATCGGGATCAAACGCGAAGGCTGACTCACTGCCCAGCCATTCCGGGGCGTACTCGAAGGAAAACACTTCCTGCCGGCCGGAGCTTTGGGCGTGCAGTGTCCCCATCAGCGCGGGGCCGCCCATCCCCTCTGCGTCGACATGGACCAGCACCGATTTCTGCCGGCCGCTCATTCTTTTTGACTGGCTTTCTTGACGCGTTCTGATTTACGTCGCGGCGCCCGCGCCCGCGTCCCGAGCTCAGCGTCCTGCAGCTTGCGCCCAAGTTCGTCGTCAGTGGCGAGACTGTTCAGATCCTGTTCCAGCCGGAGCGCCTGCATCACGCGGGCATAGTTGCCGAATGAGACTCCGGGGTCGCCCTGCTCTACCCGGGATAACGTAGCCCGGGCAATGCCGGCACGCTGCGCCACCATATCCGCCGAGTAGCGGCGGCGCAAACGCGCAGCTTTCAGCCTCGCTCCGAATCCTTCCAGTATCCTGGCCAGCGCAGGGAGAATGCTATCTGTTTTCTCTTTCATAACGTCTCATATGTTACACATAAAACACAAATACCGCTCATTTAATGAGACATTACATGAATCTGCGTCGACAATCGTAGCCGTGCCTTCTCCCCCGTTCGCCACCGGGAGAAGGCCAAAACACGGCAAAAAGAGGGCGTTCTCTACCGCCGATCGCCTCCGTTAGGTCTCTGTGGTCCCGACGGCCGATTCTGCGGGCTTGGCGCCGGGGGCCGGTTTGGGGCAGAAGCGGGCCGGTTTTGTTGTGGAGGCCTGTTCTGCGGGGCAGGACGAGTGGAAGGAGGCTTGTTCTGCGGGGCAGGACGAGTGGTAGGAGGCTTGCCACCCGGAGGTCGGGTCGTAATTGGCCGGTTGTTGGGCGTACCCGGCCGTACCGGCTGGATCGACGGCCGCCCGTTATTTGGTGGCCGATTGTTATTCGGCGGCCGGTTATTCCCGGGCGGACGATTCCCCGGACCACTAATAGGACGGGTGAGCCCAGGCCGCGTCCCCGGGCGGTTGATAGGTCTGGGTGGACGGTAATTCGGCGGCCGATAGCCCCAGTTGCCTCCGTACCCCGGGCGATTGCGATAAACCACAGGGCGAGGACGATACCAGGGACGTGGTGGCCGATACCCAACACCCCAGCCACCCCAGGGGCCGCGGTTGTAATATATCCGCCGGCCTCCCCAGTTCCATCCCCAGCCACCCCATCCCCAGGGCTGGCTGACCAGGAGCGCGGTGATGCCAACGGCAATCCCGAACGTGACCAACCCCGGGCCCCCGCCGCCGGTATACACCACCGTGGGATCATATTGCGGGAGGTACACCACCTGCGGATTCGCCGGTTGGATCACGTAGATGGGCCCACCTCCAGCCTGCTGCACCTCTACCTGTTGCTGTGCAGTGCTGCGCAGTGCGCCCGAACCATACGCCTGCGCCCGCAAACGCTGGATGGCTGCCGACACCTGGCCCTGATCTGCCGTGACCGCCGCTCCAATGGCCGCATAGTCATCGATATTCTCCGCCATCATCTCGACAACCTGGGGGAAACCTGCCAGGGCGACGAATGCCGGATCAAAACCCTGTTGCTGGGCCGCTTCGGTGAGCTGCGACACGGCGAGGTTGTGGTTCTGCCCCAGCCAGTTATCGAAATCCAGGATCTCCTGAGGATTGGTGGACGCCGTCGTGATCTGCGCCAGCAAGGCGTCCGGATAAAGCGCAACCGGCGCCAGCAACTGATCCAGCTCCTGGGGTGTGGGCACCGGCGGCATCTGCGCCTGCAGGTCGGGAGCAAGACCCTGAAACAAGAGGAGAACGACCAACAGAAGAACGGCAGACAGACTCGGTTTGTTCTGCATCAGGCTCTCCGCATTCGAGATAGACAGTCCACCATACTACTTTAGGAGAGCGACCGCTCATACGCCGTAGGGTCGCGACGGCTAAGATTGATGAAATTTTGATGCATTCATGACAGGCACCCAAAACCCGAACGCGCAGGTAAGCGCCGTCATCCTGGCGGCAGGCACATCCACGCGCATGGGCCAGGCAAAGCAGCTACTGCCGCTGGGTGGGACCACCGTGTTGGCGCGGACGATCGACAACGTCCGCTCCGCCGGATTGGTTGAGATGGTTCTCGTTCTCGGCGCTTCGGCCGAAGCCATTCGCCGGCAGCTCCCCCAGTCTCTCCTGGACGGTCTCAAGGTGGTGGTCAACCAAGCCTACCGGCAGGGAATGGCAAGTTCACTCCGAGAAGGACTTTCCGCTCTCGATCCACAGACCGGCGCCGCCCTCATCATCCTCGGGGACCAGCCCTTCATTCGACCCCAAACCCTCCATCAAATCATGGCGGGATACCATCGGTCCGGGGCGCAGATTGTCATTCCCTCGCACCAGGGCAAACGCGGTAACCCCGTATTGCTCAGTCGGTCGGTTTTTCCCGAGGTGATGGCACTGGAAGGGGATACCGGCTGCCGGGCGATCTTTCCGAATCACTTGGAAGCGATACTTAAAGTGGAAGTCGAAGATCCGGGAATCCTGCTCGACATCGATAATCAGGATGATTACGACCGGCTCAAGCTAAGCACTAGGGAGCAACATCCGCCTCGCATTGACGAATGACGGCGTCCGTAACGAAATCGCATCCGCTCAAGCGCTCTTCATGCAGTGGCAGAGAGGAGGCGCCCCCGCCGCGACGGAGCGACACCATTTGACTGATCACGCTCAACGCAATCTCCTCCGGTGTCGACGCACCGAGGTGCAGACCCGCCGGTGCGTACACGGTGGCGATCTTTTCTTCCGCCGTTCCCCCGGCGCGCAGGTAGTCCAGCACCAGCCTGGCCCGATGGCGGCTGGCGATCAGGGCAACATAGGCCGCATTGCCTTGGAGCGCCTTTTCCAGCCATAAATGATCCCTTTTATGTTGGGTGGCGATGACCACAAAGCTCTTAGCCCCGATCGGCGTTTCTGTGAGATCGAAATCTTCCGTGACCAGTCGCTCTGCCTGCGGGAAAGCGCTGCGCTCGGCGGCCGGGTCATTGACGGTGATGGAAAAGCCCATCAGGTCACCCAGCACGGCCAGGGTTTCGGCGATGCGGCCGTGGCCTATGATCAGAAGTTCGGGCTTGGGCAGAACCGGTTCGATGAATATGTCCATGGTTCCTCCGCAGGGCATGCCGACCCCAAGTTCTTCATCGCTCATGTCCACGGTAATCATCCGTGGCCGCTCCGTTTCGAGGCTGGTCAGCGCTTCGCTGCGAACCGCGCTCTCCGCGCACCCTCCCCCTACCCATCCCAACACCAGTTTGCCGAACTGGTCGATAATAGCCTTGGAGCCGCGTCGAGCCGAGGAAGAACCCTCAACCCTAACCACGGTAGCGATGGCGAAGGGTTGGCCCCGGGAGGCAAGTTCGGCCGCTTTGGTATAGAGGTCGGTGAACATCCTTGAACCGGTATCATATTCTTTCGTTGCAGCACGCTTCAACCACGGGGCACGGGCTTAGCCTTGTATAGCGAGCAGGTACGCGCCCATTACGCCAACCCTCGCAACGTCGGCAGCGTAGTCGACCCTTCCGGCAAGTCGATGGTCAAGAGCGCGCTCGATAGCGACACAGTGCTGATCTCCCTGCGCATTGAAAACGACATCATCCAGGAAGTGAAGTTCAAGTGCATGGGATGCGCGGTCGCCATCGCCTGTTCGTCCATGGCGACAGAGATGGTGTTAGGCCGGCCTGTCGAAGAGGCGTATGGGATTACCGAGGCGTCCGTAGCCCAGGCACTGGGCGGCATACCCGAATACAAGATGCGCTGCAGCAACCTGGCCCCAGCCGCCATTCGCAATGCCATCGACGACTGGCGAAGCCGCGGCTAAAGGGAGAAAAATGACAAACCTTGTGCCCTCTGCAGTATCGAAGAGTGAAATCGAAGGGTGCCCCAGGTCTCGCGTTTGAGACCTGGGATCCCTCAAACCAATTCCTACTGGAAACACCCACCCCCTCCTTGTCATCCCGAGGAGCGGACTTGCCTGCGGCAAGTTAAGAGTGAAATGAACGCTGGAAATCGATATTGATTCTATTGGGTTTATTTTTTGTTCATTAGGAGCGAAGCCGAGGGACCTGCGGTTTTTATCCCCCAATCAAATCCAAAACGAGTACGGTTTGCCCCTTTATCTTCTTCAAATCATGTACCTGGACTCTTCTCGCGCATCTAATCACACAACTGTAAGGAGACATACCCCATGAACCCTGGCCGCTTACGATCATTCGTCATGTCCGCCGCTCTTCTCCTAGTCCTTCCCGCCGCCTTCGCTCAGACCACCGACCCCGGCGCAAAACAAGACATGAAGAACGCCGGATCCGACACCAAGCATGCTGCAACCAGCACCGGGCATGGCATCAGCCAGGGCAGCAAGACCGCCTATCACAAGACTGCTTCAGGAACCGACAAGGGCTACGACAAAACCAAGTCCGGAACCAAGACCGCGTATCACAAGACAGCGTCCACGACGGAAAAGGGCTACGACAAAACCAAGTCTGGTACTGAAACTGGTTATCACAAAACGGTGCAGGGAACCAAGACCGGCTACCACAAGACGGTCAATGGAACCAAGACCGGGGCTGACAAAGTGGGCGACACGCTAACCAATAAGCACCAGGCGCCAGCCGACGGCCCTCAGCGATAACTACGGTTCCTGGCTCCAATCGCATGGGATAGTGCTGCCGGTGCTGTTGCTCTCCATCGCCATCTCCAGCAACCGCATGGTTCGCCACGCCTGCAGCGGAGTGACCTCCACGGCCGCATTCCCATGGATCGCATCGCGAATATTGATGTAGTAGCCGCGGTAATCCCCTGCCTCGGTAGGGATGCGCGTGCTTACTGGCTCGCCTCCCTCATCGACGGTGAGCGTTCCCCAGTGCTCCGGACGTTCCACTCCCCAGGGTGCGGAAGAAAACACATCCCCCGCGAGCAGATGGGCCTCCTGGCCATCAATCCCGAATTTTCGGAACGTGCCCTGGGTGCCGTTGAGGGTAAAGCGGGGTCCTGGATCGCGTGCCAGGCAGGTCGCACGCAGCCACACGCTGAGACCGGACGGCACCGCCTGTTTATGGGAAACCGGGTAATGCAGGCACAGGTCGAAGCCATCGTCGCTCCGGGCGCCCTCTCGTTCCATCCGAACTCTCCCCCAGACCGAAGCGGGGACCCCAAACAGCACTAACGCTTGGTCCACCAGGTGGGCTCCCAGGTCCCAAAGCACGCCTCCGCCCGGACCGCCATCCTCCCGCCATGCATGCAACCGCGGCAACTGGCGAAACCGGTCATAGTGGGACTCAAACATCACTAGCCGCCCCAGCCGGTCGTTCTCCAGCAGCTTACGCACGGTCAGGAAGTCCCCATCCCAGCGCCGGTTTTGATACACGCTGAGCAGTTTTCCCCGGGCCCGGGCCAGCTGGATCAGCTCCGCGGCCTCCGCGGAACTCAAAGCAAACGGCTTATCGATGACCACGTCGCGGTCGGCCAGCAAGCACTGCCGGGCGATGGGCAGATGGCTCGCATTCGGCGTGGCCACCACCACCAGCTGGATGCTCGTGTCCTTCAGCAGGTCTTCGACCGAAGTCAGGATCTTCACATGGGGAAACGCTGTGGCGGCCTGGGGCCCGCTTCTCTGTACGATGGCGGCAAGCTCCAGGCCCTCAACAGCTTGAATGACATTCGAGTGAAAAATCCGTCCTGCGAATCCAAAGCCAATCAAGCCAACCTGGATGCATTTCATGAGTCGTGCGGCTCTCCTTATGAATCTTTATACGTGAAGGGGAATTCGGTTACTTTTGCTAGTTCCGAGGTTTCGCCCGAGGCCGCCGATCGCTTGACAAACGGCCATCCAGGCAAGAGTATTAAATCCTGATGCAGACTCTGCCCCATCCCGCTGGCTGTTGTTGCTGTGACAAGTGTTGTCCTTTGTCATGCAGCGCGAGCGGGTGTGAGTTTTCATAGCAGAGTGGTAGGGAATCCCTACCAGTTCTTCGCATAACTCAGACTAAGTAACCACAACCGCTGCCAGCCTCTGGCGAGCGGTTTTTTATTTTGACTCAAAACGGAAAGGAGCCAATTTGCCAGCCCCCAGTTTGCCAGCCCCCAATTTGCGCGGCTTGGACATCGAAACGATGCCGGTAGGCTCCCCTCCGAAGCTGAGCCACCTCCAGATGCTGGAGGCGGAGAGCATCCACATCTTCCGCGAGGTGGCAGCTGAGTTCGAAAAGCCGGTCATGCTCTACTCCATCGGCAAGGATTCTTCCGTTATGCTGCGGCTGGCGCAGAAGGCCTTCTATCCAGGGCCCATTCCGTTTCCTCTCCTGCACGTCGATACTGGTTACAAATTCCGCGAGATGATCGCCTTTCGCGACGACTATACCCGCCAACTCGGAGTGGAGCTGCTGGTGTGGCGCAATGAAGCCGCGCTTGCCGATGGAGCCAATCCGGTGGCGCTGGGAACACGCCGCTGCTGCGGACTACTCAAGACCACCGCGCTGCTCGACGGCCTGCGTGCCCACGGGTTTGACGCTGCTTTCGGTGGCGCTCGCCGGGACGAAGAAAAATCCCGCGCCAAGGAACGCATTTTTTCCTTTCGCGACAGCGCCGGCCAGTGGGATCCCAAAAACCAGCGACCTGAATTGTGGAACCTCTATAACGCGCGCGTAAATCCAGGCGAGAGCATCCGCGTATTTCCTCTCTCCAACTGGACCGAATTAGACGTCTGGCACTACATCCACCTGGAAGACATTCCGGTAGTCCCGCTCTATTTCGCCAAGGAGCGTCGGATGCTGGTACGCAGCGACAGCCTGATCCCTATCGAACAATCATTTGTGCAAGGCCTGCCGGGAGAAGAGCAATGGGTCCGCTGCCGTCTGCGGTCGTTAGGGTGCAGCCCTTGCACCGGAGCCATACGCTCTGACGCTGACACCATTCCCAAAATCATCAGCGAGCTGGTGGCGTTCCGTTCGTCCGAGCGAGCCAACCGCGTGATTGATCACGATCAGGACGGATCGATGGAATTGAAAAAGCGCGAGGGCTACTTCTAATGCCACTCTCCCTCGATCATGGCGCCGTAGAAGACATGTTTTCCATGGAAGATTTTCTCGCCGCGGAACAGGCGAAGGAGCTGGTGCGTTTCAGCACCGCAGGCAGCGTGGATGATGGCAAGTCGACCCTGATCGGCCGCTTGCTCTACGACTCGCAAAACGTCTACGAGGATCACGTACGCGCCGTGACCAAAGCGGCCAGCGCGAACGCCGCCGCCGCGATCGATTTTGCCCAGCTCACCGACGGCTTGCGCGCGGAGCGGGAGCAGGGGATTACCATCGATGTCGCCTACCGCTACTTCTCGACCACCCATCGCAAGTTCATCATTGCCGACACGCCAGGCCACGAGCAGTACACGCGCAATATGGCCACCGGTGCTTCCACTGCCGATGTGGCCATCATCCTGGTCGATGCCCGCAAAGGCATCCTGACCCAATCCCGCCGCCACGCCTACATCGCTTCTCTGTTGGGTACGCGCCACATCGTCGCCGCCGTCAACAAGATGGACCTGGTGGACTACTCCCCCGAGGTGTTCGCACGGCTGCAGCGCGATCTGCAGCAGCTGGCGCAGAAGCTGCACATCGTGGATTTGCAAGTGATCCCCATCAGTGCATTGCTCGGCGACAATGTAGTCGATCGCGGCTCGAGTATGGACTGGTATGAAGGGCCGACACTGCTCGAGTACCTGGAGACTGTACCCCTGGGGCAGGACGTCACTGGCCGCCCCTTCCGTCTTCCTATCCAGCGAGTGATTCGCCCCGATCAGGACTATCGCGGCTTTGCCGGACAGATTGCCTCCGGCGCCGTGTGGCCGGGCGATCGCGTGGTCGCTCTACCTTCCGGCAGAACCAGCCGGGTAAAGAGCATCACCACCTTCGACGGGGATCTGGCGAGAGCCGTAGCGCCCATGTCGATCGCAATCACGCTCGAAGATGAGCTGGATATCAGCCGGGGAGAGATGCTCGCCGCGGCCCACCAGCCGCCGGTGGTGGCAGCGAACTTTGTCGCTGCGCTGGTTTGGATGGATGCCCAGCCGCTCGATCCGGCTACGAGTTACCTGCTGAAGCATACTTCGCAAACGGTGAAGGCCAGGGTCAAGGCCATCAAGCACCGGGTGAATATGCAGACACTGGATGCCGAGCCGGCTGCCACCCTCGAACTCAACAGCATCGGCGTCGTGGACGTCGAGACCACGCGGCCGCTGTTTCTCGACCCCTATGTCGCGAACCGTTTAACCGGCAGCTTCATCCTGATCGACCCGCTATCGCACGCGACTGTCGCCGCCGGCATGGTACGCGAGGTGTCGAGCGGCCGGCAGGACACGACCACCGTGGCTGTCATAGCCATCCGCAATCCGGAACGCCTGCGCAGCCTCGAAACCGCGTTAGTCGAAGCCGGGGTACAAGTGGTCACGACGCGCACAGCCAACCGCGATCTGTGGCAGAAATTGTTACAAATTGGAGTGGTCGTCTTAGTCGAGGCTGAGGGGCAATCTGATTTCCCCGGCGAGATCTCGATCGCCCATGATCCTGCTGCGTTGGTCTTCGAGCCATTGGAGGAACCGACGATCGACCTGGTTCTGCGTGCCCTCAACAGGAGCAACCCATGAGTCTTCAGGAAAGAATCACCGCCGCGCACACCCTGGTGAACCAGCAGATCGCGGCCGCCATGAAAGAAGACATATGCGTAACCAGCAGCTTTCAGGCGGAAGACATGGTGGTCGTGCACCTGGTGCGAGAAGCCATCGGCGACGTGCCGGTGATCTTCCTCGATACCGGCTATCACTTCTCTGAGACCTATGAGTATCGCGACCGCCTGGCGCAGGAATGGAATCTGAACCTGGTGAATGTATTGCCTCAGCTCACGGTAGCCGAACAGGAGTCTCAATTCGGCATCCTGAACCAGACGGCGCCCGATCGCTGCTGTGGCATGCGCAAGGTCGGTCCACTGTTTGCATCCCTCGAGCCCTATCGCTTGTGGTTTACCGGGCTGCGTCGGGAGCAGGCCAAGACCCGTGCCAACCTGCAGCCTGTGGACGCCTTCACCTTGCCCACTGGCAAGCAGTTACAGAAGATCAGCCCGCTGGCCGACTGGTCGACCCGCGACGTATGGCAATACGCCGAGCAATACGGCATCCCGCTGCTGCCGCTTTATGAAAAGGGCTACACCAGCATTGGCTGTGAGCCATGTACCAGCCTGCCGTTCGATCCTGATGATCCTCGCTCGGGCCGCTGGGGCGGCCGCAAGCAGGAATGTGGTATCCACGTGCAACCGCAGTAGAGAGAGTCCCTATGTTGGAGCTGGCGATAGGATTTTCGATAGCAGTGGTGATCGCGCTCACGGGCGTGGGTGCGGGCGTGGTTACGGCGCCGTTATTGATACTTTTTCTTCATGTGCCGGTAGAGATTGCCGTGAGCACCGCGTTGGCCTACGCAGCGGTGGTCAAGCTGATCGTGGTTCCGGTGCAAATTGTGCGCAAGCAAGTCTCCTACCGGATCCTGCTCTGGATGCTCGTCGGCGGCGTCCCCGGAGTGATCCTCGGTTCCATCTTCTTCCACCATGTGGCGCAGCACGGCCCCAAATCGCTGCTCTACATCGTGCTCGGCTCCATCATCATCTTCTCCTCCGGGTGGCAGCTATTTCGCCACTTTCGCCCCGACGCCATCACCCGGCCCACGACCGACCGCACCAAGTGGATGGGCTTAATTACGTTTCCCATCGCCGCTGAGGTAGGTTTCTCCTCTTCAGGAGCCGGCGCGCTGGGCACTGTCGCCCTATTGGGCCTCACTTCCCTGACCACCGCCCAGGTAGTAGGCACCGACCTTACCTTTGGTCTCGTGCTGTCCGTGGTAGGAACCGGGGTCCACATGATCGGGGGCTCATACGACTCGGCATTACTGTGGAAACTGGGAATCGGTGGCGTCTTCGGAGCAATCGCCGGCAGCGGCGTTGCGCCGCGCATCCCCAATCGCCAGCTACGCTTCGCCTTATCCCTCTGGCTAATGACGATAGGCTTCCAGTTTGTCTATCAAGCCGCCCATTTCGGAACCAGATAAACCGCCCCTGAAGCTCTAAATCCTAAACAAATCCCGGGTGCCCCATATCTCGCTCGTTTTTCGCGAGATGTGGGATTCCACTGTGCCCAACCGGAAGCATTCGGTTCCCTATCGGCACTTAAGGTCTAGACTCGTGGTATCCCACATCTCGCGAAAAACGAGCGAGATATGGGGCACCCAAGATCGGCTGCAAATAGAATGGGGAGCACTATGAAGATACTCACCTCCGAACTTCATGCCAGCCGCAAAGGACCCGAAGCATATTTCACCGGTACCGTCTGGCTCAATGAAATCGTAGGCGCCACCCCGCCCTCGCATCTCAAGGCAATTCGTGTCTGGTTCGCCCCGGGCAGCCGCACGGCGTGGCACACCCACCCAGTGGGTCAAACACTCCATGTATTGGATGGCCTGGGCCTGGTGCAATCAGCCGGCAAGGCACCGCAGATCATTCGACCCGGCGATACTGTATCCATCGCGCCGCAAGAACGCCATTGGCACGGCGCCGCGCCGGGAAGAACCATGACCCACCTGGCCATGCAGGAAACAGACGAACATGGCAGCGATGTCGTGTGGTTGGAACACGTCTCAGACGACGAATACTCCCAGCCGCCTATCTGATGGCAAGGTGCTGCCCAGCCCCCGAGTTGCCCAGCCTAGGTATCCAGCCGGTACTTGTTCTCCGCCAGGTGAAACATTGGCCGCCACACCAGCCGATTCACCGTCACCACCATGAGCGACATGATGATGGTGGCCAACAACAAAATAGAAAACTGCCCATGATCGCTGGCCGCGCTGATCTGTGCCCCCAGCCCCAGCGTCTGCAGGGTTCGGTCTTTCAGGTGGAAATACTCCGCCACGATGCTGGCGTTCCACGCGCCCCCGGAAGCAGTGACCAGGCCAGTCACCAGGTAAGGAAAGATGCCCGGCAGGATGACCACCTTCCATTTCTGCCAGGTAGAGAAGTGGTAAAGCTCGGCCACCTCCTTCAGGTTGGAGGGAATCGCGCTCGCGCCCGCAATCACATTAAATAGGATGTACCACTGGGTCCCCAGCAACATGAGAGCGACGGACCCAATCCCCAATCCGCCACCCGCCTGAACCAGGGCAATCAGAAGAATAGGAAAGATCGCTGTCGCCGGGTAAGACGCGGCGATCTGCGCCAGCGGCTGGGCAATCCTGGCCAACCGGGGATGAAAGCCAATCGCCACCCCGGCCGGGATGGTCCAGGCGGAGGCGATCAGCAAGGCAGCGTTCACGCGAAGAAACGTCGCGCCCGCGCCCTTCAACAACTCCACGATCTCCGCTCCATGGATGTGACGCAGCAACTCCACTGCCTTGAAGGCAGCAAACGCCACCAGCAAGATGCCCACAGCAATGAACAGGAGCGCTGCTAACCGCGACCGCTTGCGGGGCAGGTGGGTGGGTCGCGCGACCAGCTCCCGTTGCCGCCTGGCCAGTGCGCTATAGATGCGCTCGCTCACCGGCACCAGGGTCGCCCCCTTTAACCAGGCCAGGGCGCTCGAGTTCTGCAGCATGTAGAGCATGGGCGAACTTTTACGGCTGGTGCTCTCGCCCTGTTCAAACTTGAACTTATCCGCCCAGGCAATCACCGGGCGCCACACCAGCTGATCGGTGGCGACGATGATGAGGATCATGGTCACCGAGCCCCACAGCATCCCATGGCTATCGCCCGAGCTCGCCGCCGTCTGCAGGTAAGAGCCCAACCCGGGCAGACGAAAGTCGCGATCCCCAAGGACAAACATCTCGCAAGCCATCAGGAAGAACCATCCACCGGCAACGGAAACCATCGAATTCCAAACCAGGCCAATGGCCGAGTACGGCAGTTCCAATTGCCAGAACCGCTGCCACGCCGAAAAACGAAAAACGCCAGAAGCTTCCCGGAGTTCGCGCGGCAGGCTCTTGAGCGAGGAGTAGAAACTGAACGCCATGTTCCACACCTGCCCAGTGAAGATCAGCAGGATAGCCCCCAACTCAATGCCCAGCTGGCGCCCGGGAATGAGCGAGATCATGGCCAGCATCACCGCCGGCAGAAAGCTCAGCACGGGGATCGATTGCAGAATATCGAGCGCCGCGATCATGAAGGGTTCGGCTCGGGGAGTATACGCGGCCATGTAGCCGTATCCCACAGCGAACGTCAGGCTCAGCAGGTACGCGACCGTGATGCGCACAATGGAATAGAACGCGTACAGCGGCAGCATCTTCGCCGAACGCGAAATCTCGATCGCCGGTACCGGATGCCCCATCCAATACTGTGCAATGCGCAGCACAGCGTAGAAAAGCGCTAGCCCACAAGCAGCAACACTCAGGTCAAGGAAAAAGGGCCAGGTCCGTTCCAGCACCAGGGAGCGGGAAAGGGTGGGCACGCGGAAGAGCCTGGTTGGCTCGCTCATTCGGCCTGCGCCTCTTCGACTACCTCTGGCGACTCTTCCTGCTCGGGAAGGATGAAGCGTCTGCGGGAAGCGTCAAAGTCAAACAACTCCGCGTAGCGGCCCCAGTTGATGGCGGTCTCCAACTGCCTCAGGGTTTCATCTGCGCTGAACTGCTCATCGAGCATGTCAAGAAAAAACTCTTCCGGTACCGTGTGGTCTGACTTGGTATTGAGCGCCCGCGTAATCTGCCGTAACAGGAGCACGTTCTCGACCGCCGCCTTGCGGAACAGCTCTTTCTGGCGCAGAATTTCCGATTCGGCATACTCCCGTCCTTCGGGGGTAATGGCTGCATCGCCCTCTTCCACCTTGAGAAAACCAAGCAACTGCGCCGCATCGACAATGGGCAGGAGGTCATCGATCTCGAACGCCAGGTCGTCGGCCAGACGGTAGATGTCCGCGCGGCCGTTGTAATCGATCAGCAATTCGAGCAAGCCGGCAATGCCGCCAGGCCGGGCATGGGGAAGCATCTGGTAGTGCATCTGCCGTTGATCGCGCGCCGCCATTCTCTGCGGTACGGCGGAGGGGGCCACGTCCGGCCGGGTGAGTACTTTATAGATGTAGTCCACCAACTGGGTGAAGGTGGCGCTCTTGCGGTCTCGCGGCTGGGTTAGAGTCACCGCAAAATCCACCCGCACATGCCCCGGGTTACGCCCCAGCACGATGATGCGATCAGCCAGCAGCAGGGCTTCTTCGATGTTATGCGTCACCAGAAAAATCGACTGCGTCGGAATCGTCTTCTTGTGCCACAGCTCCAGCAGCTCACTGCGCAGGTTCTCCGCTGTCAGCACGTCCAGGGCAGAAAAGGGCTCATCCATAAAGAGTACTTCCGGCTGCACCACCAGGGCCCGGGCGAATCCCACCCGTTGCCGCATCCCTCCGGAGAGTTCTTTCGGGTAGGCTGCCTGAAAACCGTCCAATCCCACCGTGTTCAGGATCTTGAGACTCTGTTCCCGCCGCTCGTCGCTCGAGATGCCTCGAGCAATCAACGGCGCCTCCACATTCTCGAGCACCGTTAACCAGGGAAAGAGCGCAAAGCTTTGGAAGACGATGCCGACGTTGATCTGCGTCTGCAGAATCGGCTTGCCGTGCCAGAATACCTCACCGGCCGAAGGCCGCGACAACCCCGCCAGCATGCGCAGGAGGGTCGATTTACCCGAACCTGAGGGGCCCAGCAGGGCTACAATCTCTCCCTGCACAATCGACAGGTCAGTGGGCGCGATCACCTGGATGCGATTTTCGCTGGGTTGAGCGTAGTACTTCTCAACCTGCTGGGCGCGGATGATCGGTTCAGCCATGGGAGATGTCCAATGAAAGGATTTGTGGTCAAATTATCTTATATGGTGAGGTGGACGCGCCCGAATCTCGATGGGCGCCCCACAACACTACACCGGGATGCAGCATCAGACTTCGAAGCGTATGATTCCAGATGCCGCCTCAACATTTTCCTACTACGATATCGTGACCTGCTTCGGATCGGAAGGCTGAAGCGACGAGCGTCAGAAAGACATAGATCGTTACTCAGGAGCAAATGACCAATTCACAAGCAAAGCCCAAGGTGCTGGTAGCTGATGACGAGCGAGTAATCGCAGACACGCTTGCCATTATCCTAAACCAGAGCGGGTTTGAAGCCACAGCTGTGTACAACGGCGAGAAGGCCGTCGAAACAGCGCGCACACTCCGGCCCGACATGCTCATCTCCGACGTCATCATGACCGACATGAACGGCATTGATGCCGCGATCACCATTCGGACCATGCTGCCCAACTGCAAGATTCTGCTTTTTTCTGGTCAGGCTGCCACCGCGGATCTTTTGGACCGCGCGCGCGTTCAGGGCCACGAATTCGAGATACTTGCCAAGCCCGTGCACCCACAGGATCTGTTGGCGCGTCTCCGCAGTTAAGCCTGCATTTAGGCATTTGTACGGCGCGGCCGCTGTTTGACCGATATCGACTTGATGATCAGCCGGGGAGTTCCGCGTGGAGCGAATCGAATCGGTGCTCTGTTTGTAGCTTCCCCCATCATTTTTAACCGACAATTCATTGAGTGTGCCCGCCGAAGGCAGGCGGACTGTTCCACCGCACCCGCTTAGCCCAAACCACACCTCAACGAAGGATCTGGGGAACCCGCGAGGTTTCCCCCGAGACACGGCTCTAATGCTTTGTATCAGGGCACGACTTTAGTCGGGCCGTACAGACCCAACAAAGATCTGGGCTTTAGCCCCTGGGCTTTTTTCGCCCCAGAATTCTCTCCGGACAAATATTTCGGGCAGGATACGCCCTAGCAGGGGCTGAAGCCCAATTCTCTTTTCATTCTTTGCGGCCCGGCTAAAGTCGTGCCCTGATACAAAACCCGTGCCCTTCGCGCCCCACGCAGACCTGCAGATCCTCTAGGGCAGCAGACCAAAAACAGCAACGCTGTTCGTCGTACCCACATATATCTTTCCATTAGCAATCATAGGAGGAACGAATTTGTTATCGGAAAAATGATCGCGGCTGTTCGCCGCCTGGTTGCTGTCGTACAACTCGATGGGCAGGTTCGTCGTGTCGTAGGCGTGCAATACTCCCGTGCCGCTCTGATTTTCGATGGCCCACACGATCCCATTCTGCGCGCCGTTCGAGCTTACGCTGGGAGTGGCGCCCGGATACGGAAAACTCGTGGCCGACTCGCTGGCCGGAGTCGTCGCCAGCAACGCACTGGCGATCGGAAACGCCTTCAGATGATCGCCGTTGCTGGCGTAATAGACAGTGTTATTGAACAGCGCAGCCATGGACCACGCGCCTCCACTCAAGGCATTCGGCAACTCCTGATAAATCGCATTGTTACTGCTGGCATTGAACTTCCCCATGTTGTCGCGATCGACTACATAGATATTGGTGTCTTTGCCGGCGCCGACTGCGAGATGCCGTGTGTTGCCCTTGGCATCTGTTTGATCGGGCAGAAGCATGGCGCCTCCCGAGCCCAAATCCTGGTCTGCGTCACTTTCCGACTGCAGGTTGTAAGCCGCGAAATAGTCCGCCGCGGCCAGCGCGTTCCCGGTAGTGGATACCTTCATGAACGCATTCCCAAAGTCTCCCTGGGAAGGAAAGCCATTCGCGGTTAGGGTAGAGTCGAAAGTGCCATTCGCGTCCAGGAAGAAAATATTGCCCTGCGTATCCCCGGCCAGGCCGGCTCCGCTCATCCACACCGAACCTTCGCCGTCACCAAAATGAGGACTGGAAGGCCCATTCGGCGTCAGGTTCAAAACGCTTGTCTGCTGCAGCGTGCTTTCACCATAGGCCATAAGCCAACCGGTATACGGATCTTCATCGCAGTGCGAAGTCCATGCCAGGTAAATCTGCCCATTCATCAATAGCAGTCCCACCCGCTCGGCATATTGACCGGGATCGAACACCTGCATCCCGTTGGTGGAACCGTAACCGGTTCCCGGGAACGTGGCCGCAATCTCCGTCGGACTGCCCTGCTGTTCCGCTCCGGTGGCGAGGTCCAACGCATGCAGCCGCTGATGATACTTGCTGCTCGCGTCTTTCGACATGGCGACCAGGAAGACAGTACCGTTGGGGCCGTGGGTGCGGTCGATCACCGGGGTGTCGGTGATTCCGATCTCCGGCGTGATCTGGCTGCAGCCATGATCGTCACTGGTGGTCTCATTCGCTCCCAGGGCGCTTACTTTCCAGAGCTGTGTGCCCGAGTCGGCGTCGAACGCATAGGCGCTTCCATGTTCGGTAACTACGATCAGCACATTATGTGTCTGCCCCGCTACAGAAAGGCTGCTTACATAAAGAGGCTGACCGTCGACCTTGCCGTCCACAGGCAATTCACGGAGCTTGCCGAAACTATTGAAGTTGACATTTTGCGGCGTGAGTATCGTCTCCGAAGCATTCCACCCGTCTCGGGCGTTGTCGTTGTGATACGTCGTCACGTTCACGCCTGCGGAGGCAGCCACCGTAAGAGCCAGCGTGGCGGTATGGGTAAGGGAGCCGGAGGTGCCGGTGAATACCAGGTTAGCGCTCCCTGCCGGCGCGCTATTGGCCGCGGTGAGGGTAATGCTTTGGGGGGTGCCGGGAGTAAGCGAAACCGAGGCCGGGTTGGCCGTCACCCCGGCAGGCAATGCACTCAATGCCACAGCGGTGCTTCCGCTGAAGCCGTTAAGCGCCGTCGCCGTCAATTGGACTGCTTGCCCCACCCCGCCGATGATCAAGCTCAATGACTGAGGGCTGACGGCAAGTGAGAAATCAGCTTGCGCCGGTGGTGGGGTGATCACGGTGATGGGGAGCGAAGCTGTATGCGTCAGAGCCCCCGAAGTCCCGGTTAACGTGGCCGTCGAAGACCCGGCAGCAGTTCCAGCAGGAGCTGTCAGAGTGAGCGTGGCGGCAATACCCGGCGTAAGCGTGAAGGACGACGGCTGTGCTGTCACCCCCGTTGGCAGCCCCGCGATCGCAACTTGAACGCTCGAGGAAAATCCGTTCTGCGCTGTCGCCAGTACGGAAACGGCGGTCGTCGCACCGTTGGCCGTCAAGCTAATCGACGCCGGCATGACGCTAAGTGAAAAGTCGGCGAGCGTTCCCGCTGTTACGGAGAGCGAAGCCTGCGTGCTGACGCTCTGGCCACTGACCGTAGTGGTAAACGTTACCGTACCAGTGGTAGTCGGTGTGGAGGAGGCCGCCGTCATAGTAAGTGGTAAAGCAACACCAGGAGTTACCGATAGTTCCATTGGGGAAACGGTGACTCCGCTCGGCAATCCGGACAGCGAGACGGTCGTTGCAGCCCCGCCAGCCGGCGCGCCCAGTAGCAGGGAAGCCTGCTGACCGGCGGCGCCCGCGCTTAAATGGATGCTCGAGGGAGTCAGCGTCAGCGTGGGCTGCGAAACACTGTCGCTGGTACTGCTGTTACTTCCGCCACTGCAGGAAGCAAGGCCGCCGATGATCAATATGCTGGCGAAAAGTGAGCATAGGCCTCTCGGGAACGGGCGGAAGGGACAGATAGAGTCAGACATGGCGGCTCCCGGGAGTGCTCGGCTCTGGCGGCCGGGCAGAGACCTGCTCCGCAGGAACCGTTGCCCGACGTGCCTTTGACGCCGGTCCAATGCTAACTCTCGTTGAGTCCAGCGTTGGTGAATTATGTCCGTACCGTGCTCCCGAAAGTGGTATCTCATATCACCCGTTCTGGGGCCCACCCTGCCGGGTGCGATCTTTGCGCCTTCGGATTTTACCTCGATGCCAGGAACCCTTGCCTGACTGCCTGCGCCTGCTGCAGAGACACTCTGCACCTGATAAGGCAAAACTGCTGGAGAGACTGCGTACACGTTGCGGTTCGCTTTCACACGATACCCTTGGCGTTAAATGGCGTCAGACAACTGTCACAAATAGGGCTAGGCTTGAGCCCATAAGAATGCTTGTTGATCGCTGCCAAGCTCAAGATAATCGTTGCTCTTGTCTTTGACCGGAACCTCTCGCCCCACGATGAGCATTGAGTCCGGCGGCTTTTATGCCACCCCTAGCCTGCTGTCGTAGTTGAGTGCGAGGCACTCCGCGATGTCCCCTTTGTGGCTCTATGGAAGGAGCCACATCCACTCGCCAATCGTTGCGGTTCTGCAAAGACGCTGCTTGTCTTACAGGTTTCGTCTCGCTATGCCGCTATTCGGGCCTGTTGCATCGTTGTTTCGCTTTTGGAGTTTTCCATGAAAGTGCTCAGCTTTTTGCCCCGGTATGATCTGAAGAGACGAGTCGAAAAGGCTCTCAGCGCGGCTCACTTTGTCATACAGACAGCAGAATCCGCGAAAGAATGCTCGTACGCTACGCAGCGCGCACACTACGACGGTGTTCTTGTCGATTCAGATTCCATTGACTTCCGAGATACCCTAGCGCTGATTCAACAGCTGCGGAGGGAGAACTCGGACGCGTCATTGTTCGCCTTTGCTCGGTACCCCGATCTGGAGCAACGACTAGCCCTGTTCGAGGCGGGTGTGGATGATTACGTGCGCGAGCCGTTCTTCGCATCGGAGATGACCGTGCGCCTTGGCCTCTCCATACGCCTGCGTCGCGCAGCCTCCGGTGCCACCGCGGCCCGCACGGTCAATAAGCTCCGCTCCGGCGATCTCGAGTTGGATTTGATTCGGCGCAGAGCCACTCGGCTGGGCAAGGAAATCGACCTGCGGCCGAAAGAATTCCTCCTGCTTGAATACCTGCTGCGGAATGTGAACCGCCCGGTTACCCGGACCATGATTCTCGAGCACGTGTGGAACTCATCCTTCGAAGGTTTAACGAACGTGGTCGATGTGTGCATCAGCTCGCTGCGAAGCAAGATCGATCGAGATTTCCCGCAAAAATTAATTCAGACCACGCGTGGCATCGGTTATACGCTTACTTGCATGACTGCCTGCCCGTGCCCGGATACCGGTCGCCTCGGAAAGAATGGTGCCACGGCTGTGCTATAGCAGAAATCTAAACGGCTTCCCAAGGGAAATCCACTGCGGCTACTGATGCATGCGGCAGCACTCAGGCAACTATCTTGCGCTTCCTGGCCTGAGGCGCCGCGAACGGAAAGGAAGCAAATCACAGAATCGATTAAGTATGGTTATTCAAGTGGTTTCTCGGGAACGCCAAACGCTCCTTCCCCCGGGGCGAATGGGAGTATGTGCAACAATCATTCCTTTGCGTCTCCAACTGGGGGCGGGACAGAAAGGTACGCTCATGGCAGGAATTGGTGTAAGGCTCCGTGCGATTCGCCGGCAATGGCAACTCTCTTTGCGAGAGGTTGAGGAACGCAGCCTCCGTTTTGCCCAGGAACGCGGTAGTCAGTCCTACCAGATCTCGGCCAGTTGGCTTGATCGCCTGGAACGCGAAGAGCACGAATTGACCGTCAACAAGCTCATAGCGTTAGCCGCCATCTATAACGTTCCGACGGAGCAACTACTTCGCTCCATGCATCCGTCAAATGAACCGGCCCTCAATCTCAAGCAGCTGTCCAGCCCAAATGCGACCATATTGCTCACGGAAGGACCACTGGAAGCCCAGGCAAGATATTTACTCCCCGATCTACCTTTCCCGGATCTGCTGCCCGATGAGACCTCGTTGCTCGCGACCGAGAATGGTCAGTCCTTGGCGCCCTACAGGCGGGGCATCATCGGCAAACGCGACCTCACCCTGGATCCCATGATTCCGGCCGGCTCCATCGTTCAGATCGATACCCAGAAACGCGCAATTTCTCTCCGCAAAGACTGGACCCATGAATTTCAGCGGCCCATCTACTTCCTGATGACCCGGGAGGGCTACGTTTGCGGCTGGTGCGAGTTAGACAAGGGCGGGGACTGGCTGACGCTCATCCCCCATCCCCTGTCGCCTGCCTCCAGCCGGAGGTGGAGGTATCGGACAGAGATTGAAAACATCGGGCGCGTGATGGTTGTGGCCATCCGATTGGCGCCCTGACTCGGCTTGTATAAGGGCACGGCTTCAGCCGCTGAGGTGCGCTTTTGCGCGACACGTAAGAGCAAAATTATCTCTTTTCTGCACTCGAAGTAGTTCACTGAAACGGTAGGAAAATGTACCTCGGGGGCCAAAGAGTCTGCGTGAGAACCAGGATTTACGAGTTTAGTCTCGCAGGGACGACTGAACTTCAGACCTGTCCGTATTAGGTTTTTCAGTTCACCAACTTAGACGGCGCATGAAGTCTTGGGTAAGGGACTGTCGAACGAAGGGCACGGCATACGTGCTTGACGGCTTTTAGCTGCGACGGCACATTCCGTACAAACTGCTGCCTCGGGGCAACGGCCAAAAAACTGAATGAAAAAGCGTCTCTGTACGAAGGGCACGGCTTCACAGGCTGCGGAAAAACTCGGTTTTGTATCAGGGCACGACTTTAGTCGGGCCGCACACGAACTGCAACAGATTGGGCTTTAGCCCCTGCCATCGCACATCCAACGCGAAATGCCCAACCACCGTCGAGCTCTGTCTGAGCCTATCCTCCGAGAACGCGGCAAGACGCAGATTTGGTACGTCCCCGCCATCATCAAGAAAAAACTCCGACTCGACGCCTCTCTCTACACTTGTCTAGCGATTCTCTCCGTCTCTATCTTCGAAAAAATACAGACTTCATGCGGCTTGTAGCAAACTATCTCAAACCACACCCGCACTGCCACGCTAACCTGCTGATTTTGTTCGACATCTAACCGGACACTGGTGCCCTGAGGTACGTCTTTCCTGTCCGGTCCCGAGTTTTTCCGCAGCCTGTTCAGCCGTGCCGTAAATCGGCTGTGCTTGACGGCTTCAGCCGCTGAGGTCCGCTTTTGCGAAACCCACAGGAAATGGAGAGTTTTCCACACACTCTAAAGCACGTTCTCCATCCCGCCTCTACAGCGCCTTTTGCAAATCCGCAAGCATGGAGAAATTACCTGCCTCGTAAAGGCTAAGCACTTGGCGGGTCATGCGATAGTAGCTAACCACAGCGCGCTGGGCATAGAAGGGGAAGGATATCTTTAGATTACCCTTCTGGGCCGCCCCTTTCAGGCGCTCGATATGCCACTTCAGTTCCCGCGCATCCAGTCGCAGCCGGTCCGCAATGATCATCGCCTCCGGATACCACTGCTGGACATAGAAAGCCAGATCAATCAGTACTTCGCTATTTCTCTCCAGGACCTCGAGTCCCTCCAGCCCACCGGTCAACCTCCATACCTGCGATGGATCCAAACTTCCCGGGTCATCGGCCACCTTGGGTTGGCCCGATTCGTCGACCAGGTCCAGAGCAACTTCAGCGATGCTATTCCGATCTATCCAGGTTAGTTTGGCCAACAGCTCCTCCCAACTCGCCGACGAAGATCGGCGGCCCCGGAAATAGTAATATCCTGCAATCAGGACGAGAGCGGTAACAAAAAGCCCAATCGCAGTGACGAAATGGAGGTTAAGCGTATTCACAGCTCTTTACGCAATCGCAAATCCTCAAGATCGTATTTCAACCGCATCTGCAAAGTAAACATTTTTCCCCGCATTTCCGGCTTCATGGTTCGGACACGCCGTTTCTCGCGCCATAAACTGATGATCCAATAGTTAACACAAGCCAGATATACTGCCATGCGCAGATGGGACAAAACAATAAACGCTGGTGACTCCCGGCAGACCCCGAAGTAACTATGGCCACCCGCGATGAGCACACCGAGCAGGAAATATGCTCCCAGTCCCTGGGCAATGCTCGCTACGTGCGTTTTCCGGCAAGCCGTGCGTGCTGGACAGCCCGTCATAGCTACGAAAAGTTCGCTCAGCAGGCACCCCCGAACAGGCTCCCTTTGCTCCAAAAAGATTGCATCCAGGTTCGCGCCGCCGGGGCTCGCCAGGCAGGTCACCGGGTGTGGCTTCTTGACCGAAAGCCGCGCCCGATCAGGTCGGCTGGCACGTCTGCCGTAAACACCACCTTCACCATCGAATCGGCCACAGTGATCGTGAACACCGCTTTAGCGAAAATATTTCACGCCAAACCAAAAAAGGTGAGGATCGTGTGAACAACTCCTGGCTCTGGATCCGTGCCAAGCGGAGTGGAGGCGAGGGCGGCTGGGGTTACCAGCGCGACGAGGGTTGCACCGACGGCGAGCTTGCGAGCAAGCTGTTTCAGCATGGGGGTCTCTCCTTGGTATGCGAACGTGCACTGCCGGGAGGCTACGCTGCGGAGGCTGCAAACTCCGAGGCTATCACTCGCGATGTTGCTTACACGTAACAAGGTCTCTTGCTGTTAGATCCTTGGACACATACTCCTACGAGTGGGTGGATGCCCAATGATTACTTGGCTTTTCGCGTCTCAACTTGTCTTTGTGTTTCCGATAAGCAACAGTCATGACTGCCCCCTCACAACTTCGCTGCACATGGTTTATTCCTCATGTGAGTCGTATCGGCGCTGAATCGGCGGGAAAAACGTATAAAGCAGATGAACCCCGTTCCGTCTATCCGCCGGTATGATCCTATGAGTCGCAGTTAACAGGCTATTCGGAAACAGATTAGATGTAAATTGACACAGCAAATAAACTCTGTTATTGGTTCTTGACTATGTAAGTTGCACTCCTCGTCCCGGGACTTTTCACCTCTGTCTTGTACCTTACTCCCCGCTTCCCTCGTCTACGCGGAGTACCGAATACAGCGGCTCTAGTGAATGACCCGCCGGGTGCGATCCCGGGTTTTCAGGGGGAGCTCTCTTACAGAATCTTGAATTTGGCAGTGCAGCCTCTACCGCCGTAATGCAAAGGCGAATTGCCTTACCGGTATAGCGGTTCACAATAGGTGTAACGGTAAACATACCGTACACCGGCATTCACCAGGAACAGCCCCACCGAACGAGGGCAGATCGCACACAGCAATCGTGACGTTGCTGAACGACAGGTTCCCGGGGTCCGCTCGATCGCGGTTACGATCTTGGAGATACTCTTGAAAGTGCTCACTTTCTTACCCCGCTGTGATCTGCAAAGAAGAGTTGCAAAGGCCCTCAGCTCCGCTCAGTTCGTCGTGGAAACGGTTGTCTCCGCGAGGGAGTGCCTGCAGCTTACCCGGTTTGCTCCCTACGAGGGTGTCCTGGTCGATTCGGATTCCCTTATCTTCGGGGACATTGTGTTGCTGGTCAAACTGCTGCGCCAGGAGAACTCCAATGCAGCTCTGTTTGTCTTCGCCCGGTACCTTGACCTGGAGCAACGTTTGCAATTGTTTGAAGCCGGTGTGGATGACTGCGTGCGGGAGCCGTTCTTTGCTTCGGAATTGGCAGTCCGTCTCGGCCTTTCCATACGCCTACGGCAGGCAGCTGCCGATCTCGCCGCCGCCAACAAGGTAAATGTGCTGCGCTCCGGCGACCTCGAATTGGATCTGATCCGCAGAAGAGCCGCACGCTTGGGCAAGGCGATCGATCTCCGGCCAAAAGAGTTCCTGCTGCTGGAATACCTGGTGCGAAACGCCAACCGCCCAGTGACGCGAACCATGATCCTGGAGCACGTATGGAACTCCTCGTTCGAGGGTTTGACCAACGTGGTCGACGTGTATATCAGCGCATTACGAAGCAAGGTCGATCGTGACTTTCCGCAAAAATTAATTCTGACCAACCGAGGCATCGGTTACACCCTTGCCTCCGGGAGTGCTTCGCCGGCGGAGTCGAATGGCCACAGCGGCCAGCCCCCCCAGTCGGTCCCGCAGCCATTGAATGGGCAGGTGCGACGAGCATAGCCCTATTGCACATGATTACCTGGGCCGTCCTCTCCTGATCGGCGAAACCATCGGCTCCAGATAGCGAACTGTGCAACAACTCGTCCGACCTCAACTGCGGGGAGATTCCTGAAGGTTCGCAGGACCCTGTGTCTCTAACTCCAAAGCAACATCTGAAAACCACTCCGGCGATGCATCGATGAACAATTTTTAATCTCGCTCCGAGTAAAGTCTTCAGGTTCTCCTACTAATCTCTCGGCTACAGCGGTCCACAATTGATTGTTGGCCAAACCTGAAAGTTCCCCGCGGAGGTTTGGATCAGGGTACTGAACAGGCCCTCGGCTGGCGCCGCGTCCAGAATTGTAAATGCAAATAACTTCTTCCGTGGTTTGTCCCTGTGAACCACTCCGCAAATCCTCATCACGTCACAGTAACTGTGAAACCGCACTCGACATAGGCATTCGGAGGTAACAATGGCTTCGGTAACCGCATTCCCCGTAGATGCGGCCTTTCCGCTCACCGGTCCGCCTAAAATCCGCTGCCACCCGTTGCCATGCTCCCTGGTGTTCTTCGCCTGTGACAGTGTTGCCATCATGCTTACCGGGAGCCTGGTCCTGCTGGGCAAACGCGCCAGTAGCGGAAGCCTGGACATCCATCGCTATTTAGCCCTCTGGCCTGTCTTTGGAGTGTTCATCGCGATCTTCTTCTCTTCCCATCTCTATCCCGGTGTCATTCATAACGCTGTCACTGAGCTTCGCCGCCTGGTCCTCGCCGTCACGCTTAGTTTCCTGGTGATCGCGAGTCTGATCTCCGTTACTCGGAGCTCGGATGAATACCCCGGCCGGGTTCTTCTCTTATGGTGGATGGTGGCGATCATTGTCACCCCCTTGCTGCGTTCCGTGGTGCGGGCACGAATTTGCCATAAATCCTGGTGGGGAATTCCCGTGGCCGTCTTTTACACCGGAGACGAATCGATTGAGATCATCCGGGAGTTGGAGAATCATCCGGAGATTGGGCTGAAGCCGGTGGTTGTCCTTTCGTCCTCCTATCCCACTCGGCCCCGGCACACCCTGCCGGTCGTGGATATTCGGCTCGCTGCTGCAGTGAGGGCCTGCGGCGTGGAGCGTGCCATGATCGCCCTACCCGATGTAGGTTCCGGCAAGCTGCTGGAAGAGCTGGAGAAGTTCGAAAGCATCTTCCCTCGTTTGATGATGATGCATAGCTCTACGGACCTCTATAGCCTGACCGTGGACGCTCGCCAGTTGGGTGGTTGTTTGGCGGTTGAGTTCAGAAGAGATCTGCTTCTGCCTATCCCGAGATTTACCAAACGTGCCATGGATCTATTGGCGGTCGCGCTTACCATTCCGGCGGTTGTGCTCACCATTCTCGTGGTGGGCTTGCTGGTGAGATTGGAGTCCCCCGGGCCCATTTTCTATGGTCATCGCCGGATCGGTCGCGGTCATTCGAAGTTTTCCATCTGGAAGATCAGAACCATGCAAGTCAACGGGGACAAGCTGCTGCAGGATGCCTTGGCTAAGGACGGAGCCCTGCGTGAAGAGTGGCTACGGGAACGCAAGCTGCGCTGCGACCCTCGTGTCACGCGGGTGGGCAAATTCTTGAGGAAAACAAGCCTCGATGAATTACCCCAGTTCTGGAATGTGTTGCGAGGTGAGATGAGCCTGGTCGGCCCACGCCCCATCGTGGAGGAAGAGATACCAGCCTACGGACCGAACTTCTCACTGTATTGCCGGGTTACCCCGGGCCTCACAGGCCTATGGCAAGTCTCCGGACGAAACGAAGTAAGTCGTCGAGATCGAGTTCGGCTGGATAGTTACTACGTTCGCAACTGGTCTCCGTGGCTGGATCTGAATATCCTGGCGCGCACCGCGAGGGTAGTCATCACCGGCCAGGGCGCGTATTGATTAGATCGACGACCACGGCAGGAGGGCGATCACTAGTCGGCATTCATGGAATGTGTGAATGCAATGAATAAGTCGACATGGGATGCGGGACGCAACGCGCTCGCATTAAGTAAGTCAGAAAGAAGAATGATGAATAAGGTAAGAGACAAGCGTATTCTAGTGACCGGCGCAGCGGGTTTTATTGGTGCGCATGTCGTCCGCCGGCTTCTTGAGGATGGGTTTGAAGTTGTCGGTGTGGACAACCTGAACAATTATTACGACCCCAGGCTCAAAGATGCGCGGCTTAGGAAGCTCTGCATAGGACCCCGATTCTGGTTCTTCCCGCTGGATCTCGCGGATAAAGAACGGGTGGAAAGTCTTTTCCACGACGGCGAGTTCGAAGCCGTTGTTCATCTCGCAGCCCAGGCCGGAATACGGCACTCCCTCACCAGCCCAGACGAATATGTGGCCAGCAATCTCGTCGGTTTCGTCAATGTACTCGAAGGAGTGCGCGCGTGTACCTGCCGCCACTTTGTATTCGCATCTTCGAGTTCCGTCTACGGCTCCTACAATAAGATTCCTTTTGCCGAAGAGGACTCCACCGATTATCCCGTCAGCCTGTACGGGGCGACCAAGAAGAGCAATGAGGTTATGGCCCACGCGTATAGCCACCTGTTTCACATCCCGACTACGGGACTGCGATTCTTTACCGTGTACGGGCCGTGGGGACGGCCGGATATGGCAGTCTTCAAATTCGTGGATGCGGTTATGGGCGGCCGCATCATTGAACTTTATAACTTTGGCCGCCTGCAGCGCGACTTCACCTTTGTCGACGACATCGTGGAAGGAATTGTTCGTCTCTTACCCCTGCCGCCGAACTGGGATGGCAAACAGGGGCCAGGCGCACAGGCTCCTATGCGGCTATGCAATATCGGGAATCAACAGCCGGTCCAACTGCTCCACTTGGTTCGCACCATCGAGTCCTGCCTGGGCAAAACGGCGTACATTCGCCTGATGCCCATGCAGCCGGGCGACGTCTACGAAACCCAGGCCCGCGTTGACAAGCTGAAAGAAATTACCGGATACAGCCCTCACGTCTCCATCGAAGACGGCATCGGCCGGTTTGTAGCCTGGTATCTCGGCGAATACCTGCCGCTCGGCCTGACGGAGTCGCCTCAGTTTCCATTACCGCTTCCGGTGCAGAGCGTCCATCAGAATGCACCAGCCTCGATTGCCGGTGAGGGGTAACCCCTCACCAGCAGTGCACGTGGAAAGGGAAATTTATGGACACCCTGGCAATAGTCTCTATGTTGGCCGTCTGTTGGCTCCTGTTGCTTGTGCTTTTCATGCAAGTGCGCAAGCTTTCCAACCTCACCGCGAAGGCGATTGACCTGTCGTCCCCTGTCCTTAGTCGTATCGAGTGGCTGCAGGCACTTTTGGAGCAGTCGGAGCGATCCGCACGTGAGGAGAGTGCCCGGAATCGCCTGGAGCAGACCGCCCAGGCGCAAGGCCTTCGGAGTGAGGTCGTGAGCTTGCTGACCGGCATCGGAGACTCCTTGTCCGCAAAGCTGGAAGGGTTCACCAGGTTGAATGACCAGAGGCTTGAGTTTCTTCGCTCGGGAATAGAGCAGCGCCTGGATATCTTCACCGCGGAGTCCGGCCGCAAAGTCGATGGACTAACCCAGGCTGCCGTTGCTTCGTCGACCAAGTTGCAGGATGAGCTATCGGCCAGGCTGGTGGAATTCAAGTGTTCGCTGGACACAACGATCGGGCAAACCCATTCGCTGCAAGGCCAGCAAGCCGAAGCCGTCGCCAGCGCGATCCGATTCCTGCAGTCCGGTGTCGACACCAACCTCTCGCAACTGCGCGAAGAAACTGGGACCTCGTTCAGGAATCTCGGCGACGGCGTGTTGTCGACCCTTACCGGCATCTCCCAGTTGCAGAATGCCGAGCTGACAGAGATGAGAAACACAGTTGATACCCGGCTGCTCCACATCCAGGTCGATAACGAGAAAAAGCTGGAGCAAATGCGGCTGACAGTCGACGAGAAGCTGCAGGGAACGTTGGAGTCCAGGCTGGGAGAGTCCTTCAAGCAGGTCAGTGAGCGCCTGGAACAGGTTTACACCGGGCTGGGAGAAATGAAGACGCTGGCTACCGGGGTAGGCGATCTGAAACGAGTGCTGACCAACGTCAAAGTACGTGGGACCTGGGGAGAGGTACAGCTGGGCGCGATCATCGAAGAGATCCTGGCCCCTGACCAGTTCCGCAAGAACGTGGCCACCGCGCGCCCCGACGAACACGTGGAATATGCGGTTAAATTACCGGGCCGCGATAGCCACGGCGAGCCAGTCTGGCTCCCGATTGACGCCAGGTTTCCTTTCGAGGACTACCAGCGTTTGATGTACGCATCGGAACGGGGCGATGCGGAAGCAGTCGACCGAGCCTCGCGGCAATTGGAAGCCGCATTACGGGTGCGTGCAAAGGATCTATCCGAAAAGTACCTTGCACCGCCCCGGACCACCGATTTCGGCATCCTGTTTCTTCCCTCCGAAGGACTCTATGCAGAAGCCATGCGATACCCTGGCCTGGCTGACTCTATCCAGCGTGAGCAACGCGTCGTGTTGGCGGGACCGAGTACTCTGGCCGCGCTCCTGAGTGCCCTGCAAATGGGGTTCCGTACCCTTGCCATCGAAAGACGATCGAGCGAGGTCTGGGAAACCCTGGGCTCAGTAAAAATCGAATTCGGCAAGTACGCCGGCGTCCTGGCGAAGGTCAAGAAGAAGCTGGGCGAGGCGCAAAATACGATCGATAATGCCGAGACCCGCACCAGGGCCATCCAACACAGACTCAGGGATGTGGAAGGCGCTGAGGACCCAGAGCTCGCTGCAGAGTTCCTGGCGGAGGAGGATGCTTTGGAGGATATTCCTGTACTGACCGGCGGAAGCTGAGGACCGCAGGACACCTGAAGCTCAATCGCTCTTGCGTTCGAAACTCTTGCGGACACTCCCTTCGTCATAGCTGTAGAAACTCTGCCAGTGATGTGATCTTTGGCGGAGACTACGCGGCTTTCATGAAAGGGAAGTCATGTCCATCCGCACCCGCATCGCATTTCTGCTCACACCCCTGGTCTGCACGGCCGTATTTTTCGCTCAGCAGAACACGCCGCCGGCTTCAGCCCCCGCCTCCAGCCCCGCCTCAAGGATCGATCTTGATGTTGTCGTTACGCCGAAGTCTGGGCCAGCGGTCGCCGGTCTACAGCAGCAGGACTTCACCGTTTTTGACAACAAAGCTCTGCAGCGCATCACGTCCTTCCGGGCTCGTAGCGGCAGCCAGGACCCGGTCCACATCATCCTGGTGATCGACGCCGTGAACACCACGTACCAGACCATCGCGTACGAGCGCGGACAGATCGACAAGTTTCTGCGCGCTAATGGCGGACGTCTGGCCCAGCCAATGACCCTCGCATTCTTCACCGATAAGGGAACGCAGCTCGAACAAGGCTTTTCCACCGACGGCAACGGGCTCAGCGAATCCTTTGACCACTACGACGTTGGTCTGCGCGACATCCGCCGCTCTTCGCAATACGAGGCGAACGACCGCTTTCAGCTCTCCATGACTGCTCTTCGTGAGCTTTTCGAGCAAGCGGCTAGACTCCCCGGGCGCAAGATGATCTTCTGGCTCTCTCCGGGGTGGCCAATCCTTTCTGGCCCCCGCATTGACCTCGACTACAAGCAACAGAACCAGATTTTCAGCTCCGTGGTTGGCCTATCCACTCAGCTTCGGCAGGCGCGGATTACTCTGTACAGCGTAGATCCGCTGGGCTCCAACGAAGGAGTAGCCCGCACCACGTACTATCAGGATTTCCTGAAAGGTGTGAGCAAGCCGAGCCAGGTCAACGTCGGAGACCTAAGCCTGCAGGTCTTGGCCGTTCAGAGCGGTGGACTGGCCCTCGCCTCAGATAACGACGTCGCCTCACTCCTGCAAAAATGCCTGGCAGACACCGAGGCCTACTACGAATTGTCCTTCGTTTCA
>Ga0182024_10003122_pt1 | contig 40001 bp, 34 predicted proteins | sample P32metaG_FD_120480 | JGI IMG/M metagenome (GOLD analysis project Ga0182024, IMG submission 120480) | Permafrost microbial communities from Stordalen Mire, Sweden - P3-2 metaG (Illumina Assembly) | ecosystem: Environmental > Terrestrial > Soil > Wetlands > Permafrost | place: Sweden: Stordalen...
GGGCGAAAGGAAAATGGTTCTCTTTGGGACCGGAGTTTACTTCGCAGAGGGCAACAATTCGGCCAACTTCGGCTTCACTGGTTTGGACTTCAACGACAAGAAAAACGGCACAGACATTTTGTTAAATGGAAGCATCTTTTCTTATTCAACTGACAAGGCGCAATTCATCTTGTTTCATCACCCGGAGGGGCTAGACTTTACAATTGGCGATGGTGAAAACAACTTCGGTGTAAACACCGGACATAATCAGGTCAGCATGTTCGTCGCAAGCCCCAAGGGCGAATTTGACATCACGGCCGATGAGACCGGCGCTCGTGTTCAGCGGTCAGCAAAAGGGCAAAGCAGTCGGTAACTCTATGAAGAGCACTCGTAAATCCCGAAAGCCGATTCCGGCCGAATCCATCGCCCGCCTCGCCGACCAGGGTAGGGACGTGTCACGCTTCTTCACCAACGCTGGGCGCATGATGGCGCCGGGACCGATACGGAGGGTCAATGTCGACCTGGCGTCCGGCATGCTTGAGGAACTGGACCGCGCCGCCAGAGAGATGAACATCAGCCGGCAGGCCGTGATCAAGACGCTCATCCGCCAGGCCCTCGATCAGCAATACCGGGCACGGGAGATTCAACCGTCGCCCGAGCGCAGGGCGAAGAGTTTCAGGCGCGGGTAATTAACGAAATGAGGCCGGTAAGATCAGTCCCTCAGCGGCTGAAGCCGTCGGAGTTAAGCGCTTAGACCGCAGCGGTGAACCGCTGCGCCACCCAAAGGCCTTGACTCACGTTCCGGCTCGTCTCCCCTCCCAACTGGTTGATTTCAAGCAGGATGGTTGAAATCAGCCACTCCCCTTGCCGAAACTTTTTCTCCCCATCCGCGTTCAAATCTGTAGGCGCTTCAGAAAGAACCGAAAGCTGAAGGACCTCGGAATCCCGGCGAATTGAGAGTCAATCGCCAGACGGGAACGAAAGGGAGGTTCACAATGAAATACCTGAGATATGTAGTAATGGTGGCGCTACTGGCTCTGCCACTCGCATACGCGAACGCCGGAGTGGTTGTAGGCGTCGGACCGGTGGGAGTCGGCGTCGGCGTGGCTGGTCCTCCGGCTTGCGCTTACGGCTACTACTCTGATTATCCGTATGCTTGCGCGCCCTACGGCTACTACGGCCCAAGCTACTTCGCTGACGGAGTATTCATCGGCGCAGGCCCGTGGTTCCACGGTTGGGGCTACGGACACGGCTACTACGGACGTGGCTATTACGGACGCGGCGGCTATGTAGGTCGCGGTTATGCGGGACACGGCTACGTCGCACGCGGTAACGCGGGACGCGGCTTTGAAGGACGCGGCTCAGCGGGACGCGGCGGATTCCACGGTGGTGGCTCCCGCGGCGGACGCTAAGTAATGCATCGGGTGACAAGGGATCGGCTGGCATGATCACCCTGCCAGCCGATTTCCTTTTCGGTAGTATTATCCTTTCCGGCGCACCGCTGAGTCGCGATGGCTTTGTCGCTGGCTCGCTGGAGACTTTCGTTGAGAGTTGGCGTTCTTGTTTTGCTGGCTGTTGAGCGGCTTGTTTTCTTTCTTGCTGCCTGACTGTGGTTGACCATCATCCTCCGGGGACAGAATCCGTAACTTCCGTCATGCGATCGCTCCTCGTATCGAATCGATTTTGATTACGGCTGATATCAGATGCGATTGCTAAGGAGAAGAGATGTCTGTCTGTTGGGGGCTCGTCCTCGTACGTCGGTGATCGTGATATCATCCTCGTCGTGCTGGGCGGACGCACCAACGACGAGTGGATTGCGCAATACGGATCAAGCCATCAGCATCCGGCGAATCGCATATGCCACACGCTCGGCATTCCGACAATCCTGCTCTCTTTGCCAGTCTTTATTGCCAGCATCTTCGTGCACTGGCTCTGGATTTATGGGGTCGCTCTATTCCTGATTGGATGGCTCTTTCAATTCATCGGACACGCCTTCGAAGGTAAGGCGCCGGAATTCTTCCACGACTGGCGTTTTCTATTTGTAGGAGTGCGCTGGTGGTGGGCTAAGATTAACGGCAAAGCGTAATCACGAGGGCGCAACTTCTACTCGCGGCGCTTCATCTTCGCTAACTAGCGGCGGGGCCTCTGCTTCTTCGAAATTGACCGAATGATGAGCTTTCCGCCGCCGCTCGCTAGCAGGGGCGTCTTGGCCTTGGCGACAGCAGCGGCCAAGACTGCCGCAACCTCAGGGCGGGCCAGTGTCTTCGCTGATTCTAGGCGGATAAACCGCGTTTGCTTGCCCGAGCCCTGCAGTATCTTTTTTGGATCGGGAAGAATCGCGCCGTGGATGAGGCAAAGGCCCACTCCATTCGCCGCGGCAGCGATGGAGAGGATCGCGTCCGAGGGCCGTTCGGTCGAACCGTAACCGATAACGAAGAAGTTGTAGTTGTCATAGACCAGTTCGTTCGCGGTAGGCAGCTGCTTCCGTAACTCCTTGCGCACCGCGCGAATCAAGGCGCGATTCTTCGGCTCGAATTTGTCGATGAAGCTATCGAGCTGCTTCTTAGCACCCGCAGGTGTTGTTGAAGCGACCTTAGCTGCTTTCTTCATAAAAACTCTTCTTCCACAGTTTATCTCATTGTCTTGAGGCGAATATTTTACGAAACTGCGGGATTTATTTACAATAACTTTTATGCCGTCCGCAGTCTCCTCCTCGCTTGCCTGGGCGCATCCACTGGTTCAGGAATGGTTCACGGCGCGCTTCTCGACGCCGACCGAACCGCAGGAGCAGGGTTGGCCGCACATCCTTGCCGGCCATACTACGCTGATCTCGGCTCCCACCGGATCGGGCAAAACGCTGGCCGCTTTTCTGGCCTGTATTAACCGTCTCGTCTGCAAAGCGCTGGCTGGCGAGTTGAGCGACCGCACCGAAGTTCTCTACGTTTCGCCCCTCAAGGCCCTCGGCAACGACATTCAGAAAAATCTCGAAGTGCCGCTCGGGGAAATTTTGCAGATGGCGTCCGATCGCGGCCTGCTGATGCCGGAGATTCGCACCGCGGTTCGCACGGGCGACACGCTGATGAAAGACCGGCGCCTGATGCTGAAGCGGCCTCCTCACATTCTCGTCACCACGCCCGAGTCGCTCTACATTCTGCTGACGGCGGAGAAGAGCCGCGCCATCCTGCGCGATGTGGAAACGGTGATTGTCGATGAAATTCACGCCGTCGCCGATGACAAGCGCGGCGTGCATTTATCGCTGTCGCTGGAGCGCCTCGAAGCGCTGACTCACAACTCTCCGGTGCGCATCGGCCTTTCGGCGACGCAAAAGCCGATTGAAGAGGTTGCGCATTTTCTCGCGGGCAATGCTGATCCAGAGAATCCGCGCCCCGAGCCGGTGATCGTCAACGTTGGCCACAAGCGCAAGCTCGATCTTGGCGTCGAGGTTCCGTCGACCGAACTGGGCCCCGTCGCCTCGAACGAAATGTGGGATGAGATTTACGAGCGCATCGTGCAATTGGTGAACGCGCACCGTTCGACGCTGGTGTTCGTGAATACGCGACGGCTGGCCGAGCGCATCTCTCATCAACTGGGCGAACGATTGGGCAAAGAGAACGTGGCCGCTCATCATGGCAGCCTATCGCGCAAGCTGCGGCTGGAGGCGGAGCGCAAACTGAAAGAAGGCCAGGTAAAAGTTCTGGTCGCGACCGCATCACTCGAACTCGGCATCGATGTTGGGACGGTCGATCTTGTCTGCCACATCAGTTCGCCGCGATCGATTGCGGTTGCATTGCAGCGCGTCGGCAGATCGGGGCACTGGCGCGGCGCGGTTCCCAAAGGACGATTCTTCGTAACCACGCGCGATGATCTCGCCGAATGCGCCGTACTGGTGCGGGCCATCCGCAAAGGAGAACTCGACCGTCTGATTTTTCCCGAAGCCTCGCTCGACGTTTTGGCGCAACAGATTGTCGCGTGTTGCGCTGCAGCGGGAAGCCCGGCGGCAGCCAGCAAGTCGGACGATCAATCATCGGATAATCAAGCCAATGACGGCTGGGACGAAGACGCGTTATTCGCGCTGGTCAAGCACGCCTATCCCTACCGTAATCTCACGCGCCAGACTTTTGACGAAGTGCTGGTGATGCTCTCGGAAGGCATCGCTTCGCAGCGCGGACGCTACGGCGCTTACCTCCATCACGACCGCATCAATCGCAAGCTGCGGGCGCGCCGCGGAGCGCGACTGGCGGCCATTACGAGCGGAGGCGCGATTCCTGACAACGCGCTTTTCACTGTGGTCGCCGAGCCCGACGGAGGAACCGTCGGAACCGTCGACGAAGATTTCGCAGTCGAAAGTCTGGCTGGCGACATCATGCTGCTCGGCAACACCTCGTGGCGAATTCGGCGCGTGGAAGGAAAAACCTCGCGCGTGTTAGTCGAAGACGCGCACGGCGCACCGCCGAGTGTTCCCTTCTGGCGCGGCGAGGCTCCGGCGCGCACCGAAGAGCTTTCGCTGCAACTTGGTGAATTGCGCAAAGAGATCAGCGACCGCCTGCCGGGCGTGCTGCCGGTTGAGGGATGGCGCAATCTTCCAATCGTTGCCGAAACTGTGAATTGGCTCGGCGAAGAATGCGGGCTCGATTTATCGGGAGCCGAACAATTAATTCAGTACACGCTCGAAGGCCGCACCGTGCTTGGCGATGTGCCGACGCAGACGACCATCATCGCCGAGCGATTTTTCGACGAGGCCGGTGGAATGCAGTTGATCATCCACGCGCCCTTCGGCGGCCGCATCAACAAAGCCTGGGGATTGGCTCTGCGCAAGCGTTTCTGCCGCGGCTTCAATTTCGAACTGCAAGCGGCGGCCACCGATAATGGCTTGAACATTGCGCTATCCGAACAGCATAGTTTCCCGTTGGCCGATGTTTTTCAGTTCCTGCACTCCGAGACGATGGCGCCAATCCTCGAGCAGGCGGCGCTGGCGTCTCCGATCTTTCAAACGCGCTGGCGATGGGACGCAACGCGCGCTTTGGCGCTGCTCCGTTTCCAAGGAGGCAAGAAAGTTCCGCCGCAGATCCAGCGCATGCGCTCGGACGATTTGCTGTGTGCAGTATTCCCCGATGTGGCCGCGTGTCAGGAAAATATCGAAGGCGACATAAAGATCCCCGATCATCCGCTGGTGCGCGAAGTCATGAAAGACGTGCTTACCGAAGCTCTCGATATCGACGGCCTCGGCACAGTGCTGCGCGGAATCGAGCAGGGTCGGATTCGTTGCATCGCGGTCGATACACCCGTGCCGTCGCAGTTTTCGCACGAAATTCTCAACGCGAATCCCTACGCTTACCTCGATGATGCTCCACTAGAAGAGCGGCGAGCTCGCGCCGTCGAGATGCGTCGAGTGTTGCCGGCGTCAGTGTTAGAAGAAGTGGGAGCGCTCGATCCCGCCGCGATTGCGCAGGTGCAGCAAGAGGCGTGGCCGGACGTGCGCGATGCCGACGAATTGCACGACGTGCTGCATACGCTAGTGGCGCTAGCGGTTGAGAGCAGTCAGCTGTCAGCAGTCAGCAATCAGCTTTCAGCTTTCAGTTCAGAGCAAGCAAAACCGGGAATCACCGCTCAATGGACTCCATTATTTGATCGTTTGCGTGCCGCAAATCGCGCGGTGGTGGCGGATTTCGCGGGCAAACAATATTGGGTCGCCGCCGAGCGGCTCGAATATTTCCAGGCAATGCATCGTGTGGTGACGGGGCTCGGCCCCGTCCAGGCGGAGCGAAGCTCCGCCACCACACAAATCGGATTCGATGATGCTCTGCTGACCGCGGTGCAGGGATGGATGCCGCACCTTGGTCCAACCACTGCTTCGGAAATTGGCGAGTTACTGGGGGTGCCCGCCTCGGAAATCGAAAAAGCTCTGTTGCGCATGGAGGCCAGCGGAACAATTCTGCGCGGAAAATTCCGGCCAGGCGATTCGCATACGGCGAACTCGCCGGCTGGCAAGATCGAAACTGAGTGGTGCGAGCGGCGTTTGCTGGCGCGCATCCATCGGCTGACGGTCGCGACCTTGCGCAAGCAAATCGCCCCCGTCACGGCGGCGCAGTTCATGAACTGGCTCTTGCGCTGGCAGCACATCGCTCCCGGCACCCAGATGCGCGGTGAGCATGGGACGCTTGAAGTGATCCGCCAGTTGCAGGGATTTGAAATTCCGGCAAGTGCGTGGGAGCGTTTTATTCTGGCGCGAAGAATTACGGATTACGATCCGGCCAACCTCGATCAGTTGTGCCTGGCGGGCGCGGTCGGATGGGGCCGCCTGTCGCCGCATCCCGCGACTCTTGAGACGACGGGAACGGATGAAAACGGACGCGAGAATCGGCGGCGAGTGATTCCTACGCGCGTCGCGCCGATTGCATTTTTCGTGCGCGAAGATGCCGACTGGCTGCGGCCGCACCATCCCGGAGCGGACGATTCTGCTACTACATTCCTGAGTCCGGTGGCGCAAGCTCTGCTCGAACTGTTGAAGCAGCGCGGCGCGTTATTTTTTCCCGACATGGTGCGCGCCACTGGCCGCCTCAAAGCTGAAGTTGAAACCGGTCTCTGGGAATTAGTCGCGGCGGGGCTGGTGACCGCCGACGGGTTCGAGAATCTGCGCGCGCTGGTGACGCCGAAGAGCGCAAGCGGAACGGGCATAGGAAAAGTGCGCCGGCCGCGTCATGCGCCGGGTCGCTGGTCCCTCCTGCATACCGAGGGCGCCGATCGTGACCGCGGTGTCGAATCCTGCTGTTGGATGTTGTTGCGGCGTTATGGCGTAGTTTTTCGAGACCTGCTGGTGCGCGAAACCAATCTGCCGCGCTGGCGCGAATTGCAGATTGGCTACCGGCGGCTGGAAGATCGCGGCGAAGTGCGCGGCGGGCGCTTCGTTGATGGATTTCTGGGCGAGCAGTTCGCGCTTCCGGTCGCGGTTGAATCGTTGCGCGCGCATCGCAAGCTGCCACTTAACGCCAACGCCGAACGCGTCGTGATCGCCGCCGCCGATCCGCTAAACCTGGTTGGAATTATTGTTCCAGGCGAGCGCATTCCGGCCATCTCGGGAAGAAGCGTGGCGTTTCGCGACGGCGTGTTTGACGCGGATGAAGTGCGGCTCGCCGCGGGCGACTAGCTTTGAGTCATGGCAATTTTAATTTCAGCAGAACCTGCGGATTCAAATACACCCCTTGCCAGCGAACCGCGAGATGCAGATGCGGTCCGGTTGCGCGCCCTGTGCCTCCACTGAGCCCGACAGGCTGGCCTTTCGCTACATCGTCGCCTTCTTTCACCAGGAATTTCGACAGATGCAGATAGAGGGTCAGCAATCCCTGGCCGTGGTCGATCACGACACAATTGCCCTCGAAAAATAGCGGCTGCGCCAGAATCACGCGGCCGTCATTTACTGCAGCTACCGAAGTTCCGCTGGGAACGCGGAAATCGAGTCCCTGATGCGTGCTCTGCACCGTGCCATTGAAGACCCGCTTAACCCCGAAGACATCGGAGATTTGGGCGTCGACCGGAGGCGCGAAAGATCCCTTCCATTCGCGATTTGGACTTACAGTTTTGAATGCCTCGGCCTTTACTTGCCTGTCCTGCTCGATCTCGCGCTGATCTTCCGGACTGGGCGCGGTATAACGTGCCGGAACTTTCAGCAGCACTCGGGGATAGCGTTGCGCTGCGACGCGAATTTTCTTTTCGAATGAGATCGCTTTCCCGGTGGAGGTCTCGGCGTAGAGTACGAGAGAATAATCTCCCGGCTTCGTTTCTTGTCCGGCTCCGGCAAGCGCGAACCACATTTTGTGGGTCGCATCGAAGCTGAAAACAATCTCGTGGCCCAGCCAGTTCCCCGAAAGTGAGCGCACCGGCTGAGGTGTGGAAACGCGGAAGAGAACGGGCGATCCGTTGACCAGACGAACGGGCTGATTGAGGACTGTCCAATGGGCGGGAGTTGCTGCCGACAAATTTCCGGCGACACTAACTAGAAGCATTGCGAGAAGTCGGACCACAGAGCGACCGCGTTCGTGCATCGCGGTCTTAGGCTAGCACTTGAAGAGGGGAACATACAGACGCCTGCGATGTGCGATCTCGAAAGCTTCCGCCGCCCCAGCATGACATTGGTAACTTGTGAGTGGTCCCTGCCTTCTCTTACCATCTTGATACTATGGATTTGCGCGCCCTAGTGGTGTGTTTGGATCAGGAATCCGCCAATCTGCTGATGCTCAGCTTGTCCGAACTGGGGATATTAGTGGAGCGCGCCTCCTCGACTGCCGAGGGACTCGAACTGTTGGAGAGCCATCATTTCAACGCCGTTGTCCTCGACTATCGCCCCGATCAGAGTTCCGAAGAATTTCTGACACGCTTGCGCCAGTCGCCCAGAAACCGCTCCACTCTGCTAATTGCCATCGTCGATAGCGGGTTTAACGCCCGCCCGCTCTTTGGACTGGGCGCCAACTTTGTTCTCTATCGTCCGCTTTCTTCCGAACGCACCCGCATCAGTTTACGGGCGGCGCGCGGCTTGATGCGGCGCGAACGGCGGCGCGCTTCGCGCACACCGGTTAATTCAAAGGCGAACGTCGCCTATCCGGGAACGCCCGAACTAAGCGCCCTTCTGACCGACCTCAGCGAGGGTGGAACCTCGATCCAAACCGAGAGCCGCATTCCGTCGTCGTGCAAAATTTATTTTGAATTCGCCCTTCCCGATCAGGAGCAGATCGTCCGCCTGTCGGGCGAGGTGGCGTGGCAGGACTCCGGTGGCCGCACGGGGATTCGTTTTCTGGACGTGCCCCAGTCGTCGCGGCGGCTCATGCAGAGCTGGCTGCAGCAAAATAATCCGCAGCCGTCGCTGGGGGCACCCCCGGCGATGGTCAATGAATCGGCCTCGAACCAGTCGCTCGCGACCCCGCCGCGCACGAGCAGCGAGTCGCAACTTGAGTCCAGGGATTCCAGCATCCTTTCCAATGCCAGCAACCGGCGCGGCGAGCACCGTTTCGCCTGCAAACTCGGCGCGGAGGTTTACCGGCTCGGATCGAAAGTGCCCAATCGCTGCATTTTGTCCGATATCAGCGAGGGTGGTTGTTACGTTGAAATGCCGAGTCCATTCTCCGGTCAGTCAGGCGTGGAGATTCTGGTGCGCACCTCCGACACGAAATTGAGAATCTCAGGACAGGTGATGACTATCCATCGCGGTTTCGGCATGGGCGTGCGTTTTATGTTTCGCGATTCGGTAGAGCGCGAAGAAGTTCTGCGCCTGCTGGCAATTCTCTCCACTGGTCCTGAACTGGACGAGCAACTCCGCTAAGCGGGCTGCTCTTTTTCCGCTACGGCTCGGCGAAAATATTCCAGCGAAAGCTTAAGCCCAGCCTCCAAATCAACCTTCGGCTCCCATCCCAGCAGCCGCTTGGCCTTCGAAATATCGGGACAGCGCTGCTTCGGATCGTCCTGCGGCAGCGCTTCGAATTTAATCTGGCTCTTTGATCCAGTTGTAGCAATTACTTTTTGCGCGCACTCCAGGATTGTGAACTCGGATGGATTGCCAATATTCACGGGCGCATGCTCATTACAGCGCGAGAGGCGCAGAATTCCATCGACCTCATCGCTTACGTAACAAAAACTGCGGGTCTGGCGGCCTTCGCCATAAACGGTAAGATTTTCTCCACGCAGAGCCTGCCACATAAAATTTGGGATCACCCGCCCATCGTTAATCTGCATGCGCGGGCCATAGGTGTTGAAGATGCGTAAAATCCGCGTGTCCACCCGGTGATAGCGGTTGTACGCCATGGTCACGGCTTCCGAAAAACGCTTCGCCTCGTCATATACCGAGCGCGGCCCTATGGGATTTACATTTCCCCAATAGGTTTCGGTTTGCGGATGCACCATCGGGTCGCCATAGCATTCCGAGGTCGACGCCATCATGAATTTCGCGCTGCAGCGGAGCGCCGTCTCCAGCGCCTCGAATGTCCCATAGGATCCCACTCGCAGCGTTGCGATTCCGTGCGCGGCATAGTCCACTGGGCTGGCCGGGCTGGCGAAGTGAAACACATAATCGAGTGCGCCCCATTCGCCAGGCTGGCAAACGTCTTTTTCGACAAACTCAAAACGCGAATCATTCCGGAGGTGATCGAGATTGCTCGTCCGCCCGGTCAGCAGATTGTCTGCCGCGATGACGGAATAGCCGTCGCCCAGCAGTCCATCGCAGAGATGGGAGCCGAGAAAGCCCGCTCCTCCCGTCACCAGCGCGCGCTTCGTCTTCATCAATTCAGGCACGCTCCTTTTTCTTCGGAAAGGCGGCCGCCGTCGATTCTTCTGTTAACGCCGCCGGACGACCCACGCTGTAATACGAGAATCCGTGATCGACCATCTCTTGTGGATCATACAGATTCCGCCCATCGAGCACGATCGGATACTTGACCAGCGTGCGCAGTCGATCAAGATCAAGCGCCGCGAATTCTTCCCACTCGGTCAGGATCAACAGGGCATCCGCACCGCTCGCGGCTTCATAGGCATCGGCGGCAAAATCGACACCCGATTTCAGCACCTCTTTGGCGCGCTCCATCGCGGCCGGATCGTAGGCGCAAATATGGCAACCCTCGCGGACCAGATCTTGCACCAGCAAGAGCGCCGGAGACTCCCGAATATCGTCGGTCCCACCCTTAAAAGCGAGACCTAACACGCCCAGCCGCTTGCCGCGGAAGGTCCAGAGCACTCCCCGCACCTTGCGCAGGAATCGGTGCCTTTGCTCTTCATTGATACGGATCACTTCTTCGAGGAGGCGAAAGTCGTATCCACTTTCTTTAGCGACGGCGCGAAAAGCCATCAAGTCTTTTGGAAAGCACGAGCCGCCATAGCCGATGCCGGGATTCAAGAAGCGCGGCCCGATGCGCGAATCGGTGCCGATGCCGTCGCAGACCTGCTGCACGTTCGCACCCACCGATTCGCAGATCGACGCTACCGCATTAATAAAAGAAATCTTCATGGCGAGAAATGCGTTGGATGCGTGCTTGATCAGCTCCGCGCTCTTGGTGCTGGTGATGATCAGACGCGGAGGCGCCTTGTCCCTGGCCGATTCCGGACGCGGAATCGCTTCGCCGCGCCCGTAATACCATCCGCTGGTCAGCGGTCCGTAAAGTGCGCGCATGGTCTCGGCGGCGCGTTCGCTCTCGACCCCGACCACTATGCGATCAGGATAGAGAAAATCAGTGACCGCACTGCCTTCGCGCAAAAATTCCGGATTCGAAGCGACATCGACGTGCGCCGGATCGGCGCCATTGCGTGTGAGTACTGTGCGGATCCACTGGCTGGTATATACCGGAACTGTACTCTTTTCGACCACCACCTTATATCCATCGACCCCGCCGGCGATCTCGCGCGCGACCGATTCGACGTACGAGAGATCGGCGTCGCCGCTTTCGGTCGGCGGCGTTCCGACCGCAATGAATACAGCATCGCTGTCGCGCGTGGCCGCCTGCAGGTCGCCGGAAAACTGTATGCGCCCGCCACGATGCCGCGCCAGCAGTTCGGGCAGAAAGCGCTCATGAATCGGCACCTCGCCGTTTCTGAGCGCGGCATTTTTTTTCTCGTCATTATCGACCAGAACAACCTGGTGCCCAAGATCGGCGAAACACACTCCCGTCACCAGCCCAACATATCCGGAACCAACTACCGCGATGCGCATAGCGAGCCTGCTCTCCTTAAATTATCTGTAGATTCTTTTGTGCACATCCGGCTCGTCGGTGTGCCAATTCTTACTTTAGCAGTCTTTTCGCGGCGAGCAGCCTGTCTAATGTAATTGTCGCGTGCCACCGCCCAGGAATGGGAATTCGAATCTCACAAAATATTATGACCGCCGTCACCGAGCCTAAAAGTAACCGTCTCCGGGAAAACGCCTGGCAACCCCGATCGGGAAAGCAGCTAAACTACAAGAGACCGGCTCTTCATGACGAGATTTGCAGCCCTGTTTCTCTTTTGCGCGACGCCGCTCTTCTGCCAGAGCAATAGCGGCGAGTTGCGCCTTAGAGTGACCGATCCCGCCGGCCTGGCTGTAAAAACAACAGTTCAGATTGTCAGCGAGGGAAATCATTATCGGAGCACTCTATCGACCAGCGATCAGGGCCGCCTCGATGTACAGCGCCTGTCCTACGGCGTCTATCAACTCGAGATCACTCAGTCTGGTTTTGCGCCGATGTCCGAGTCGGTCGATATTCATTCGTCGATTCCGACTGAACACACTATCCAACTCCTTCTGCCGACGGTTAGCCAGTCGGTAACGGTGAGCACCGATAAAACACTGATCAATCCGGATCAGGCAGGTTCGGTCAATCAGATAGGCTCTGGACAAATCGAGAACCGGCTGAGCTCGATTCCGGGACGTTCCTTGCAGGATCTGGTGAATTCGCAGCCCGGTTGGCTCTACGAAGGCAATGCCGTCCTGCATCCGCGCGGCTCGGAGTATCAGACACAATTTGTTGTCGATGGCATCCCGCTGACCGATAATCGCTCGCCCAGTTTCGGACCGGCGATCGATGCCGACGACGTGCAATCGTTGACTATCTATACCGCCGGCATACCCGCCGAATATGGACGAAAAATGGGAGGCGTGGTCGAGGTCAACACGCTGCAGGATTCACAGCCCGGCTTCCACGGACAGTTGGCGCTTTCCGGCGGAAGTTTCGATACGGCTGGCGCCGCCGCACAAGGGCAATACGCCTGGGGCAAAAATACCTTTGGTGCCAGCGCCAGTGGCAGCATGACGGATCATTATTTGAATCCCGTTGTGCCCGAAAACTTTACCAACACGGGCACGCTCGGCGATTTTGCCGTCAATTACGATCACGAACTAACCTCAAAAGATCGTCTGCGATTCATCGTTCGCCATGAGCTCTCGCGCTACGACATTCCGAATGAACAGGTGCAGGAAGCTGCCGGCCAAGTGCAAACGGCGGATAACCTCGAGACCATGGGAATCGCCTCTTACGAGCACACGTTCTCGTCCGCGGCGGTCGCCGATTTTCGTACTATGGTCCGCGATAACGCGATTGGTTTTAACTCCAATGCAAATTCAGATCCCATAGAGGTCTTCCAGCAGAACTTCTTTCGCGAAGAATACTTCAAAGGAACCGCGACCATCGATCGTGGGCGGAGCGAGTGGAAAGTTGGGTTCGAGTCCGACAATTTATTCCTGAACGAAAACTTCCGCTACCACATTACCGACGACACTCAATTCAACCCCAACGCTCCAATTGACTTTAGCTTCCTCGCCAACCGGCCCGACCTTGAGCAATCGTTATTCGTGCAGGACCAAATCCGTTTTAAGAATTGGACGGTCAACGCCGGCTTGCGCTGGGATCACTACCAGCTTTTGTTAAATCGCCAGGCCGTCGACCCGCGCTTCGCTGTCTCACGCTATTTTCCTTCCGCCGGTCTTGTCGTGCATTTCTCCTATGACAGAGTCTTTCAAACTCCATCATTCGAGAACATTCTGCTTTCGAGTTCCGGGGCTTTTGCCTCCATCAGCCAGAATTTTCTGCCGCTGCCGGTAGAGCCTTCCGAAGGCAACTACTACGAAGCAGGCTTGACGAAGATTTTCGACGGAAAGCTCAAGCTGGACGCCAACTATTTCCGGCGCCTGGTGGCCAACTATGCGGATGACAATCTGATCGAGGACACGGACATCAGCTTTCCGATTGCATTTCGCAAGGCCGTCATCTATGGCGCGGAAGCGAAAATCGACCTTCCCGACTGGCGCCGCTTCTCTGGCTTCGTGAGCTATTCCTACACCGTGGGGCAGGCGTGGTATCCGGTGACCGGAGGGTTATTTTTGGGCGACGACGCTCAGGGCCTGCCTCCGAGCAGCCATTTTCACGATTCGCAGGACCAGCGCAACACCGTCCGCGGACGTTTGCGTTATCAACTGATGCCGCGCCTCTGGGTCGCAAGCGGAATTCAATATGACACCGGGCTGCCATTCGAGTTCGAAGGCACCCAGCAACAGGCGCTCGCCGAATACGGCCAACAGGTGATCGATCGTATCAATTTTGCCCGCGGACGCATCTATCCATCGTTCCAGGTCAACGCTTCGGCGGGCGCGGATGTGTATCAATCCGACCATGTTAAAACTAGGTTTCAAATCGACGGACAGAATCTCACCGACGTCCTCGACGTGATCGACTTCGGCGGCCTTTTTTCAGGCAACGCCATAGGGCCATCCCGAAGCGTAGCCCTGCGCCTCACCACCATCTTCTAGCCAACTCTCGCCGCGATCTTGCATCCAAAGTGATCGAAGTTGTGACCATGACTGTGCTTTTGGAGGTATACGTCGATGCACAGTTTTTTCTTAACTGGAGGAAACACTCATTCTGGTGTATCCTTTCGGCGGGTCAGTGGTTGCAATATCTAAGGTTATGTTAAGTAGAAACGCCATCCGCAGCCTGTGCCTACCTCTCATTTTCTGCACAGCCTGGCTGTTGTCGCTCGCGCAAGTCACCATTCCCACCAGCCGTGTCGATAATGTGCGTGACGGCGCTAACACTCAGGAAACACTGCTTACTCCTGCCAACGTCAACAAGAACGGATTTGGGCACCTGTTCAGTTTCCCCGTCGACTATGTAGTAATGGCGCAGCCCCTCTATATTCCTAGCGTGACCATTTCAGGCGCTGTCCACAACGTTATCTATGTCGTGACGCAGGCGGATTCCGTATACGCCATCGACGCCGACTCCGGCACTCAGCTCTGGTGGGTCAACTTCACCAATCCCTCTCAAGGAATCGTTACTGCTCAAACCGCGAACGGCACTCTGCCTTGCGGCAACGGATATGGCTATGAGCAAGAGGGGATCATCGGAACGCCAGTTATCGATCCGAACAACAACACCATGTATCTGGTGGCGAAGACGGTGATCAACGGCACGGTCGAACATAACCTGCACGCTCTCGACATCACCACCGGCAACGATCTCCCCGGCAGCCCGGTGCAAATCGTTGCGCAAACGACTTATGGGACAAAAGTTACGAATTTCAAGAGCCTGCACCAGAAGAACCGGCCCGGTCTCCTGCTGTTGAATGGCGTTATTTACGCGGCCTTCGGCTCCAACGGATGCAACGACGACAACAGCGGCTGGGTGCTCTCCTACAACGAAAGCACACTGGCGCAACTCGCCATCTTCAACACGTCGCCCGATCACGGACTAACATCGATCTGGCAAACAGGCACTGGCATCGCCGCCGATGAAAATAACAACATCTATGTGGAGACGGCCGAGGCCTGCGAGACCTGTTACAACATTCCGCAGGGTGCGACTTACAGCAACAGCGTGCTCAAACTTACTCCCGATCTAACTGTAGCGGATTATTTCACGCCATTCGACGTGCAATTCCTTAACACCTACGACGAAGATTTGAGTTCCACAGGAGTTCTCGTTCTTCCCGAGCAAAGTGGCACTTATCCTCACGAACTGGTCGCCGGCGGCAAGCAGGGTTTCGTTTATCTTCTCGATCGCGATGACCTGGGAGAGTTCCACCAAACCTATGACCAAGACATACAAGAATTTTCTCTGATTCCGGGAGAACAGACCGATCAGGCCAAGGACGTCTTATTCAGTTCGCCCGCCTATTGGAATAACACGGTTTTTTTCGCGCCGGATGACTCTCCTGTCCTGGCCTATCCTTTGACGAACGGATCGCTCGGAGTTCCCGCGACGACTGCCGCGAGCTATACCGGCGCTCACTCTCCATCCATTTCCGCCAATGGCAACAGTAACGGAATTCTGTGGGACCTCACGGGCGGAAATCTCTATGCCTTCAACGCTACGAACTTGCAGATGCTTTATGCCAGCAATCAGGTCAAGACGCGCGATGGATTGCCGACGCTTGGACATTTCGTTACGCCGACCATTGCCAATGGCAGGGTTTATGTGGGGACAGAGAGTACTCTCGCAGCCTACGGATTGTTCCAGGTACTCAACATTACTGGCGGCGTTGGGCAAACGGCTACGGTCGGCACCTCGCTAACCTATCCCATACAAATCCAGGCCAACGATCCATACTCCGGACAACCGGACGCCGGCGTCACCCTGACCTTCAGCGATGGCTGCAGCAAGAGCGGCAGCAAGACCTGCGGCACATTCAATCCGCCATCCGCCGTAACCGACGCTAATGGCAACGCGTCGACCACTTACACCCTTCCGGAAAAAGCGGGTACCTACACACTGACGATTTCGGGCACGAGTTCGGGTGTAACCTTCGCCAATGCCACCACCACCGCAACGGCTACCGCCGCCGCTGCCACACACATGATTGTCTTCAACGGATCGAAACAGACTGGCGATGAAGGAACGACTCTCCCCAGTCCGCTAAGGGCGCAGGCGCAGGACGCCTACGGTAATGGCGTCTCCGGCGTCACCATTAATTTTGCGGCCAACAATGGCGCGATTCCCAGTTCGCCGTCCGTGGTCAGCGGCGCCAATGGATTGGCCGGAGTTACCCTGCAGTTGCCCAACACCGTCTGCACGGTTACGGTCACCGTGAGTTCCACCGGCTTTAAAAACGTCGTGTTTACCGAATACTCCGTGGCCCCGGCCGCAGTCCACTAACCCATACTTTTCGCTGATTGACTTCCCCCTGGTTTCGCGGGAAACTCGCTCTGAGCCTGCGTTCTCCCGCATTGCGGCAGGCTGCCTGAAGCCATGGTGTTCCCGCAGCCTATGTCGAGGTCCGAGTTCGGTCCTCACGATTCGCGTGTCAATGATTCGCGAGCTGACGATTCGCGAGTTGATCATTCGTCTCCGCCCGATCCCACTAGCACCCTCGAGCAGCACCTGCGCGCCGGCTTCCCGCCTGATCTTGCTCTCGATCTAGTGCTTAACGAAGTAGTGGTTCGCGCTGCCGAGGCCACCCATGCCGTCGCCGGAGCACTCGCGCTGATGCGCGACGGCCAAATGGTCTGCCGCGCCGCCACCGGCCAGCTCGCGCCCGATCTCGGCATCCCTCTCAATGTGCGCGATGGACTCTCCGGCGCGTGTCTTGAGACTCGCCAGCCGCAGCTATCCGTCGACACCGAATTCGATCCCCGCGTCGATCCCGCCGTCTCGCGCCGCCTCGGCATTCGTTCCATTCTGATCGTTCCCGTGTTCGAAGATAGCGGAAAGAATGCTCAATTTACCGGCGTACTCGAAGTTTTTTCCCTGTCTCCTGCCGCCTTTTCGCACCAGGATCAAGTTTTGCTCGAAGGTTTTGCCGCGGAATGCGCCAGAATTCGTCAAGCTGCCGTTGCACTCAGTCAGCGAAAACCGGCCGCGGCCGCAACAACCGCGGCCGAGTTGCTTCCGCCCGATTCCGCCATACCGGCGGCGGTCGCAGCCAGCCAGCCTGTTGCGATCCGCCCACGCTACGAAGCGTGGACACTGGCCCTCGGAGGTCTCGCGATTTTCACCACCATCGCCGTGAGCTTCCTGATGGGCACGCGCATCGGATGGCTGAGTTCTCCTTCCCATATCCAAGTCCCGCCACCGATCGCGGCAGAACCCGCAGCCGGCAACACCAATCCATCATTCCCTCCATCGCCTGCAAAAACATCTCGCGGAAACGCGCCAGAAGCCGCTTCCGAGAAAATGCCCGCCCGTACGGCCAAGGCGCACTCGGCCGCCGCGGCTGAGCCATCGACCGACGAACTAGTCGTCTACGAAAAAGGGAAAGTCATTTTCCGCATCAAGCCCGCTCCCGTCAAGGCGGACTCGGCGAAACCTGGCAAAGCCACAGGCCACACGCTCGTGTCTGATCCAGTCACGTCCGATTCCACACCGCCCGACAGCAACGCGATTGTAAAAGCGTCGTCCGCGACCAAGCTGGCGCCATCCAGTGTCTGGCTCTCCGCTGCCCAAGCCGAAAAGCTTCTGCGGAGCCGCACCGAACCTCTTTATCCGCCAGAAGCGCTAGCCGCTCACCGCGCCGGCAACGTAGTCCTAGAGGTTCAAGTGGCGGAAGATGGCACAGTCGCAAGCATCCGAACATTGAGCGGAGATCCCCTACTGGCGAGCGCCGCCGCAGACGCAGTGCGCAACTGGCGCTACCAGCCCTATCGCCGCCATGACCGTCCCGCGCAATTTCAGACTGACGTAACTCTGACCTTCAACCTTCCTGACTGAATTGTTCGAATAGCGATCACCATCCCCTTGCCATTTGCTCCAGCTACGGGCGAAACTGATGACGATCCCATGAGAGTATTGGCAAGCTTTCTGTTATCAGCCAGCGACACCGCCCACTTCCCTACCCCCACTGTGCCGGAGATCGCCTTTCTCGGACGCTCGAATGTCGGGAAATCGAGCGTCATCAATTCTCTGCTGGGCACGAAGCTGGCGCGAACCAGCAATACTCCCGGCCGCACCCGCAGCATCAATTTTTATGAGGTGCGCAAGGCCGGACAACCTCACCCCGAATTGCGCTTCGCCGACCTCCCCGGATACGGCTATGCCAAAGTCTCGCGCACGATCTCCGAAGACTGGGCGCGCTTTGTCGATCCCTATCTCCACCAGCGCTCGAGTCTGGCATTGTCTCTGGTGCTGGTCGATTCGAACATTCCGCACCAGGAAAGCGATGGGCAGTTGCTGGAATTTCTGGCCGCCAAAGAGCGTCCGCATCTGATCGTAGCCACCAAGTGTGACCGCCTCTCTGGCAATCAGGTGCGACAGGCGATGAACGCGCTCGGCCGAGCCTACGGTGACATGCCGATCATCGCATTTTCCGCCAAGACCGGAATAGGCAAAGACGAACTCTGGCAAAAGATTCGAGCGGCAGCGGCAAATTTTCAAGCGGCATAACTGAGTACCGTAGCGTTTAGCGCCAGCATCTTGCCGGCTGTCTGGCGGGGCGCTACGTTCGCACGTTAAAGTTTTCCTCCAATATTCCGATCAAGTAGTTGTAGCACTTCGTTGGAGGCATGGTGGATCCGAACATTCATCCTGAACGATTTGGCGACTCGCCGGACCCGAATAGAGCCGAAGAGCCCGTGAGTTATCTTCGCCGACTAAAAAGCGACATGGTGCAACCTCCGCCACCTGCTATCGCCTGGAAAGAGCGCCGGGAAAGTCCCCGGCTTCGTTGCTCGGGGAGCGCCGAGTTTCGGGCCAGTGGGCAGCGACGTGCGCATGAGGGGAACTCTGACCGATATTAGCCTGCACGGTTGTTACGTGGAACTGAACACCACTTTCCCTGTGGGTACTAGAGTGGACCTGGTGCTCAAGTCATTCGGCATACGCATCCACACCCCGGGCACGGTTCGCGCCACCTACCCGTTTCTCGGGATGGGGATCAGATTCAACGATATCGAGATCGAAGAACACCAGCGCCTGAAGCAGTTACTGACGGCCCTGGCTGGACAGAAAGAGTTCGTCCCAAGTGTCGCAGCGGACGAGTCTGCCAAGAAAGAATCGGTGGCGGCGGCCGACTTACCAGCGTTTTTCGAAGCGATCACCGAGTTCTATCAGAAACAGCAACTGCTCTCCCGCGAGGAGTTTTACCAGATCGCCAAACGAGTTCGTCGGCCCTGATCCTTCATATAAACGATCGGACATCGGCATATAAACGATCGTACCGACTGGCGGACCGTTTGGCGGGCTCCGGAAGTGTCGGGCCTGGGAAGTCTGGCTCCGGAAAATGATTACTCTGGTGACCGGCTCTAACGCCTGGCCAGCCAATTCATCCTTTATCATTAAAAGCCTATGGCGAAATTTCTGGTCACAGGCGCCGCCGGCTTCATTGGATCCTCGCTGGTGCGCGCTCTGCTCGAACGCGGCGACGAAGTTCGAGGCATTGATAACTTTTCCACCGGGCGCCGCGAAAACCTCGCCGAAGTGCTCAAGCAGATCGATTTCCGCGAAGCTGACCTGCTCGATCTGAATGCCATGCACAAAGCGTGTGCAGGAGTCGACTACGTGCTGCACGAAGCAGCCATCCCCTCGGTGCCGAAGTCGGTCGTCGACCCTATCGGCAGCAATCGCGCCAATATTGACGGGACGGTCAATCTTCTGGTCGCGGCCCGCGATGCAAAAGTGAAACGCGTGGTCTATGCTGCGTCGTCATCCGCTTATGGCGATACGCCTACACTTCCGAAGCATGAGGCGATGCCGCCCAATCCCATCTCCCCTTACGCCGTGGCCAAGCTAGCCAGCGAACTTTATATGATTTCGTTTTTCCGCTGCTATGGCCTCGAAACCGTCTGCCTGCGCTACTTCAATGTTTTCGGCCCACGCCAGGATCCTTCATCACCCTATTCGGGTGTGCTCGCCAAATTCAGCATACAGATGTTGCGCGGCGAACAGCCCACAATCTTCGGCGATGGCGAGACCAGCCGCGATTTCACCTACATCGACAACGCCGTCTCCGCCAATCTGCTGGCCTGTTCGGCGCCCGCATCCGAATGTGCTGGCCGCGTCTTTAACTGTGCCACCGGACGCCGCATCACCCTCAACGAAACTTTCGCCGCCTTGAAGCCACTGACTGGCTATAAGGGCGAAGTCAACTACGCTCCCGAGCGCGCCGGCGACATCAAGCACTCTCTCGCCGACATCACGCAGGCGCAAAAGCATCTGGGATACAAGGTGCTTGTGAACTTTGAAGATGGCCTGCGCCGTACGGTTGAGTGGTACAAGAACCAGCATCAGCCCGTCGGCGCCTGATCGCCGCGCGTCCGCCCAGTCTTCCGCTTAGGACTTCAGTTGCGTCGACCTTCGCCAAACGATGAGTTGACTCAGGTCGTCACGAAAGGGCCCGTAGGCGCAAAAGCTTTTCTCGTCAAACAATCGCTTGGCGCCGCAACTCAAGCACACCTGATATGAATATCCCTGCTCGCCAATCGGCCAGCTCATCCGGCTATGCCAGCACCCTCGAAAGGCCATGGCGGCTGCCCCCGCTAAGGTTGTCGCTACAACTCCGGGCCACCACCAGGTGGATTTCTTCGTCGTTCGCGGCTCTTCCTGCTCCACTAATTCGATCATCGATTCGAAACCTGATTCCTTTGCCTCTTATCCGCTTTCTCAAGATAGGACGAATCGACGCGGAGGGCAAAATCTGAAGGGTCGTAGCTCTTAATACCGCTCTTCCGTTGATTTCGTCCGACAATCCGCAGGACATCCCAGCTCCCCCAGTCGGACATGTACTACCGGACATTGCGATACCCACCCATTGACTATTACGCTCGAACTTTACAGCCTCCGTCGAACCAAGGCCGGCAATGAGCCCTGCGCCGAGCCAGAGCTACGATAGAGAATTCAGAAAAACAGCGCTAATACAGGTTTCTAAGCTGACCGCACAAGCTGACGCAACACGATGAGTGCCTACCCGACGACTGCCGATCCGATGACGACCGATCCCGGCTCCCCGTTGCAGCAGGGCAACCTCGTCCTCGAATCGATCGCGCGTCAGGAGGCAATGCGTGCTCTTCTCGCCTTCTCCGAACTCCACGAACAGATCCGCAACCGCCGCGTAGCCACAGGCCATGAAGCCGATCGCGACCTCTTCGAGACTGAGCGCTTCATCCTCGATGAAGTGCTGCAACTGATCTGCGATCGTGTGCAGACAATCACCCACGCCGACACCGTCGTAATCGCGCTGGCCGAAAAATCGGACGCGAGCTTGCAGCACGGATCGCAGCAAGACGGATCGCAGCAAGAAAGATATTTGCTCCCGGCTAACCCACAGTTAACCTGCCGCGCTGCCGCCGGCCCGCTCGCCGTCATGCGCGGAGTTCACCTGATCGGCGAATCCGAGTTTCTGCAAGACGCACTCGACACGGGACGCATCCTGCGCTGCGATGATGGCGAAATCGATGCCCGCGTCGAACTCGACTTCGCCCACGCTTTGGGCGCGCGCTCCACCGTGCTAGTTCCCCTCCGCGGACGCCGCGAGCCACTAGGCGTCCTGCAAGCGTTTTCCAGAGCACCGCGGGCCTTCACCGATCAGGACGTTCGCTCGTTCGATCTCTTCGCCGAGCTTGTCCTCTCCGCCCTCAAGCCCGAGGATGAAGACCGCCGCATTCATTGGCTCTCCGACGTGGCCGATGAAGTCCTGCAAGCGAAGCGTCCTGCAACCGCGCCTGTTGCCGCTGTGGCAGAAAGTGAGATTGCTGAGATCGAGCCTGTCATAATTGCGGAGACGGCTCCCGCGGCGACACCGATCTCGACGATCGAAGGGCCGTTCTTCCACGCTCCGCTTCAAGTTCGATCGTCATCGATGACCGAGGAGCCGGCGCTTGTAGGGCCGGCGCTCATTCCCGACGTCGAGGAAGAACTGCCGCAGACCTCCAACTGGCTGCTCGCTGCAGGGCATCCGTCGGACGAGCCTACCTCAGACCTCGCAGACTTCACTTCCGAAATCGCGCCGGAAATCGCTGACGAGTCCTATGCGAGCGCCAACGATGACGATAAAGCGCAAACCAAGCCGCGCCTCTTGGCCTTTCTGCCTCACCTTTCTCTTCCTGGCAGGAATCTTCCCGGATTGAGCGTGGTTCTGGTCCTAGTTATCGTCGCGGCGCTCTTCTCCGCCGGAGCCTGGTGGGGCCTGGAGAATCGCGGAGCGACCGCCGTCAAAGCTGTAGCCGGCAAGGTCGATTCTTTACCTGCGTCAGTAACCGCGCCGCCTGCGCCCTCGAACGTCGTCTCGCCCGCAGCCGATAATCTGATGACTCCGGCCAAGCTCGATCCCGATTCGTCGACGCTCACCGCCGTTTCCGATAGCAAGCTTGCGGCGCTGCCTAAGATCACCGGGCTGCGTCACTGGTCGTCCTCCATGGGAAGCACCGTCGTAATCGACATGGAAGACCAGGTTCCCTATGAAGTGCATCGCCTGATGTCGCCCGAGCGCATCTACTTCGATCTGCATGACACGGCGCTCGCGCCCGACCTCGATGGCAAGACTATGGACGTTGGCGATGCATCGCTGACCCGCGTGCGCATCGCGCAGCCGGTTGCGGGCGTGACGCGAATTGTCCTCGACACCAAAGATGGATCGAACTTCTCCGTCAGCATGGAGTCGAATCCTTATCGGCTGGTAGTCGAACTGCGCGGCAGCGAACGTACTCTGATGGCGAAGCAGACAGCTCCGAAAGCTGCGTCGCTGAAGTTAACGCCTGTAAATTCCACTCTGGCCTCGGCGAACATTTCTCCGACATCGGCTCTGGCGTCGGCTCCCGCTGCGGCTTTGGCCGTGAAAGCGCCTGGGCAGTCTTCTTCCATCCCCGCCAAGACGGGCAAGTTTCGCATCGTGCTTGATGCTGGGCACGGCGGATGGGATCTAGGGACGGTTGGGCATCAGGGAGTGGTTGAAAAGGATCTCGTGCTCGACGTCGCGCAGCGACTCGGCAAGTTGCTCGAATCGCGGCTCGGCTCCGAAGTCGTGTTCACGCGCACCGACGACACTTACCTGCCGCTCGAGCAACGCGCGGATATCGCCAACCAGGCGCAAGCCGACCTCTTCGTCTCCGTGCACGCCAACTACAGCACCTCCGCCGAAGCGCGCGGAGTCGAGACTTACTACTCGAATCTGTTTTCCGCTCCGGGATCGCGCGAGCTCGAAAAGCACGACGACGGAACCCTCGCGAAGCTCACACCTGTCTCGCTCTCGCCCGGAGCGTTACACGAAAAGATTGCCGAATCGGAGCGTCTTGCGGCCAGCGTGCAGCGCGCGCTCTACTCGACTCTATCGGCGTCGAGCCCTGGCATTCGCAATCGCGGCATCAAAGACAAACCTTTTGTCGTGTTGACTGGCACGACCATGCCGGCGATTCTCTCCGAAATTTCTTTTGTCAGCAGTCCGGCGGACGAGCGCAACCTGCAAAATCCCGCCTACCGCCAGCAAATCGCCGAAGCTCTCTATCAAGGCATATCCCGTTACGAGCAAGCCGCTCCGCACGCCAAAGTAGCGCAGCTGCGGACGTCCGCTGCGCGGCAGTAGGCCCCTACCCCCAAAAAGTTTCCCCAAAAACAATTTGTCATCCTGAGCGAAGCTGAGGACCTGCTTTTCCTCCCCGACACTGAGATGTGGGGGTACCTCCCCTCCCCCTACCCTCTGGCAGGTCTATTAGAATCATGATCTTAGCCTGGTGGTACTTTGCAAAGTATTCAGGACTAATGACTTATAGGCAAAGTATTCAGAATTAACGGGTTAGGTTGGGGATGGTGTTTTGCTCGATTTTTTTGAGGGGGCTTGACAGGTGACCCCCTGAAATTCTTGTTTTCAGCGGGCGCCGACTAGTAGGGTTGGGGCGGCTTCGAGGAGTGGATAAAGAAAGGCGCAGTCCCATAACTGCGCCCAAGGGAGCAAACGACCGCTGAGGGGTCGCGTAGCTCGTTGGTTAAACAATCTACGACAGGACTAATTCGGGAGTCTGTTCAAAATTGCTCACTGGCAGGAGATTGTGGGGCCTTGACGGCTACCCTGAAATTCGAGTTTTCGAAGGACGCCGGGCTGGTGGATGGGGCCGCTCCGAGGAGCGGCTTGGAGCGGGCACACCTCTGCGCTGTCACAGGTCGGCTCCATTGTCGGCGGTAAGAGCTGGGGTTGCTGGCCAACCGACGTCGACGCATACAAGCAGCTATTGGAGGCACGCGATGCCGACCGCTGCTAGGCGCGAACCGCCACCGTTGGTGCAAATTACCTGGACTACAAAAAAGAAGGACCGCACAAGAACCGTAGCGATTACCTTGGGCAGTCCGCTTCTGGCACTCCTGTTGCTCCTCGGCGGGTCGCAGCTAGCCGGCGTTCAAAAGGTCACAAGAACGATATGGACGGCGTTGTGTATGGGTCGGTGATGAACGGGTACTTTTGAGGTGCCTGCGTATTGGCAATCTTTGCCAGTCGCGTTATTATGTAGCGAAGCCTATTCGTAGAAAGGGCCGATGCCATGCCTACCCGCAATGTCAATTTGACTGATGCGCTAGACCGTTTCGTAGCTACCAAAGTTAAGAGCGGAAGATACGAAAACGCCAGCGAGGTTGTGCGTGCTGGGCTCCGGACGTTGGAGCGCGAGGAGCGGCGGTATGAAGCGAAGCTTGCGGCGCTGCAATCGGCGATTGACGAAGGTGATGCTAGCGGTATCGCCGAGGGCAATGTATTCGGGCGCGTCCGCAAGGCTCTAAAGCTTCCTGTATCCCGCTAACCTATCCTCCGAGTTCATCCCTCTAACCTTGGGCGGCTTTCGATAGCTGAGTTTCGATTTTCGCGTCGCGCCGAGGATGACATCTTAAGCATCGCCGATTACACCCTTCGCAAATGGGGCAAGACCCAAGCCGCTGATTACCTCGGCGGGTTGGAGGAGTGTTGTCAAGTGCTCGCCGACAATCCTGCGCTGGGCCGACTCTGTGACTACATTCGTCCTGGGTTGCGTCGTCATGAGCATGGCAAGCACGTTTTGTTCTATCGGCAGGAGCGCGGCGGCATTTTGGTCTCTCGCGTCTTGCATCAGCGAATGCTGCCTGAACGACATGCCATCGACGACGAGGACGCGGATTAGCCGCGAGGTCGACTGTAGCAAACAGCAGGTCCTTCGCTCCGCTCAGGATGACAAATCTTTCTTTAAAATGTTCTTGAAATTACGGGGCGCTGGGTTGGGCGTTGCGCAGGGCATCTTCTAGGGGCTGGTTGCTGGGCATATTTTTTTCCAGCACGCGCCAGCCGTCGTCGTAGCTGCGGAAGGCTACGGTGGAGCGGTAGTGGACTCCGCTATCGTAGAGGGCTGCTCCTACCTGATTGATGGCGACCCAGCGCCAGGTGAATTCGACGTCGGCGAAGTTGCCGGCCTTGCTGATTCCGGCGATGCCGAGGAGTTCGCGGCGGGCGGCTTGGATGCCGATGGGTCCATTGTTGGGGAGCGCGGTTGCAATCAGCGGGCGAATCGCGTCGACTCCCAGGGGCGTGAGGACTACGTCCCAGCAGGGCGGAGGGTCGACGTCGGCGGGACATATTTCTTCGGTGGCCTGAATCCAGCCGCGGCGCTGGAGGACTAAGGATTCGGGAGAAGTGAAATCCTTGTTGGAGACGATGCCCTGGCGCAGCCAGAACATTTGGGGAGTTTTGAATTCGTCCGAGGCGGAGATCAGGTCGGCGGCCAGGCGGCGGGTTAGGAAGTCGCGGGGGGAGCAGGCGATGGCCGCTGACAGTAATAGCGCTAGCAGAAGTGTTTTCGTCGTCGGCAAACAGCAGGTCCTTCGCTTCGCTCAGGATGACAACTTATATGTGGTTGACAACTTATATTTTGGATAACAAATTTTAAATGGGCTTTATTGTTGCGAGAGGATTTTAACTAATCGCGACTGCTTGCGGGGCAGAAAAGGGGAGCTGGCTAGCTGTCCGTCGAAATGGGCTGACCAACGGCCGGGGACGGGCTTGTGGCAGGATGGGCACGCGCCTTCGGCGGTGAGCTTGTATTTCTTGATTAAATATCCGTAGCGCTGGATGAGCAATTCGCCGCAGTGAATGCAGTGCGTGTCTTCTAAGCCCTCGACTTGGCCGGGAAGATTGCCGGCGTAGATGTAGCGCAATCCGGCGTTGCGGCCGATGGTGGCGGCGCGTTGCAGATCGGCGGGAGTGGTGTCGGCGGGCGAAGTCATCTTGTAATCCTGATGAAACGCGGTGACGTGCCAGGGGATGTCGGGCGAGACGCTGGCTAAGAATGCAGTCAGCTGGCGGAGTTCGTCGTCGCTGTCGTTGAATCCGGGAATGAGGAGGGTGACGATCTCTAGCCAGATGCCCATGCGATGAAGAGTGCGGATCGTGTCGAGGATGGGCTGGAGGCGCCCGCCGAGCTGGCGATAGTGGCGATCGTCGAAACTCTTGAGATCGACTTTGTAGAGGTCGATCCAGGGATGGAGATATTCGAGGACCTGCGGCGTGCCGTTGCCGTTGGAGACGAATGCGGTGAGTAGTCCGGCTTCGCGAGCCTGGCGGAAAACGGCGACCGCCCACTCGCTGGTAATCAAGGGCTCGTTGTAAGTGCTGACCATCACTTTTGCGCCCTGGGCCAGCGCGTCTTTGACCAGCAGCTCGGGAGTGGCTTCGAGCGGCGGCGAGATGGCGTTCGGATCGCGCAGGGCCTGCGAGGTTACCCAATTCTGACAGTAAGAGCAGTGCAGATCGCAGCCTAACATGCCGAAGCTGTAGGCGAGGGCTCCGGGATAGGCGTGGAAGAATGGCTTTTTTTCGATGGGATCGCATTGCACTCCGGCAACGTAACCCCAGGGAACGTAGAGTTGACCACCGTGATTGAAGCGCACTTTGCAGACGCCGGGCTGCCCGTCGGGAATGGGGCAGCAGTGGCCGCAGGAATAGCAGCGAATGCGGTTGGCGTCGATCTTCTCCCAGAGGGCGGGATCGGCTTCGCGGACGCGGGCGTCGGCGGTCAGGATGTCGTGCAGTGTGGGCACAGGTCTATTTTACGGCTGATTGCCACTTGATGGGCTGTGCGAATGGGTGGGCTACGCGCTGCTGCATCGTTACACGCGGCTCGTGCTTTACCACGGGGGACACGGGGTTACACAGGGGAAGGCTTTCAATTGGCTTCTGATTTCGCGGAATTGTGCTGATGGATCCACGCTTCGGCTTGTTGCCTTGCGGCGGAGATTTGCGCGTGGGTCATCTGAGAGGCCAGACCTTCGAGGCGAATCTTGCTGTTCTGGTCTCCGCCAGCGAAGGCGATGGCGGACCACATGTAGGCTTTGGAGAGATCGGAGGGAACTCCGCGACCGGCCCAATAGTAAGCGCCTAGCGTGGCCTGGGCGGCGACGTAACCTTGATCGGCGGCGCGCTCGAACCATTGCATGGCTTGCGCGTCGTCGGGCGGATAGTTGGCATGGCAGCGAATGCCCATTTGCCATTGCGCGTCAGCGTCGCCTTGGTTGGCTAGTCGCTGCAGTTCTGCGAGCGACGTGGCTTGCGGGCGTTGACCTGAGGAAGATGAGGCCGCCTCGACTACTTCGGAGGAAGTCTGCCGCGGGGCTTGCGGCGAGAGAAGCCAATGTTTGCCGATGATGGGTCCGACGAGATAGCCGAGCACGGTTGCCAACACGACCGTCACCAGGCCTAGCAGGGCGCGATAAACCAGGCGAGGAGGCGCGCCGGGTGTTTCGGGATGATCGTCGACAGGGACATCGAGGTCGGGCTCGGCTGGCGGCGTTGGTCGGTGGATCGACTGGGGCGTTGATTCGATCGGCGCTGCTACGCCCGGCGTTCGAACCGGCGTTCGGCGCTCTTCGACCTGAGGGTCTTTCAGTTGCGTCGTTTCATGATCGGTCGTCTGGCGATAGGTGTTCGGAATCATTTCGACGAGGCGCTCGAGGGTTGTCGCGTGCGCCGTCGCGAAAGCGTTGGGATAAGGAGAGAACACTTCAAGCAGGCCGACCACGCGGAAATCGGAGACGATGGGAACTGCGATCAGCGAGCCGATGCCGAGTGCGCGACCGACTTCGGGATCGACACGCGGATCATTGGCCATATCGTCGCACGAGACGACGAGACCGCTGCGAACGCATTCGCCAGAGAGACCGTGTTTTATTTCGACCGGAGATCCCAGCGGCGGGGCCGGTTCACCGTGTCGAGCGCGGCAGAGCATCTGGTCATCGTTCGAAGGGCGAGTGCTCAAAGGGCGGATCGAAAAGCGGGTTAGAAATGCGAGCGCAGCGCCGCTGGCGCCGGTGAGATTTTGGGCGCGCTCGGTGAGCACCTGCAGAACTGTATCAACATCGTCGCCGAGTTCGCGGATTTCGTGTCGAACGGATTCGATCGAGAGCGCTTGGCTTCGCGGCGGCATTGCGGCCATTGCATTGGGATCAGTCCTGATTTCTGGCTCTGATTCAGCGACCGGCACTGGGCCGCTAATTTTTTCTTCTTCGTGCCGCGCACATTGCTCGGATTGACTCGCATGATTATTAGAGGCGATCAGCAGATTAGCGAAGAGCCACTGTTTCAAGACTTGCCGCGAACGGTCGGAGAGCGCGCGGAACCGAATGCCTCCGCGGCCGCTCTGGTCGCTCCATATAACCTCGCCGCTGCCGTGAATGTAGCTTTTGGTTTCGGGAAGATCGAGGCAAAGCGTAACGGTCCGATTCACTTCGAGGGGTTCAGCCGTTTGAACAGCGAAGCCTTCTTCATGCAAGTCGAGCAATTCACTCAGGTCGACGGCGACGCCAGAATCAGGACCATCAAAACTGACATAAACGGGAGAGTGGAGTTTTTGACGAAGGTTGCGGCGCCGATCTTGAGCAGATGCATCGCCGGAATCCGGCAGCCTTCTTTCGGGCAATGCTTGTTCGGGCGATTTTCCTTCGGGCGATGTTTCTTCCGGTAATCTTTCTTCCGGCAATCTTTGGCCGTGCGATCGTAGAGCGCTCGGATCCATAGTTATTGTGATATTAACTCAGGGAGGAACAGAAGGCACCTCTAGATCAGGAGGGAAAGCCAATTCATAAAGCCCGCTAAAGGTTCGCGGCGAGCAATGGGGTGTCGGCTTGACCAGCGGCAACGAGAACGTCGGGCATAGTGAGCACGCGCTCGACGGCATTGGCGAGGGTAACGGGAAATTCCGAAGTCAGGAGGTTGACATCAAGTTGCAAATCGCGCTGGCTGTAGACGCGATAGACGATGAGTGAGCCGCGATGGCGGTTCGAAGTTGTCACCAAATCGAGCGTTAGTTTCCACAAAGGCTGGTTGGCCAGCGCGGCGATATGAGGGAACTTGCTCCAGTGAAAATGACGATTGTTATCCGCTGCTGGCGCGTGATCGCCGGGAAGCGATTTGAGATGAAGTTCGAAGGCATCGAAATCATTACTGCGAAAGGCGGCGATGAGAATGCTGCGAACCTGATCGAAATCGGCGGCCACTCGCAGTTCTGCAACCGCACGCCGCACCGAAAGATTGTTAATCACGATCTGCCGCTGGTCGATGGTGCGCTGCGCCACGCGCCGCAATTCGCCAAACTCAAGGTAGTTCAGATGCTGTACGCCCAGCCAGATGCCGGTTCCGACGACAGCCAGCACGAGTCCAAGAGTGCTGCCCGTGGGCCAGAGCAGGAAGAGGCTGAGCATGGCGAAAATGGCAGAGACGGCGTAGAGAACGATCACCACTTGGCGATGAGTAAAACCCATCTGCAGCAGTTTGTGATGGATGTGCTCGCTGTCGGCGGTAAAAATCGGGCGGCCGCTGATGAGGCGACGCAAGATGGAGAGCAGAGTTTCGAGAATCGGCAATCCAAACGAGACAACGGGGATGGCAACAGCCACGAACGTGGGAGCTTTTTGGGCACCGGCGAGAGCTAAGGCGCTGAGCAGGAATCCGATGAAGAGGCTGCCGGAGTCGCCGAGGAAAATCGTAGCCGGATTGAAGTTGAAGCGGAGAAATCCCAGGATAGCGCCGGCGAGGATCACGCTCATCAGGGAGCCCAGCCATGAATGATTGACCAGCGAGACGACAAAAACCACCATCGTCGAAAACAAGGCCGACCCGGCGGCCAAACCATCGAGGCCATCGATGAGATTGAAGGCATTGGTAACCGCAACCACCCACAACACTGTGAGGGGTAATCCGACGAACCAGGGCAGCGAGTAGGGTCCGAAAATCACCGGCAGATCGAGAACGCGCATTCCGCCGGCGAAGAGCATCGCAGCGGCGATCGCCTGCACGGCAAACTTCAAATACGGACTTGCGCCGCGAAGATCATCATAGATGCCGAGACAAAAAATCAGGCAGGCCGGAACATAAATACGGAGAAGCGTGGCGGGAGCGAGTCCATCGAGCAGGCGCGGAAATGCGAGGGAGAGCACGAGCCACGCGGTCAAGCTGATCGAGAAAGCCAGAAAAATCGCTACGCCACCAAGCCGGGGAAGAGGAAATTCATGGACATGGCGGCCGTCCCGCGGCAGGGAAACCCATCCTCGCCGCGTGGCCACGTCTCGCACTAAGCGCGTCGCCACAAACGATAGAGCCAACGAGAACGCAAATAGCCCAAAGAACAGAAGTGTCAAAATCAGACTTCCCTTCCGACTGAAACACCCGGCATTTCAGGCCAAGGTCGCAGAACGGATTTTTCCGTCTCTTCTTCCAGACGAAATTTTTTTGCCAGGCGCAGGACGTTCGTAATATTGGTTGCAGAAACTATACATCTCCCGGCTTGAGGTGGGCAAATGCTTCTAGTACTAGCAACTGGATGAGAGGAATGCGGCCATGGACGGACGATGTCAGAGCATTTGGCGTCGTGGTCAGATATCGCGCTGGTTTCGGCTGCGTTCCACTCGGATCCTTACCAGCGATCCCATATTCCCGCGAACGCGAACAGTAGGGAGATGATGCACTTTCAAAAAGTTGGCCGTCAGCAACTCCGGTCGCTGACGGCCTTGGTGGTGACAGCAGAAGCCGCCACCACCACACTGCTCTGTAGTATGAACTCTAAACGCCATTCTCCCGGCGTGTCAACGGCATAGTACGCTGCGAATTAATTCCTGAAAATGCTCACTCAAGGTGAGTTCCCGACGGTTTGTGAGCTTGTCAGATCACCATTCAGTGCGATCTGACAAGCGGACTCACTGGGTCCGTTCTCCCAGAGATCTGTGCGGACGGCTCCCATTGTGTCCTGCCGCTAATCCTCATTACCAGTGCCCCTCAAAACTCTCCTGCGTGGGAAAACTGCAGCTATTCCAGTCTCGACCGAGGACGTACTTCGTCCCGAGCACCGCACGAAAACTTTTTATCGTAGATCATCGGTTGCTACCATTACTGCAACCGCGGCTATATACCGAGTTTCCTTGACGAAAACACATGTTTGAAGGCGCTTACGCATCCGCGACTGCGCCAACGCATCTCACACTGCAATTGCATTGTCCAATTTGGCCACCTCTTCCGAAACCCTTTCTGTACCCACGGACTGAAAACAAGGCGCTTATTGGGTTCGTTTCGCAATCAGCCATCATGACTCACGACTCATCACTGAGCACCATTGGCAATTCAGCATCTTCCGCTTCTGCGGAGTTCTGAAGCGTTGTCCCCGCAGGATCGATGGTGTTCCCACCCTCGTGCGGTGCTGTCGAGGCATCCGTTTCGAGCGGGTCCGAATCACTTTCCGCGGTCTTCGCCTTAGAATGTTGATTGGCGGGTAGCTGCTTTAACATTTGCAAGCTCTGGTCGAAAGCACGGCGATTCGCTGTCATGTAGCGTACCAACGTAAGCATCCCGCCCTGTGGATGGAATTCGCCGCCGCCCGGAGTTAGGTACTTGATTTCGTACTCGAGCCCCTTTTGCAGGCGCCAGTAATCCGTAATCGCTAACTCGACGAGCAGTTCGTCGACAACTTCGCCGCTGCTGTAGCGGTCGTGCAGACTTTCAAACAGGCACTGCAGGCCCTCGTCGAGCAGTTTCCCATCACCAGCGAACATCACCTTCTTGGCCTGTAGACCATGCTTGAAAGAACTGTGGCGTTTACCACGTGCCGTCTTGGGTCCGGTGGACTTCTGGGCGTTTTCACGATTGGCACGGAGCTTGCGCGGCGAGACAGTCTTTTGCGACTGGTTCTCCTGCGTGCTCGCGGTCTTTTCGTGGTTTTCGGTTTGAGAGTTGCCGTCTGGCATAATGCTGCCATCATCGTCAGAATTGGGTTTTTGTTTCATACCGTCCTTGAATATTAGGAAGAATGCCCAAATTTGCGGGGATGTTTCCCGACGAGGAAAACAGCCGTGCGCTTACTCTTCCTACTACAGGAGGTGGTAGCGATTATTCTTGAACGGTAACCAATCAATTTCGCGTGCATCATACACATTTTCAGCAGCTTAAATAGAGATTACCTTTCTGTGCTCTAGTTATCGATTCGCTGCGCACGTCAAAGTACCATGTCTTCGGCAAGCGTCCATGACTCGGGGGGGGCGAGCTTGCTCTTGCTAAGGTCCATTGGCAAAGGAAGACTTAACGTTGGCGATCGACGGGATCCGGACCGACTCCCAGGACTCCGCGGCCGCTGAACAGAAGCCGAAATAAAGCGCACTCGATGGTTTAGTCAGCACGTCCGGAATAGTGACCAGCCAACAATGCCCAAACGACTATCCACCGCGCCTGATTCGGAGTGGCGACAAGAAATCCGGGAAGCGCTTCCTCACCCCTCCACACCGAGCATCGCGCGCCGAAAGATTGAACCGGTAATCGCGTGAAACGACCCAATCTTCCGTGTCGGGTTGTGCGTCCGTACCGCGCGGCATTAGAATCGTGTAGAGTTATGCAGCGCATTCCGAATTTCCTCTCGCACCTCCTAAAACTAGTGGTTGTGCTTGGCATCGTTGGGTTGCTCCAACTGGCCGTGGCACAAAACAGCGGCCCTGTGCAAGACGCTACCAATCAAAGCAACATAACCACGGAACCATCGAAAATTGCCACTCAGTCTCCGGCTGGATCCCCGGAACAAGAGACCTCTCCGCTGACCAATTCTTCCGCACTCGTCATCGGTTCTGGAGATGAGGTAGAGATCACAGTGTACGGCGCGCCTGATCTCTCCGGGCGCACACGCGTGAGCGCCGATGGAAACATCTCGATACCGTTGATCGGTTATGTTCGAGTGGCCGGCCTCAGTAGCAGTGAAGCGCAAGCGGCCATCGTGGCGAAGTTGCGCGAAAATAACATTCTTAACGATCCGCAAGTCTCGGTATACGTTAAGGAATACAATAGCAGCGGAATTTCCGTGGCCGGCGAAGTCGCCAAGCCCGGGTTCTATTCCGCTCTTGGCCCGCACCGCTTGTTTGATGTGCTGCAGGCCGCCGGCGGAACTACCGATAAAGCTGCCAATAAGGTCGTGATCAGCCACCGCGACCAAAAAGACGCGACGACCCTTTCCATCTCGAAAGACCCGGCCGAAATGGCCGCCAGCAATGTCGTCCTCCAGCCGGGCGACACCGTTGTAGTTCCGAGAGCCGGTATCGTCTACGTACTAGGAGAGGTAACTCGGCCCGGTGGATACGTGCTAAATTCCACGGGAGGAATCACGGTCTTGCAGATCGTAGCTGTCGCCGGTGGGCCGAATAAAGTCGCCTCTCCCGGAAAAACGAGACTGCTTCGCCGTACTGAGAATGGTTTTCAAGAGCAAAACATAGATGTGAAGAAACTGCTACGTGGCAAGGCTCACGATGTTTCCGTCCGGGACCAGGACATACTCTTCATTCCCAGTAGTGCGATCAAGGAAGCGATGAATGCTAGTGCGCTGATTGGCATTGCTGCAGGTGCCGCGATATACCGTGTACCCTTCTAGTCGTTCACGGTGCCTGGGTGTGCAAACAGTCGGCGTTGCGTTGGATAGTTGGTCCAGTAGCGACCTGCCTATTTTCACGACGAGGCAGCACTCTTCAGCTTCGACGTTAATCTTGAGACGGAGAGCCGCTGGTCTGCTCTAGCGCCCACTTGACGAGCTGGATATTCGGTTGCCAATTACAGGGAGGAAATTCTTTAAGAGGCCGTTCGCCGTGGTCGGGTTCTCAGCAAGACCGACCTTGCGGCCCCCTTGGGGTTGCTGTTCCCACGATTGGCAAGCCGGTTGTACATTCTCGAAGTTACTTCAAAAACTTCGGAGAGCGGCTCATCCAGTCGCCGCAAATCTGGTGCGGAGACTCCGGGCTCTCCTTCCCGCCGATGACGCGCCGCCGACAGCTCTCGCAGGAGGTGCTTCCCTGCCCCCATCTCCAGTCTCTGGTGTCCGGTTCTCGGCGTTCAGAAATTCCCTGTGAGCCTGCTGCTGCGGGCACTCTTGCGGCGGGTTCCTGCCTCTGTGCCCACTTCTTTCATTTCACGTTCGGATTGTTCCCATGCCTGTTTGTCCTTTTCCGGATTTTCCAACAGCCCTGTGGATGTGCGGAGCGCTGGCGTTCTGCTCACCACACTTGGAATCATTGCTATATAACGGGTTCCGTTTTAATCAGTTGTATAAATCCCCCGTGAGAAGCAGTTCGCAAATTTGGGCCAAACCTCGCACGTCACTTCTCCCGAACCCCTCTGTTTACCGGCAGACTGAAAACAAGGGGCTTATTGGGTTCGTTTCGCAATCTGCCCTCATTCCTCATCGCCGGGCAGGGCTCTCAGTTGCCCCCAATGGTCTACCCGCCGAGGTGAGACGAAATGGCGCCAAGGCATAGGGTGCCGCTGCGGGACGACAACTTGCCCGGCCTCAGGGACCGCCCGGACGATGAGGAGCTGAGCGGACAGTCCCTGCGATGCGGGCTTCGCGGCGAAGCGTCACTCCTCGCCTTCCCTCCTTTCTGCCTGCATCTTGCGCAGTGTTTCGATTGCGCGGTAGAGATCGCGCTTTAGTTTCGTCTGGTAGCGAGTCAGAGTTTCAAGGGCACTTCCCATGACAGCCTCAATCTCAAGGTGATCGACAGTCTGATGGTCGTTGTTTTGCGAAGTCTTAAACGCATTGAGCATCTGACCTCCCACCACTGCCGGACCAGACGTAGCATAGGATCCACATCGGTCCTTGCCGGCAACTGCCCGAACAACCATCCGATCGCAGTCCCATCCGCGATCAAGCGGAAGATCAGAGGCACTAATGGGCAGTTTAAGACTGTTGTGAAAAATCCTGTCCAACCCATCACTGCCCAGGCCATCTGAAAGCTTTTGACGACGCAAGAGTTCCTGGACTTCAAGGCCTTCTATAATCCCGAGCTTCCAGAATACGATCGCAATTTCCTCCACGATAAATTTCTCGATCAACCCCTTCGGACGAAGCTCTGTCTTACAAAGTTGCCGCAACTCCCGAAACTCGACCCGTTGTTCGTGACTGTCCAGTAACACCTTTCTCGCGAGTATGCGGTGCCTGAGAGCGTTCTTCCTTGAATGCGATTTTCCTCGTTCAGTCGTAGGACCGGTCGAAGATTGCGCATTGGCTTTATTGGCGGCCCGAACAGCGTCAGTGACGTTCTTTTTGTGCATATGTCATCTCCAAAGAATTAGGGTCCGGCAGTGCAGTCAGCCCTCGTTCGAACCTCAAGCGCGAGATGACCCGCCGGGTGCAGCGCCATACAGACACTTCCCAGATTTCAAAAATTCACTTAGAGAAAATCAAGATGCGTTCGCGACCATACTGCTTAAATTCGAAGCTCCAGCATGCAACCAATTCTCGGGCATTGGGCATACCCAAAAGGAATCGGCCTTCTTTCCCGATCCATTCTCAGTTTGCACCGTCACGGCGGAGGTTGTCAAGTTGCGTGGAAGTAGTGCTGTTGAATCAATCGCTTGGGGGCCCTATTTCGCAGATGAGTCCAGTTCGGTTAAAAACGGCGACTGTCCTTCCGGTCCCGGTCATGAGTCTTTGACCCTGGCCTTCTGTTTGGCGACCAGGCGCTGCATGAACTTGGAACCTTCCTTCTTGTAGGCTTCGACACCTTCGTGCAGCAGCAACTCACCGACTTGGATTCGGTTGGTCGTCACTGTCGCTGTGCAACCGGGTTGCACAAACTTGGGGCTCGGTGCGCTGTTCCACTCAAGACCAATGCCGACGACAGCGGCCGCATTGGTGGGAGCCACGCTCGGGCAAAGATTGAATACAAATCGAGCATAGCAGCCAAGTGTGCACGCAGTCATGGTAGGGGAACATACAGCGAAAGTCAATAGCAATCTCCAATAGCAATCTCCAATTCTTACGATTGGGAACGTCGTTTAGTGAGATCGGGCGTGCTGAGCAGTGCAATTCGTTTCGTGATCGAAAGCCTTTCGGATTAGGGTTGACGACCAATTTATTTGTATATACAATTAAACAATGAAGATCGACTTCGATCCGGCGAAAAACACGAAGAACATCCGGGAAAGAAGCCTCCCGTTCACGCTCGCCGCTGAATTCGATTGGACCACAGCCATGATCGTACCATCCAGCCGCCACGGCGAAGCCCGCTTTTTCGCGCTCGGCTATATCGGGAACCGCCTTCATGCTCTGGTCTTCACCAAATCCGGTGCGACGGTGCGGGTTATCAGCCTACGCCGCGCCCACAAAACGGAGGTAAAACGCTATGAAGAAAAAGCCTGATCCCGAGATGATCGACAAGGAAAACCCGGAGTGGACCGACGCCATGTTTGCCAAGGCAAGGCCGGCATCCGAAGTCTTTCCCGATCTCGCCGCATATTCGGAGAAACGCAAACGCGGCCAACGCGGCCCGCAGAAAAAACCGCGCAAGGTTCTGATCTCTCTGCGCCTTGAAGAAAGCACGGTCAAGGCCTACAAGGCCGGTGGCCGCGGTTATCAGACCCGGATGGCCGCCGTACTGGAAGAGCACGCGAAATAATTCCCGCCAAACGCAACGGATACCCGGACCAGACGCACCCAGGCCCCGGTCCGGTAAGAAGAAGTTCCCCGGAGTGCAAATGGTCAATCTTGGGAAGGAATTTCGCGGCGATCAGGTTTTGTCTTGCAGATCTCTCTGTGGGGCTCTTCCCGTCTCGGCCGACGACATACTCTTCGTCCCGAGCAGCCGTACGAAGGCTTTTCTCACCGCTAGTTCAATTGTTGCTAGCACTACTGCAACCGCGGCTATATACCGAGTTTTCTGAAGAAGATGCACGTACCCGGCGGTTTGCGGCGCATCTCGGCAATCCTTGAGACAATTCGACTTGTCCGGCGCATGCGATCAAGAATGTCTGCGTACATTCATGTCCCGTGAGTTTACAAAAGAACCAAACCCAAGGGAGTTGCGCCATCACGGAATTGGACCGTCACTCGGACCCCCGAATTTCGGATTTCTGAGCGGAACGACCGTTCAGGATGTGGGTGGAACTCCACTTGGTCAGTAGAAAATTGTCGACAAAAACGGCATCGGTGCCGGAACAAAAAAAGGTGCGAACTGCGTCCCTTGGGCGAACGACCGGGGGCTCGCCAGGAAGATTGAACGAGGTATTCACCAGAATGGGAGCTGGTTCGTGTTCACCAAAACGCCCGAGCAATTCCCACAGCAAACGATTGGTTTCTTTTTCGACGATATGCAGACGCACCAGCCCGCCGGGAAGTTGCAAAGCGCTGGGTAAGACGTCCGCGGCTGCACGCATCACCGCCAGAGAGTTCATGAAGCGGCACAGTGGCGAGCCTTCAAAGTAGCGAGCGCAGTCTTCTTCGCGCACGGAAACGGCGAAGGGGCGGAAGGACTCGCGGTGCTTCACATAATCGTTGAGATTCTCGGAAACGTATTGCGCCCACGGCGAAGCCAGAATGCTGCGATTGCCAAGGGCCCGCGGACCAAACTCCGTGGCGCCTTGGAACCAGCCAACAATCTTGCCGGCCCGCAACAATTGGATGGCGGAGTCGAGTGTTTTCTCAGCGGTGTAATGCAAGGTGTAGCGGGCTTTCACATTGTCGAGGACGTCCTTGATTTCCGTGCGCGCGAAGAAGGGACCCCAGTACACTGAGTGCACTTCCGGGTTGCGCGGTTTGCCCATCTGCTGATGCCAAATCCAGGCGGCTGCGCCCAACGCACACCCCGCGTTGCCGGGAGCAGGTGGAACGAAAATATTCCCCACGCCGAACCTGCGCTCCAGAGAAGCCACGAGAAGCGTATTGTGAAATACGCCACCTCCGAGGCAGATCTGATGGAGGCTGGTTTTCTTCTGAAAGGAGGCGAGCAGGTCGGAGATCAACTCCGTGATGGCGGCTTGCACACTGCTGGCGAGATTTCGTTTCTGCTCAGCAGTGAGCTCTGACTTCTCACCGGGAAGCCCGAGTTCGTCCAACAGGAATCGGGAGGGCACGAAGCCGCCGGTAAGATCACGGCGAAAATAGCGCAGATCAAGTTTGGGGAACACTTCACCTGGACGGCGCAGGATGCGGAGGAAAACATCTTTGTGTACAGGCTCGCCTTCCAGCCCCAGCCATTGCGTTTTGTGTTCTTCTTTCGATGGAGTAAAACCAAGCAGGTTTGTCACTTGCGAATAGACCCAGCCGATCGAGTTCGAGTAAGACATCGCGTCTTGGACTCGAATCCGGTTGCCTTCGCCGACGGCAAGCAAGCCGGCATTGCCATCACCTTCGCCGTCGAGCGTGAGAATCAGTGCCTTGTCGAAGGGCGAGAGAAAAAAGGCGCTGGCCGCGTGATGGTCGAGGTTGACCACCTTGTGCGTGTCCTGCAGGCGCTGCCGCAAGATACGAATGTCGGTAAACTCCCTGGCAAACCGGCTCAGTTCCTTTCCTTGTTGGTAGCTAGTGGCGACCGGAGCGACAGGCGACAGGCAACGACGCGAGAAGGCACGACGCCCCCAGCCGCGAAACGGATTGCCGGCGATGGCGACGACATTAATATCGCTCCAAGTGACGCCGCCCTTCGTCAGGCAGTATTGAATTGCTGCCTCGGGAATGCCGCGGGGAACATTGGGTTGCAACTTGTAATTCTCCAAGGCAGCCTCGATGCCACCATCGCGCACAAGAGCAGCCGCGGTGTCATTCTTGAACAGCGATGACAGACCGAGTATCAGCATGAAACCTCATAACCCCAACCCCGAGGGAGAGGATTCCTCGCGGCGGAAATTATAGTGTGCGATGTACAAAGAGCAAGCCGCTTACAGGTGCAGCAGTTTCTTCGAGAAAGCGTTCGTCAAACAAATTCTGCCGCTCAACATGCGAAGTGAGATGCGGTCGGGATCAGTGTCGCCAAATCGTACCTTAAATCGCATCCTATAATGATCATCGTTCCGCTCCTTTCTCCCGGGCCTTGGTTGGTTGGCACCACCAAAGTCTACTCGGGCGTCGGAGCCGACATTGTTATGGAATCAATTACGCTCACTGACCAACGTGGGCCAATTCTCAACTCAGACAGTGACATCAATTGCAATCGAGGCGATTGCGATCACGACTCAGTCGATGAAACCTTATGGCGATTCCGCACAATCGGCGGAGTGTCCAACAAAGGCGCGTTCCGCTTCGAACGCGTGTTCGAGACACAGGCTTTATCTTGTGGGAAGATCTTTAGCCACGGCACGTCGTGCAAACTGAATCCTAAGACTTCCTAGCCGCTTCGCCCCCGCAGCCGGCTCTCATTGCAAAA
>Ga0182024_10003123_pt1 | contig 39999 bp, 26 predicted proteins | sample P32metaG_FD_120480 | JGI IMG/M metagenome (GOLD analysis project Ga0182024, IMG submission 120480) | Permafrost microbial communities from Stordalen Mire, Sweden - P3-2 metaG (Illumina Assembly) | ecosystem: Environmental > Terrestrial > Soil > Wetlands > Permafrost | place: Sweden: Stordalen...
ACGGGGTTCCCATCTCATTACAAGGCCCGGGATTGGATACCCTTCACTTTACCGGCAGTTTCCAAAACGAAACCGTGCTGCAGGCATTGGATGCCCTGAGGCTGACGGCAGAAAAATCCACCGTTGATTTTAGCTTTAGGATGGAAGGTAATAAAGTAGTTATCTATAATCTTTCTAATGGACATTCAACTCAGCCAAAATGAAAATTACTTGCTTTATGAAATTGAGTTTATTGTTGATTTTTTTCTCCGCACTGAGGTTTACCGCAGCAGCTGACGGTCAGTCACCGGTTACCCTCCATATAAAAAATGTAGAGATCAGTCAACTCTTCGGCACGCTTGAAAAACAAACGGGCTATCATTTTCTTTTTAACAGTCGTCTCCCGGCGATCCACAAACTGGTGAATGTTGATGTTGATAATGCGGACATCAAAGAAGTATTGAATATTGTTTTTACAGGAACCGGCCTGATTTATAAAATGCTTGACAACAAACTGATCGTTATCTCGTCTGATGATGTGAATCAGGATATTATTATTACCGGTCTGGTTACAAATGAAAACGGAGAACCTTTGCCAGGCGTATCGATAAGCGTGAAAGAAACAAAGTTGGGGTCCAGTACCGACAACAGCGGGAAATTTAGTATTTCTGCTGCGCCCGATGCTACGCTTAGCATTTCTTACGTAGGGTTTGTTACACAGGAAGTGGCCGTGAATAATCAGACGGAGCTGAACGTAAAATTGGTTCAATCTTCAAGGGTGATGGACCAGGTAGTTGTAGTCGGTTACGGCACACAGAGAAAAATAGATGTTACAGGATCCGTGGGTCATGTAAAAGGTGATGAATTGGCAAAACAACCTGTATTAACTGCAACACAGGCCATCCAGGGGAAAGTAGCAGGAGTGCAGGTGATCAGCAGCGGACAGCCTGGAAGTCTGCCCCAGGTGATCATACGCGGTACCGGTTCTATCCTGGCCGGAGCAAATCCGCTATACATAGTGGATGGAATCTGGACGGATGATATTACCAATATCAATACTGCGGATATTTTATCCGTGGATGTTTTGAAAGATGCATCCGCCTGCTCCATTTATGGTGTAAGGGGTGCGAACGGAGTGATATTGATCACTACCCGGCAAGGCTCGGGTAAGATGAAGGTCAACTACAGTGCCAATATAGGCTTTCAACAGGCTGCACATATCGTACCGATGGCGAATGCCAAAGAATATCAGGCCTATGCCCAGGCTACTCTCGGTCTGCCATTTCCGATTACTGCTTATTCAACAAATTGGTATAACCAGGTTTTACGGAACGCCTATTATCAAAATCACAATATTTCAGTTTCCGGAAGCAGTCCGCAGAACCGGTATAACTTAAGTCTCAGTTACCAGACCAACGAGGGAATTATTATTGACAATGATTATACCAGGTACACGATTCGTTTCAATAATGAGTTCACACCAACTACTTATCTCAAAATCGGAACCACGGCTTCTTTCGCAAACCAGGCTTCTCAAAACGTACCGACAGGCACCATTACAGAAGATGCCTATCGGGCTTCGCCACTCGTTCCCGCAATAGTAAATGGCAAATACGGCAATACTTCTCAATATCAAAATGTGGGTAATCCCCTGGTAGATGCCATAAATACGAATGATCTTAGCCAAAACAATAAACTACAAGGCAATATTTATGTGGAAATAAAGCCCATCAAATCCATAACCCTCAAATCGACCTTAAGTGATGAAGTCAATTTCTTCGATCAACGCCAATATACGTATCAGCATCCCAATGACACGACCTTCTTTAACGTCAATGGAGGCAGTCAGGGAGCGACCCGGAGCACGCTCGCAGTAAACAGCGACAAATATTACCATTGGGTTTGGAGCAATACGATAAACTTCAGCAAGGAATTTGGCAGGAGCCGGATAAATATATTGGCGGGCACAGAGGCGCAGGAATATTATAATTCCGGTTTCACTGCTTCGAGGTACTATGTTGCACCCATCCCGAGCGAGTGGTATTTACAAAATGGCGACGCCGCAAATCAATTTAATGGAAGTTCCGTAACAAAATATACCACCAATTCTTATCTGGGAAGGATCTTCTATAGTTATGATGACCGCTTCCTCTTCACCGGCAATTTTCGAGCGGATGGCAGTTCTGTCTTCGCTGCCAACAACCGATGGGGATATTTTCCCGGATTAAGCGCAGGATGGGTGATCAGCAAGGAAAATTTCATGCAGAATCAGAACATATTTCAATTCCTGAAATTGAAGGGAAGCTGGGGTGAACTGGGTAATTCAAATATTGCCTCCGATGCATCTGTTCTAACGAACCTTTCCAACATCCCTTATTTTTTCAATAGCGGTAATACCGCAGCAGGCTCTTCGACCGGATCTATCGTTCCGCAGATAAAGGACCTGAATGTGAAATGGGAGATTACCAAGGAAACGGATCTTGGATTTGAATATAGTATTCTCAAAGGCAAGCTCACCGGCGAATTCGATGTTTACGACAAGATGGTCACCAATGCGCTGATCTATGTACAGGTCCCTGGTACTTTCGGAAGCCAGGCTAACCCGAACAGCACTATTGTAGCCGGCGATGTGCTTACCAATGCAGCTTCTATTGATAATAAGGGTCTGGAGTTTTCTGCACGCTGGAGTGAAACGATCAATGAAAAGCTTTCTTATTTTATCGGAGGCAATGTATCCCTTAACAAGAACAAGGTTGTGAACCTGAATGGTGGGCTACCGATCTTCGATGGTAACATCAATGGATATTTTACTACTGAAACGAAAGCCGGTTATCCGATAGGTGCATTTTTCATGAGGCAGGTGATCGGCGTTTTTCAAAATGAAACGCAGATCACTAACTACAGAGACAAGAATGGAGACCAGCTTCAGCCCGGCGCCCAGGCAGGGGACTTTATTTATAAGTTTAATCCCAATGGAACATTGGACACGGCTTTTGTAGGCTCTTACCAACCCAAAGCTTATATCGGACTTTCAGGAGGAGTCAATTATCACGCCTTTGACTTATCGATCGACCTTTATGGAAATATCGGTAACCAGGTTTACAATGGTAAGGAACAGGCAAGGGTGGTGTATACTGACAATATAGAAAAATCTGTCGCCACCACTTATTGGCAACCGGGCAACGGATCGGAGACGCAGCCGAGAGCAAATGGAGGAAACCTGCCTGCTTCAACTTATTTTCTGGCATCGGGAACCTTTGCCCGAATAAATAATATCACACTGGGATATACTTTACCGCCAAAAATCCTGAGAGGACAAAAAGTGATCAGCAGTGCCAGGTTATTTTTAAACGCACAAAACCCGGTAACAGTTAAAAAATACAGTGGCTTTTCGTCTGAATTGCCTGGTTCATCCGCTACCAATTCCGGCATTGAACTAAGCACTTATCCGACCGTAAGGACCTTTGCCGCCGGATTGAATATCACCCTATGAGAGATTGGAAAAAAAATATTTCTAAATATAATTTTAGAGAGATGAAAAATAAATGGTTTGTTCTTTTTTACTTCGCGGTGGCTGCTGCCGGTTGTAAGAAAAGTTTTTTAGATGTCCCTATCCAGGGTCAGGGAACCGCATCGACGGATCCGCAGGTTGTTCTCAATGAAGTTACCGGCGCATACAATGCGTTAATTACGCCCGATCCCACGCAGGGAGGTTTCGGACAATATGATATTCATGGGATTTATTTTATTACCGTAACGAATATCAGGTCTGATGATGCAGATAAAGGCAGTTATACCTTCGATCAGCCACCGGCTGCAGATATAGATAATTTTACTGTTACATCAGACAACACTTACATAGCGGGATTGTGGCGGGGATATTATGCGGGCATCTCACGCACTAATATTGCGATTAATGATCTAGCCAAATCCTCCGCTGTTATAAATCCGACCATAATTGCCACCAGAACGGCAGAAATGCGTTTTTTACGCGCATATTTCTATTTTAACATGGTGCGCATGTTTGGTGGGGTGCCGCTTGTATTAACCGTACCAACCGGCCCGAAAAATCAGGATAGCAGTTTCTATACGCGCGCTACCGTAAGCGATATTTATAACAAAGCAATAATACCTGATCTGCAGTTTGCGGCGTTAAATTTGCCGTTAAAGTCTGCTACCGATGTGGGCCGGGCAACAAAAGGTGCGGCCGAGACACTGCTGGCGAAGGTCGATATCTATCTGAAGAACTGGAAAACAGCGGATAGTCTGACCCAGGACGTGATTTCCTCGGGGCAATACCAACTAATGCCTGATTATTCCATCCTCTGGCGGCAGGCCGGGGACAATTCCGCCGAATCCATATTCGAAGTCGAGACCGGAATATATGGCAGCGCTGATTACGGAATTCCCGAATATGTGGAATTTCAGGGACCTAGGCAGGATAATGGCATGGGAACTCCATTTACACCATGGAACAACCCGGGATTTAACCAGCCGGCAGGAGATGATGGTTTTGGTTTCGATGCGCCTTCGGCTAACCTTGCGGCTGCATATGAGCCGGGTGACTTAAGAAAAGCAGCTACCATAATAGACCTCCCGGCGTCCTCAGCACCAGATACGCTGTTCGATGGATTTATTGTCCCAACCCTGGTTGGGCTGCATACCTATTACAATTACAAGGCGTATCATAGTGAGATACCCGCTGGAGGAGGGAAAGCGCAGATTGAGGCATTTGATGGCAACCGCGGGCTTTGTCCAAAGAACCTGCACATATTGAGATATGCAGAAGTGCTGCTGATCAAGGCAGAGGCTGATAATGAAATGGGTAATACCGGAAACGCTATCACCTATCTGAATATGGTAAGAAGCAGGGCGGGGTTGCTGCCGACAACGGCAAGTTCGCAGACAGATCTGAGGACAGCGGTATGGAACGAACGACGCGTGGAATTGGCAATGGAGCACGACCGTTTTTGGGATATCGTCCGGCAGGGTCGCGCGGCACAGATAATGCAGGCTGTAGGGAAGAACTTTACCGCAAATAAGGATGAGCTATTGCCGATACCGGCTTCAGAAATAGCGATTAGCGGCGGCAGCCTTTCTCAAAACCTGGGCTATTGACCTAAATAAGAATCAAAAATGGCATAATCATTGAAAATTATTCGAAAAATTGTTATCTATTCATTTAAAAATAAAAAAAGTAAAGATGAAAACAACAAGTAAACTCACCCTTTTCGGTTTTGCGGGGGTGGTACTGGCAACGGTCTTTCTGTTTGGCTCATGCTCTAAAAAATCATCGAGTGGTCCTCCACCACCGGTATTACTCGGAGGCTATATCTCTTCCGATTCGGTGGAACCTACTCACCTAATAGGTTACTGGCCCTTTAACGGAGATGCAAACGATCATGCGGGAGGCCTGACGGCTACCGTAGCCGGATCGATCACGTATGGTACAGGAGTGAGAGGTCAGGCATACCAGGGTGCTACCGGTACCTATGCGACGTACACACCTCCCGCTACATTTCCTGCAATGTTGGCAAGTTATACACTTACCTTTTGGTATAAAATACCTTCCCAGGTAGATACAAATACAACGCAAGGTGTATTCTTTTACTCTGGCGCCACACAACAGGGTGAACTAATCAACGAATTTGAAGCTCCGGCCAATAAGAATCTGGCAGGGGATTCCCTCAGAGTTCATCCGGGATTTTGGGATATTGGTGATAACCCTAATTATGCGCTTTTTGTTCCCGAAACTTTTGATACCAATGCAATCGCCAAATGGGAATTTTTTACTGTAGAGTATAATGGAGGAACTTCTACATATCAAACGTTTCAAAATGCGGTTCCTACAGGTGCGCAAACAGCATTTTCACCCCCGGCTCCTGCAGGTCCCCCTCCCCCCCCTTCACCTTACCCTGGTTCATATATTACTCCAAATCCTCTTTGGACAGACGGTGGTAAAGGCACTCCTTTAGGACCTCTTAAATTTACTGATGCACCAGCAGCGGGAGGCCTGATAATTGGTTCATGGCCAGACGGTCTATTTGGTCAGAAAGCTGCTACGGCTAATTATTTAGGTCTATTGGATGATGTGAGGCTTTTTAATGAGGCGTTAACCCAGACGCAAATCTCCGGCTTATTCCTGAATGGTCAGGCGGGACGGTAACTTATATATGGATTTGAAAAATGGATTAATAAGAGGCTGCCCTATGGCAGCCTCTTATTATTGTTTTAGGTATTTTAAAGGAACCCTTTGAAAAAAGCATTTGGATATACGCTCGTCTGGATTGTTCTTTTTGCGTGCAAAAAGAACAATAATGTAAAACCGCCTGCACAATCTCAATTTAATCCTGTCAGTGAATCGATTAATGATAGTGTGTATCGCGGCACTCCTCTTTACAATGTCAGCACCGGTGCTGTAATAAAAATAACTTTTTCTGCACCCATAAATAAATCAAGTGTTCCAACAAACGTTAATGTATCAGGCGGAGGTATAGTGATCGCAACTAATTTTTCCTATAGTAATAATGATTCCACATTAATCATACAGCCTTCCTCTGCCTTATCGCCGTTAACCGGTTACGCGGTAAATCTTTTAACGGGTCTATCATCCGTTGCAGATTCAACCCTAAAATCCACATTTAAATTAAGCTTCGTAACTGCGATCGATTCCACCGATAAATTTCCCCAGATATCCGATAGTGCACTTCTCAGCCTCATAGAGCAACAAACCTTTAAATATTTTTATGATTTTGGTCACCCGGTTTCGGGCCTGGCACGGGAACGCAACTCTTCAGCAGATGTAGTCACCACAGGCGGCAGTGGTTTTGGGATCATGGCTATCCTGGTAGGTGTTCAGCGTAGTTTTATTGCCCGTTCCGATGCACTCACACGTATAACTGAAATTGTAAATTTCCTCAGCACCAAGGCACAGAGATATCATGGCGCTTTCCCGCATTGGATAAACGGCGCTACGGGCGCTACGGTCCCCTTCACAACACAAGATGATGGAGCCGACCTCGTTGAAACCTCTTATATGGTCCAGGGACTTCTTTGCGCAAGACAGTTCTTCAACAGCACTACGGATCCTACGGAAATTGCTTTGCGCGACAGCATAAATAATATCTGGAACGGCGTGGAATGGAACTGGTTCCGGCAAAACGGACAAAATGCTTTGTACTGGCACTGGAGCCCTGATCTTGGATTTGTGATCAATCAACAAATCAATGGATGGAATGAAGCGATGATCGTTTATACGCTGGCAGCTTCTTCAAACACAGATTCGAACAGGATACCAAAAATTGTTTACGATAACGGATGGGCACTGAATGGCGGAATAAAAAACGGCAAGTCATTTTATGGTATTCAACTGCCACTGGGTCCGGATTATGGCGGTCCTTTGTTCTTCGCCCATTATTCATTTCTGAGCATCAATCCAAACGGGCTCAGTGATGCTTATGCAAATTATTGGACGCAGGACACGGCGCATGCAAAGATTAATTACAGTTATTGTGTAGCGAATCCTAAGCATTATAATGGTTACAGCAATCTTTGCTGGGGTCTCACGGCAAGCGATGATGATATCAGCGGATACTCGGCGCATTCTCCCACAAATGATCTCGGTATTATCAGTCCGACCGCAGCAATTTCTTCCCTTCCCTATACGCCGACCGAATCCATGAATGCCATCCGCTTCTTCTACTACAAGCTGGGAGATAAGATCTGGGGTCAATATGGTTTTGTAGATGCATTTAATCTCTCTGATGGTTGGTTCGCCAGTTCATACCTTGCAATAGATCAGGGCCCGGAAATCGTGATGATCGAAAACTACCGCTCCGGTTTTTTATGGAACCTCTTCATGAGTTGTCCGGAAATAAAAACAGGAATGACAAGCCTTGGCTTCCTAAGCCCGCAATTGAATTAAAGCCATATGAATGAAATCATTTTCTAAAGCAGGATTCCTTGCCTGGTTTTGCTTCAGCATTACGGCATTTGTTTCTTTCGCGCAACCTCCGGCAAACAGCACCGATAAAAATCAGGCGGGAGTTGCCGAAAGGAAAATTCTTTCAGACAGTGCCCTGCTGGACCTTATACAGAAACAAACTTTTGAATACTTCTGGGATTTCGCACATCCGGTAAGCGGCCTCGCCCGCGAACGCAGCAATGATGCTTACGGTTATGGTCATGAAGTTGTCACAACCGGAGGCAGCGGCTTCGGCATCATGGCCATCATCGTGGCAACGGAAAGGCATTGGATAACCAGGGATACTGCTGTGAAACACCTGCTAAAAACAGTCAACTTTTTATTAAAGGCCAACAGCTATCACGGCATTTTCCCCCATTGGCTTAACGGAACTACAGGGACAACTATTCCCTTCTCGCGTAAGGATGATGGTGCAGACCTGGTGGAAACATCTTACCTATTTGAAGGACTACTTTGCGCACGGCAATACTTCAACCAGGACGAGCCGCTGGAAAGAAATCTCCGTAACCGCATTAACCAACTCTGGAAAGGCGCGGAATGGAGCTGGCACCAGCGGGATGGGGGTAATTCCCTTTACTGGCACTGGAGTCCGAACAACGGATGGAGTATGAATTTCGAGATCCGCGGATGGAATGAATGCCTCATCACTTATGTGCTGGCAGCATCTTCCCCAACATATCCTATCACTAAGAATGTGTACGACAAATGCTGGGCAGAAAGCAATCATTTTATCAATGGCCGTTCTTACTATGGCATTGTGCTTCCCCTGGGATTTCCCTATGGTGGCCCTCTTTTCTTTGCCCATTATAGTTTTATGGGGCTTGATCCCCACGGACTGAAAGATGAATATGCCAATTACTGGGAGCAGAATACCAACCATACCCTGATTAATTATAAACATTGCGTGATCAATCCGAATCACTTCAAAGGTTACGGCGAAAATTGCTGGGGCCTTACAGCAAGCGATACCTACGATGGCTACAACGCACATTCTCCGACAAATGATTTCGGCACCATCACCCCTTCCGCCGCACTTTCTTCATTTCCCTACACGCCGGAATATTCCATGAAAGCGCTGAAACATTTTTATTACGACCTGGGAGATAGGATCTGGGGAAAATATGGATTTACAGATGCATTCAATGAAACCAAAAACTGGTATGCCCAAAATTACCTGGCAATAGACGAGGGGCCAATTGTTGATATGATTGAAGATTATCGCAGCGGTCTGCTGTGGAAACTTTTTATGAGCTGTCCCGAGGTTCAATCCGGACTTCAAAGACTCGGGTTACAAAGCCCGTATTTCAAAAATACCGGGAACGAGTAAGCGCCCCAAACGAAGACCCCACCCTCAAAAACCGGATAGAATGATTTAAAGAGATAGATGTAATTTGAGATCCCTTTAATTTCCAAACATCTTCATCATGAAAATATTAAGAAGCTTCCTGCTGGTAATTGCCACGGTTTACGTTTCCGACTGTATTGCCCAGCCGTTTGCCTCTGAGATCCGGGAATTTAAAAGGCAGGACAGCATCCATTTCCCTCCGTCGCAGGCTATCCTTTTTGTGGGTAGCTCTTCCTTCCATTTCTGGACCGATGTAAATAGTTACTTTCCCGGATATACAATTATTAATCGCGGCTTTGGCGGCTCTTCGCTTCCGGATGTGATCAGATACGCAGATGAAATTATTTTTCCCTATCAGCCTAAACAAGTCGTGATCTATTGCGGGGAGAATGACCTGGCGGCATCGGCTGCTGTTCATGCTGATACGGTTTTTGAGCGGTTCAAAAGCCTGCTTGTACTCATTCGTTCAAAAATGCCAGGAGAAAATATCCTTTTCATTTCCTTAAAGCCGAGTCCAAGCAGGGAACGACTGATGCCGGATATGGAAGCTGCCAACCTGCTGATCAAAACCTATCTTTCCCTTCAGACGAACGCTCATTTTATTGACGTGTATCATATCATGCTGAATCCCGACGGGACCGTGATAAAAGATATCTTCAAAGATGATATGCTGCACATGAACCCCAAAGGTTATGCGCTCTGGCAAAAAGAAATTGCTCCTTATTTATCCAAATAATAATAACCTGTTATGAGAAAACTTTTTATTGCCTGGTTCATGCTCCTTGCGATAGCCACCATGCATGCGCAGGACACAAAAATGAATACTTTCATCAGTAACCTCATGAGTAAAATGACGGTGGATGAAAAGATCGGTCAGCTCAACCTGGTAACTCCCGGGGGGGCAGTTACCGGATCGGTTGTAAGTAAAGATGTGGATGAAAAGATCCGTCAGGGAAATGTCGGTGGTCTGTTTGGAATAACCGGTCCCGACAAAGTGCGCCAGGCCCAGGATATCGCAATGAAAAATTCAAAGCTTCATATACCACTGATTTTCGGTCTCGACGTGATCCACGGCCATAAAACGATATTCCCGATTCCCCTGGGTTTATCCTGCACCTGGGATACGGCGATGATTAAAAAGAGCGCGCGTATCGCAGCCACTGAAGCCAGTGCCGACGGGTTGGACTGGGTATTCTCTCCCATGGTTGATATCGCCCGGGACCCGCGCTGGGGAAGGGTTGCCGAAGGAGCCGGCGAGGACCCTTATCTCGGATCCGCCATTGCTGCTGCCATGGTACGCGGATACCAGGGAACGGACCTGACTAAAAACGATGCTGTGATGGCCTGTGTAAAACATTTTGCATTGTATGGGGCAGCAGATGCCGGCCGCGAATACAATACGGTTGACATGAGCCGCATTAAAATGTATCAGTATTATTTGCCGCCTTACAAAGCGGCATTGGATGCAGGCATAGGGAGCGTAATGAGTTCATTCAATGAAATTGATGGGATCCCTGCAACAGGAAATAAATGGTTGCTGACGGATCTTTTAAGAAATGAATGGAAATTCAAAGGATTCGTAGTTTCTGATTACACTTCCCTTAGTGAAATGCAGGCCCATGGTATGGGAGATCTTAAAACCGTTTCTGCGCTGGCGCTAAATGCCGGACTGGACATGGATATGGTGAGTGAAGGATTTCTGAACACCCTGAAGCAATCCCTGAAAGAAGGAAAAGTTACAGAAAGGCAAATTGACAAGGCCTGCCGCCTGGTGCTTGAAGCAAAATATAAGCTGGGCCTATTCTCCGATCCTTACCGCCGGATGAGCAATGAACGCGCATCAAAAGAAATACTTTCTGACGACCATCGCAAATTTGCCCGGGAAATTGCCGCCCATTCTTTTGTTTTGCTGAAGAATAATGAGCATATCCTTCCCCTTAAAAAATCCGGAACGATTGCCCTGATCGGCCCCCTTGCCAGCAATCACCGAAACATGCTCGGGACCTGGAGTGTATCAGGAGATCCGGAAAAATCCGTTTCGGTGATGGAGGGAATAAAAAATGTTGCCGGTTCAGATGTGAATATCATTTACGCGAAGGGCGCAAATATTTCAGACGATAGCATGCTGATCAAAAACACAAATGTCTTCGGTCCGGAAATTGAACCAGAAACCCGCACGCCTGAAGCGATGCTGAGTGAAGCAGTGGCCGCAGCAGAAAAATCGGATATTATTGTAGCCGTCCTCGGTGAGGCGGCAGACATGACCGGCGAGTCGTCAAGCCGTGCGGATATCTCCATTCCGGAAAGCCAGGAGAACCTGCTGAAGGCGCTGGCTAAAACAGGCAGACCCCTTGTACTCGTGCTTTTCAATGGCCGTCCGCTCACGCTCACCTGGGAAAATCAACACGTACAGGCCATCCTCGACGCCTGGTTCGGTGGAACGGAAGCAGGAAATGCCATTGCAGACGTGCTGTTCGGAAATTACAACCCTTCCGGAAAATTATCCATGTCGTTCCCGGTAAGTGTGGGACAGATCCCGGTTTATTATAACGCAAAAAATACGGGTCGTCCGTATAACGGAGAAGGCGGTCCAAAGTTTAAATCCGATTACCTGGACATTCCTAATGAACCGCTTTATCCCTTTGGATACGGATTAAGTTATACTGTGTTTTCTTACGCCGGGCTATCCCTGAGCCCCGCGCAGATTTCACCAAACCACCCGGTACAGGTAAAACTAACGGTGACCAATACCGGAAATTATGATGGGGAGGAAACCGTGCAATTGTATATCCGGGATCCCGTTGCCAGCGTTACCCAGCCCGTTAAGGAACTGAAAAAATTTCAGAAACTCTGGCTGAAGAAAGGAGAAAGCAAGGAAGTAAATTTCACGCTCACAACAGATGATCTCAGGTTTGTAGGCAGCAGCCTCCGCTGGATCTACGAACCCGGCGAGTTCAGGGTTTTTGTGGGTGGGAATTCGAGAGATGTGGTGGAGGCGAGGTTAAATGGAAAACTCTGATTCGTTGACGGTTGACGGTTGACGGACTTCCAGAGGAAAATCGCATCTGATTTCTGTCATCAATTATTGAGTGAACGCTTTTATGTTCGCATTCGCACTTAAAGTCCGTCAACCGTCAACAATGAATAAAAGATGCAAAACATAAAAAACATCATCTTCGATCTCGGCGGCGTAATCATGAACATTGACGTGAAGCGCACACAGAAAGCGTTCACGGAAATGGGCGTAAAAAACATTAACGATTATTTCGGTCATGGATTTGCAGCTTCCTTTTTTAAAGACCATGAATCAGGAAAGATCAGTGATGAAGTTTTTATTCAGAAAATAAAGGAAGCGGTGAAACTGGATATTCCGGATGATCAGGTTATTGCGGCCTGGAATGCCTTGCTACTCGATTTTCCCGCAGAAAGGATTGAATTGCTCGAAGAAATCCGGAAAAAATACCGGATTTTTTTATTCAGTAATACCAATGCCATCCACCGGGACCGGTTCATGGAAATCTACCGGAACAGCTACCCATCCGGGGAACTGGATGATCATTTTGAACATGCCTATTATTCCCATATCATGGGGCATCGGAAACCCGATAAATCGGGATTTGAATTGATCATTCGCGAGAACCGCCTTGATCCTGCCCAAACCCTTTTTGTGGACGATGCATTTATCAATGTGGCCGGAGCCATTGAATCCGGACTAAAAGGCCTCTACCTTCATCCCGGTATGACTATGAATGATATCCGTTGGTGATCACTTTACTTCTTCAAAATCAATGTATTCCCCAACTTTAGCGGTGTTTGGCGGAGGTGGTTGGGGGGCATTTGGGGCTTGCTTTTCCTGGTCTTTTGTGCCGGGTTGGCCGTTCATATGAGTGAACTGCTGACGGACGTGGCGGGTGGTCCGGAAAACAGGGATCAGGAATCCCGTAATAAACTTATACAGGAAGTATATGAGAATGGCTAAGAAAAATACATTCATAGAGCTGCAAAATTAAGACAGAACGCACAAACAGCCTGTTAAAAAGGCAACCTTCAGTTAAAACCGAATTTTGGTAAGAATCGATTAAATCCATTAAATTTGCATCCGGAAAAGTGAAACATCGGAAGGGAACGCAATCGTTCCCTTCTTTTTTTCGTATGAATAATGAACCGCCGGCTGAACGGATTAAACAGATGATAGAGGACTTATTAGCCGCCGATCCGGCATATTTCCTTGTAGAACTGAGGGTTAAACCAGTCAACGATCTGAAAGTTTTTGTGGATGGCGACCAGGGGATTACCATTGAAAAGGCAGTTCAGGTAAACCGGGCCCTCTACAAGAAAATTGAAGAATCCGGTCTGTTCCCCGCCGGTGATTTTTCGCTGGAGGTTTCTTCTGCGGGTCTGGATGAACCGCTCAAATTATTCCGGCAGTACAGGAAAAATACAGGGCGCCATGTGGAGGTAGTTTTACTGGACGGAAGCCGGAAAGAAGGGAAGCTTGCGGAAGTAAATGAATCGGCTATTGTGCTGGAAGAGGATTCCGGGAGACCATCCGCGGGAAAGGCGGCGCCAAAAAAAAAGGAACTGAGTTATCATACTTATTTATTCAACAATATAAAATCAACAAAAATCCAGGTGGTTTTTTAACTGGGTATAAAAAGATCTGTTATGGCAAGTATCAATCTGATCGAAGCTTTCCAGGATTTCAAGGAAGCCGAAAATATTGACCGCCCTACCATGATGAAGGTAGTGGAAGACGTTTTCAAAACACTTCTCCGCAAAAAATACGGCAGTGATGAAAATTTTGACGTAATTGTGAATGCTGAAAAAGGTGACCTGGAAATCATGCGCAGGCGCACGATTGTAGAGAATGGCGCAGTGGAAGATCCGCTTGCCCAGATCGCTTATAACGAAGCTGTGAAATTAGAACCGGATTACGAGGTCGGAGAAGATCTTTATGAAGAGATAGAGATCCTTGATTTTGGACGCCGGGCAATTTTAGCCGCTAAACAAACCCTGGCGAGCCGGATCGGTGATCTGAAAAAAAATGTTCTTGTAAAAAAATACAGCGAACGTATCGGGGAGATCATCAGTGCCGAGGTTTACCAGGTATGGAAAAAAGAAATTCTTCTGCTGGATGAAGAAGGAAATGAACTGATCCTTCCAAAATCAGAGCAAATTCCACAGGATTATTTTAAAAAAGGGGAGAGCATACGGGCCGTTGTGAAAAAAGTGGACATGAAAAATAATTCCCCTGTAATCATTCTTTCAAGAACAAGTCCTTCTTTCCTTTCCAAGCTGCTGGAAATAGAAGTTCCGGAAATCTTTGACGGATTGATCGTCATTAAGAAAATCGTCCGGGAGCCCGGAGAAAGGGCAAAGGTGGCTGTGGAATCCTATGACGATCGTATTGATCCGGTAGGCGCCTGTGTAGGCATGAAAGGAAGCCGCATCCACGGTATCGTGCGGGAGTTAAAGAATGAAAACATCGATGTGATCAACTGGACCAATAATATCCAGCTCCTCCTGCAGCGTTCACTCACTCCTTCCAAAATAACAAGTATGGACATAGACAGCGAAAAGCTGCATGCAAATGTCTATTTAAAGCCCGACCAGGTTTCACTGGCTATCGGGAGAAAGGGCGTAAATATCAAGTTGGCCCAGGAACTCACGGGGTATTCCATTGATGTGTTCCGGGATAATGAAGGAGAGACAACAGAATTCGATATTGATCTGGATGAATTCAGTGATGAAATTGAAACCTGGGTTATTGACGAACTCAAACGGATAGGCTGTGATACAGCCCACAGCGTGTTGGATCTTACCGTAGAGGAGCTGGAACGCAGAACGGATCTGGAAAAAGAAACCATCGAAGAGGTCCGCCGTGTATTGAAAGAAGAATTCGATAAAGAATAACCTGTTTATCATGAGCATATGATTACGGGTTATTATTATAAATTATTTATCACCGCATGAATGCGGTCCATGAACGGACCGTGCGTTCATGGATCAATTTAATATGGCAGAAACGACAACACCAAGGTTAATGGCAGCCGCCAAGGAATTCAACATCGGCAGGGAAACGCTGGTGGATTTCCTGGTAGGCAAAGGATTTAGTAAGGATGACCTTAAACCTACGGCAAAGCTGACGGAAGATATGTATCGTTCGCTCCAGCAGGAATTTCAGGGCGACAAAGTAGCTAAGATCAAAAGCAACCAGATTGATCTGCCAAAAGGTAGTGTGGAAGCCAAAAGGAAAAAAGAAGATGAGGCCGTTATTTTCCGGAAAGATCCTAAAAAAACGCCTGTCAAAGAAGAACCGGTATTAGTCGAAGAACCAAAGACGCTGAAGGTTGAAGAGCCTAAAAAACAAAAGGTCGAAGAGCCAAAAAAAGAACCTGAAATAATCAAAATGGAGGTCCCTGATATTGAAGGACCGAAAGTGATCGACAAAATCGATTTGTCAAGCATTGATTCCTCAACCAGACCTAAAAAGTCTTCCAGGAAAAAACTGCCGGAAGAAGCTGCAGCTAAAGAAACACAAAAGCCTGAAGCAGAAAAAAAGCCGGCAGAACAAACCGTTGAACCATCGGAATCTGAAAAAGCGGAAGAAAATATTAACGTTGAAAATATCCGTGCAGAAAAAATTGAGGGGCCCCGGATCATTGGAAAAATTGATCTGCCGGCAGAAAATGAAAAGCCCAAGCTGGCCGACGAAAGAAGAAAAAGAAAACGGATACCGATAGAGAAAAGAGATACCGGACGGCCTGCGGGCAATGGTACTCCGGTGCAGCGCGAAGGCAGACCAGGAGCTGCCGGACGGCCAATCCTGCGCCGTGACCTGAGAACCGCCGGCGCTACCAACCGGAGCAATACAACACCCCGCGAGCAAAAAGAAATTGATAAAAAGGAAATTCAGGAAAAGATCCGTGAAACCCAGGCAAAACTTGCGGGCACCGGAGGACGCGGGAAAAGTCTCAAGGCCAAGTACCGTCGTGCGCGCCGTGAAGAAAATGCTGAACATGCAGGAGCGGAACAATTGGAAGATAATAAACTGCAGGTAACAGAATTTGTGAGCGTTAGTGAACTGGCCAACCTCCTGGATGTAAGCTATGCAGATATCATCGGCAAGTGTATGAGCCTCGGAATGATGGTTTCCATCAATCAGCGGCTGGAAGCGGATGTGATTGAACTGGTGGCAGGCGAATTTGGATACACGGTGGAATTTATTGGTATTGATGACGCGCTGGAAATGGAAGAAGATGAAATTGAAGACCTTCCCGAAGAGTTGGTGCCAAGATCTCCCGTGGTTACCATAATGGGACATGTGGATCATGGTAAAACATCACTGCTCGATTATATCCGTGCTGCAAATGTGGTTGCGGGAGAAGCAGGAGGAATTACCCAGCACATCGGAGCATACCAGGTAACAACAACAAATAATAAAAAAATTACTTTCCTGGATACGCCCGGTCACGAAGCGTTCACCGCCATGCGTGCCCGTGGTGCAAAAGCTGCAGATATTGCCGTTATTGTGATCGCCGCAGATGATGCCATCATGCCGCAAACAAAAGAAGCCATTTCGCATGCGCAGGCAGCCGGCCTTCCCATGGTATTCGCGATCAATAAAATTGATAAAGACGGTTCGAATCCGGAAAAAATAAAGGAACAGCTGGCAGGCATGAATCTCCTCGTGGAAGATTGGGGCGGAAAGTATCAGAGTCAGGAGATCTCGGCTAAAAAAGGATTAAATATTGATCTTCTTCTTGAAAAAATATTACTGGAAGCGGAAATCCTGGATCTGAAATCCAACCCTGATCGCGAGGCTTCCGGAACCGTGATTGAAGCTTCTCTCGACAAGGGCAGGGGATATGTTGCAACCGTGCTGGTTCAGGGGGGAACCCTTGAAAATGGGAACCTGGTGGTTTCCGGCCAGTATTTCGGAAGGATAAAGGCCATGTTCAATGAAAGAAATAAGAAGGTGGAAGATGCACCGCCTTCTTCGCCGGTATTGATACTGGGGCTGAATGGAGCTCCTCAGGCGGGGGAAAAATTCCGCGTATATGATGAAGAAGGAGAAGCCAAAGAAGTGGCTAACAAACGTGCCCAGTTGCTTCGTGAACAAGGTATCCGAACCAAAAAGCATATAACCCTGGATGAAATCGGCCGGCGCCTGGCACTTGGTAATTTCAAGGAGCTCAACCTCATTATTAAGGGGGACGTGGATGGTTCTGTTGAAGCCCTCAGCGACTCTTTACAAAAACTTTCCACAGAAGAAATCGCGGTTCGCGTAGTGCATAAAGCTGTAGGCGCTATTACGGAGAGCGATGTATTACTTGCAACGGCATCCGATGCAGTAGTGGTTGGTTTTAATGTCCGGGCATCCATGCAGGCCTCCAAGCTCGCAGAGAACGAGGGCGTTCAGATAAAAACCTATTCCATCATTTACAATGCGATTGAAGAAGTGAAAAGTGCCATGGAAGGTATGCTCGAGCCAAAGATTCAGGAGAAAGTGGTTGCCAATGTTGAAATCCGGAATGTATTCAAATTTGATAAGGCAACCGTTGCCGGATGTTATGTGCTGGATGGAAAAATTTACCGGAATTCCAAGATCCGGTTGGTGCGTGATGGGATCGTTATCTATCCCGTAGGCGAAGGTGCAACAGCTGAACTTGCTTCCCTGAAAAGGTTTAAGGATGATGCAAAGGAAGTGCCTTCGGGCATGGAATGCGGACTAACCATAAAAAATTACAGCGATATTCATGTTGGAGATATCGTAGAAGCCTATGAAGAAGAAGAAGTAAAAAGAACGCTTTAAGTGTAGGAATAGCCCGCTTCGCGCGCAGGCAATGTTTTGTTAAATCACCGTGGTCCGCTTTCAACAGGATCTATCAGGTGTATTTTTGGACGTACTAGCAGCAGTTTATGAAAAATGTATTGATAACCGGATTGGCCGTGCTCCTTGGATTTACTGGTTTTGGCCAGGAAAAAGTTGTAGCAGATAAGATCGTTGGTATCGTAGGTGACAAAATCGTGCTGAAATCAGAGATCTTTATTGCGAACGAAGATATTAAGAGACAAGGCGGCCTGGAACAAAACGAATGTGCAATACTGGATGGCATGCTTACCCAAAAAGCGCTCGTGCTCCAGGCTCAAAAAGATTCTATTCCCGTAACCGATGAAGAAGTTGACGCAGAAATAGATCAGAAGATACGCTATTTCGTTTCTCAGTATGGAAGCAAAGAAGCGTTGGAACAGATTTCCGGAAGGTCTATTTATCAGATGCGGGAAGATTTCAAAGCACCCATCCGGGAGCAGAGAATGGCAGCAGGCATGCGCGGTAAAATTGTTGACGGAGTAAAGATTACACCAACTGAAGTAAAAGAATATTTCGACAAAATTCCAAAGGATAGTTTGTTGTTCTATGAATCAGAACTTCAGATCGGACAAATTGTAGTTTATCCCAAACCCAGCCGGGATATTGAACTGTTGGCCATTGAAGAACTGAACGGGTACAAAAAAGAAGTGGAAAGCGGCAGCAAACAATTTAAAACGCTTGCTACTTTATATTCTGACGATCCGGGAAGTAAGGATAATGGTGGCATGTACCAGATCAACCGGAATGATAAACAGTGGGATCCTGTATTTCTGGCCAATGCATTTCGTTTAAAGGAGGGCCAGGTATCTCCGGTAATAAAAACAAAGTTTGGTTATCACATTATTCAAATGGTCAGCCGGAATGGCGATGATGCCGTGATCCGTCATATATTGCGCATTCCACAAATCATGGAAGCAGAATCTCAGGAAGCTGTTGCCAAACTGGATTCCATTCGCGACCAACTCATTGCGGGAACCATAAGTTTCGGTGAGGCCGTCAGCAAGTACAGTGATGATGAATATTCAAAGTTTACGGCGGGCATGCTACTTGCGCGCGACGGTTCAAACTATCTCACGATCGACCAGTTGGATAAGAGCCTGGTATTGCTTCTCCAAAATACTAAATTGAAGGCGGGCGAGTTTTCCAAACCAAGTGTCTTTACAGATGATCGCGGCAAGAAAGGTGTTCGTGTTGTATATCTTCTTTCCAAATCAGAACCACACAGAGAAAATCTCCGGGATGATTATAACAAGATCGCCCAGCGTGCCCTGGAAGAAAAAAGAAATAACGTCCTTCAAAAATGGTTTCAGGCGAGGATCACTACCTACTATATCATGATCGATAAGGATTACCAATATTGCCCCAACCTGTCAAAATGGGAGACCAAGCAGTTCGCATCAGCCAAATAACTAAGTGTAAACCCCTAGTACCCCTAAAAAACCGGCGTTGACAGTTTCATTTTCATTCCACTTACAGTATATTACAAATAATAAATAAGAGCGTTTCTTAATGGAACGCCCTTAATTCGGTCAATTATCATAGTCTGAAACCCCCTTCACCTATAAAAACCCCGGATATGATAAGTATCTTAATAGCAGACGACCATAAGTTGATTCGCGAAACGTGGGCTTATATCCTGAACAGTGATGCGAGATTCAAGGTGGTCGCCTCCTGCGAGAATGCGGAAGAAGCAATCAAGCTTACCCGTCAAAAGCACCCGGATGTGGTGCTGATGGACATCAACATGGCGCCTTTTTCCGGAATGGAAGCTACCCGGAGAATAAGGGAAGAATGGCCTCAATCAAAAATTATCGGTGTTACCATGCATTCTCAGCCTTCCTATGCAAGAAAAATGATGCAGATCGGCGCCAGTGGTTATGTGACGAAAAATTCTTCCCGGGAAGAAATGATGGAAGCCATCATGGAAGTTCATCAGGGAAATAAGTATGTCTGCAACGAAATCAAGGATATGCTCACTGACCAAACTACCAAAAAACCCGGTGGGTTAGCCAGTATTAACTCTCTGACAGAGAGAGAGATGGAGGTCATCAACCTGATCAAAAAAGGTTGTTCTTCAAAGGAAATATCCAAGAGCCTGGCCATTTCACTGAAAACAGTAGAAGCTCATCGTCATAATATTCTTAAAAAGCTCAACCTTAGGAATTCAGCATCCCTGGTGAACTTTATGAATACACGTACAACCTATATCTAGTCCTGTTTTCTCTTTCTCTTAATTGAATTACCTTTGCGCTTCATTTTCTTCCATGAGCGATGAAATCAAACATGAATGCGGACTGGCATTCATCCGGCTTCGCAAACCTTTCTCTCATTATCTCCAAAAATATGGTACGGCATTGTATGGCTTAAATAAGCTTTACCTGCTTATGGAAAAACAGCACAACCGCGGCCAGGATGGTGCGGGCGTAGCTTCTGTAAAACTTGATGTAGAACCAGGGTACCCTTACCTGCACCGCCTCCGGAGTAATAATAATCAACCCATCGCTGATATTTTTTCAAAAATTCATGAAGAGGTGAATGATCTGGAAAAATATCAACCTGATATCACGAGGCATCCCGGATTACTGAAAGGCCATATTTCTATGATGGGTGAGTTGCTTATGGGCCACCTTCGATATGGCACGCAGGGAAGGAATAACGTAGAGTTTTGCCATCCTTTTATCAAAAGGGATAATATTCCGGCACGTAACCTGGCGCTAGCCGGTAATTTCAATCTGGTCAATAAAGATGAATTATTCGCACTGATCAATATTGAGCCCGGCGAATTTCAGAAGCAAAGTGATCTGGCCGCCATGATGGAGGTGATTCACCATTTCATTACGCTGGCAGATGATGCTTCGCCGGAAGCACTCGATGTAAAGAGTGTGCTTAAAAAAGCGCTGCCTTTATTTGATGGTGGTTTTACAGTAGGGGGACTCATCGGAAACGGGGATGGCTTTGTATTCCGTGATGCCCATGGAATTCGCCCTGCTTACTATTATGTAAGTGAGGACGTAATTGTAGCAGCTTCAGAACGCTCCGCTATACGTACCGTTTTCAACGTGGGTGAAAATGAAGTGCATGAACTCATGCCGGGAAATGCCCTTATTGTAAAATCCAGCGGCAAGTACAGTATTGACCAGATCCTTGAGCCTCTTGAGCGCAGAGCATGTAGTTTTGAACGAATTTATTTTTCACGCGGCAGTGATGAAAAGATCTATCGGGAAAGGATTGCCCTGGGATACAACCTGAGCGAACAGATACTCAACGCTATTAACCAGGACCTGAAAAACAGTATTTTTTCTTTTATTCCCAATACTGCTGAAGTCGCTTTTTACGGATTGTGGAAAGGACTGGACGATTATTTAAAAAAAGTGATGATCCAGCGGATTCTTTCGTGGGGAAATGAAGTGACAGAAGAGAAACTCTCCCAAATGATCAACCGGAAAATCCGGATTGAAAAAATAGCCATTAAGGACGTGAAGATGCGCACTTTCATTACCGCAGATGTCAGTCGCAATGAAATGGTACAGCATGTATATGATATTACTTACGGCACGGTGCAAAAAGGAGTGGACACCCTTGTGGTAATAGACGATTCCATCGTTCGCGGAACAACGCTCCGTGAAAGTATTGTAAGAATGCTGGCGCGCCTGGAGCCTAAAAAAATAATTATTGTTTCTTCTGCGCCGCAGATTCGCTATCCGGATTGTTACGGGATTGATATGAGCAAGCTAAAAGATTTCATCGCATTCCGGGCTGCTATTGAATTGATGAAGGAAAGAGGAAAAGAAAAATGTCTCGCAGAATTATATGAGCATTGCAGGGAGCTCGAAAGATTGGGTCAGTTGCACACAGAAAATATCGTTCGCCAGGTTTATAAACCTTTTACTACACAGGAGATCTCAGACAAAATCGCAGAACTGATCACACCACCGGAAATAAACACACCTGTCCAGGTGATCTATCAGACCATTGAATCCCTGCACGCGGCATGCCCCACAAATACCGGAGACTGGTACTTCACCGGTAACTACCCTACCGCAGGCGGTAACCGCGTAGTGAATAAAGCATTCATCAATTACATGGAAGGAAAGAATGTGAGAGGGTATTAGGAGGAATGGTTGACGGTTGACGGTTGATGGTTGACGGAAGAGCGTGAAAATCTTTCAGGCTTATGATTAGTAACAAGTGCTTTACATAATCAATCCAAGAAATAATAACAGGAAGCAGATCGCAATACACGATCTTCTGTCAACCGTCAACTGTCAACTGTCAACTGTCAACTGTCAACTACAGAAAAAGCATTTCCAATACTCAACAAAAAAGGCTCCGCAAGCGGAGCCTTTAAAATTGATTCTTAAAAAATCTTAAGCTTTTCTTTCCAGGAGGCTGAAGAACTGATCCAACAATGGAAGGATTACGATTCTTGTGCGGCGGTTGGCGGCACGGCCTTCGCGGGAATCATTGCCAGCAACGGGCATAAATTCACCACGACCTGCGGCGATCATTTTTACGGGTGGAATATTATACTTGTGTTGCAGGATATGTACCACAGAAACGGCGCGACTAACGCTCAGATCCCAATTGTCCATTCCCTTTCCTTTGTAAGGAACATTATCTGTATTGCCTTCTACCATAAATTCAATGTCTGGCTGATTCTTCAGCACATTGGCAACTTTTCCAAGCACGTTCTGTGCTCCTTTGGAAACATTTGAACTCCCGGTTTTGAACAGTAATTTGTCGGAGATGTCAATAAATACAACTCCCCTGTCGATTTTGATATTTATATCAGAATCGGCCATATCTGCGGTGGCGCCTTTCAGGTTCATTACGAGCGCCATGTTAAGCGAATCTTTTCGGGCCATGGCCGTTTGAAGATCACGAATGTAAGCATCCTTGGCTCCAATGTTTTCCAGAGATTTTCTGATGCTTTCAGCCTGAGAACTGGAGATTACAGAAAGATCTTCGAGTTGTTTCAGGGCCTGTGTATTATTGTCCTTCAGGAAGGCAACCTGTTTATTCAGATCGTCAATCTGCCCCTGAAGAGCTCCTTTTTGCTTTGTGAGGTCTGCTGTTTGATCATTACAATTCTTCAGGTCTCCCTGGAGTTTTGAATACTCATTCATTAATGAATCAAAGCGGGCCTGGGCTTTTGCCTGAGCAGCTTTGAATTTCTTGTTGCTCACGCAGGAAAAGAGCAGCAAGGAGGAAAATGCGAGAAGTAGAACGTGCCTAAGCTTCATAAGAATCATTTTAATTGAGAGTTAAAGAATAAATCCATACGCCTTTGAAAATATAATATCGCAATAGCAATTGTTGTACCAATCCGGTGCCAGCGCGAAGTTTATTTAACAATAATGTGTTTTCATGGAAAACTTAGCCGTAAAACATAAGGTAAGGCAGGAATCTGGTATTAAACAGGGAGTAGGATAACCCTTTAATTTTGCACGAAGATATGTGAAAAATGAAAAATTAACGCCTTCAATCCTTGAATATTTTTATTTGAGTGGCCTGCACAAAGTATTGAAATACCTTAGCTTTAATTCCCAAACGCATTTTTAATGACAAATTCCTTTCTCCGCACGGTGCTGATCGTTTGCGCATTTTCCTCCTGTAAACTCATGAATACGAACCGCTCCAGACCTGATAACCAAAGGCTGGCCATTGTATTGAATAACTACTACGAAGACAGGGAAAAACTTTATCCCATAGAAGCTACACAAAACGGCGATAACCGATACAATGACAAGCTTCCGGTAGACTTTACCGATAGTTATCTGGATACGCTGCGTAATTTCTACAGCGGGTATAAGAACAAAATCAATCAGTTCGATCGGGATAAACTCAACCAAAACGATCAGATCAGCTTCGATATTTTCAAAAGAGAGATGGAAATGAGCATCGAAGGCATTGACATGCATTTTTCTATCAACAATGTGACGATGCCCAATATCCAATACATGCCATTCAACCAGTTTGAAGGAACTCCCCTCTATCTGGGCCAAATGGGCAGTGGCACAGGCATTCAGCCCTTTAAAACAGTAGTGGATTATGACAATTGGATAAAGCGCGCCACCGCCTTCGGTGCATGGGCAGACAGCGCTATTGTATATTTCAGAAGGGGATTAGCAAACGGATATATTCTCCCCAGATACCTAGTAGTTAAGATGATTCCACAAATGGCAGACCTGGCCAGCGACGACGCAACCAAGAGTCTTTTTTATGATCCTGCAAACCGCATACCTGACTTGTTCACTGCACAGGATAAAGCGCGGGTAACAGGGGATCTTGTTCACCTTATCAATGAAATACTTACGCCGGCTTATAAAAGGCTTGCCGTTTTCCTGCAAAAAGAATACCTACCGAAGTCCCGCGCCACTATTGGGTTTGATGACCTGCCGGATGGAAGTAAATTATACAATTACATGATCCGGTACTGGACGACGACCAATAAAACTCCTCAGGAAATTTATGAGACCGGACTCTCTGAAGTAAAACGGATACGCGGGGAAATGGAACTGACAAAAATAAAAACCGGTTTCAACGGAGATCTTCCTTCATTCTTTACTTTCATGAAAACGGATCCCCGCTTCATGCCCTTCAAAACGCCGGAAGAAGTATTGGATGCATTCAGGAAGATTCAAATGACAATTGATCCCAACCTGAAAAAACTTTTCGGTCGTACACCAAAAACGCGTTTTGAAATCCGTCAGACGGAGGCATTCCGCGCCGCCAGTGCAAGCGCCGAATATAACCAGGGTGCACCAGACGGTTCACGGCCCGGAATATTCTATGTACCCATTCTGGATGCAACGAAATTCAATATCACTTCCGGAATGGAATCATTATTTCTTCACGAAGCCATACCGGGCCATCACTATCAGATGTCCCTGCAAATGGAAGACACCCTTCTTCCTAAATTCAGAAGGTTCGCATGGTACGGTGCTTACGGAGAAGGTTGGGCGCTTTATTGCGAATCACTGGGCAAGGAGCTTGGTCTGTACACAGATCCTTACCAATTTATGGGCGCCCTGGGAGATGAAATTCACCGCGCGGTCCGCCTGGTGGTTGACGTAGCAATGCATCAGAAAAAAATGACAAGGGAAGAAGCGATTAATTACATGATGGACAATGAAGCAATCAGCGAAGACGGAGCGACGGCAGAAATAGAAAGATATATAGCCATTCCTGCACAGGCATTAAGTTATAAAACAGGGGCAATGAAAATCCGCGAACTGAGGACCCGATACAGCGACGAACTTGGGCCGGATTTCAAAATAGCCGACTTCCATGATGCGGTGCTGCAAGATGGTTGCATGCCGCTGGACGTATTTGAAAGAAAAATGGATGCATGGGAAATGAGTCAATAAACGCAGAGTTTGCCATTTTCATAAATAGGCAGCACATTGGCAAGATCGGGTTCCAGGCAATAGCGAATATCTTTTTCAAAACCGTAATTCATCAACCGGTTATAATGCGAAGCATTATTTGATTTTATAAACCCATACATATCATGGGCGGCTTTTTTATATAATGTTTGGGCAATATGCGAAGCGTCGCAGGAAATCGAAAAATGCTCTTTTACACGCTCTACCAGGGCCCCTGCAAATAGCAGGTCCTCGATATTCACCCGGTCCTTCCAAGCGGCACAAGCCAATATTATATTATTTGTTTGATTGATCAGGTAATTGCTCACAGCAGTGAGATTAGCAAATGAACCTGTGATAATTTCGCGCGCACCTTTGTCCAGCGCCATATGCAGAAGGCGGGTTCCATTTGTTGTTGTTAGTACGAGGATCTTTCCTTCAATGAATTCGCGCGTATATTCCAAAGGAGAATTCCCGTGTAGCAGGCCCTCGGCAATTTTCCCGTCCCTTTCTCCCGCGGTAATGCAATTGATCTGCCGGCCAAGTTCTATACATTTTGCAACGCTGTCCACCGGAATAATATACCTGGCTCCATTGTACAATGCCGTTGCAATGGTAGATGTTGCCCTCAGTACATCAATAATCACTACTGTAGCTTGCGCAGCATCATACAAATGCAAAAGGGCCGGCGACATACTGGTATGCAAGGAAGGTTTGGTATCGGCCATAATAAGAAAACAATTTCCACTGAATGAAAATAATTCTTCGGTTGATTCTGAAAGCAGCAATCGTTCAGCTCACGATAAGAAAGGAAGTTTGACAACAACAGCTTGCAAAAGTTTATCCCTTACCTGGATATGGAACCTGGAACCTAAATTAGAAAAAGTTTCACGCACATAACCCAGTCCGATGGCTTTACCCAATGAAGGCGACTGCGTGCCTGAGGTCACTTTGCCAATGATCTCGCCCGCATTATCCTTTATCTCATACCCCTGTCTTGGAATTCCCCTTTCCAGCATTTCAAATCCTACCAGCTTTTTTTTAAGGCCCTCTTTCTTCTGCAGCTCTATCGGCGCACGGCCGACAAAATCCTTACTGAATTTTGTAATCCATCCGAGTCCCGCCTGCAGGGGGGAAGTGCTGTCATCAATATCATTGCCATAAAGGCAATATCCCATTTCAAGTCTTAGCGTGTCCCTGGCCCCCAGCCCTGCGGGCTTTAGGCCCAGCGGCAAGCCGGCTTCAAAAATTGCATTCCAAATTCTATCCGCAGCACCCTGCTTGTCTTCAAAATAAATTTCCACACCGCCCGAGCCGGTATAACCCGTTGCGCTGATCATTACATTCTCCGTATCCGCAAATCTTCCTTTAACGAAATGATAATAGGGAAGGTTCATAATATCCATCCCAGTAAGGGGCTGAAGTATTTTGGTTGCATTGGGGCCCTGCACGGCAAGCAGGCAGGTTCTCTCTGAAATATCTTCCATTACTGCGCCGCTGCTGTTGTGGCTGATGATCCAATTCCAGTCTTTCTGAATATTGGAGGCATTCACCACGAGCATGTATAAATTATTTTCCTTGAGACAATAAACCAGCAGGTCATCCACAATGCCTCCCTCCGCATTAGGAAGGCAACTGTATTGGGCTTTACCATCCGTAATTTTAGCTGCATCATTCGAAGTAACGCGCTGGATAAGATCGAGGGCGTGGGCCCCTCTGATTAAGAACTCCCCCATATGACTAACGTCAAATATGCCGGCATTCGAACGGACCGCAAGATGCTCCTCATTAATTCCGGTATAGCTCACCGGCATGAGATATCCGGCAAATCCGGTCATTTTTGCACCAAGCTCAAGATGCTTTTTGGTAAATGCTGTATTTTTCATCTGAGCTGATACCATCTTCAATAATTAACCGCGAAAATAAGGGAAAGAAAATAATGTGAGACGGACTCAATCGTTGACGGTTGACAGTTGACAGTTGACGGTTGACGGCCTTTAGACGCGAGTTCGCACCTGATGTCCGTCAACCGTCAACTCTTTTTCAGCTCCATTGCATAAACAATACCAGTGGAGATCCGTCTTCAATATCCTTGTTGCTGTCTGATGTAACCGACTTTGAGGTCTTCTTCATTTCTGGTTTATGATAACGGTAGGTTTTTTGACTATCTGCTTTCTTGTTGAGATCTTCCTGCTGATCTTCGGTCTTATTTTCCTGATCACCGGGAGCCGAAAGTTTTTCAACTCTTTCGAGACCATGATCGGTCATCACATAATCAACATCACTTTCCCAGGAATTATCGCTGTTATCCCAGCTATTGTCCCATTCGAAGTTAAAGCCCTGGTCGTGCGAGTTGCGGTTGATATTAAACCAATGAAAATCATCCAGGCTTCTGTCCATCCTGATCCTTTTTCCCACGGGCATTTCAATCACAAGTAAAACCTGCTGATTCCTGAATGCCTGATTGGGCTTGACGGAAAAACCTGCGGGCAGATATAACAGGCTGTCCCTTTGCTGAACATTAAAATTAATTTGCGAAGCGAGGTTGCGTGCTATGCCTGAATTACTTCCACGACTCATTTTTTCGTTGCGGAGATGCCAGGCACTATCGCTGCTCTTTACAATATTTACACGAACCGTGTTCATCGTCAGACTGTCTTCACTCACTTCAAAAAAGGGCGCATTATGATGCCAGTTTATGCCCATCCAGTCAGATTCAAAATACAATGGTTTCTGTTCGTCCATTTTCACAATGAGTTTGCCGTTTACAGGCGACTCGATTTTCAGGTCTTCGCTAACTCCCGCCCGGGTTCTGAAATCTGATGAAACAGATGCTATAAGCGAAAGCAGACTGATCAATCCGATTACCCAGAGCGTGCCAAAAATATAACCGAGGTAATTGCTGCCTTTGCGCGCTCCGATAATGCGTCTGATCAGCCAGGTAAGCAAACCAATAACCGGGAGGATCAGGAAGAGCAGCAGCGCCGACCAGGCCAGCAGGTTCTGCCAGAAACCAGTCAGCACATAATTCTTCAGCGGCAGAACGCCGGATCCGGTAAAAATCAATCCGATCAGGGCCATGACAAGTGCAAAAGTGCAGATCGCGGCAATAAAGAGAAAGAAAGCTCTGAACAAAACACCTATGGCATGCCCGATCCCATTACGCGGAGACGGGCCGGCAGACATATTCCTGCTAAATTCGGTTGACCTGTTCTTAAACTGCGTACCGAATTGCTGGGCCTGTTTTTTCATTTCGTCGCCCACCTGGGATGCTTTTTGTTTAAACCCTTCCAGATCACTCTTAATCGTATTCTTGATAGATTCGATATCTATTTTTTCTCCTCTCATTTCCAGTTTTTCAGATGCCGTATTAGCTTCCGGCAACACGATCCAGAGAATGATATAAGTTATAAATAAGGTCCCTCCGAATCCGCCGGTGAAGAATACAGGACCCCTGTCATAATCAAACCATACATGACGGAATATGGATGCAAGGAACCCAATGATCAGGGGCAATGCGAATATTAACCTGGGTATCCAAACTTCAATATTAAAATATGCTGCAAGTCCGCTGGCTACGCCGCCAATCACTCTTTGGTCGGGATTGCGGTATAGTCTTTTCTTTACCGTAGTCACCATTGATTTGGGCGGGAGCACAATCCAAAGGATAATGTAAAGCAGCAACGCGGTTCCGAAACTTCCGAGAATCAGCAAAGCATAAATAATCCTGACTACGGAAGAATCAATGCGCAAGTAAGCAGCCAAGCCACCGCAAACTCCCCCAAGCATTTTATCATTTTCAGAGCGGTACAGACTTCTGTGTTCGGGCTCTGCGTTTGGTTCCGAATAAGTGTAGGATGTATTCCCAGCTGTTCCTGATGATTTGATATTTTCTTCCTGATCAAAATCTTCCGGATGTCCCATGCTGGTGATCGTGTCATTCACATCATCGTCTGTTATGCAGGTCGCTCCTTTTTTTAATCTTTCGGAAAATAATTCAGCAAACCGGTTTTCTATATCGTTGACGATTTCATCACCGCCTTCCTCTGCTGCAAAATATTTTTTCAGGTTATCCAAATACTTGCGCAGGATATCGTAAGCGGTTTCTTCAATCGGGATTACCCGGCTGTGAAAATTTATGTTGATGATCTTTTTCATTTTTTACTTGTTTGAGGATTGATCGTTTTATTTATTTTCAGACAGGCCTTTCGCTTTTATTTGCCAGGGTATCCACCGCATTTGCGAGTTCCTTCCAGGTAGTTTCCAGCTCACGGTAAAATGCCAGGCCTTTTTCCGTAAGGGAAAAATATTTTCTTGGGGGACCTGAATTGCTTTCGACCCAGCGGTAAGTCAGCATCTCAGCATTCTTTAACCTGGTAAGTAAAGGGTATAGCGTCCCTTCCAGAATGTGAAGATTAGCCGATTTCATTTCTTCCACAATATCAGATGGGTAAGCTTCTCCCCGCCGGATGATGGAAAGTATACAGAATTCCAGAATTCCCTTTCTCATCTGGCTCTGTGTGTTTTCTATGTTCATGTCTTTGCATTTTATGCGGTATCAATTCCGCTTTCTGAAACAAAGATAAGAAAGAATTTAGTACTATGCAAAACAAAGTACCATATTAAATGAGCTAACTTTTAATGGCGGGTAAGGAAGAGGAGTGCAACCATCTCATAACCACAAGGTTGCGAAATTAAAAATTAAAAATTAAAAATTAAAAAATGGGCTCAGCGGTTTATTGCTAGGGATGAGTGGCGGAAAGTTTCGTTGACGGTTGACAGTTGACGGTTGACGGACTTTAGTTGCGAACCCGCACCTGATATCGGTCAACCGTCAACCAATTAGTTTCTTGGTATTTAAAATTCAGCATTCTTCGGCGTACGCGGAAAAGGAATCACGTCCCTGATATTGCTCATTCCGCTTACAAACTGTACCATACGCTCAAAGCCAAGTCCGAACCCCGAATGAGGAACCGTTCCGAAACGGCGGGTATCCAGATACCACCACATCTGCTCTATAGGGATATGCATTTCCCGCATACGCGCTTCGAGTTTATCCAGCCGCTCTTCCCTTTGGGAGCCGCCAACAATTTCCCCTATCCCGGGAGCGAGAATATCCATAGCTGCAACGGTTTTCCCATCCTCCTGCTGACGCATGTAGAATGCCTTGATCCCTTTCGGATACCCGGTTACGATTACAGGTTTTCTAAAATGATTCTCTACGAGGTAGCGTTCGTGTTCACTCTGGAGATCAATTCCCCAGGCTATTTCATATTTGAATTTTTTCTTTTTGTAGGCAGAGGAATCCAGTAAAATGTCAATTGCTTCCGTATAACTGATCCGCTGGAAGTCCTGGTTCGCAACTGATTCCAGTTTCTCAATCAGCCCCTGGTCATTGCGCTCCGCCTGGGGCTTTTGCTTTTCTTCTTCTGCGAGCCGCTGATCAAGGAATTCCAGATCGGCGCGGTTGTTCTTCAGAGAATAACTAATCAGATAGCGCACAAAAGCTTCAGCCAGGTTCATATTGTCTTCCAGATCATAAAATGCCATTTCCGGTTCTATCATCCAGAATTCCGCAAGATGCCTGGCAGTATTGGAATTTTCCGCCCTGAACGTAGGTCCGAATGTATATATTTCGCTCAGGCCCATGGCCGCAAGCTCGCCTTCCAATTGACCGCTTACGGTGAGGTTTGTGGCCCGGCCGAAAAAATCTTCCCTGAAATTCACCTCTCCCGTTTCTGTCCGGGGCGTATCATCGAATGGCAGCGTGGTCACTTTAAACATTTCACCCGCACCTTCCGCATCGGAGGCTGTAATCACGGGCGTATTCAGATAGATAAACCCCCGGTCATGAAAAAACAGATGGGTGGCAAATGCCAGTCCGTGCCGGAGACGGAAAACAGCGCCAAAAGTGTTTGTCCTGAATCGCAGATGCGCGATTTCCCGCAGAAACTCCAGGCTGTGTTTTTTCGGTTGCAGCGGAAACCTTTCCGGATCGCTTTCTCCCAATATTTCTACAGTTGAGGCCTTTAATTCCACTTTTTGTCCTTTTCCGGGTGATTCCAGCAAAAGGCCCCTGGCCTTAATCGATGCCCCCGTGGTAATCCTTTTCAAAAGAGCTTCTTCAAATTTGCCCAATTCCAGCACAATCTGCAGCTGATCATTAGAAGAGCCATCGTTCAGGGCTATAAACTGGTTATTCCGAAAGGTGCGGACCCAACCCATTACGGTTATTTCTTCCCTTCCTGCAGGCATTTGCATGGCATCCCTGATTTTGACTCTTTTGTTAAACATGTCAGATTTTTAGGCTTTCCAATTAATACCGGCAAAGATAATCCTTGAAATATTTTTTTGCTTTTTGCGTTTTTATGTTAACATTGCATCGGAATCGGGCTGATTCGTTCTTATCCTTTGCTCGCAAACCATCAGTTTAGTCATTCCGCTCGTCCTAAATCAAAATACATTTTTTCACAAATCATCCTTTCTACAGAACAGTCCTATACTGCTGTAACTCTCAAGCCTTACTATGTACGACATACTTCAATTAAACGACATGCTCGTTCCCGAACTGCTCGATATTGCTGAGCAGTTGAAGATCCCCAGCGCAAAAAAACTCAGTAAACAAGACCTCGTTTATAAAATACTGGATAAGCAGGCCGTGGTTTCTAGCGAAAAAACTGATGCTTCAGATGACGACGACAAGCCCAAACAACGCCGGCGTATTGTAAAGACAACTACCGCCAATTCAAATGAAGAAGCTTATGTAGAAAGCGGGGATACCGTTAAGATTAAAAAACCGGAGCCCAGGAAAGAAATCAGAAAAAAGGAAGATAAACCCATTGTAAAAAAACTCAGGAAAAAAGACGAGGAAGAAGAGCCTGAGCAAGAAACGGCGCCAACAGCGGAGTTTCACAGGAATATTCAGAGCAGGCCTGCCGAAGAGGACCACGAACAACAGGATGATGAATCATCATCTTCCACAGAATCGAATGCCGAAGAAAATGAATCGGGTCCTGAATCCAATCGCCAGGGCGGGGGAGATCAGCAACAAAATAAGGTGTATCCCCAGCGGAGAAATGATGCATTCAACATTGAATTCGACGGTGTAATCCAGGCAGAAGGCGTATTGGAAATGATGCCTGACGGATATGGTTTTCTCCGCAGCAGCGACTACAATTATCTTTCTTCACCTGACGACGTGTATGTTTCCCCATCACAAATAAAATTATTCGGATTAAAAACAGGCGATACCGTTTATGGATCGGTAAGGCCACCCAAGGAAGGAGAAAAATATTTTGCTCTCCTTAAAGTGGAGACCATTAATAATAAAACACCGGAAGACGTACGTGATCGTGTTCCTTTCGATTACCTCACGCCGCTTTTCCCGTTTCAGAAATTAAGCCTTTTTGTAAATCCGAGTGATTATTCCACCCGAATCATTGATTTGTTTACACCCATCGGCAAGGGCCAGCGCGGATTGATCGTTTCCCAGCCAAAGACGGGTAAAACGATGCTGCTGAAAGCCGTAGCCAATGCCATCGCCATCAACCATCCCGAAATCTATCTGATGATTGTGCTGGTGGATGAGCGCCCGGAAGAAGTTACCGATATGGAGCGAAGCGTACGCGCAGAAGTAATTGCCTCAACCTTTGATGAGCCTGCTGAAAAGCACGTGAAGGTTTCTACCGTTGCGCTTCAAAAGGCAAAACGCCTTGTGGAATGTGGTCATGATGTGGTGATCCTCCTGGATTCAATCACCCGCCTTGCCCGCGCTCATAATACGGTGGCTCCGGCCTCAGGTAAAGTACTTAGCGGCGGTGTTGAAGCCAATGCCATGCAAAAACCAAAACAGTTTTTTGGTGCCGCCAGAAAGATCGAGAATGGCGGATCACTTACCATACTCGCAACTGCGCTGATAGATACCGGTTCAAAAATGGACGAAGTGATTTTTGAAGAATTCAAGGGTACAGGTAATATGGAACTTCAGCTTGACAGGCGTCTGGCCAACCGTCGCATATTTCCCGCTATCGACCTTGTTGCGTCTTCTACCCGTCGCGACGACCTTTTGCTGGAAAGAGAGGTTCTTCAGAGAATGAACCTGCTTCGTGTATATCTCAATGATATGAATACCGAAGAAGCAATGAATGAATTATTGAAACGGCTTCGCGGAACCAAGAGCAACGAAGAGTTCCTCGCCAGCATGAACAGCTGATCAGAATATCAGGTAATCCCGGTGTTTCATTCTTGAATGCGTTAGCTCAGTAACCAATTGCACCCCGGCAATGGACCTGATCGAATTCATCAGCTCATTCATCAATTCGTCTGATACCTCGTCCCCTTTCAGCAACCAGAAAAAATCAAGATGCCTGAAATCAGGCATCAGGTATTCTCCTTCAAACTGATTGTTGTACAGATAGTGGACAAGCGCGTTATTCGCCTGCGCGCATTCATAGACAGTAAAAAAATAATCCCGGCTTTTTTTGGCAAGCTGTATTTCTATCTGATTGGTGATCCGGAAATCCAACCGCATCTGCAGGTTGAGTTGCCAGCAGAAACGGTATCCTTTCAAAGGCGCTACAATACCCAATAGCCTCGAGCCATCAAAAAAATCAACCTCGAGGTCCTGATTATCCAGCTTGAGCTTCATGCCTGTTAGTTAAATTGAACATCCACCGTCTTTACCTCCGTTCCCCGGTTAAATTCCACGGTGGTCTTATCTTCCCGGTTAAATTTTGATAAGGCCTCCATATAAGATTGTAGTGAGCTAACCGGGTAGCTGCCCAAACGTATGATAACATCGCCCGTTTGCAGTCCCGCTTTCTCAGCAGGACGGCCTTCGCTGATCGCATCAATCCGTACGCCGTTTCCGGAATAACTGTAATCCGGCATAATACCAAGGGTTACATTGAAAGCCGGAGCTTCACCATATTGTTCATCCCTTGTTTTCGTGAATAAGGGCTTATTCATGCCATCCATTTTTTCTGTAATACTGTAAATCAGATGGATCACCTGAACTTCTCCCGGATAATTAATCTTGGCTGCTTCGTCTGTCGGCTTATGATAATCCGGGTGAATGCCCGTAAAGAAAAACAAGACCGGAATATTCTTGAGATAGAAAGATGTATGATCGCTTGGGCCGGTCCCGCTGGAATCCAGTTTAAGGGTAAAGACTTTTTTATTTACAGTACTGCTGATCAGCTTTGACCATTCGGGCGAAGTGCCGTACCCGCCGATAATGAGCACGTGAGAGCTGTCATTCAGGCGTCCGACCATATCCATATTTAGCATATAGCTGATCTTGATCAGATCAATCGTCGGGTGTTGTGTAAAATATTTCGATCCCAATAGTCCTGATTCTTCTCCCGAAAATGCGATAAAAAGATAATTGCTTCTTAATGATTTGGATTTGTACAGCATCCGGGCAAGCTCCATCAGCGCAGCTGTTCCGCTCGCATTGTCGTCTGCTCCATGGTGGATCATTTTTTCATGACCAAGATAGAGCGAGTTGCCATCTTCTCCATAACCCAGGTGATCGTAGTGTGCCCCGATAACTACTGTATAGGGCGCGCCTTTATCCAGATAACCAATGATATTATGACCCCATCTTTTTTTCTCTTCCATATGAACTTCGATCACCACATCAAGTGACTGTGAAATATCTTTAAGGTATTTTTTTCTGCCCTCCCTTGTAACATACAATACAGGAATCTTTTCCGGAAGTATTCCTTCTGCAGGATTGAATTCAACCCCATCATCTGTTTTGGAACTGTTGTAAAAAATAACCGCGCTGGCACCCCGCCCTGCAAAAATTCTGGTTTTTGCACGCAACGCTTTTTCCATGTCGAAATGCGGATTGTTTTGCGCCGATTCCATAATTTCTTTCAGGTCAAAGAACCAGGGGGAACCGCTTTCCTGCAATGCAACAGCCGGAGAGCCCGTAACTTTTTCGTTCGCGCTGAAAGAAAGCGGAAAATACTCCTTATCCAAAACAAGTTCGATGTCATTAATGGAAAAATGGCACTGGCTGATATCTTTTCCATCATATATTTCAAAGCTTTGTAGCCAGCCTCCTTTGTCTCCGCGTGGTTTTAATCCGGTATTTTCAAAAGAAGAAATAATATAATCGGATGCCAGTTTCTCTCCCGGTGTGCCGGCCCTTCTTCCTTCAAGTTTGTCGTTGGATAAATATTGGATATCCGTTTGGATTTCATCCACCATCAGCCGGTCGGCTTTCCGGAGTTTTTGTGAATGCGCATTCGGTAGAGAAGTACTGAAAAACAGCAGGAGTAGAAAAAAGCTTCGCGTCATGAAGATCGTTTTACGAAGAGATTCCGGGCACAAAGTTAGGTCGGCCAAATGCCATTCCAAAAACTATAAATCTGCGTTAAAAGGATGCATTTCAAATTTTCCAGCTCAGTCATATGGCCTTCTGATTGAAATTACAGTTACTTTACAATATATAGGCGGGCATGAGACTATTTTTCACTTTATTCCTCTTGTTCATTTTCCATTGTGCATTTCCGCATACCATTTATATCGGAAACAGATCCGGCGCCGTTATAAAAAACGATATGAAGGACCTGCATCCCGGAGATACGTTGGCGATCCGTTCCGGCAAATACGAAAAAGGCGGCTCTTTTTCCAATCTGAATCATATAACCATTATAAACTACGGTGGCATCCTGGAATTCGGTCAGTCCGTTTCGCTTGGAAAACTTTCTCAGGTGAGCATTTCCGGAGCAGGCTCAAAAGGATTGAAATACGGTATACGGTTTCAACATATTCAAAGCAACGCTTTTACGCTTCAAGGGTCCTGCGATGGGTTATCCATTTCATTTTGCGAATATATTAATATGGAGGGCACCGTATTGGATGCCAGTAAATTTTTTGTCGTATATACCGGAGATACGTCAACGCTGGCATTATATAAAACTACCATCTCCAATCAGAAGCTTGTGCATTCAGGCGCCCTGCTTGCGGGCAGCTATGCCTCTACGACTAGTTTTCAAAATGTGGTAGACAGCATTGCATTCCTCAACATAATCATAGACTCCACGGCCAGTGATGTGAACCAGGTTCTCGGCAGTTCCATCTACCGTATGATGGCGAGCGACTGGAGAATTACCGGCCCTTGTCCCAATGGTAAACACGACGCTGGCATTTTCCAGACACATGGAAATGGGACATTGAGAAATATTTACCGTCATGGCGGATGGGGTTATTTGTGGCGGGTTTGGAATGTGGGTTTGAACGGCCGTGCCGATAGCTATGTATACAATTGTATTGATCTCAGCAGCGAATGTTATGGAACCCTGGACGTCAGGATGGAGGCAGAAGATACAACTACAGACAACAGCATTCCATTTTGCAGAGGAGCCAGCATGCACGTTCTCAATAATACCTCCGGAAATAAGAGAAATGCAATCGCTTATGTTTCCGTGCTGGTGATTGCCGGCCAGTTTTTTTCACAAAATGGCTATGTTCTCGAAGTGAGAAATAATCTAAGTTTCAATACCGTTTCGGATAATGCTAACAAAATAGTAAAACAAAATACGGAGGATGCGCTGACAGATACAAGCAATAATATTTACGTTGAAGATCCCATCTCGTCCGGAATACTAATAGATACCGTGGATTGCCGCCTGGACCCTTCAGGAGCAGCGATAGATAAGGCCATTACCATTCCATTCATCAAAACGGATATCGATGGTATTAAGCGCCCGGTCGGTAAAGCAGCAGATATAGGAGCCCGTGAATTTCCGGATGCAGGCGTGATCGGAAAGCGGCATGCTTCCATCCCCAAAAAATATGCAGTTATAGCCATAGGCCTGATTACGGTGGCCGCGCTGATTCTTTCAGTAAAAAAAGCTGCCGGGAAAGGCTCGGGAAACTCTACAGTGGGCTTTAATAATCAGGCCTCCAACAAAGGATAAAAGCCTTGAAAACTTTTCCCGCATAGGTTTTTTCTTTACTTTTGCAGATTAGCCTTTTCCCAACGGAACCCCTCCTTTTGGTCAAGTGTTAATGGCAAACAGACAAGTTGAATGGCTTTACCGCACCTGATTAAATACGTATATACCAACGGAACCGACGAAGTGATTCGCCGGGGAAAAAAAATCCACGCCATAGGTTATGTTGAGCTCATTGAATATGATGAATTATTTGAATCCGTAACCTTCCGCATCAAAGACGACAGCTACGCTACCTACTATAAAGTATTTGTTCAAAAGTTCCGGGATGCAAAATCCCTTTCGGTAAGATGCAGTTGCCCCTATAACCTCGGCGATATCTGCAGGCATGAAGCCGCAGCCCTCATTCAATTACAGGAATTACTCGACCGCAACATGCTGAAAGCGGAAGAAGTTCATTATAATCAGTCGCACACGGTTATAAAAATGAAGGCGATTGATCTCAAGACCATCCGGCTGCTTTGTTCTCCGGAGGTTTATGAGGAGGCAGGAAAATATTTGCAGTCAAAAAAAGCGGTAATAGAGCTCGCCGCAGATGAAACCGTAAAAGCAAAAGTCAATATTGACGGTGAGCAATATCCGGTTCTTATCAGGAAGAATGAAGAACGGAATTTCGATACCAGTTCCACTTATCCCGATGCGGGCCATCCCCTTTGTCTCCCAAAGGTGATTCTCTTTCTGCAGTTATTCCAAACCTACGGTCCTTATTATTTTGACACGATCCGTAATTGGGACAAGGAAAAAAATAAATTGCTGGAAGCCTACGGATATTCCCTATCAGACGATATCGATGGCAAATTTGAATTCACGTACAAAGAAGGAAAGCCTTTTTTACGCCTGCTCGATACGAATATCAAGCGCGTGAATCCCAATTTTCTTTCAAGGTCCAAACCCGCCATTGAAAAAGAAATGGTCGCAGAAGTAATGGAACCCGAAATCAGGGCGGGTGCGGCGCAAAGGCTGGGCATTGTGTTTAATTTTAATCATTCCTCCTACCCTGGCTTTCTGCTGGAGGCCATTTCCGGAGAAAGCAACGACCAGCAAACCGCCTACGTTGGGAAAATAGAAAAACTCGAACTTACCAAGTTTGTCAATACGGAAAAATTCAACGAGCCTGACCGTCAGCTGGTATACGCCATACGTAAGATCCAGGAACAGGAGGTGAATAAATACCTCAACCGGAATTCTCCGTTCAGTGGCATGTGGGAAAACATTATTCATGCAGAGGGAGAAGAACTCCCGGATGATACCAAAGCGCTTATTATTGAATACCTGCACCCTAAGTTCCGGAAGTTATTTGCCGAACTTAATGAGAACCCTTTTATTTTTTTCCTGAATGGACACAAGCCTTTTAAAACCACGAATCTCGAGTCGGTAAATATTTCATCGGATTCCCTGACCCCTTTTTTCAGGGTGTCTCTGCAAAAAAATCAAATTGAAATAAAATGTTTTACACGCATTACCGGTCAGTCCATTGAGCTGGGCCTGAATAAATGTAACAGCAATGTCTTGTTCTTCCATAACAGCAACTTGTATCTCTGGAACAGGCCGGAAGACATAGCCGTTCTTTCCGCATTCAAAGATGGAAAACTTCTGATTCCGAAAACAGAATGGCCTGCTCAACTGCGTAAAACCATAATTCCACTTCAGAAAGAATACCACGTAGAATTTGACAGCGAACTCGTGAAGGAAATTAAAAGCGGGGATCCGGAAAGAAAAATCCTGCTCCAGGAAAAAGGCGACTACCTGTTATTTCAACCCATTTTTACCTATAAAGGATTTGAAACCACCGCCGCAGGAAAAGATGAGCTCGTGGTGCCCGATGGTGACAAAGTGCTGCTCATCCAGAGGAATAAGGAAAAAGAGTCTGATTTTCTAAACCAGCTGCAATCTCTGCATTCTCAGTTCATCCTGCCGCAAGGCTCAACGGGTCTGGCGCTCAGGGGAACCGATGTGCTGAAAAATAACTGGTTCTTCCTGTTTATGGATGCTATGCAGGATATGAAGGTGGCCGTGCATGGATTTGATGCGCTGAAAAATTTTCGATTTAATACTTCCCGTCCGCAAACTAAAATACATATCAGCAGCAGCACCGACTGGTTCGATGCCCGCGTAGATATTCTTTTCGGCGATCAGAAAGTTACTATTGCCGATGTAAAAAAAGCCCTTGCCAATAAGCAACAATTTGTACCCCTGAATGACGGCACGCTGGGTGTTTTGCCCGATGAATGGGTTAAACGTTATGCGCTATTGTTCCGCGTAGGTGAAGGAAAGAGCAATGATCTTCGCCTTTCCCGCTATCACCTGAGTGTGATTGACGAGCTATATGAAAACAGGAATGAAGAAGAACTGATCATACATTTGGAAAAAAAATACGAACAGCTCAGGGAGTTTAAAAATATCAAGGAAATTGATCCGCCCGAACATCTTCTTCATATTCTGCGCCCTTACCAGGTACACGGTTATCACTGGCTGAATTA
>Ga0182024_10003124_pt1 | contig 39993 bp, 35 predicted proteins | sample P32metaG_FD_120480 | JGI IMG/M metagenome (GOLD analysis project Ga0182024, IMG submission 120480) | Permafrost microbial communities from Stordalen Mire, Sweden - P3-2 metaG (Illumina Assembly) | ecosystem: Environmental > Terrestrial > Soil > Wetlands > Permafrost | place: Sweden: Stordalen...
CCATTCCAGGCCTCCCCGGTGGGCATCCGGTCTAATTATCAAAATTGCCCGCCAACCAAGACCCGCCCATACTCAATCTCCGTTGTCAAGACGGTTTCCACCGAGTTCTGCAAGTGGGTCACACAAATCTTCCAACTCTATTTCCCTTACCTTCAGCAACTTCCAAAAATCCACCCCTTTCTGCCCTCACCTCGTCAGCTAACTTCGGACCAGGTCAATATGCACGTCATCCTCGCTTACAAAAACTTCGCCGCAAACCGCGCGATCTCTCACATCGGACTGGGCGTCACCGCCCTCAACGCAGCCCGGAGCATCCGCGCCGCGGGAATCGACGCCTCCGTCTGGCCCATCACCAGCGCCGCCGACCTCACCAATCAACTCAAAGCCTCCGCAGCCACCCACGTCGTCGTCTCCGCGCCCTGGCTCGCAACCCCGCACCTCGCGCGCCTCGCCGCCGATTTCCCCGAAACCCAGTTCGCCGTCAACTGCCACTCCAACCTCGGCTTCCTCCAGGCCGACCCCAGCGCCATGCGTCTTCTCCGCGAAGGCATCGATCTCGAACGCTGTACCTGGAATTTCCGCATCGCCGCCAACAGTCATCGCCTCGCCCGCTGGGTGGAAGCCGCCTACGCCGCGCCCTGCCAGCACCTGCCCAACATGTATTACCTCAACGGTATTGAGCCGAAGCGCGACCTCTATAAAGGAGGCACTCTGCGCATCGGAGCCTTCGGAGCCACCCGAGCCCTCAAGAATCTGATGACGGCCGCGGGGGCTGCGGTCGAGATCGCCAACAGCTTCCGCGCCGATCTCGAATTCTGGATCTCAGCCGGCCGCAACGAAGGCGGCGGCTCCGTCGTCGACGCCGTGCGCCAGATGATGCAAGGCCTGCCTCACGTCAAGCTGGTCGAAAACGGCTGGCAAACCTGGCCGCAATTCCGCCAGACGATTCGCCACATGCACCTGCTCCTCCAGCCCAGCTACACCGAGAGCTTCAACGTCGTAACAGCCGATGGAGTAGCCGAAGGCGTCCCCAGCGTCGTCTCCGAAGCGATCCACTGGGTTCCCGACAACTGGAAAGCCAAAGTCGACGACGCCGGCGACATCGCGCGAATAGGCCGCCGCCTGCTCGACAGCCGCCGCGCGCCAAAACAAGGCCTGGCGGCACTGAAAAAACACAACGCCGCCGCCATGCGGACATGGAAGGACTACCTTGCGGCATAGACAAAATGGCTTTGTTTATGCGAATCGGCGTTTATCGGCGTTCATCGGCGGCCATAAAATGGGTTCGTTTTTTCTTATCCGTGTTCATCTGTGTTCATCTGTGGCCATAATCCGCACAACCCATCGCATATAATCTGGGAGAACTCCATGCAAACAATGAAACTTCGCGCCGCCCTGGCCTGTCTGGTCATGCTCTTCGCCAACACAGCCTGCAACCGAAGCACACAACTCCGCATCGCTGTCGTCCCCAAAGGCCAGACCCACATCTTCTGGCAGTCGATCCACGCCGGCGCGGTTATGGCCGGCAACGAAATGGGCGCCAAAATTCTCTGGAACGGCCCCGCCACCGAAAACGACCTCTCCAGCCAAATCGGCATCGTTGACGATTTCATCAGCCAGCACGTCGATGGCATCGCGCTCGCCCCCGCCGACGGCCAATCCCTGGTGCCCGTCGTCGAGCACGCCGATGCCGAACACATCCCCCTCTCCATCTTCGATTCCGGCATCCAGTCGGATAAATACGTCAGCTACGTCTCCACCGACAATTACAAAGGTGGCGTGATGGCCGCGCAACGCATGGCGCTCATCCTGCCAGGCGGCGGCAAGATCGGCGTTATCGCGACCGCGCCAGGCGGCGTCTCCACCATGGAACGCGAGCGCGGCTTCAAAGAAACCATTGAGAAGAACTCTCCCAACCTCAAGATCGTCGCGTTCCAGTACGGCATGTCCGATCGCGCGAAAAGTCTCGCCGTCGCCGAGGATATCCTGACCGCGAATCCCGATATCAAGGCGTTGTTCTGCAGCAATGAATCCGGCTCCATCGGTGCTGTGCAGGGCGCGAAGTCCCATAATCTGGCCGGCAAAGTGAAGATCGTCGGTTTCGATTCCTCGCCTACGCTGACCGAAGACGTTCAGGCCGGCAATATCGATTCGCTCGTTGTGCAGAATCCGTTCCACATGGGCTACATGGTGGTAAAAACTCTGGTAGATAAGATTCACGGCCAGACGCCGGAGAAGCGCATCGATACCGGCGCAACCCTGGTCACCGCCGACAACCTGAAAGATCCGGCCGTTCAGGATTTGCTCAATCCCCCCATCCAGAAGTACCTGAAATAAGGAATGTCCGAACCGCTCCTGGCCATGACCGGTGTGACCAAGTCATTCGGGGGGAACTGCGTTCTTTCCGACGTCAGCCTGTCGCTCTGGCCGCACGAAGTGCATGCCCTGGTGGGTGAAAACGGCGCTGGCAAGTCCACGCTGATGAAGATCCTCAACGGCGTCTATATAAAGGATTCCGGCGAGATCCGCCTGGCGGGGAAAGATCTGCAAATCTCCGGCCCGCACGACGCGCGCAAGGCCGGCATCAGCATGATCTTCCAGGAACAAATTCTGGCCAACGATCTCACCGTCGCTGAAAACATCTTCCTCGGCATGGAGCCGACGCGCTCCTCGGGACTTCTCGACAATCACAAACTCAAAACCCAGGCGCAGGAAGTTTTGGAGCGGCATCATTTCCCGATCCTCGCCGGTACAGTCGTCGCCAGACTCACCCGCGCCGAAAAGCAACTCGTCGAAATCGCCCGCGCTCTCGCCACCGCCGCCCGAGTTATTGTGATGGATGAGCCAACGGCGGTTCTTTCACATAAGGAGAGCGAAGAGCTCTTCCGCATCATCGCGGAACTCAAGGCCAAAGGTCTGGCGATCGTTTACATCTCGCACCGGATGGAAGAACTGGAACGTCTGGCCGACCGCGTCACCATTCTTCGCGACGGCAAACTCGTCTTCACTGGCGAGAGCAAAACGATCGACACCAACGGCATCATCCACCACATGGTGGGCCGCGACATTCATGAACTCTATCCGCAACTGCCCGAGCCGACCACGGAAACTGTCCTCGAAGTTAGCGCTCTCACCCGCGGCGCGGAATATCGCAACATCTCATTCGAACTCCATCGCGGTGAAATCCTGGGGCTGGCGGGTCTCGTTGGCGCAGGCCGCACCGCCGTGGCGCGCGGCATCTTCGGGCTCGATCCCCCGGACACAGGCGTCATTTCTCTGCACGGCAAGCCCGTCCGCTTTCGCGAAACCCGCGACGCCATCGCCGCCGGTCTCGCCTATCTCACAGAGGACCGTAAAGCCATCGGCATTCTCCCCGACATGGCCGTGATGCAAAATATTTCCATAGCAGCGCTCGATTCCATGAGCAATGGCCCCGTCCTGAATCTATCGGAAGAAGCGCGCCGCTGCGGCGAACTCGTCAACAAACTCAAGATCAAGGCGCGATCGTCGTCGATGCCGATCGGAAGGCTTTCCGGCGGCAACCAGCAGAAGGCGCTGCTCGCCCGCTGGCTGTTTGCAGGCTCTTCGATCCTGCTTCTCGATGAGCCCACTCAGGGCGTCGATCTCGGCACGCGCGCCGAAATCTACCTGCTGATGCGCGAAATCGTCGCGGCAGGCGGTTCGATCCTCATGATTTCATCCGACCTCCCGGAACTGCTGGGCATGAGCCACCGGATCGGCGTGATGCGCCGTGGCGAACTGGTAACCATGCTGCCGGCAGCCGGCGCGACCCAGGAAAATGTGATGCAATTCGCAGCGTGACCAACATGAGAGACCTGCTAAAAAGATTCCTGCCCTTCGCCACGTTGATCCTGCTGTTCGTCGGCCTCTCCATCGCGTCGCCGTACTTTCTGACCGTGGGCAATCTCTCAGCCGTGATTCGCCAGACCACCGTAATCACCATCATGGCCGTGGGTATGACGGTCATCATGGTGGCAGGTGGCATCGATCTCTCGGTCGGCTCCATGATCGGCCTCACCGGCGTTTGCGGCACCATGCTGATCGCCGCCCATTATTCGACTTTCGTTGGGCTTCTCGGCGCGATCGCGATTGGAATCCTGTGTGGCACGCTGAACGGTGGGATGGTCGTCGCGCTTCGCATTCCGCCCTTCATCGCGACACTCGGCACCATGGGGATCTTCCGCGGCCTCACCCTCCTGATTACCGGCGGCATCCCCGTTGCGAACCTGACGCGTGATTTCGGCGTGCTGGCGAACGGCAATGTCCTGCAGATTCCCATACCGCTCCTGTTTGTCGTCGCGGTGGCTGTCACCATCCATCTGGTTCTGAAGTTCACGAAACTCGGCCGCTACTCATACGCGATCGGCAGCAACGTGGAAGCCGCGCGCTGCTCGGGCATCCGGATCGGCATGTATACCGTTCTCATCTACGCGCTGGCTGGCGCGCTAACCGGACTCTCGGGCATGATTGAAGCCGCCCGCCTGGTGACCGGCCAGCCGACCGCCGGCGTCGGCTACGAACTCAACGTGATCGCCGCAGTCGTGATCGGCGGCGGTAGCCTGAACGGAGGGCAGGGAACTGTCATTGGCACCGTCATCGGCGCAATGATCATGGGCCTGCTCAGCAATGGCTGCAATCTGCTGGGCATTTCGCCATTCCTCCAGCAGGTGATTATCGGAGCCGTGATCGTGCTCGCCGTCAGCTTCGACGAATTCCAGCGCCGCCGCATGGCATAACAAGCGGTGACAGCTGCGCCGGGTCCGTGTGGGGCAGGCGGTTCCGCCTGCCCTCCGTCGAGCGAAGCTCGAGTTCAACTCATTCACGCCGCACGCACACACCGTGTCATAAGATAATCACCATGCGCAAAGTTCTCATCATCACCGGCGACGGCGGCGAATCCTACGAAACCCTGTACGCTGTCCATCGCCTCCGCGAACAAGGCTACGAAGCCGTCGTAGCCGCACCCTCCAAACGCCGTCTCCACCTCGTGATCCACGATTTCGAGCCCGGCTGGGACACATACAAAGAAAAGCCCGGCTACGGTTTCTCCTCCGCCATCACCATCGCCGAAGCCCGCGCCACCGACTTCGACGCCATCCTGATCCTCGGCGGACGCGCCCCCGAATATCTGCGCAACGACAAAGGCCTCCTCGCTCTCACCCAGGACTTCGCCCGTCTCGGCAAATGGGTCTTCTCCATCTGCCACGGCATCCAGATCCTCGCCGCCGCCGACCTGCTTCAGGGCAAGCGCGTCACCTGCTACGAACATCTCCGCTGGGACGTCGAAACCAAAGGCGGCACCTGGTGCAAGGAACAGTCCGTTCGCGACGGCAAGATGGTCACTTCGCAGACCTGGGAATCGCACCCCGAGTTCTACCGCGAACTCATGGCCTGTCTCGCCCAAACGCCATAATCGCCGTTCACGCCGTCCAGGGAGCCATTCCATTACGGGGTTTTGGCCGGGCTGTCATGGATTGTTAAACTAATCCTTTGTCCGCTTTAACCCTCATCTAAATCAAACGGAGAGTGCATGGCAGAAGTGCAAAAGTATCTTTTTACGTCCGAATCGGTCACCGAAGGCCATCCGGATAAAGTAGCTGACCACATTTCGGATGCTGTCCTCGACGCAGTTCTCGCGCAGGACCCCATGGGCCGCGTCGCCTGCGAAGTCATGGTCACCACCGGCACCTGCATCGTGGCCGGCGAAATCACGACCAACTGCTACGTTGATGTTCCTAAGATTGCCCGCGACACGATCGCCGAAATTGGCTACACAGACGCGGCGTTCGGTTTCGATGCCAAGACGTGCGGCGTCCACAATCTGATTCAGAGCCAGTCGCCCGATATCGCAATGGGCGTTGACACAGGTGGCGCGGGCGATCAGGGCCTCATGTTCGGCTACGCCTGCAACGAGACGCCGGAACTGATGCCGCTGCCGATCCAGCTGGCGCACCGCCTCTGCGAGAAGCTCTCCGAAGTCCGCAAGGCCGGCGGTCTGAAGTATCTTCGCCCCGATGGCAAGAGCCAGGTTTCGGTGGAATATGTGGATGGCAAGCCCGTCCGCATCGACGCCGTCGTGATTTCGACTCAGCACGGCGACGATGTCTCCACCGAAAAACTCCGCAAGGACGTCCGCAAATTCATCATCGACGCCGTCGTTCCGCAGGACATGGTCGATAAGAAGACCAAGTACCACATCAATCCGACCGGCCGTTTCGTGATCGGCGGACCCCATGGCGATACCGGCCTCACCGGCCGCAAGATTATTGTCGATAGCTACGGCGGCATGGGCCGTCACGGTGGCGGCGCGTTCTCGGGCAAGGATCCGACGAAGGTGGATCGCTCGGCCTGCTATATGGCCCGCTACATCGCGAAAAATATTGTGGCTGCTGGTCTCGCGACGCGCGTCGAAGTGCAGTTGGCCTACGCCATCGGCGTTGCCGAGCCTGTCTCCGTTATGGTGGATACTTTCGGCACCGGCACACTGCCCGGCTCGAAGATCACCGAGCTCGTTCGCGCCAATTTCCCGCTGACCCCGAAAGGCATCATCGATCATCTGAAGCTGCGCCGCCCCATCTATAAGGCGACTGCCGCGTTCGGTCACTTCGGCCGCACCGGTCCTGGCTTCACGTGGGAAAAGACCGACAAAGCGAAGGCCCTGCGCCTCGCCGCGAAGGCCGCGTAATTGGTTTTATGTGTGCCTGCGGTTGCTTCGCGTTATTGGCGGCAGCCGGCGGCATAGCGTACTGCTACATGCACGGATTATGGCTACCGGGAGCGGCGATCGTTGCCGTCTCGGTAGCCATCGCCGTTTTCGGTAAGAAGTATTCCGGCTGGCGTCCTCCTCCTCCTCGTTAATGGCTCCGCTGACAATTCCGTGACAACTTCCCGCCGGGAAAGCTTACAATCATCCACAGGATGCGCATCACCCGCCACAAGCGGCAAGTCCTCCTGTTCTTCGCGGCCGTGCTGGCGCCTGCTGCCGTGCTGGTTGGCCTCGCCGGCCGCATGCTGGTTCAGGAACGCGAACTCGCCGCCAACCGGCTAATCGACCAACGCCGCATCGCCATCGACCAGGTGCGCCGCGAACTGAGCGCACGCCTCGAAGCCATCAAACTTCAGGAGATCATCGATACAGGTCAGCGGCGGAACTCTGATAATCCAGCGGTCGTTCTGGTTGCCCGCGTGGAAGGCGATCGTTTGGTGCTCCCCTGGCAGTTCCCCGCGCCAACGGAATCGGCGGCGTTCGCCGAAAATCGCGAGGCGGGCGAGAATTTCGAATTCGCGAAGAGGGATTATGCGGGCGCAACAGTGGCGTATCGTTTGGCACTGGCTTCGGCCCGAAGCCCCTCGGAATCGGCGGAAGCTCACCTGTTGCTGGCCCGCGCACTGTCGAAATCCGGCGCGATCGCGGAAGCTTTCAAGCTCTATCAGGATCTGTTGAATGCGCCAACCGATGCGAGAGATGATCAGGGAGTTGGCTATCGCTTCTACGCTTTGGAGCGCCTGCTGGCGGCGAAACAGCGGCCCGAAACGACATCGCTGATCGGGGAGAAATCTCTGACGCTCTCCGAACTCTATCTGATTCGCTCGCTCCCCAACACTCCTTCGCCGCCGGGAATCTCCCAACGGATCGCGGATATGGAACAAGCCAACGCCCTCGCCGAAGACTTTGCGCGAGTGCGATCCCGCATCGAATCCGGAGCGGCGTGGGTCCCGTATGGAAGCGAGCCCTGGCTGGTCACCATCGTGTCCCATCCCGATCTGATGCTGGCGGTTTCGGCGACGAAAATCGCGCCGCCCGGCGTCAAACTTCAGACTCAGTCCGCGAGAGCCGACGCCCTCGGCGACATCTTTCCCGGCCTGTACCTCGCCTGGACAGATCATCACCTGCCGGAAACGGGTGTGCCTCTCGGCATCTGGATCGCAAGCCTCACGCTGATCCTCGGGGTCGCGTTGTTCGGCGGGTATCTCCTGCTCCGCGACGTCAACCGAGACGTTCGTATGACCGAAGTGCGGACGCAGTTTGTCGCCGGCGTTTCGCACGAACTAAAGACTCCGCTCACAGCAATCCGCATGTTCGCCGAAACGCTCGCGATGGGCCGGTCCCGCGATGAAACGACCCGCTCCGAATACCTCGAAACCATCGTCAGCGAGAGCGAACGTCTGGCCAGGCTTGTCGACAACGTGCTCGATTTCTCGAAGATCGAACAGGGCAGGAAGATCTATCGGCTCCGGCCCGCGAAGCTGCAGGAAATTGCCGAATCGGCGGTTCGGGCCATGCGGTTTCCGCTGGCCCAGCAGGGATTTCAGCTGCATTTCTCAGCCGATGAAAACATCCCCCTGATCGAAGTCGACCCCGACGCCATGCAGCAGGCAATCCTGAACCTGCTGGCCAACGCGATGAAGTATTCCGGCGACTCGCGCGAGATCGACCTGCGTCTGCGCGCGCGTGATGGCAATGCTGTCGTCGAGGTGGTGGATCGCGGACTCGGCCTGGAACCCGACGAGAAGCTGCATGTGTTTGACAAGTTCTATCGCGCACCTTCGCATGAGAGCCATTCGATCGCGGGAACCGGACTCGGGTTGACGCTGGTGGCTCATATCGCCGCAGCCCACGGCGGCCGCGTGGAAGTGGAAAGCAAGACCGGGGTCGGCAGTACTTTTTATATCCTGATTCCGGCGGGTGCCCGCGCATGACCACCATTCTGATCGTTGAAGACGATCCCGCGATCCTGCGCGGCCTCGCCGACAATCTGCGCTTCGAAGGCTATGAAGCGATCACCGCGATGGATGGCGAAATCGGCTATCGTATGCAGCGCGAGCACAAGCCCGATCTGATCCTGCTCGACCTCATGCTCCCGCGCATGAGCGGCCTCGAATTTTGCCGCAAGCTGCGCGGCGAGAAAATTCAAACGCCGGTCCTGATGCTGACCGCGCGCAGTGAAGAATCGGATCGCGTGCTCGGACTCGATCTCGGCGCCGACGATTACATGGCGAAGCCCTTCTCCGTTCGCGAACTACTGGCTCGCGTGCGTGCGCTGCTCCGCCGCAGCCAGCCGGCCTCCGCGCTGCCCGATCATCTCCAATTCGGCGAATCGGAAATCGACTTCCGCAGTTACGAAGCGCGCCGCAACGGAGCACCGCTGGAGATGACGCGCAAAGAGTTCGCTATCCTGCGTTACCTGGCCTCGCGTACCGGCGAAGTCGTGACGAGGGATGAGTTGCTGAACGCCGTTTGGGGCTACGATACTTATCCTTCCAGCCGCACCGTGGATAACCACGTCGCGGGGCTTCGCGCCAAGCTGGAACGCGACGCCTCGCAGCCGGAACACATTAAAACTGTGCACGGAGTGGGGTACAAATTCGTCGGATAATCGTCGAACGGAGATATGCGACACGCAATCATAGCCGCTCTTTTCTGTGCCTCGGCACTGGCGCAGACGTTTGAAGTTGCGTCGGTGAAGCCCGCGCCTCCCGATGATGGCCGCGGCATGAGCGAGGTGCATGGCGGGCCGGGCAGTTCCGACCCCGGCCAGGTAACATACCGGAACATTACGCTCATGAATCTTCTGGCGCGCGCGTACCCCGATTCATACAAGATCGAGGGCCCCGGCTGGCTGGATTCAGATCCACGTTTCGACATCGTTGCGAAAATCCCGCCCAATACGACTCCGGACCAGTTCGTGCTCATGATTCGGAATCTCCTCATCGAACGATTCGGACTGAAGGCGCATCATGAAACCAAAGAATTCGCGGCTTACGATTTAGTCATTGCGAAGGGCGGGTTGAAAATGAAGGAGACGGTCGATCATCCTGACGCGGCGTCCGGCCCGCCTAAGCTGGACGCCAATGGCTTCCCGCAACTTACGCGGCCAGGCATGACAACATCGAACACGTTCTCGAACGGAGTTCCGGTGGCCCGATTGACCGCTGTCGCGCAGCCAATGTGGAGACTTCTCGGCATGCTTCGCGCCGTGGCTCAAAAGCCTATCATTGACAAGACCGGGTTGACCGGCAAATACGATTTCACGCTGGAATACGCGCCGGGCGGGGCGATGCCGACATCATCCGATGCTGAACCCGGCGCCCCGCCCATTACGTATGCCATCAGAAGTCTCGGCGTCGATCTCCAGGACACAAAAACGACGCTCGACGTGCTGGTGGTCGATCGCGTGGAAAAGGTTCCGACGGAGAACTGAGTGCGCTGACAATTTCATGACACAAATGTTGCATCGGGCTTGCGACTTCGCCGGCGGAAAGACGCATTCTGAAATCCGAAGGAGTTTCCGGATGAAATTAAAAATCCCAGTTGCGAGCCTGTTGATCTGTCTCGCCGCGTTTGCCGCCGATAGCGGGCCTGAGCTGTTTCAGAAAGCCGTCACGGAGGAACGCGCGGCAGGAAATCTGGAAGAGGCGATCAAACTGTATCAGCGTGTCGCTACGGAATTCGCGTCGGATCGTGCGCTGGCGGCGAGGGCGCTGGTGGCCGAAGCGCGATGTTACGAAAAACTCGGCCAGGATCAAGCCACAAAGATTTATGAGCAAATCGCGCGGGATTATCGCGATCAGCGCGACCCGGTTGCCACCGCGAACGCCAGACTGGCGGCGCTCCGCACAACGCAGTCTTCGGCGACGATGAGCCAGCGCAGGATCGACCTCTCGACCGGTTCGGCCTTCGTCACCTACCACACCGACGGCCAACGGCAGGTCGGCTGGAGCAACCCGACGGGCGAAGTGACGATGAGCGATATGGCGGGTAGAAACAAGCGAATCATTTTCAAACTGAAAGATCGCAAGGTGAACGCCTTGCTCGCTTCGCGCGATTTTTCGTTGATCCTGATGACCCTGATCCGGCCCGACAACACGCGCACGTTTGCATTTGTGAAGGCTGATGGCACTGGATTTCGCGAACTCCCAGGCGATTGGAGCGATGCCTGGGACTGTAACCCGGAAATTGCCTGGGATAACCGTTCTGCTCTGTTTTGCAAATCCGAGCCCCGCGCGGTGTCTCAGCTGATACAGGTTTCCGTGGCCGACGGCGCGGTTCACAAAATCGGCGACGCGCACGGATCCCAATACCGCTTCTCCCCGGACGGAAAATACATCGCATACCGAGACCCGGCCGGCATCGGCGTGATGTCGACTCACGGATTCGACGGCTCGCAACTAGTCTCGGGGCCCGGCTTCCTCGATGACTGGACACGCGATGGCCGCTTCCTGATCGTTGATGGCCTCGACACCAATGCCGACGGGCTCTACCTGATTCCTGTCGCCAATGGCTTTCGGCAAGGCAATTCGATTCTGGTTCGTTATGGCGCTTTCCGGTCCTACAACCCGTTTTTCGAAGCAGGGCGAACCCTCGCGAGCGGAGCCTTCATTTATCAATCGACTCCGCCCGGCGGTCAATACTCGACGTGGCTTGGAACGCTCGCCGCCCCGAACGGCACCGTCGATTGGGAGCAACTGACTTTAGCCGGCGGCAACGCAGACATGCGCCCGCCGATATGGTCGCCCGACAGCGCTCAGTTCGCATACGTCGCCAACGACAACGCAGCCGGACAGCTTCAGAATGGCGATCTCCACCTTCGTAATATCAGGAGCGGTGAGGATCGCGAACTCTATCGTGGCGACGTGCGCCAAAGATGTGTCTGGTCAGTTCAGCCCTCCACTCTTTTTTGCCGCCAACCGGCCAACGCGCAACGTTGGCTCTCCGTTTCGACAGAAACGGGACATGCGGAAGCGCTTGCCAGCGCGCCGACGCAAGACGAGTATTTCCGGGCTGTCCGATCCAACGGCGGAATATTTTCGATGCAGCCCAGCCTCGGCGGTGACTGGAAATCGCCGCTGGAACCCACCGGCGACTGGCAGGAAGCATTATCGCCGGATGGGAAATTCCGCATCTTTCACGGCAGAGATGCTGCCGGAAAGAACGGCCTGTTCCGTGTTGCGACGTCGGGCGGCACACCGGAGCGGCTCGGCGATTTCCCCGGCGGCAACGTTCGCGGCGCCATGTGGATCAGCCCGGATGGCAACAAAATCATCGCAGATGTTCTCAATCCTTTGCAGTTGTGGATGCTGGAGAATTATGAACCGAAGCAATAGTTGGCAAGGCCTCATCGCCGTCGCGCTTGCTGCCGGCGCGGCATTGGGCCAGCCGCCCGCAGCGAAATTCGAAATCGCGGATGTTCACCCCAGCCCTCCCACGGTGAATTACCACCAGCGCTATACGACCGGCGGTCGCCTGGCTGGCGATCGCTACGATATACGCCGCGCCACCATGCTGGATCTCATCGAGACAGCGTGGAGAGTGGATGAACGGACGGTACTCGGCGGCCCCAGTTGGCTCGATATGGACCGCTTCGACATACGAGCCAAAGTCCCTGCGGGCACTACACAGCAAACGATACAGCCGATGCTGCAGGCGCTCCTCGCCGAACGTTTTGGTCTGGTGCTGCACAACGATACCAGGCCCGTACCCGCCTGGGCGTTGACTGCAGGAAAGACGCCGAAGCTGAAGCCAGCCGACGGCTCCGGCAAGTCCGGTTGTAGCGCCGAGGAGCCGAATCCCGCAGATATCGTTTTTACCTGCCATAACGAGACGATGGCGATGTTAGCGATGCAACTGCAATACGCGCCGGGCGATTACACCGATGAGAACTTTGTCGCCGACAAAACCGGGCTCACCGGCGCCTGGGATTTCACTTTCAAATACACGCCGCGTTCCGTAGTTGACGATCGTCGCGTGACTCTGCTCCAGGCGCTGGAACAACTCGGTCTCGGCCTGGAACCGGCGACGATCCCGATGCCCGTTATCGTGGTCGATCGCGTGAACCAGAAGCCAACCGAAAATTCTCCGGACGCTGACAAAGCGTTTCCCGATTCCCCCGCCGAATTTGAAGCGGCAGTGATCAAGCCGAGCGCGCCAGGTCCGCATCAGCTGGACGCGTATGTCGGCGGCCTCGACACCAGAGTGCAGTATCTTCCCGGTGGCCGCGTCAACGCGCAGGCAACATTACATGGCTTGATCCGCTGGATCTGGGGCCGCAGCGATCCCATCATCGCCGGGATGCCGGCGTTCGCTGACCTCGACAGCTGGAACATCGAGGCGAAGGGGCCCGACCCCACAGCTGATTCCGAGGCCGAGAACCGCATGCTGACGAACCTGCTGGTGACCCGCTTCAAGCTCGCGTATCACCTGGAAGAACGTCCCATCATGGCGAACACTCTGGTGGCCGTGAAGCCGAAGATGAAGAAAGCCGACCCCGCCTCGCGCACTGGCTGCAAAGAAGGAACCGCCGCGCCGACAAAGGACGACCCGCGTGACGCGAATCCGATCCTGGGCCGTCTGCTGACCTGCCAGAACACAACGATGGCGCAATTCGCGTATCTGCTGTTTCACGGGATGGCGGCCGGCTACGTCGGGAGTCCGGTTGTGGATGCGACCGGACTACAGGGCGGCTGGGATTTCACGCTCAGCTTCAGCGCTCCGGCTTTGGTGAAGGGCGTGGATGCCGGAACCTCAGAACCGAACGGCGCGATTAAGCTCCAGGAGGCGATGGAAAAGCAAATCGGGATCAAACTGGAGATGCAAAAGCACCCCCTCGAGGTTCTCGTTATCGACCATCTGGAGCGGATGCCTACGGAGAACTGAAATAGCAGCGGTGCCCGGTCGTACGATGATAAGTCTATCTATGGGAACCGAGAAACCGAAAGGCGACCTTATGCCCGGCACGCTGGACATGATGGTTCTCAAAATACTGACCCGTGGCCATCTGCACGGTTACGCCATCGCGCAGCCGATTCATAGCACCTCCCTCAGTTAGAGAAATAGCATGCGCGAGGACGGGTGAAAGGGGTTGTTAGCCGGAAGTTATTGATTCGAGCGGTAATTCTCCTGAAAGATTGGCAGCACTGACTTTTCAGGCCGGGAAAATTCTCCGAGACCGCTGTTGAGTCAGGCCAATCCGATGGGTGAAACTGGTTGCAGGAATCTATCCGGAGGTATTGAATGAGAGGTTTCTTCACGGTGACGACCGCGCTTGTTCTATGTCTTTGCGCGTGGGTGGGGGCGGACGCGCAATCGGGACCCGCGTTTGAGGTGGTCTCGATCAAGCCAATCCCTCCGCCGACGCCCGCGACCATTCAGGACGGCACCTCCCGCCCGGTCTTCAATATCGACGCTTCCCGCGTTGAGATCAGCGGCTTCACGCCGATCGTGCTCCTGGCGAGAGCCTTCCAGGTGAGTCTGGATCAAATCGACGCGCCGGATTTCGCCCGCGGCCAGTATTTCGCGGTACAGGCCACGCTTCCTGCGGGAGCGACACGCGAGCAGGTACCGGAAATGCTCCGGACGATGCTCGTCGAGCGGTTCAAGCTCGTTTATCATCGCGAGACCCGCGAGTATCCGGTGACCGTGGTGACTGTCGGGAAGACCGGAATAAAGCTCACGCGTCTCCCGGACGACACCCCGACACCGCGGGAGACGCGAGTCCGTCTTCCTGACGGCACCACGCGAATCACCATGGTCGGCAAAGTATCCTCCCTGTTTCCCGTTATGAACTCCTTCGGCGGGTTTCCCCGGTCGATCGATGAAACCGGACTGGACGGACGATATACCTGGGTTCAGGATCAAGCTCCGGCCAGTCCGGAAAGGACCTTTCAGGAGATCGTGCATGACTCCTTTACCGCCATGATGGAAGCCGCCGGTCTGAGGCTGGAGGCACGCAAAGTTCCGCAGGAGACGATCGTGGTTGATCACCTGGAAAAGATGCCGACGGAAAACTGAGTCGCCGGGCGTGCACTGCCTGCAATTGTGGATGCTCGGGTGTTCGGCCGGGACGGAAACACCTCGGCATCTCGCATAACGCCGTATCCCGGGAATACCCTCGCCGTCGGAGTTTTTGTTAGCCGACACTAACCCGGATTTCTCACAGGGACTTCGCGTCTGATTGTGTGGCGCACTCGTGTGTGCCGCGTCGACATGTTGGGGCCGCAAGTTCAGGGAACCTGACAGAAAAATAATCATACCGGCTAACAGGCTCTGAAATTGGTCGTCTTATAATCAGTCTATCCATGGGAACCGAGAAACTGAAAAGCGACCTTATGCCTGGCACGCTGGACATGATGGTCCTCAAAATACTGACCCGGGGCCATTTGCATGGTTACGCTATCGCGCAGCTGATTCAGCAACTGTCCGACGATCTGCTGCGCGTGGAAGAAGGCTCTCTCTACCCCGCGCTTCAGCGCCTGGAACTCAATGGCTGGATCGAAGGCGAGTGGGGTCTCTCAGCCAATAATCGGCGGGCTCGCTTCTATAAGCTGACGCCGGACGGACGAAAACATCTCCAGGCGGAGTCGGCCCGCTACCGGCAGGTCACCGGCGCAGTGGCCCGCATCATGGGATTCGCATGAGCTTCGGCATGATTTGGAAACGCTTTCAACACCGGCTTCGCTATTGGGCACAACACAGCGAGCGGCACCAATCGCTGCTGGAGGAAATGGATTTCCATATCCAATCGAAGACGCAGGACCTGGTCGGGAACGGCATTCCGGAGAAGGCCGCACGTGCGGCGGCGCACAGGGAGTTTGGCAACATGACGATGACAGCGGAAGAAGCGCGCGCGACGTGGATCGCGCAATGGATAAGCGACGCGTTGCAGGATCTGAAGCACGCCTTTCGCGGGATGCGGCGCGATGCAGGCTTCACCACATTTGTGATTCTCATCGCCGGGCTCGGCATCGGCGCCAGTTCCACGATCTTCAGCGTGGTGGACGCTCTGCTGCTGCGCCCCTTGCCCTTCCACGATGCCACCCGCCTGGTCTGGATTGCAAACGAGGAGTGGAGCATTCAGGTGAGCCAGTTTCTGGATTTCCGCGAGCAAAACAAATCCTTTTCAGACCTGGCAGGAGTCGCCGGCGTGAGTGCGGGCGATACCGAACTCACCGGAACCGGCGAGCCGGAGCGGCTGACCAGTTCTCCGGTGACGCAGAACTTCTTCACGTTGCTGGGCGTGCAGCCGATGCTCGGAAGATCGTTCACGGAGCAGGAATGTGATGGGAAAGTCGGCAATCCACCGGCTGCAGTGCTGAGTTATGGCTTCTGGCAGAGTCGCTTTGCCTCCGACCCGGCCGTAGTGGGACGAAGTCTGACGCTCAACGGCAAGCCGGTAACGGTGGTGGGCGTGCTCCCGGCGTCCTTCGATTTCGCGAGCCTGTTCTCGCCCGGCACTCCGGTGGATCTGTTCGTTCCCTGGCCGCTGACGGCCGAAACGAACCAGTTTGGAAATACATTGCAGGCGATCGGGAGGCTGAAGCCAGGCGCCACCACGCAAAACGCCCAGGCTGAGTTCACGCTGCTCGCGAAACGGCTCGATACCGAACATCCGGAGCGAAATCCGGTTGTGCCGAAGCTGACTCCTTTGCAGGGGCACGTGAACGGACGCGTGAGTCCGGCCCTGATGCTGCTGGCCTGCGCGGTTGGCGTCGTGATGTTGATTGTCTGTGCGAACCTGTCGAACCTGCAGTTAGCGCGGCTGGCTACGCGGCAAAAAGAAATGGCGATGAGGACCGCGGTTGGCGCGGGGCGCTTCCGGTTGCTGCGGCAGATGCTGACAGAAAGCGTCGCGCTCTCCTGCTGTGGCGCGGTGTTTGGCCTGCTTCTCGCCGTTGCGAGCACACACGCGATCTCTCATCTGGATGCGTTCAATATTCCCCTTCTCGCCAGCGTGAAGCTGGACGGAAACGCGTTAGGCTTCACGCTGCTTGCAGCGCTTCTTACCGGCGTGCTGTTTGGTTTGTTGCCCGCCCTGCAGGTCCGTTCCTTTGCGCTGGCTGAGGCGCTGAAAGATGGCAGCCGCGGCTCGAGCGGTCACGGACACGCGTGGGTTCGCAACGGCCTGGTGGTTGCCGAGATCGCGTTTGCCTGCACCCTGCTGGTGGGCGCGGGCCTGCTGATTCGCAGCTTCCTGGGCGTCCTGAACGTGAAGCCTGGATTTCAACCGGAAGGCGTAGCCACTCTACGGGTCGACCCCAGTTTTCGGCTTTCGGGTCTGCCGCAGCAAAACTCTTATATCGATGAAGTGCTCGCGCGGGTACGCGCGCTCCCAGGCGTGCGGGCGGCGGGAATAGCCGACATTCTGCCGCTGGGCGGAGACCGGTCGTGGCAGGTCGGCGCCAAAGGACAGGTGTACCCGAGGGACCAGCATCCCGAGGCCTTTATGCGCGTCGTGAGCGATGGATATTTCGAATCGGCAGGGATTCACCTGCTGGCCGGAAGAGGCTTCACGGAGCAGGATCGCGCAGCGAGCGAACCGGTTGCGATTGTCAATGAGACGCTGGCTCGCACTCTCTGGCCTGGCCGGAACGCGGTGGATCAGATCGTCACGCAGGATGGAGGTCGCCGCGTCGTCGGTGTGGTTGCCGACGTCCGGCACATGTCTCTTGAAACCCCGGGCGGCTCTGAAATGTACCGGCCGATGCGGCAGACTTCTGACTATCCTGCGATGAACCTGGTCGTGCGGACAGTAACTCCGCAGGAACAACTCGCCGCGTCGATTCGGGCGACGCTTCGTCCGCTCGATCCCAACCTGCCGATGGGCCGGTTCGACACGCTGCAGGCTCTGGTGGATAAAGCAGTCTCGCCCCGGCGTTTTCTGGTGCTGTTGCTCGCCGGCTTCGCGGGCTTCGCGCTGCTGCTGGCGTCAGTCGGAACGTACGCGGTCATCTCGCATTCGGTGAATCAGCGTTTACAGGAGATTGGAATTCGCATGGCGCTGGGAGCCTCCGCGACCAATCTGCAGAGCCATATTCTTCTGCAGACGCTTGGCCTGGCTGCGCTGGGGCTGGCTCTGGGAATGGTCGCGTCGTCCGCTCTGACGGGTACGCTCGACAGCATGTTATTCGGCGTTACGCCTGGCGATCCGGTCACCTTTATCGGGATCGGCGCGCTGCTGATTGTGGTGGCTGCCGTGGCCGGGTATCTTCCCGCTCGCCGCGCTTCGCGGATCGATCCGATGGTCGCGCTGCGAGCGAACTGACTGGATTTGTGACCAGTGTAGTATCTGCAAAATAACTGTGCAGATTGTGGGACGGGCCTTCAGCCTGCAGCCGTCTTTCAGGCGGCTCCCCGGGGAAATGCACGTTGTCTGCTCATTTTCCGGATACAACGCCAGCTGCGGAATTCACGGCGCGCAAAGGTGTCCGACCCACGCCTGCGCCGTGACCACGCAAGGTTTCAGCGCCGACTTTTTACCCTGGTCGGCGCAGACCTTGCGCTCGGGCAACTCTTGACACGATTGATGCGCTATGTTAATTTTTAAGCATAGTGCCTAATAATACGCATACAAAAGTGCATTTGTCGATGAAGGCCATCGCAGGTGCCGTGTGTTTCTGCGCCACATTACTTGCGCAGACGAGCCTGCGGTTCGAAGTTGCTTCCGTCCGTCCAATGACACCGACCTTCGGCGAGGGGGCAGCGGTAACGGTCGGGTTGCACGTTGACGGCGCGCAGTTTCACGCGTCCATGCCGTTACGAACTTTTGTCGCCGCGGCCTATAAAGCGCACACCTATCGGTTCGAAGCCCCGGAATGGATGGCAACGCAATGGTACGAAATTGCAGCAACCCTGCCTGAGGGGCACACCAAAGGGGGCGAAATCCTGCAGATGATGCAGACGCTGCTGGTCGAACGCTTTCACATGAAAATGCATCGGGAAACGAAGGAACTGCCGATCTATGCGCTAACGCTGATGAAGAGCGGTATCACCGCGAAGGAAGACCGGCTCGATCCGATCGGGCGTTCTGCGGACGTAGGGAGCACGTCATCGGAGACGAGCAGCGTATCCAACATGCAGCGCGGGGCGACAGTGACGACTGGCGAAGACAAGATTGAGGCAAAAAAGTTTACGATGGGAATGCTGGCTGGTCAGCTGACGGGAATGATGGATCGGCCCGTGGTGGATCAGACGGGCCTCGGAGCCGACGCGGCCTATGACTTGACTTTGGAATTGACCCACGAGGACTTCCTGGCGACGAGGGTGCGGGCAGCGTTAGCCGGCGGGATGACACCCCCTCCGCAGGCAATGAAGTTGCTGGAAGCTTCGGGTGATTCGCTGGAAACAGCACTGGCTAAGCTGGGACTGAAGCTGGAAGCTAAGAAAGCGCCATTGGAAGTATTGGTGATTGACTCCTCAGACAAGGCGCCAGGCGAGAACTGATGACTGTCTCAGTTATTCAGTAATCTTTTATTCTTCGTGGGACGAGCCTTGTTCTCCGTGAACTCGGCGGCAAGCAGATCGAATGCTTCCTGCAGAAGCGGAACAATCGAACCGGAAGGGCCGCCCCGCATCCATCGCTCCCCAACCACGCCGACCACGGCGGTCACTACCGCCGCCAGCAGGTGCGGGTACAACGGGTTCTTGCCTTTTGCGCCAGTGCGTTCCGCGATGGCCTTCGCCAACTCACCCTGTGCGGCCTCATTGGCCTTGAGTACTTCGCCGTGGATCGCCGGTTCCGTGAACAGAAAGCGAACCCGTTCCCTCCAGCGGTTGACCTCCGGAGCTTTCTGCGCCGGCGTTTCGAATTGACTGGCGACGGAGTGGGATACGGCTGTCCAGAGAGGCTCGTCGGCCGGCCTGACGCGCAACTCGTCGGCGATGCGCAGCATGCGCTCCAGATGCCCGGCGGCAACAGCCTCGGCTTTGGTCGAGAAATAATTTCGAAAAGTTCGCGGCGAGACGTTCGCAACCGCGGCGATGTCATCCACTGTCACGTTTTCCCACCCGCGCTGAAGGCAGAGGCGGATGGCCGCCAGGCTCAGGGCAGCGCGCGTCTCTCGCCGCTTGCGTTCCCTCAGTCCCGGTTTGACTGGATCATTGCCGTTCATGTCTGGTCACAATTAATTCTCCGTCGGCGTCTTGTCCGCGTGATCGACAATCAACTGCTCGATCGTCGCCTTGCGCGATTCCAGTTTCAGCCCCAGGAGTTGAACGGCATCGGTCACGGAGCCTGCTCCGCCGCCCGGATCGGGAGCCGCACTCATTCCAGTTGCCGGCGCATTCCCGGCCGGCGCGCCCGCACCAACGTCCAGCCCCGCGTTTCGCGCGACCGCCATCAGGTCGGCGAGTGAAACATCCAGCGATGCCTCATAGTTGCCCTTGATACCCGTCATGTCCACGATCTGCCGCCCTCCGCCGCCAAGTTGCGCGAAAACCTGCGCCATCATATCGGCAAAGCCGCTCATCGTCACCATACTGAAATCGATATGCATCGATTGATCGGCCGGCTTCATCCTGTACATCATTTTGCCTTTCAGCCCCATGTCGACAATCCCGCTGCCCGCCTTTGGATCCACGGTTATCCGCATGGGTCCATCGGGTCCGTCCGCTTGTCGCTGGCCCGGGGCTAACGGTGTGTTTTCGTCAATCGCCACCGGAGCCTCGGCGGACGCTTTCAACTTCGGTCCTCCTTTGCCCACCACGAGCGCGAGCACGGGATGCTCGGCGCTTGTGCGATGGGTTTCCAGATGGAAGCGCTCTTCCAGCAGTGTCTGCAGCATTTTGGGCGCATCCGCTTTCGTTGCCCCGGCGGGAAACTTTGCGCTGATGTCGAAACGCGTGGTGCCCATCCAGTCGGGAGCCGTAATCTGATAAGGCTTTACCCCGTAGGCGAGTACGATCAGACTCTTGAGGTCGAGATAGAGATAGTCCGCCTGACTCGTGCCGATACTGGCGCCGATGGGTAACTTTCCGCCGGCTTGCGCCGCAGCGATGAGTTTGGCCTGATCGAGCGGCGCCGCCGGTTTCACGGTGGCCGCTTCGAAGGCCGGCTTCGTCTGGGCAATGACTGCAACAGACGCCAATACGAAACCCAGGATTAGCTTTATAGAGGTTCTGCTCTGCATGTTCTGATGCTGACATATAGTTGCCTAAATAGCAATATTGCCTAATTAGCAATTATAGCGTTGCGAGCGGGTGGAAACCTTTTGCGGCTCGCGACCTCGCGGACTTCTCACAACGCCGTTTCGGACAATGCTTCGGCCGGGGCGTGCGCGGCTGAAGGAACTTCTCCGCGACATTTTCCGAAAACCTCTTGCAGCGTTCCGCGCACTCATGATACTCTCCTTAAGAGCTCTCAACAGAGCCTAAGGAAAGGAGGTACATCCGTTATGCGATACGAATTCAATCCGCTCGACAAAGCGATGATCGGCGCGCTTCAGGATTGCCTGCTTTCCGCCCGTCCTCGCTAGGCCAACCCTCTGAACAAAATTCGGCGACTTAGCTGAAGTGTGTCTCCTGAAATGACCTTTGGTCTTTTATCAGGGCACAGTGTGGAGTCTATTTTTAAAATGAATCCGAACGAAATCCGCGAAATCCTTGTAAAACGCATCGATCGACAGAAGCAGGCGGTCGGCATTGTCGTGGGTTTCATCGAACCCGCCGGCCGCCGCATCGTCAACTATGGCAACCTCGCCAACAACGATCCACGCACGCTCGATGGTGACACGATCTTCGAAATCGGATCCGTCACCAAAGTCTTCACCTCGCTGCTGTTGGCGGATATGGTGAACCGCAAAGAGGTCGCCCTCGACGATCCAGCCGCCAGATATCTTCCCGAAAATGTCAGGATGCCGGAGCGAAACGGCAAATCCATTACACTGCTCCATCTTGCCACGCACAGTTCGGGGCTCCCACGCATCCCCGGCAATCTGAACCCGAAGGACCCGGCCAATCCTTACGCCGACTACAGCGTGGACGATCTGTACCGGTTTCTTTCCGGCTACTCGCTGCCCCGCGACCCCGGTTCCGAAGTCGAATACTCAAACCTGGGCGCGGGACTGCTCGGCCACCTCCTGTCGCTGGTAAGTCAGGATGGCCACGCCGGAACGGATTATGAAACTCTGGTCAGAGTCCGTATCACGGAACCGCTCGGCATGCCGGACACGGCCATCACGCTGTCCTCATCCATGAAGCAGCGCATGGCTACGGGTCATAACGCGATGCTCGCGCCCGTCGCCAACTGGGACCTTCCCACGCTTGCCGGTGCAGGCGCACTGCGATCCTCAGCCAATGACATGCTGACGTTCCTCGAAGCATTCCTCGGCTACAGGGAGTCACCTCTCGCGCCCGCCATGAAAGCCATGCTCGAACCTCGCCGTCCCGTGGGCAGGACAGGGTGCGAGATCGGTTTGGGCTGGCATATTTTCGGAGAGAGCGCCTGGCATGACGGAGGCACCGGAGGCTTCCGGTCTTTCGTCGGATACGATCCGAAAGCGAGCGTCGGGGTAGTTGCGCTCTCCAATGCTTTCACTCTGACCGGGGTCGATGACATCGCTGTTCATCTCCTCAACCCGAACGCGCCGCTTGCCGATCTCGATCCTCCAAAACTCGACACTGAGATTCCTATGGATCCCAGGCTCCTCGATCGCTACACGGGGCGGTATCAATTGCCGGACCGCATTCTCGAAATCGCGCGCAACGGCGACCGTCTCTTCGCACAGGTCACTGCGGTCGGCGGGAAGCCCATCGCCGGACCTGTGTTTGAAATGTTCGCCGAGAGTGAGAGAATCTTTTTTGTGAAGGTGACTGGCGGACGGATCGGTTTTGAAACCGGCTCCGACGGTCGAGCCACGAGCCTGATGATGCACCGGAAAGATGGCCGCGAGCCCATGCCCGCCGCCCGACTGCCCTGATTCCCGTCTTCAATGAGTTGACCGGAAACACTATTCGGCGGTCAGCAACACCTTGAGTACGCCAGGCTCAGCGGCTTTTGCGAACGCAGCCGAAGCCTGTGACAGCGGCATGGTCGCCGATACCAGAGACTGCACCCCGATCGTCCCGCGCGCCAGCAAATCCAGCGCCGGTTCGAACCGCCCGCAGCGCGACCCGATCAGCGTGATCTCATTTACGATCACCGGCGCGGTATCCACGGGCACTTCGCCGTGTACTGTCGATTTCAGAATCACAGTCCCGCGCGGTTCCACCAGTTTCACCGCCGTGCGCAGGCCTTCCCGCGAGCCCGTCGCATCCACCACATAGGGAAACGTCGCGGCGGGAAGTGGCCGCTCGCCGATCGCGTGCGTAGCGATGCCCTGCGTCATCGAAATGCGAAGTTTTTCCGGATGCTTCCCGTAGTGGAGAACGCGGCAGCCGTGCGCATGCAGCACCTGCGCAATGAGCAGGCCGAGCTTGCCATCGCCAAGCACGGCAACTTCAGTCCCAGCCGCGAGCGCAGTCTGATCGAGAATTTCGCACGCAGCCGCCAGCGGCTCTGCGAACACTGCGACCTCATCCGGCATTCCTTCCGGCACGATGTGAAGATTGCGCTCCGGCAGCGTCAGAAATTCGCTGAAGGCGCCGGGATGCCGCACGATACCGAGCACCGTGCGCTGCGGGCAATGGCGTCCCAGATCACGCGCGCACCACGAACAGTCCCCGCATGCGAGGTTAATCTCGCCCACCACGCGCTGGCCGATCAGGTTCGCGGAATCCGCCTCGACGACCTCGCCGACGAATTCATGCCCGGGCGTTCCGGAAAAACCGTAGTAGCCGCGCTGAAGTTCGAGATCTGTGTTGCAGATCCCGCCCACCAGCAGCCGGATGAGCGCGAAGCCGGCCGGCCGGCCCGGCCGCGGAATATCCCGAACTTCGACAACCCCGGCTTCCAGATGGACGGCGAGCATGCGTCAATCTTAAGCGGAGCTACTCGACGACTTTAGCGACGAAGTAAGTCACCGTCTTGCCCGGCGCGAGCTTCATCTGATGCGGCACTTTTGCGGGAATATGGATGACGTCGCCCTGTCCCAGCAGGATTTCGGTGCCACCCTTGATGGACTCGCCCCGGATCTGGCCCGGCTCCGTTGTTTTTCCGCCCACAATCTCGCCACCGTAGACCAGCGTGGCCTCGCCCGATTCAATCATCAGGATGTCGGCGACTTTCGCGTGCCATTCCACCTGTCCGGAGCCTTCGCGATGCGCCACGGAAAAACTGCGGTTCCCGACCGCAACCAGCGATTCGCTCCCCACCTTGTGAGCGTCGAGCTTCGTCGCCAGCTTCTTGCCGATCACGTCAATCTGCGAGGCCTTCCAGACGTGGAAGCCGGCCGGATCTCCGGCGGGAAAGGCCGCGGCAGCTGCAATCAGGAGCACTACGATAGGTTTGATCATATTCGCCATTCAGCTTATCGCAGGGGGGGACTTTGGGGGCAACGCGCTGTCCGTATGACCTGTCTGTGTGGGGCAAGGCGGTTCCGCCTGCCCGTGGTAGAGCGAAGCTTGATGCGCCTGCGGCGTTCGTCTTGCGCACGGGCGCGTTAACATCGTTAGTTGCTCGCCCACCTGACCCACGTCCTCGTCGCCTGGGGGCCTCTCGGTATTCTGCTGCTCTCCATTCTGGATTCGAGCGGCATCCCGGTCGCGGCTGTTTTCGACGCCCTGCTCATTGTCATCGCGGTGGAACGGCCGTCGGTAGCGTGGTGGTGCGCGGGGCTCGCCGTGGTCGGGTCCACCACAGGCAATGTGATTCTCTTTCATCTGAGCCAGCGCGGCGGCCAGCGATTCCTCACGAAGGAGGCACCCGACGGCCGCGCCGCACGCTTCCGCGCGTGGTTCCGGCGCTACGGCTTACTGACCGTTTTCATTCCCGCGCTCATCCCCATCCCCATGCCGATGAAATTATTCGTCATCACCGCGGGAGTCTTCGGAACGCCGCTCGCCGAGCTGTTGGGGGTCGTGGTGCTGGCCCGAGTCATTCGCTACTTCGGCGAGGTCTGGCTCGGCGTCACGCTGGGTCACGAGTCCACCAGTTATCTCAAAACGCACGTCTGGCAATTCGCCGGATACGCGGTGGCGCTGTTCGCAGTCCTGTACGGCCTGGTGTTCTGGCGCGGCCGCACGGCACGATAGCTCTTGCTGCATGTCCGCGCCCGGCTTACTGCTTGCGCACAGGCGCCGGCAGACTGCCAGTCCCGCCGGTTGCCCCTGATGCCGCCATCGCAACTCCGGCAACGCTCGATGTCACCTGCGGATTGAGCCTGTCTTTCAGATCCTTCAGGCGCGCTTCCATTTTCTTCGCATCCACCAGACGCCCGGCGGCATGCAGCATTTTCGCGTACTCATCCATCGTCGTCACGACCTCGGGATGATCCGACCCCAGACCTTTATCGCCGATCAGAATCGCGCGCTGAAAATAATCGTCCGAGCGTTTCAGGTCGCCTGTGGATTCGTAAATCTGCGCCAGATTCGACAGGCTGTCGATATCCCGCGCCTCGCGAATCGCCAGCGCCTTTTTAAAGCACACTTCCGCGTCGGTTAAGCGTTTCTGTGCGGCATAAACCGATCCCAGATTATCCAGCGCCTGCGCGACCAACGGACTCGCCTCGCCCTGCGTCGCGGTCCAGATCTGGAGTTCGCGCTGAAAGACAGGCTCGGCCTCAGCGAACTTTTTATCCATATAGTAGACCGATCCCAGATCGTCGAGAGCCTGCGCGACGTCGAAATGCCGGGGGCCCAGCGTCTTTTCGCGAATGGCGAGCGAGCGCTGAAACATCGGCTCCGCCTGGCTGAATCGCTGCTCTTTGCTGAACAATTCTCCCAGCCGGTCCAGAATGCCTGTAAGGGCGTAGCTTTCCGCGCCCAGCTGCTTTTCCGAAATCGCCAACGCTGATTCAAAATCCTTCTGTGCCGCCGAAAGTGTGGTGTTGGCGACTTCCAGCACGCCCAGATTCACCCAGCTTGTCGCAACGTCGAGATGGTCCGGCCCCAAACGGCCGATGCGCGTGTTGAGCGCTTTCTCGTATGCAATCCGGGAATCTTCCATCTGGCCGAGTTCCATGTAGGCGCTGCCGATCTTGTCGTAATCGGATGAAATGTTCGGATTGTCCGGGGCCGCCGCCAGGTCGATGGACAGCATTCGTTGCAGCACAGGCACCGCAAGCGGCGTCTTGCCGGCGAACCGGTACGCGCCCGCGAGCCGCGCCAGATGCGGCGTCAGCTCGGGAGGCGTCTGGCCGGCCAGCTTCGCCTGATTGCCCATTTCCTCCACGGCAGCGGACGCCTTAAACGCGAGCGTGATGGCCTCGTCGAACCGGCCCAGCATCAGGTCGAGATCGCAAAGCGTGGAGTAAGTGTCCACCACTCGCGCGGGCGACCGGTTGGGGTCCGGGGTTGCAGTCTCCGCCACCGCGGCATGAAGTTCCGCATCCGCCTCCGAGTAGCGGCTTTGCGCCATGGCGGCCTGCCCGGCGGCAAGATGAGTTTCGAACGTGGATGGCGACTGGGCAAACAGCGCGGTCGCGAGGATAAAGATGGATATCAGGCGCATAGGTTCATGGAATCGACGTCACGGCGGGCCGATTTGTTCCCTCCCTCGTACTAAGAAGTTAGCATAGAATGGCCAGCGCGCCTCCGCGCTATAAATTCGCCTGCTCTTCGCCGTTGTTCCGGATAGCCGCCCAATCTCGTTTCGGCCTCAGACATGGAGTTATTTCACCCATATCTACAGACCCGATTCCCCCGTCAAGCCTGGCCGATGTAGGTACAGGTTGGTGACCTGTACGGCCGAGCGTCGCTCGGCTTCGCGGCGTTTCGCCGCGTCCTGACAGCCATGGGGCAGCAGATCCAGCCGCAATCCCCCGATGTCCACTTCGGTGGATGAACTCCCCGGATGTGCGCGGCCAACTCCACCGTCGGTGCCACGTAGTTCGGGCGCGGGAAGCAGCGCGAAGTCTTCGCCCACCGCGCCCGTCAGCAGATCGTTCAATTCGGCGAGAATATGGGGCGACGTCCCGCCCGCCAGCTGAGCGGTGACCACGAGGTCACTTTAACCCTGGATTCCGTCGCAATGTTAAACTCACTCAAGTCCGATGGCCACAGTCTCCTCCAATGCATCGCCGCGCACGCGCCCGATCTATCTCTACTTCAGTTGCCTCTCCCTGCTCGTCTATCTCCTTTCGCCGGAATGGATTCTGGATATTCCGACGACATACATGCTCAAGAACCATCTGCATGCGAGCGCGCCGCAGGTGTCTTTATTTCGATTGCTGACCGGTATCCCGCTGTATGTCGCGTTCCTTTTTGGTCTGGTGCGCGATCTCTGGAATCCGTTCGGGTGGCGCGACCGCGGCTTCTTCCTCCTGTTCGCCCCGCTCACCGCCGCCGTATTTATCTGGATGGCGATGTCTCCGCTGTCTTACCGGATGCTGCTCGTCGGCGTAACGCTGGCGATGGCCACGTTCCGTTTCATCCTCGCGGCGTTCCAGGGTCTGATCGCGTTGATCGGCCAGGAAACGCTCATGACCGGTCGCCTGAGCACGCTGGCGAGCGTCGCCTATCAGCTCGCCGTCATCGCCGCCGCCGTGATTTCAGGTGCGATCAGCGAGAGCTTCTCGCCATCGCAGGTTTTCTTCCTGATGGCCGCGCTCGTGCTGCTGATCGGCGTCTTCGGCCTGTGGAAGCCCCGAGCGGTTTTCGGTCACGCCTATGATCAGCCGCTCGCGCGCGGCACGGATTTCATCGGCGACGTCAAGCGCCTCGCGAAGCATCGCGCCATTTATCCGGCGGTCCTGATCACGTTTCTGTGGTGGTTTAACCCCGGCCTGAATACCCCGGTGCAGTTCTTCCTCACCAATCAGCTCCACGCGGCGGACGCCGCCTACTCGAACTTTCTGGGCGTCTTCGCGATCTCATTCATCCCGACGTATTTTCTCTACGGTTATCTCTGCACCAAAATGCCGCCGAACAAACTGCTGTGGTGGAGCACCATCGTCGCCGTCCCCCAGATGATCCCGCTGATTTTCGTACACTCGGCCGATACCGCGCTCATTCTGGCGGTTCCGATGGGCCTGATGGGCGGTATGGCGACGGCGGCATACTTCGACCTTGCGGTGCGGGCCTGTCCGCCAGGCTTGCAGGGAACCCTGATGATGCTGGTATCCGCTGGCTGGATGCTGGCGATGCGCGGCGGCGATCTGCTCGGAGCGAAGCTCTACGCCAGCAGCCCGCAGCACGGATTTCTCTATTGCGTGATTGCGACGACCGTGGTGTATGCGCTGATTCTGCCCGTGATCCCCTGGATTCCGAAGCAACTCATCGCGACCACCGACGGGGAAGGGAATGCCGGATTGGACGCGGAAGTGTTAGCGGAGATTCGCCGACCCGAGCTGAAGGCAAATTGACCCACATTTCTCACACACCAATTGAGCCAGCGGCGCACGCACTCCCGAATGTACGGTGGCAACCGCTTCAGCTTGTTGTTCTGTGTGGGGCAGACGGTTCCGCCTGCCCTGGTGCGGGGCGAAGCCGGCAGGCCCACCTGGCATTCATTCCTGTCATTGCCCGCTGGCGGGCAGAAACACACTCATGCGTGCCGTGTCGAGATGGGTCTCGACACCGTGCGGCTGGCCGCACGGATTGCGCCACACGATCAGGCGAGAAATACTTTGAGAAAAGCGCGTTAGCCATTCCTGCAGGCAGGGAAGTTTGACACGTGCATTCCCCTTTGCATCACATGATCGGAACCGTTAACGATCCGATCTTTCCCGTATTCGTATCGCGTACGATAATCGCGAGTTTTACCGTGCCTGGCGCCAACGGTATGGAGAGCGGCCAGGTCACGCCCGTGCGGTCGTAATGTTCCCGGTCCGCCGCCGTGAATTCAAAATCCTTCGTGTCGGAAATTTTCGCCAGCGTTCTGCCCGCCTCATTCAGTTCCACGAACATCTCGTCCACTTTGCCTGTGAAGCCGGTATCTTTTGCATTCACAGACAAGGTGCGGGTGTCCAGGTTCATTTTGATATTCAGACTGCCGCGCGGTTCGCCCGGAGTTACGTCGACATCTGCCGTGATGCCGACGTCATGCGAATCCATCTGATTCAGCAAAACGGTTTCGAGCAGTTCGTCTTTTCCAGGCTTCAAATCGGGCAACTCCGCGTCGCCTGCGTAGTAACCCTGCCGATAGGAAAGCTGCACGCCTGGGCGGTCTACCTGAACTTTGAGATCGTGGAGTTTGTCGTCGCGTTCGTCCTCGGCCAGATAGAAGCCGAGGGTGTATGAGACGCGGGATTCTTCGATACCCTGGGCCAACTCCGCCGCGATATCGCTGCTGTCACCGAACCAGGCCTCGCCGCCTGTTCGATTGGCGATCTGCTTCATGATTTGCGCGGGGCAGTCCCGCGCGGAAAGGCAGTGAGCCGGGTCACGGGCATCGCGCGACACGTCCACGGCATTCACTGAAACGTCGGCCTCGTTCAGCGTCGCGATCGTTTTTGTCCACACCGGAGTCGGATCCCAGTCCTGATCCGTCGGCTCCCATCCCGGGCCATGCATCATCCGGGCCGAAAAGCCCGGCGTGAGCCAATAGACGCTCTTGCGCCCCGGGACAAGCGCGAGATGTTCGGCCAGCGACTGCAGGGAGAGCCTGACGTCTTCGGCGGCATCATATTCCGGCACTGGCGGGGTCTCGAAGGTTCGTGGAGGCCGCGCAGGGCCGGTGGTCGGCCAGACTTCCCCGGGCAGCGATATGCCGATGCTTCCCGCGGATTCATAGCGGGGTACGAATTCGCGCATGCTCTTCATCAGCAGTTGGCGATCGGTCGTATAGTCCTGGAGAAGAAGGATGCCCTCCAGTTTGCCAATCACATACAATGCGATTCGTTCGTCCGGCTTCACCTTTCCCATCAGGTCGAGTACGCCTTGCCGCGCCAGGGTCGTGCATACAAAACTGCAGTTGACGTAGTCGAGCAGGATAACGGTGGAGTGGGCGGAGGGTTGTGGCGGCGCGCCATTGCGGTTCGAAAAGACCGTGGACGGGAGAGGCTGCTGTGCTCCTCCCGTCAGCGCGGATGGGGCGCGATTCGCCCGGGCCGGGTCATTTCCGTTATCGATACTGAAAATATCGATAGCCCGCGCCGTGCCCTGATCGGTAACGATGAAATCTTTCTTCGATAAATTGCCGACCGGGTGACCTTTCGAATCTTTCACTGCTACTTCGATCTGGACCACGCGGGTTTGCGCATGCAGAGTCGGCACTGTCTCGGGCTGCGGAGCGGCGAACACCAGCGTCGCCTGAAATGCGACTACGGCCACAGCAAGGTTGCGACTCACCTAACACTTCCGCCGAAAGTGATGCTGGTGTTCGCCTCGAACTTTTTGTAGTCTGCGAAAACGGTATCGTTCCTCGCGCATGTGTACCCGCAGGCCGGGCACGAATACGTCTCGGATTGCGTGGGAAGCACATACTTCTCTCCGCTGATCGCTACGAAGTTGTAGTCAGTCGAGGACTCAACCCTGCCCAGCGGAAAGCCGGGGGGGAAACCGTGCGCCGTCTTTTCGATCCTCAGCACCTGCCCGGTTTCCCGGTCGATCCAGATAGCTCCGTCATAAGCCGGTGAATAGCGAACCTGCCTGTTGCGAAACGAGCTGTTGGATTGCATGTTCCAGGTGGAATGCGCGGCGTCGACGGCGTAGTCGTAGCGGACCGATGGGCGGTTTCCGGTCGTGTCCTGGCGCTGGTTAGTGAAACGCGTGGCATTCTTCGGATCCAGAATCTCCAGCAGCGACGACGAAAATTCGCCCACTGTCCAGATGCCGTCGGCCGGTGTCTTCTTCGCGGGCTTGCCATTCACGGTGATGTCTGTATAGGTCTCCGCGCCGTGATCCAGCGTCACATTGCCGGAGACAGCGTCGAGCTTGCTCCAGCGATAGGTGCTGAAAGGAAGCGGGGAAGTGGGGGCGGCCTTCGGGTCCGGCCTGACGCCAAGACAGAGAGCGCCATCCGGCCGATCGCCCGCGTAACGCGTCGTGGTCCGCCTCACGACGTAATCGGGCAATGATTTCCCGAAGTCGGCCGCGGCGTTGCGAGCGGACTCAATAACGGGATCGACGGCATTGTCTTGCGCCGCGGCGATGCCAGCGACGATTGCAACAGCCATTGCAAGACCAAGCCTGAGCCGGGTACTGTTCATGATATTCAGCCCTCCTGCATATTCTGGAACACTATCGCGTGCCGGGCAAGGGGATCGTCACCGACCCGATCCGGCCCGTGGCGGAATCTCTCACCACCACGCGCACCGATACCGCGCCCGCGCGAATCGGAATTGTCTTCTCATACCGGCCCAGCGGCTGCGCCTCCGGCCAGATCAGTTTCGTCTTGTCCTCGATTTTCGCGACGTAGTTCCCCGCCGAGTCCTGTTCCGCAAATACTTCCGTCACGGTTGCCGAGCCATCGCGCTGCCGTTTGATCGTCTCCGGATCGAGCACAATGGAAATCCGAATGGCCTGTCCGGTTTTGATTTCCGCCGGGCTGACGGTCGCGTCGATGCCTACGTCCGTCAAATCGACCGGGCTAATCAGCGCTGACGTCGGGTCCGGGCTATCCAGCGGTACGTCGCGATCGGGCGCGGCTCCGTATTCGGAACGGTAATGCAGTTCCAGCCTCGGCTGTCCCGCAACACTGACGTTGAGCTTATGAATTTTTCCGTCGGCCTCGCCCGGCGACAGATAGAAGCCGAGGTCATAGCTGTAGAGCGGGTCTTCCAGCGCCTGCTGAATGGCCTCGTGGAAGTCCGCGCCCGAGTATTTCACCTGACCGCCGAACCCCCTGGCGATCTCGTCGTAGTAGGCCAGCCGTTGCGGCTCGTCCACGATCTGGGCAGGAGGTGGAATGTCAACTATGTAAACAGCAATGTTCGCGCGTGTGATCAGGTCTGCCGTGGCTTCGTACGCCGGTAGCCAGGCGGACAGCGGTCCGAACGTTTCGCCGAGCCATATGATTCGCTTTCTGCCTGGCACCGATATCAAACGACTCGCGATCGTTCGCATCCAGAAGTAAGGATCTGGCGGAGGAACCACGGGAAATCCCGAAAGCGAACTCTCCATCACCGTTCGTATGACCTGCTGCCGGTCCGACGTATAGTCCTGCAGGGTGCGAAACTGCGGACCGCCGCAACACGGTGGAGCGGGGGACGGCTTAAAAAGGCTGTAGACAGCCACCGTATCGCCGGGCTGCATGTCCCGAATTGCCTGGACCAGCTGCGGCCTGACATAGGCCTGAAAAAGCTCGGACCCCGGCATAACAATTGCGGTGGCCATTGGCGGCGCGTTGCCTACGCCGAAGCGATTGGAAAAATAACCAGGCGGAAGCACCGTCGGCTTCGAAGGAACCGGCGCGCCGTCATCCACGGAAAAAAGCCGGACCTCACGCGGTTTTCCGTTGTCCGTGACAACGAAATCGCTGTGTGTGAGCCCGTGGACGGACTTGCCGTCTGCGCCCTTCACGACGACATTGATCTGGATCGCCCGCGTCTGCGCATTGAAGACGGGTGGCCCCTGCATCGGCCAGGCGGCAGCGGCGACGAGCAGGGCAGGCAGTATCGACGGCAGGAACCGCATGGCTCACACATTATCACAGTTCCATACGAACAGCAATCGTGTTACGAATAAAAATCGTTTACGCGTTATTCCTGCGCGGGCAACTGGTGATCCGCGTCGCGCCACGCGCTGATCTTGAGACGGCGGCAAACCCAGCAAAGCTGTTCCGTCGCGTCTACGCTCGAATGATCCCCGCAGACAATGCACTTGGCCAGCCTGGACGGCCGTTCCATGCTCAGCGATTGCCGGGCACTCGCGATGATCTCCGGTGCGATCACCTCGGGTGTCGCGGGCAACTCCGCCTTGGCTGAAATTCTGCGTTTCATCTTTCTTACACTATACCGCGCATCGTCAGCGCGGAACGCCGGGCTGCCCGCCCAGCTGGTTCTCCAGCCGGCTCAGTTCTTTCTTTGCGGTCGCGACATCCGGCGACGCAGGCGCGGCCGCAATATAATTTCGCAGCGCCTCGGCGCCACCCTCCGGATCCTGACGCGCAATCAGCACCAGGCCCAGCAGAAAATCCGCGTGGGGATTCGTGCCGCGATCCAGCTTCAGTTCGGCCCGCACACTTCGCTCCGCCTGCTCGTAACGGCCCAGATTATAGTTAGCCAGGGCGTTGAAGTACCACGGAATCGCGGAATTCATCGGGTCGAGCTTCACCGCCTGATCGAGATAGCGAACCGCGTCTTCCCACTTCGATTCGTCGCAGGCTAAAAAACCGAGCTCCTGCCACGGCCCAACCATCTGGCTATCGAGCGACATGGCCTTCGTGAACGCGGCGCCGGCGTCGTCCCTCTGGCCCATCTGCCATTGGATTTTGCCGATCCCCAGCCACGCGTCCGCGTACTGCGGATAGATTGTCACCGCCGTTTCAAAGCTGGCCAAAGCCTCGGCCGGTTTGTTGGCAGCAGCCAGGCTCTCGCCTTTTTCGTAACTTTTTTTTGCGTCTTTCGGCGCCTGCAGCGCCAGCACGCTCACCGTGTGACCTTCTCCGGCCGCGATCTGGTGCAGCACGATCACGCCGACATCGAAATTATCCTGTCCTGCCCGGTTGTATAAACTGACTTTGCTTGAGGAATAGCCCGGATAATCCGCCAGCAAATCGCAATTGGACAGCGGATCGAGGCCGCGGCTGCCATTCCTCGAACCGGTGAGCGAGGCAGCGCCGCCCGCGCTGGGAATCCGTCCATTCTGTGACGCATCGCCAAACGCGCTGGTCGTGTTTGCCCATTGAAAGCTGAAGCCGCCTTCGCCGCTCGCATGAGCCATCGTCCTCCGCAGCGGTCCGCAGATCGACTGGATATTTACGCTGCCCGGCAGCGGCGACCCATCGTCCATCATGACGATCCCCGAAAGGAAAATAGGCCGCTGCAATCCCGGCCCCGATGCAGACCCCGTGATGGGCGTAGTTTGCGGTGTCGTGGTCGTCGTGGCTCCTGTGGATGTGGTGCTTGTGGAAGTGCCGGTGGTCGATCCACCCGTTGTCGTGGTGGTCTGACCCCAGAGGCAGAGGGACGCCGCCGCGGCGATCAGCGGCAGACGCCCGAGCTGGTTCGCATGAAAATGTCCCACTCTCATCCCTCCCACGCTGTCTACCTGCCGAGCTGGCTCTCCGCGCGGCTCAGTTGTTGTTTCGCCGTTTGCGCTTCCGGTGCATTCGGTGACGACGCAATATAGGTTCGCAACGCATCCGCCCCGCCGGCCATATCTTTCCTTGCAATCAACACCAGTCCCAGCAAATACTCGGCCCGCGGATTTTTGCCGCCATCCAGTTTCATTTCCGCGCGAATGCTGCGCTCCGCCAAATCGAAATGGCCCAAATTATAATTGGCCATCGCGCTAAAGTACCAGGCCATCGAGGAATCCATGGGGTCGAGCTTCACGGCCTGATCCAGATAGCGGGCGGCATCTTCCCACCGGGATTGGTCGGACGCCATGTAGCCGAGCTGCTGCCACGGGCCCACCAGCTTGTCGTCCAGATCCATGGCCTTCTGAAAGTCCGCGCGAGCCGAATCGTGATCGCCGGTTTTCAATTCCGCCATGCCGAGTCCAAGCCACGCGTCGGCATACTGCGGATACGCCGTCACCGCTTTCTGAAAGCTCGCCGCGGCATCGGCCGGTTTGCCGGCTCGCGCCAGTTCCGTGCCCTTATCAAAATTCTTCTTAGCATCCTTCGGCGCTTTGAGCGAGAGCACGCTCACCACGTGGCCTTCGTCGCCCCGAATGCGGTGCAGCACGATCGACCCGACGTCGAAACTATCGAACTGCGAATGGTTGTACAGGCTCACTCTTGTGGACGAATAGCCGGGAAGGTCCACCCGCAGATCGCAGTCGGCCAGGGGATCGGTCAGGCGCGATCCCGAGCCGCCGCTGCTGGCCGTCCCCGATGAGCCGGAACCGGAACCGCTGCCCGAAGTGCTGCCGGGGACGCGTCCATTCTCCGAAGCGTCCTCAAAAACAAGGCCTGTATTTTCCGCCCATTCAAAACCAAAATCGCCGTTGACGGCGGTGTGAGCCACAACGCGTTTACGGTTGGCGCAAACCGACTGAATGTCCACGCTTCCCGGCAGCGCCGAACCGTCGTCTGTGATCACTGTGCCCGAAAGATAAATGGGGCGTGGAGGCGCGGCGGTCTGCGGAGTGGGCGCCGATGTCGTGGGCCCTGCTATCGGCGGGTTCGGGCTGGTTCCGGTCGTGGTTCCGGTACCGGTGGCGCCACCCGTGGTGGAAGTTCCCCCCGTCGTCGTACCGGTGGTTCCGCCCGTGGCGCCGCTCTTTTGCGCCCAGAGGCAGGCCAGTCCCGCCGCTGCCACAAGGAGCAAACGAAGCGCGCGTTTCATTGCGACCCTCCCCGGCGGGCTGATTCCCCCGCCATTTGTGCCCCAATTATGTCACAAGTTGGCCGGGCGTTTGTGAGAGGGGCCGTGAGCGGAGAGCCCAGCGGATTGAGACCCTCGAATGCCGCGGGGTTGTCCAGACTGACGGCGCTCGATGTGGATAACAGGGAAGAGCAATTAACGACGACCGGTCGATGACGGCGACCCTGTTGTGTTGGTCGACGTTCCAGGCGTTGTTGTTTTCTTCTTCGTATTGGACGAGCCCGATTTGTCATTGGCCGGGCCTGAACCGTTCGAAGACGGGTTCTTCGGCGCCGGGGGCGGTACGTTCGTGCCGGGCGTGTTGGAACCCGGCGAACCGGGAGTCACCGAGCCGGGAGTCCGTGTGGGTGGTGACGTGGACGTCCCCGGCCCCGGCGTCCCTGGCGAACTTTGTCCCCAGGCGAACGACGCGGCCAGAAACAATCCCGCCGGTATCAGTAATATTGCAAAGAGGTCTTTCACTGGTAAGCTCCCTGCGTAATGACGTGCAGGTACCTGGCCAGTGTGAACGTCTGCACACCAGGCGAAGCTATGAAGATGGATTGAAGCTTGATGTCGCCGGAGTTACCGCACCGATTCGATCGCGGACCTGGTGTCGCGCAGCATCTTATCGACCGCGTCGTGCGTGCGTTTATTGCCCCACCAGCCGAAGCCCAGCGGCGTGGTGCGCGAGAGCGTCATGCTGTCGAGCTGCAGATCGAGGCCCCCATCCCGTTCGCGCGCGAACCAGTAGTTGTTGGTGCGCCACAGGAAGCCGTGATCTTCACCCTCGGGGAAAAGGCCGCCGTCCATTTTCTTCGCGTCCTCCAATTCCCGTATGCTCAACGTCGTGGAGCGGGAAGTCCAGCGATTGGCGTCGATCCGGCGATAGTGGCTGTCATAATGCGCGTCGTATGCCACATCCAGCCAGACGGTGGCTTCCGTCAGGAACAGGCGGGACTGAAAATGCTCGTCTTCCGGCGTGCTGTCGGGCTGAACGGAGCCGCTGCCGCGTGCGACATCCGGCTTGAAGTAGTTCGGGTAATTGGAATAATCCTGCATCACCCGGCGAACCTGGTCGATGGTCCCGCCAGGCACCCGTATACTGCCCGAATAATGATGGATGCTGCCGTTCCGGATGTCCTGATTTTCGCGGGCTTCCACAATCGGCTTCCCGGCGTCGAAGTCTTTCCGCTTCGAGGAGTGGTCGTCGTCGATCCATAATTTGCCGCTGGCGGTAAACGGCGCGGACACCCTCAGCTCAAATTTGGTCGTGTAGTCATGGAACAGGGCCACCGTCGAGGCTTCCAGGTGGGACAGGGGGATAAAGGAAGCCTCCAGGGTCGCGACCCCGAAAACCAGCCCGAGTCCAATCATCAGGGGAAAAAACCGCATCTTCACCGATTATAGCGTCCGTGCGTGGATCACTCCGATTTTGAAGCGCTTACAAACTCAGGATGGTCTTCCAGTACATCGCCGCCGCGGCTGCGGTCCCGATCTGTACGAGGAGCGGAATGCTGCTCACGTCAGCCTCGTCGATGTCCTTCGGCAGCGCCGGGTTGAAGGATTTTCTGACGCCGGGCCATTGGCGGTCGGTCGCTTCCTCCGCAATGGTTTTGCTGCTGCCGACGAGCGAATCCGTCACCCACGAGATGCAGGCCAGCAGATCACCCGGTGGAGCGGGTATGGTGGCGGGAGTGTAAGTGCCGGTTCCGAGCGAGATCACGATGGCGCCCGCCGGGTCGATATCGCCGTAACAGCCCGCAGTATTAAACGACTCCACGCATAGCTGGTAAACGGGGTCGGCGAGCGACACGCAGCCTCCGTCCGAGAAGTAGCCGAAGCCGGGGACGAGCCACGGGTCGTGATAGGTGGTCGCGCAGGCGCTGGCGACGGCGGCATCCACCAGCGGAGCCTTGCCGGTGGTCCCGGCGTTGGTGGGAGCGTCTTTCACGAAGTACCAGGGATCGCCCAGCATGTTGCCAGCGGTGATCACGGCCGGGATCGGGCAGTCGTTCATCGTCATGCCGGCCTGCGCGCCGAAGGTATCGACGACTACCTGATGCAGGACCTTGTTATCGAACTGGCGTCCGTGAAGGATCAATTCCGCTTTGCGCTCGATGGAATTCACGGGGCTGAAAATTTTGGGACCGCTGGTTGTGTAGGTCTGCAACGCGGTAGCGGCTGGTATGCCCGCTGCCACCGTCGCCGTGAGCAACGCTCCGGTTGACGTGCCGCCTGCTGCATCGAAAATCTCGCGCGTCAGCTTGCCCGTCTGCTGCTCCAGCGCGGCGAGCGCGAGGCATGGGATGATGCCCCGGATGCCGCCGCCCTGAATGGAAAGGGAATTATATACGTGAGTACATTCCTCTATTCCGCTTGACGTATTCCGCGATTAGGAATACAATGGTTTTGTGATCGTTTCTTTCCGCTGCGCCGAAACACAAAAGATCTTCCGCGAAGAGCCCAGCCGCAAGTTCGGGAACATTCAGCGAGTTGCCTTCCGCCGCCTCGTGACTCTGAATGCCATCAAGTCGCTGGCCGATCTCGCGGGCAATGGGATGTCTCTCGAAGCGCTCCGCGATGACCGCAAAGGGCAGTATTCCATCCCCATTAACGATCAATACCGTATCTGTTTCGTCTGGACGGCGGGAGATTGTTCCGACGTTGAAATTGTCGATTATCATTAGGGGAGAGAAAGCCATGCCGCACAAAAAAGTAACCGATCCGGTCCACCCGGGCGAGATCCTGCTGGAGGACTTTATGAAGCCCGCCGGCGTCAGCATCAACGCGCTGGCCATCGAGCTCCGCGTGCCGCCCTCCCGCGTTCATGCGATCGTCAGCGAGACGCGCGCCATCACTGCGGATACGGCGTTGCGGCTGGGCCGGTTTTTCTCCACGTCGAGCGAATTCTGGATGAACCTGCAGCGCGATTTCGATCTGCGCGTGGCCGCGAACCAGTCGCGCAAGGAAATCGAGCAACTGGTGCGGCCACTGAATGCCGCGTGATCGTTAGTGGCGTTTCCCGGATCTTCCCAATGGAAAGTAGTCTTTTCATGAGATACCTCGAATCGGATAATTGACTTAGTTTATCGCATAGAATCCGGGAAAGCGTCCCCCGGTTTCCTGGAATTTCATGATATATTTTTGTCGATGCTGAAGAATCGCTCCGTGCCCGCGGACATCGTCCTTCCTCACCTGACTTACCAGGATGTAGCTGCCGCGATCGGGTGGCTGACGAGCGTATTCGGCTTCCGTGAGCATTATCGCTACGGAGATCCTGACAAGCCGGCGGGCGCGCAAATGCATCTCGGCGACGCCTGGATTATGGTTGCCGGCGCGCGGCCTGGACGTTCCGCTCCCGCGCAGGTGGGCTGCAATACGCAGAGCCTGACTGTTTTTGTGGAGGACGTTGACGCGCACTTCGAACGGGCGAAGTCGGTTGGCGCCAAAATCGTGGAGGAGTTGCACGAGACGGAGTACGGGGAGCGGCAATACGGCGCGGAAGATCCGGATGGCCACCATTGGCTTTTTTCGCGGCACGCGCGCGATGTGAGCCCGGAGGAATGGGGCGCTACGGTTGCCCGGGGTTAGGGGCGTTTTCGGGATTTGTGGAGAGGGCCGCCGCTGGGGCTTACGAAACGACGGCTTATCCTTAATCATCTAAGCCATCTATGCCGATCATGTCGCAAAAAAAGATTTCCAGCGGTGTGGTACACGAACTGCCCGCGGATTTTAAAAAAGCACTCACCTCCCGCCCACAAGCGTTAACAGCATGGGAGGATATTACGCCGCTGGCACGCAACGAGTGGATATGCTGGATTGAGTCAGCTAAAAAAGCAGAAACCAGAAGCCACCGGATCGAGTGGGGCTGTTCCAGCCTTGAGGATGGAAAACGACGCCCCTGTTGCTGGCCGGGCTGCGCCCACCGCTGATTCCAGGGTAGTCAAAACCGGACATCGCGACCGCAGAGTGGAGTTAGCTGAGTTCCGATTTGCGCGCCACCCGGACGAAGCGCCGGAATCAGCGTCCACAAGCCAGCTTATCGGTAGTAATGTCCCGGAACTCCCTTTCAGGCCAGGATTGTACGAGTGGCCGACGATCCGGACGAAGCGGGCATCCAATTTCCCAGAACTACTTAGAGGCGGTTCGGCCCAGGGAAAAGTCGATGATGAGACGCGTCGATAAATACAGACGTGGCTCGATGGATGAGATCACAACGTACTCGTCCTCGTTCGAATGCGCTCCGTACATACGCAGCCCCATCCCTTCCAGAATTGGCGCGTCGCTCTTGAGAGCAGCGAATGCTGCATCTGTTCCCGCTCCGGGGGATTTTGTGGTGACGCTCAGTTTTCCTCCGTACTCGCTGTATATGCGCTGTGCGAATTGGGCGATGGGTAAAGACTGCTGGCGAAGCGACATCGGAGGATAGAAGCGTTCGAAGCGAACATCGACAGTGGTGTCGGGGATGAGGTGATCGCGGATCTTTTCGCGGATTGAGGTTTCCAGTCCAGCGAAGTCCGCTGCGTCGTCGGCCCGCATGTCCCCCATGGCTCGGGCATCTTCGGGAATGGAGTTGGAGACGATGCCGGCACTGGCAACCGTCCAGTTCAGCTTCAGACCCCGGCCTGGGTTCGAGAGGTCTTGCATCTGAAGCAGTTGGTGTGACAGCTCATAAAGTGCGTTTCGGCCCTGCTCGGGGGCTGCACCCGCATGGGACGCGCGTCCTTTGACTGTGAGCACCACAAGCTC
>Ga0182024_10003125_pt1 | contig 39961 bp, 28 predicted proteins | sample P32metaG_FD_120480 | JGI IMG/M metagenome (GOLD analysis project Ga0182024, IMG submission 120480) | Permafrost microbial communities from Stordalen Mire, Sweden - P3-2 metaG (Illumina Assembly) | ecosystem: Environmental > Terrestrial > Soil > Wetlands > Permafrost | place: Sweden: Stordalen...
CAGTCGAGATCCTTTGTCCCGCCGGGCATCCGGTCAGCAAAACGAAAGCGGCGGACAGGATGCACGATTACAACGGCCTGGCCCCGGTGCGGTCGTTACTTCATGCCATTGCGCAGGCTGCGCCCGAGCTGATTCTTCCCGGCGACGATCTCGCGACCCTGCACTTGCATCGTCTCTATGACTTGGAAAAGCGCAACGGAAAAACAGACTCTGCAGTTTGCGCTTTGATCGAACGTTCTCTGGGAGCGGCGGAAAACTTTCCCGTTGCCTATGCCAGAACAGCTTTCATGAAACTGGCGGAGGAAGAGGGCATTCGCATTCCAAAAACGGAAGTCGTCCGGGACCTCAATGACCTTAAGGATTGGAACGCTCGCAACGGATTTCCTGCAGTTCTCAAAGCTAACGGCACGTCCGGGGGTTACGGTGTGCGGGTCGTGAATAGCATGCAAGACGCCGAGCGCGCATTCCGGTTTCTGCAAGCTCCGCCGAGGTTCTTGCGGGCTGCCAAGCACGCTCTGCTCGATCGCGATGCAACGCTGATTTGGCCGTCGCTCCGGCGCCGTCAGTTCGTGGTCAATGCGCAAGCATTTATCGAGGGCAAAGAAGCGACGACCGCGATTGCCTGCTGGAAAGGGAAAGTGCTGGCAGCGCTTCATTTCGAGGTCGTCAACAAACGAAGTTCCTCGGGGCCTGCTACGGTCGTGCGCAGGATCGACAACAAGGAAATGTCGGCTGCCGCCGAGAAAATGGCGCGCCGGCTCAATCTCTCGGGGGTGCACGGCTTTGATTTCATGCTGGAAGAACAAACCGGGCAGGCTTATCTCATCGAACTCAATCCCCGGGCCACCCAAGTATGTCACTTGGCGCTGGGAGCCGGACGAGACATTCCTGCAGCGCTATGCGGCGCCGTATCGGGCAAAGACGCGCAACCAGCGCCCGTCGTCACCGAAAAAGACACGATTGCGCTATTTCCCCAGGAATGGACCCGAGATTCCGAAAGCCAGTTTCTGCAAACCGCATACCACGACGTCCCCTGGGAAGAACCTGAGTTGATTCGAGATTGTGTGAACAATCGTCGCAAGCAGAGCTCCTGGTATTCCCGAACCGGTCAGGAGCAGGCGGCTTCGGCGATTCGATCGTCCAAGCCCGTGACCGCTCCCGCGGAGAACCGCGCCGCTGGCCTGGACTAGGGAGCAACCGTACCCATTATGGATAGCCAATTTTCAAACCCGGCGAAAAAGCCACTTCGGATCATGAAGTTTGGCGGGACCTCGGTGGGCGATGCTACCCGCATTCGAAAAGTCGTTGAAATCGTTCGCGATGCTGTGCGCGAGAGCGAAGTGGTGGTGGTTGTCTCGGCGATGAGCGGCGTGACTAACAGACTCATCGAGGCAGCCAGGCAGTCAGAGTGCGGTGATCGCCAAGCGGTGGCAACGATCTTTGAGGAACTTCGCGAGCGCCACTACGCAGTCGTGAGCACCTTGATTCATTCTGTCGGATTGCGAAGCCGCGTCAGCCGCGAACTCAGGCTGGTATTCGAAGAAGGCGAACGTTTGTGCCAAGGCGCATCTCTTCTGCATGAGATGACCGTGCGGGCATACGATTCCATCTCCAGTCTTGGAGAACGTTTGTCTGCTCCGCTGGTCGCGGCCGCGCTTGCGGAAGGTCAGGTCAGCGCCGAGGCCATTGTGGCCACTGAAGTTGTCGTAACCGACAGCTGCCACGGATCCGCCGACCCGTTGACGGGGCCTACCCGCGAGCATTGCCAGGCTCGGTTGCGCCCGGTCCTGCGGGAGGGCGTTGTTCCCGTTGTCACCGGTTTCATTGGGGCTACCGACGAAGGCGCGCTCACCACGCTTGGCCGCGGAGGCTCAGATTATTCGGCGACGATTCTCGGCGCAGCACTTGATGCTGACGAGGTGATCATCTGGACCGACGTCGATGGCCTGATGACCGGGGATCCACGTCTAGTGCCGGGCGCGACCACAATCACCGAAATTTCGTACCGCGAGGCAGCCGAGCTGGCGCACTTTGGCGCCAAAGTTTTGCATCCGAAGACTCTGCGTGCGGTAACGAAGTGCGGCATCCCTTTGTGGATCCGCAACACATTCTTCCCCGAGCGTCCGGGAACTCGAGTGACTCCCGAGGGTTCTTTGACCGATATCGGAGTAAAAGGATTGACGGCGATAACGGATGTCGCACTCGTGACCGTGGGTGGTCCCGGAATCGTCGGCGTTCCGGACGTTTTGCGCCGCACCTTCGCAGCCACTGCGTCGGTGCGAGCGAATGTGCTTCTGATTTCGCAATCGTCTTCACAGAACGACATCTGTGTCGTGGTACCTTCTTCTGTTGCTAACCGTACCGCCGAGGCGCTGCGCCGTGAGTTCGCGCAGGACCTGGAGCACGAAAAAGTGGAGCACGTCACGCTCGACCTGAGCGTCGCCATTGTGACCGTGGTTGGTAAAAACATGCGTGGCGCCGCAACCGTTGGCCGGACCTTCGCCGCGCTGGGCCGGGAAAACGTCAATATCATTGCCATCGCGCAAGGTTCTTCCGAGTGCAATATCTCTTTTGTCGCGAGGCAGCAGGACGTCAGCACCGCTTTGACTGCAATTCATCAGGAATTCCAGCTAGGCACGTTGAACACTCGGGCGATTCCAGTCCGCAACGTGGATGTTGTACCGGTAGCCTGGCAATACGGCACGGAGCAGCGCATCGCGAGCGCAGATTGAACACTTCGTTGGACCTGCCCGCATTCTTTTTGAAAAGCACAACCGACATGCCAGAACAATTTTCAACAATGAATCCACATGTTTGCATCGCGCCCGATGTGAAGCTTGGACAGGATGTCAAGCTGTCGAAATTCATTAACCTATACGGTTGCGCAATCGGCGACGAGACCAAGATTGGCGCATTCGTGGAAATCCAGAAGAACGCCAGCGTCGGCAAGCGCTGCAAGATCTCCAGCCATACTTTCATTTGTGAAGGTGTCACCATCGAAGATCACGTCTTCGTCGGCCATGGTGTGATGTTCATCAACGACAGCTATCCGCGGGCGACGGCTCCGGGTGGAACTCTGCAAACCGAAGCGGATTGGAAAGTTGAACGCACTGTGGTCAGCAAGGGAGCTTCGATTGGCTCCGGCACCACCATCCTTTCGAATCTCAGGATTGGGGAAAACGCCATTGTGGGCGCAGGCAGCGTCGTCACCAGAGATGTACCCGCCAACAGCATCGTGGCCGGAAATCCGGCAAAAGTCTTGCGTTATATCGAACAAACCGTGGAGGTCACAAAGTGAGTGTTTCTCATAGCACGTCCAACAGCATTCCTTTTCTCGATCTGGTTACTCCGCACGTTGAACTGGAGCACGAACTGACGGAAGTTTTTCGGAAAACGTTGCGCACCGCCGGATTTATCGGCGGCCCCATGGTGGAGGATTTTGAGAAGGCATTCGCAGCTTTTTGCGAAACCAAATACTCCGTTGCCGTCAGCAGCGGGACTGACGCGCTGCGCTTCGCGCTTATAGCCAGCGGAGTAAAGCCTGGCGATGTTGTGATCACGGTGCCGCATACCTTCATCGCAACCACGGAAGCGATTTCGCAGGCGGGCGCATTGCCAGAATTCGTCGACATCGACGAGCGCACCTACAACATGGATCCCGAGAAACTCGGCGAGTACCTGGAAAAGCTATGCACCGTCGACGATGCCGGGAAGCTGATAAGCCGCCGCAGCGGCCGCCCTGTCACCTCCGTGGTACCAGTGCATCTCTATGGGCAGATGGCCGACATGGACGCCATCCTGGAATTGGCGGATCGCTATCGTCTGCTCGTGATCGAGGATGCCTGCCAGGCCCACGGTGCCGAGTACTTCTCGCAAAAGCACAATCGCTGGATGAAAGCTGGTTCCATGGGACGCGCCGCGGCCTTCAGTTTTTATCCGGGAAAGAATTTGGGCGCGTGCGGGGAAGCGGGCGCAGCCACCACAAACGACCCTGACATCGCGAAGCACATGAAGATGCTCCGCGATCACGGCCAGGCCACGAAGTACTATCACGACATTGAAGGTTACAACGGGCGTCTGGACGCGATTCAGGCGGGTCTATTGCACGTGAAGTTGGGTCATCTGGCGAAGTGGAACGCCCAGCGTCGAGAACGCGCCGCGGAATACAAGCGTCTGCTCGAGTCTGCAGACACCGCGCTGGTCCTGCCCTACGAACCTTCGTGGTCGAGCGCGATCTATCACCTCTATGTTGTCCGAACCACCGATCGCGAAAGCCTGATGGATCACCTCAAGAAAGCTGGCATCGGAACCGGAATCCATTACCCGATTCCGCTGCACCTGCAAAAAGCGTACGCGTCGATGAATTACAAGCCCGGAGATTTTCCCATAACCGAGAAAGCCGCCGCGGAAATCGTTTCTCTGCCAATGTTCCCGCAGCTTACAGGCGAGCAGCAAGCTCGGGTGGTGGAACAGATTCTTAATTTCGTCTCCATGACAACTCCGGAAGCAAGTCGAGCCTGAGGTTCTTCTCCAGAGGCTCACTGCACGGCAAAATCTCCACCCCAAAGGAATAGCGAACCATGAAACTTTCAGTAATTGGCGCCGGGTACGTCGGTCTCACTACCGCAGCTTGCCTGGCAACCATTGGACACGACGTGTTCTGCAGCGAGAGCGATCTCGAAAAGCTAGCCAAATTGCAGGGCGGCGTAATGCCACTGTTCGAGCCGCACCTGGAGAACGTTATCCAGGCGGCCCGCGCTGCTGGGCGACTCCATTTCGGTTCCACGGAAGACGCGATTGCCTGGGGGAACGCGATCTTTATTTGCGTTGGAACTCCGCCGCTTCCGAATGGCGACGCCGACCTCTCGGCCATCGAAGGCGTTGCGCGCGCCATCGCCAAGGGTGCGTCCGGCTACCGCTTGGTGGTCGAGAAAAGCACAGTGCCTGTTCAGACCGGTGGACAGTTGCAACGGCACCTCTCGGTCCACAGCAGAAACGGACTGAAATACGATGTGGCGTCAAATCCTGAGTTTCTGCGCGAAGGCTCGTCAGTCGAAGACTTTCTTCATCCTGACCGGATCGTGATTGGAGTGGACTCCCCGCGAGCCGAAGAACTGCTTCGCGAAATCTACGCGCCCGTCGTTCAGCAAAGTTTCACTTGCCCCATACATTCCGAGTGCCCGAAGCGCACACAGCCGATGTTCCTGGCAACCGATACTAATTCCGCTGAGCTCATCAAGCATGCGTCCAATTCTTTCCTGGCGACGAAGATTTCGTTCATCAACATGGTGGCCAATTTGTGCGAAGTAGTAGGCGCCGACGTAACCAAAGTCGCGCAAGGCATGGGGCTCGATCCTCGCATTGGATCGTCGTTTCTCAACCCGGGAATCGGGTTCGGCGGATTTTGTTTCCCCAAAGACGTGCAAGCCTTCATCCGCATCGCCGAGAAATCCGGCTGTGACTTTTCTCTGTTGAGAGAAGTCGAGAAGATTAATCAAGGTCGAATCGAACACTTCATCGAAAAAATTCGCAAAGAACTTTGGGTATTGCGAGGCAAGAAAATCGCGGTCTGGGGCCTCGCGTTCAAACCCAATACCGATGACGTTCGCTTCGCACCTTCCATTGCGATCGTGAAAGCGCTGCTCGCCGAAGGCGCAGCCATCCGCGCCTATGATCCCGAGGCCGCCGAGAAGGCAAGGCCAATGCTTCCGGACGTGACGTATTGCTCAGATCCTTACCAGGCGGCCGAAGGTGCGGACGCGGTTGTTCTTCTCACCGAGTGGGAAGAGTTCCGCAAGATCGATTGGAGCAGGCTGGCTAGCATCGTCGAGAGACCGCTGATCATCGATGGCCGAAATGCTTTGTGTTCGCGGGACGTCGCGTCCAACGGCTTTCACTACACTGGCATTGGTGGCGTCTCGGCTGCTCCGCAGGCAGCCGACTCACTGGTTGCGAGTTTGCCGTAATTTCCAGCAAAAAACCACGGCCACCTATAGTTATGGCGACGCTATCCACTTACGTCCTTATCACGCCGGCGCGAAACGAGGCGAAATATATTGAGCTGACGCTCAAGTCGATGGTCGCGCAGACCTATCCGCCTCTGAAGTGGATTATTGTGAGCGACGGCTCAACCGACGGCACTGATGAGCTCGTACGCAAATACGCTGCGAATAATCCGTGGATCGAGCTGCTTCGCATGCCGGAGCGCGCTGAGCGCCACTTCGCTGGCAAAGTCTATGCCTTCAACGCCGGATATGCCCGGGCAAAAGAGTTGAATCCGGATGTGATCGGCAATCTCGATGCCGACGTTTCGTTTGAAGCCGACCACTTCGAGTATCTGATGAAGAATTTTGCCGAGAATCCCGAACTCGGCGTTGGCGGATCGCCTTTCAGAGAAGGATCCATGCAGTACGACTACCGCTTTGCCAACGTTGAGAATGTCTGGGGAGGCTGCCAACTGTTCCGGCGAGAATGCTTCGAGGCGATCGGTGGATACAAGCCCGTAAAGGGTGGCGGCATCGACCACATCGCAGTAGTTTCCGCCAGAATGAAAGGCTGGAAGACCCGCACTTTCACCGAAAGAATATGTATTCACCATCGGGTGATGAATACGGCTCAGCAAGGCGCCCTGAAAGCAAAGTTTAAACTGGGCGCAAAAGACTACTCGTTTGGAAACCATCCAGCTTGGCAGCTGTTCCGAACGTTTTATCAGATGAAGAACCCACCCTTCGTACTAGGCGGGGTGGCGTTGGGTGCAGGCTATTTCTGGTCGATGATTCGGCGGGCGAACATTTCAGTATCCCGCGATGTTGTTGCCTTCACTCACCGCGAACAGTTGCAGCGACTGACGAGGATTGCGAGGCCGGTGTTTGTTTTGAAAGATAATGGGGCGAAATGATGGAAAAATGTGGGTTGGTTGCAAGCCGTGGGAGATTGGGCCAAATCTATCTTGTTCTCGGGGATACGTTTATTGCCGAACTGAACGACCGAGCCATACCCGTGCGTGGAGCTTGCGTGTTGAGATGTGCTGACGCGACCGGTGGAGATAGCCTGTGAGCGTCGCTTCTCGGGGTCTCAGCGTCGTCCGCGGTGGGGTTCGAGCGATACTCCGCCGCGCTCTGAGCCAGGAGCGTCGCACTGAACTGAAGCGCCTACAAGGCGCTCTGCGGAAACGGTTGGCGCCTGTGTTGTCGCTGATTCATGGAAAGTTCAGTACTGAGGAACTCGTTACGGAGTTGGAGCGGCGCCTGCCGCCGGACTTCGAAATCCTAATGGTGCACAGCTCATTTGATGGCTTTCTGCCGATGTACAAAGGCAGTGCGAACGACCTGGTAAGCGCCTTGATCAATTTTTGCGGGCCGCAGCGCACGCTAGTAATGCCCTCCTTCGTGATGGGCGGCCGGACCTATGACGCATCGGCGTATTTTCGGTCACGGCCGTTCGATGTTCGCCGCACACCCTCGGAAATGGGGCTGGTGGCCGAAATCTTTCGAAGAACTCCTAACGTTTTACGAAGCGTCCACCCGACCTGCAGCATTTGCGCCCTCGGGCCTCTGGGAAAAGAATTAACCACCGGCCACCAAGTATCGCGGACGGGCTTCAGCCCGGACAGCCCCTTTGGAGTCATGACGCGCCGTGGCACCGCTATCCTTGGGCTCGGCGTCGAATATTACCGGTGCCTCACCCACGCACATACGGCAGCCCACCAGATGGAAGATGCGTTCCCAATCAAGTTTTCGAATCCTTCGACACAGGTCACGCTCGTTGACTATGACGGTAGTCGTTCTGAGTACAGGTTGGGACTCCCCGACCGGACCAAGAAGCTGGACCTCAGGGTCCTTTGGTCCGTGCTTTCCAAGGACGAGCTTGTGGAGTGGCGATTCCACGGCGTTCCTATGTTCTTGGTCCCGCAAGCGGGGGTTCTTACGGAACGCCTGATCGAGGCAGCGCGACGGGGAATTACGATTTATGGTAAGGTCCCGGTCAGCGGTGACTCCGGTGAAGTCAGGGCAATCGAGGAAGAAGCAAAGCTAGTATGAGCGCGAACAAAAACGAACGCGGCGCCCGGCGAGTGCTTTTAGCCGGTGATACTACGCTGGACCCGCTCGGACGCCTGCTCGAGCGTGGCCAAAATGCACCCCAACTGAGTACTTCCGCCGCACCCTACGGGCAGGTTTATCAGATCCTACTTGACCCAGGCCACTCCGCCTGGGCCTTTCAGCCGGACTATCTCGTGGTTTGGACCGCGCCTCAGTTGACGCTGCCTTCCCTGGGCAAACTGGTCCGTTTCGAGTTTGAGTCAGCCACGGTAGTTTACGATGCTGCGATTCGCGAGGTGGAACAATTTGCTGAGGCGGTCGTGAAGGCAGCAACCCGCGTAGGGCTTGTGCTTGTCCCCAGCTGGATATTGCCGACTCATGAGCGCTGGCTTCAGAGCATCACTTGGCGGCGAGGTGTCGGGGTCGCAAATTTGCTCGCCAAAGCGAATCTGATACTGGCAGAGAAATTTGCGGCGCAGCAGAATGTAATCCTGCTCGATGCGGGATATTGGCAAGCCAGCCTGGGACGGTCGGCGCACGACCCGCGGATGTACGCCGTAGCCAAGATTCTCTATTCGCAAAGCTTCTTTGAAAAGGCTGCCGCGGAGATGAAAGCGGTCTTGCAAGGGTCACTGGGCCAAGGAAAGAAAGTAGTCGTGTGCGATCTGGACAATACTCTTTGGGGCGGCGTGATCGGGGACGACGGTACGAACAACATTAAGCTCGGTGCACCGGACCCGGTCGGTGAGTGTTTCCATGCATTCCAGACGGCACTTAAGGGGCTGCGTTCGCGAGGTATTCTGCTTGCAATATGCAGCAAGAATGACGAGCAGTTTGCGCTTTCGGTAATCGAAGAGCACCCGGCGATGGCTCTGCGCAAGAGCGATTTCGTCGCTTGGCGGATTAACTGGAAGGATAAGGCCGAGAATCTCTTGGGCCTCGCCAACGAGCTGAATCTGGGCCTAGACTCTTTCGTATTCCTTGACGACAGTCCACAGGAGCGGGACCAGGTGCGGCAAATACTGCCGCAGGTGTGCACTCCCGACCTGCCCAAATCCCCTTCGGAACTCGCGCCGTTTCTCTCCTCGCTCGACTGCTTCGAGACTTCTAGCCTCGGCGCAGAAGATTTCGAGCGAACGGAAATGTACCAGGCCGAGCGTGGCCGCAACGAGACGCTTGATTTGAGCGGTAACGTGGAGAACTGGCTGCAGTCGCTGCAAATCGAGGTGCACGCGGCTCCCTTGCGGCGCGAGAATCTGCCGAGAGCAGCCCAGTTGCTCAACAAGACGAACCAGTTCAATCTCAGTCTTCGCCGTTTGGACGAAAAGAGCTTCTGGGACTGGGTCGAGGATCCCGGCAACGCTGCCTACACCTTCCGCGTCTCAGACCGCTTCGGCGATTTCGGTCTTACCGGGCTGGCGAGCCTTTCTTTCGCTGGCACCGATGCTCGAATCGTTGATTTCGTTATGAGCTGCCGCGTAATGGGCAAGAAGGTGGAGGAGGCTTTGCTGGGATTCATACTGGCCCGGGCGCAAGCTGCTGGGGCCGGTCGCGTCACGGCGAAGCCGATCGATGGCCCGCGGAACGGTCCAGTCAAGTCATTTTTTGCCGCCAAGTTTTTGAACAGCGAAGGAGCTGTGATTGATCCTGCACGCGTTGGAATTCCGCCGCAAATCAGCGTAAAGGAGGAAAATCTTGAGCCGGAACCGGTACGTTGATTGATCTCCGGCAATCTGTTTTATCTTATGGATGAATTAATTTCGATCCTCAATGAAATCCACCCAGGGCAAGATTTCTCCGGGGCAGGAAACTTTTTTGATCAGGGCCTGCTGGACTCGCTCGACCTGACCGCACTGGTGGCTGAGCTTGAATCGCGATACGGCGTGTTCATAGATGTCGACGAAATCGTAACTGACAATTTTTGCAACCTTGCTGCGATCACGACGGTCCTCGCACGCAAAGGCGTAAACCTATAATTAAATTTTACCGATACAGCCGGGCGACGAAATACGAGATCGCTTAGAGCGGCAATACTTCATCCGGAGACAGAAAATGTACATTGTGGATCGTAGCGTAAGGTTCGTGCACTCGTTTCTCAAGGCCTACGGCCCGACGAGCGTCAAGAAGTTCTTTTGGGACAAGGAATACTCCGAAGAGAGGTGGGCCTTTGCCTATAACACGGTGGGCGACTGCGTGTATAACCACCTGGAAAGGCATACTGCGAACGCAAGTATACTGGATATCGGCTGCGGCTCAGGCAATACCGCGACTGAAATGGCTCCGAATTATCGGAGCTATGTCGGGGTAGACATATCAGAGGCGGCATTGGCCAAAGCACGCAAGCGGAGTCAGGATTGCGGCCGCGGTGAAAAGAATCGTTTTGAGTGCGGCGATTTTCTCACCTATGTTCCCAAGGGACAATATGATCTAATCCTCTTTCGCGAGTCGATGTACCACGTCCCGTTGGGTAAGGTAAAGGCGACATTAGAACGCTACTCAGAGTGCCTTAAAGACGGGGGAGTTTTCATTGTTAGATTGTTCGCCTCAAGCGCGGATAGCGTCGATGGCAAGGACAAATATAGGCCAGCTGCGATGCTCAGTATCATGGAGACCGAATTCGAGGTTGTCGAGAAGTGTAAATATCCGGATCCGGGGCGCCCCACAGTAATTGTTTTCCGTCCCAAGTTCCGGCTGAAGAATTGAGCTGGTTCGAACGTGCCAGAGGGACGAGGAGTACTGCACCTCGAAAGCTTACATCCGCGGCTTCATAGCCAGGCTTCAGATGCTGCCAAGCGATCCACGCGTGCCCCGCAATAACGTATTCGCTAATCGAAGTTCAGTACGCATCTCTACGAATATGGATCACAAAGAAGACAAGAATTACATCATCGGGAAAGAGGACTTAGTTCTAGTGACAGGGGCCGCAGGTTTCGTTGGATCCAAAGTTGTCGAGAGGCTCTTGGAGCTGGGGTTCCGCAACGTGCGCTGCTTTGTAAGGCCATCCCGTTCGAGTGCTAAGCTCCAGTTCTTGTCCACCGGCATCAATGGCACGGCGCATGTTGAAGTGTTCAAAGGTAATCTTCTCTCACGTGAAGATTGCGTTCAGGCAACGCTCAATGCAGCTGTCATTCTTCATCTGGCCGCTGGGCGGGGAGAAAAGTCCTATCCTGACGCACTGCTGAACTCGGTTGTTACCACGCGAAATATCATGGAGGCGGCGATTTCCCATGGCAGCCTGCGCCGATTTGTCAGCATCAGTTCCTTTGCCGTCTATTCGAACATAAATAAAGCCCGGAAATGGCTTCTGGACGAGTCGTGCCCTGTTGAAGCGCGACCGGAGCTCCGCGGCGATGCCTACACTTTTGCGAAGGTTAAGCAGGATGAATTGGTTGTCCAATATGGCAATAGGTTGCACATCCCGTACGTCATCGTCAGGCCGGGCCACGTATACGGTCCGGGAAATGAGCCAATCAGTGCGCGCGTTGGAATCAGCACTTTTGGTCCGTTCCTTCATCTTGGTGGATCGAACACTATACCGTTCACCTACGTGGAGAACTGTGCTGAGGCGATTGTCCTGGCTGGACTGAAACCTGGCGTGGACGGTGAAGTATTCAATGTCGTAGATGACGACTTGCCGTCGAGCCGTCACTTCCTGCGGCTCTACAAGAAGAACGTGGCTCGCTTTAGGTCTATTTATCTTCCTCACTGGTTAAGCTACATGCTCTGTTGGTTCTGGGAGAGATTTTCAATCTGGTCAGAGGGACAGTTGCCCCTGGCTTTCAACCGCAGGAGATGGCACGCATTCTGGAAGAGGACGCGATACAGCAACAAAAAGCTGAAGGAGCGATTGGGCTGGGTGCCGAGGGTTTCGATGACTGAAGGGCTTCGTCGCTATTTTGAGGCCTGCCGCCAGCGAGGCGTACATGCTTAAGGTTGCTATTGTGGGTTGCGGCAAGATCGCGGATTCACACGCATCGCAGATCCAAAGAATCGGCGGATGCGAGATCGTCGGTGTGTGCGATCGGGAGCCACTGATGGCCAAGCAACTGTACGAGCGATTTCCAGTCAAGAGGTATTTCAGCGACTTGCCAGAGTTATTGGGGGAGGCTCGTCCTGATGTTGTTCACATTACGACACCGCCAGAAAGCCACTTTAGCATCGCCAAGCTCTGCTTGGAGTCGGGGTGCCACGTCTATGTCGAAAAGCCATTTACGCTCTACGAGGCTGACACCCGCGCTTTGATCGATCTGGCGATTTCCAAGAGTTTGAAAATCACGGCTGGACACGATGATCAGTTCAGTCATGTCGCTCGACGCATGAGAGCGCTTGTCCAAAGTGGCTACCTGGGCGGCACGCCCGTACATATGGAAAGTTACTATTGCTATGAGCTCGGTAACTCCGCTTACGCAACGGCGCTGCTAGGCGACAAGTCGCACTGGGTTCGTCGACTGCCCGGAAAGTTGCTGCAGAATATCATCAGTCACGGCATAGCGAGAATTGCAGAATATATGACCACTAACTCCCCTCGCGTGATAGTCCAGGGATTCATTAGCTCGCGCCTTAAGGAAGTGGGAGAAACCGAGATCATCGATGAGCTGAGACTGATCATTTCTGAGGACGAGGGTACTACTGCTTATTTTACCTTTTCGTCCCAGATGCGGCCATCACTCCATCAGTTTCGTATTTATGGTCCGAAGAACGGCCTTATTCTAGATCAGGATCAAGAAACACTAGTCAAACTTAGGGGTACCGGCTTCAAAAGCTATCTCGAGAAGTTCGGTGCGCCACTGATATTTGCGAAGCAATATTGCGGGAATGTGGTTACGAATCTCGGAACGTTTATGCAAAAAGACTTCCACATGAAGTCTGGCATGAAGTACTTGATCGAAAGCTTCTACCGATCGATTGATCAAGACTCGCCTCTTCCGATCCCGTACCGGGAGATTTTGCTGACAGCCAGAATCATGGACGACGTGTTTACGCAGCTCAAACAGTCGCCGCCGCAATCAGGCAACCTGCCGCCTGTTGGTGATCTTGTTGTGCACTGAGTATCTCAAGTCTGTGGGCTCTTGCATTTGCGGAACAGTCCCTCTGACTCAATATGGTTGCTCGCATGCCCTCAGTGTGGTCAAAGTTGGTAAATGTGACGAATAACGGAGAGGTCGCCGTTGGCTAAGGCAACAAACGGCTCTGCCGCTGTAGTGGCTAACCCCACTCGAGGGGTCGAATCCTTCCCTCTCCGCCAAGCTCAGGTCAGTCCATTTGCTCCGTCCGGGTTCTCGCATGGACGCTGCTCAGGATTTCAGGTGCTTCACGTTAGTGAACGAGATGACGGGTGTTTCTGCTAGTTCGCAACCCACAACAAATTTCTGGGCCTAGATTTGAATCGAGAACTGGCAAGATTCAACAGCCCGCACAAGGATGCAGATGCTAAGAATTGGCGAACGAGATATCAAGATCAGCGGCCGGCTAGTGCGTGTTGCCAGTCTCGAAGGAGACAAGTATTGTTTTCTCAACGATCATGAACCCGTCTCCATAACGGAGGGGCTTCGGAAGTGTAGTACACGCGCTGATATTTTCACGTTTGTACAGAGGGTAACCGAGACCTCACCGAAGCACCCGTACCCTTGGGAATGGGATAACTTTGCCGCACTGCCTATTTCCACATTCGACCATTGGTGGACTAAACAACTGGGTTTCAAGGCCCGAAATAAAGCTAAACAAGCGGAGAAGAAGGGTGCAACTCTGCGAGAGATGCCCTTCGACGAGTTTCTGGTACGCGGGATTTGGACTATCTACAACGAATGCCCTATCAGACAGGGAAAGCGCTTTCCACATTACGGCATGAGCGTTGAGCGTGTGCGTGACTACGCCGCAACGTTTCTCGACCGCAGTGTCTTCATCGGTGCGTTTGTGGGTGACACACTAATTGGGTTTGCCAAACTGACAATCGACGAGACCCAGACTCAGGCGGGGTTAATGCACATAGTCTCAATGGTGCAGCACCGAGATAAAGCTCCCACCAATGCACTAATCGCTCAAGCAGTTCGATCTTGTGCGGAGCGGGAAATTCCCTACCTTATCTACTCGAATTTCGCATATGGCAATAAGCAACATGACACCCTAAGCGACTTTAAGGAACGCAACGGTTTTCGCCGAATCGAGATACCGCGCTACTACATACCGTTGACTTGGATCGGGGCCTCTGCCCTTCGCTTGGGGATGCATCGTCAGCTCATGGACCGCCTTCCAGAGGCTTGGATTGCGAAACTCCGGAAGTTCCGTAGCTCTTGGTATGCTCGAAAAATGCAGTCTTCGCCTGAAACCAACTAATCTAGAAACGGCCTAAAGTACTCGTGCCCGGCATCGTCGGCATTATCACCCGAAAACCTCGAGCGGCTTTTGAAGCGCAACTTCTGTCGATGGTTCGATCGATAGAACACGAATCTGTCTACGAGAGGGGAATTTGGACGGATGAACCCTCGGGGGTTTATGTAGGATGGACGGCGTTGAAGGGCTCCTTCTCCGATGGTATGCCCCTCCGGAACGAGCGAGAGGATGTTTCTCTAGTCTTCTCAGGCGAGGCGTATTCCGATCCACAGACCAGTGACCGACTCCGGAGTCGCGGCCACTCCGTCGGTTCGACCGAATCCGGATACTTGGTTCACTTGTATGAAGAAGACCCAAACTTTGTACAGACTCTAAATGGAATGTTTCACGGGCTGATTGTTGACCGCGCACGTGGCGTGGTCACCCTCTTCAATGATCGCTACGGCATGCACCGGCTCTACTACCACGAGTCCAACAATGACTTTTATTTTGCGACCGAGGCCAAGGCCATTTTGACGGTGCGTCCCGAACTTCGGGCAAGCGATCCGCGAGGGCTAGGAGAGTTTGTTGCCTGCAGCTGTGTTCTTGAAAATCGCACAATCTTCAAGGGCATTCATGTATTACCCGCCGCCTCCGCATGGACGTTTAGGAACGCCGAACTTGACTACAAGAGGACGTACTTCGAGCCGCGGCAGTGGGAGGATCAAACTCCGCTTGCGGCGGAGCCCTACTATCAGGAGCTTCGTTCGGTCCTTTCAACCACGCTTCCCCGATATTTCGCCGGCCGGCGACAGATGGGAATTGCGATGACTGGTGGTTTGGACACGCGCGTTATTTTAGCGTGTCATCCTCCCACTCCTGCTTCGCTTCCCAGCTACACATTCGGCAGCAAGTTTCGTGATTCATATGATGTGCGGATTGGACGAAAGATCGCAAGCATTTGCCAGCAGTCTCATCAGGTCATAGAAGTTGGCGATGAGTTCCTGACCCGCTTTCCGGACTACGCCGAGCGCAGTATTTACTTAAGCGAGGGTACAGTCGACGTATATCGAGCGTCTGATCTTTACGTCAGTGAAAAGGTTCGAGAGATCGCACCTGCCAAAATTGTAGGGACCTACGGCAGTGAGATACTACAACACGCTGTCATGTTCAAACCAGCGGAGCCCCTGGAAGGACTCTTCTGTCTCGACTTCCTCTCGCATGTGCGCGCTGCCGGAAATACGTATACTGCCCTGCGACAGCAACATCCGGTAACTTTTGCTGCTTTCCGGCAGTCGCCGTGGTACCACCACGGTATACTGGCGCTGGAACAGAGCCAGTTAACGGTCCGGGCTCCATTTATGGATAACGATTTTGTACGAACCGTATATCGTGCGCCGAAGGAAAACACAAACAATGGAGATGTCCGGCTGCGTCTGATTAAAGATGGGAGTCCAGCTTTGGGGCGGATCAGGTCTGATCGCGGCGTCGGCGGCAATGGGGGACGCCTCTCGTCTAGCCTCGCGCGCGCCTTACAAGAATTCACGTTCAAAGCCGAGTACGCCTACGACTACGGAATGCCTCAGTCAGTGGCCCGTATCGATCATTTCCTATCTTGGCTCCATTTGGAACGCCTATTCTTAGGCCGCCATAAGATGCTCCATTTCAGGCTCTGGTATCGCGAGCAGCTCGCTGAGTACGTACGCAAGATATTGCTTGATCCGTTGACCCTGTCACGGCCCTACCTCCAGAGAAAAACTCTTGAGGCTGTTGTCAAGGACCATCTCAACGGGACGCGAAACCACACGACAGCCATACATAAGCTGCTCACATTGGAACTCGTGCACCGGCTCTTTTTGGATCCGCAATGATTCAGGGGCATCCAGCCAAGGTCGTATCGCGGAGCCGCTGATGTCTCCTTCTGTTGCTAGGGCCGTCTATGCCGCTGTGATCTTTACGCTCTTCGCGCTTGACCGCGACCCGAGGATCCGGAGCTCCAAGGCCCTCTGGCTGCCGGTCATCTGGTTCTGCATTATCGGATCAAGGCCTGTCTCTATTTGGCTGGGGATGGGCCCGGTGAGGGCTGACTCAGCTAGCCAACTTGCCGAAGGTAGCCCCTTTGATGCTGGTGTTCTTGGAGCTCTGCTAGTCGCCGGAATCGTCGTCCTCAACAGCCGGAGAAATCGGACGAGCGCCACCCTCAAAGCCAGCTGGCCAATCGTCATTTACTTTGCCTATTGTCTTCTAAGCGTGCTTTGGTCGGATTTCCCCGACATCGCTTTTAAGCGTTGGATCAAAGCCATTGGCGACCTAGTGATGGTCTTAGTACTGGTGACGGATACCGAGCCCGTAACCGCTCTTGAGCGCCTTTTTTCTCGCGCGGGGTTCATCCTAATACCTACGTCGGTTCTCCTTAGCAAGTACTTCGAGGCGCTAGGCCGCGGGTACGACCCGGTGGGGAATCCCGTGAACACCGGCGTGACCACAAACAAGAATATACTCGGCGTCATAACAATGGTCATTTCGCTGGGTGCGTTGTGGAGTTTTCTCAATGTGCTCCGTGCTAAGCGCGAGCCCATCCGTGTCCGACAGTTGTTGGCCCGGGGAACCCTGCTCGCCTTCGGAGTGGCAGTTTTGGTGATGGCTGATTCTGCAACCTCAATCTCGTGTTTCTTTCTCGGCACCGTGCTGATCCTTGGGACAAGTTTGCCGCCGATCAGACGTCGGCCAGGAAGAGTTCATGCACTCGTTGGGATGGTTCTGCTCGCTGCGGGATTTGTCATGCTTTTTGGCGGCGAAGCGGGCGTAGTGCATGCGTTGGGCAGGCAAACAAACCTTACCGGGCGCACGGATATCTGGGCGGCGGTCCTTGCCGTGGTTCCAAGCCCAATTGTTGGCGCCGGGTTCGAAAGCTTCTGGCTCGGGCCGCGCGTGGAGACGGTGTGGAGAGGGCTTGGTCAGTACATGCATGTCAACGAAGCACACAATGGTTACATCGAGGTTTACCTCAACCTCGGATGGGTCGGAGTGGGCTTGATTGCAATCATTTTGATCAGCAGTTATAGGAACGCAGTAGCCGCTTTTCGACGCCACGCTACGTACGGTAGTTTGATGCTGGCATATGTCGCCGCTGCGGCGATCTACAGCATCTCTGAGGCTGGCTTCAGGTCACTGCACCCGATGTGGTTCTTCTTACTTCTCGCCGTACTCGGCTCGCACCAGATTGCATCCAGGATCAGCGGCGGAAAAGGGCAGCATCTAATTGATCACGCTCGACCAGCAACCAAGCCAGCGGCCAGTCATGCATTGGCCCCCGCCAAGTCGGCTACATATTGAAACCTTTTGATAAAAGCGGTAGCTTCCATGCGATCGCCGAAGGACAGGGGCTTCGCCGGGCTGCGGTTCGCGGCGCTGGGGTGACGGTTTTCGCTCAAGCAGTGTCGTTCGTCGTGCAGTTGATTGCCACCTTGGTCTTGGCGAGGCTGCTCACGCCGGCTGACTTTGGCGTTGTGACGATGGTCACAACCTTTAGTCTGCTGTTTTCAAGCTTCGGCCTGAATGGGTTCACGGAGGTGATCCTGCAGCGCGAAGACATAACCCATTTTCTCGCCAGCAATCTTTTCTGGATCAACCTGTGTGCAGGAGTGTTCTTGGCAATATCGTTCGCTGCACTTGGACCGCTAATGACGCTGTTCTATCACGATCCGCTCGTAACCCATGTCGCGCAGGGCATGTCGTTGACCGTCCTGGTCGCCAGCACGTCGGTAATTCACTTGGCTCTTCTCAATCGCGCCATGCGCTTCACCGCCGTCTCGGCTAGCGGTGTCGTCGCGCGTGTGGTCTACGTGATCGTTTCGATCATTCTAGCGTCGGCAGGTTGGGGGTATTGGGCTCTGGTCGCCGGCAACATTGCTCAACAGCTCAGCGTAGCTGTTGGTGCTTGGCTCATGTGCCGCTGGACCCCCGGCCTGCCACGCCGGGTCGATGGCACAGGCGAGAGTGTGAGATTTGCGATGCACGTATACTCACGCTTCACTTTGGGTTATTTCTCGGGCAACACCGACAATCTTCTAGTCGGATGGCAATATGGAGCTGGAGCGCTCGGCTTCTACAAGAAGGCGTTCGATCTCTTTTTTACTCCAGTATGTCAACTTGTATCCCCAATGTCGGCCGTCGCGATAACCGCGCTCAGCCGCTTCAAGGGCGATCGTGCTCACTACCAGCGCTACTTCCTGTCCGGCATGGCGGTTTTGGCGTTCTTGGGAATGGGCATCGGCGCTGACCTCACCTTGGTCGGAAGAGATCTGGTTCGACTCGCCCTGGGTCCGCGTTGGACCGAGAGCGGCCGCATCTTTGCCTTTTTTGGCCCCGGAATTGGTGTTATGTTGCTCTACAACACGCATGGCTGGATTCACCTCTCGATCGGACGACCCGACCGCTGGTTCCGCTGGAGCGTGATTGAGTTTATCTGCACCGCAGGCCTTTTCCTGGTACTGCTGCCTTGGGGCCCCCGTGGCATCGCCTTAGCCTGGACGATCTCTTTTTTCGTTCTTATGCTTCCTGCCTTTTGGTACGCTGGCAAGCCTATTGGTTTCGGCGTTGCCCCCGTTCTGTCTGTTGTCTGGAGGTTTTTCGTCGCTTCTGTGGTGGCTGGCGCCAGTGCCGCTTGGGTTGTTCATGTTATGCAGCCGTTTGCAGCTACATCTGGAGCACTTGGCGCTTTCGATCGACTCGTCTCGGTTTCGCTTCTCTTTCTTGCGTTCTACCTGGGCATGGTCATCGCGCTGCATCGCGGGTTTGCGCCCCTTTGGCAAGCGGCGCGCCTCGTGCGTGATTTGTTGCCCCAGCGCGCTGACGCGCAGACATTGTCGACCATCGCACAGGCTGCCGCCGAAGAGGCCGGTGCAACCTAAGAGAAAGCAGTCTGAGCGTAGAAAATTGTGGATCAGCGATCACGTAAACTCCAATTTCGGGCCGGCCTGGACCGAAATGGGCAGATCTGAGGTCATAAGGAGCAAATATGCAAGTACCTAAACGCAGCCTTCGGTCAACGATAAAGCGAACTGGCGTCTATTACCGTTTGAGAAACTCTTACCTGCATGATCTCTATTGGAGGGTTTCCGATAAAAAACTGATTGATGGTCGAAGAAACGAGCTTGAATTCTATCGCAGCCTCCTAAGTGGATTTCGGCGCGGTGACTGGATTTTTGACGTTGGGGCGAACGCCGGCGACAAGACCGATATTTTTCTGAGACTGGGTGCACGCGTTGTCAGCGTCGAGCCGGATGAGACAAACCAAGAAGTGTTGAGAGGCAAGTTCCTGCGGTACAGGCTAGCTCCCAAACGCGTCGTCATTGTTGGCAAGGCAGTCAGTGACGAAAGCACATTTGAGACAATGTGGATCGACGGACCCGGGTCAGCAGTAAATACTCTCAGTCAGAAATGGACTGAGACATTGAAAATCAATAAAGACAAGTTTGAGCACACGCACTTTGGCTTGGAGTTTGCGCGACGCAAAACTGTCGAAACCACGACACTGGATGAGCTAATTGACGCTCACGGGGTGCCTTTTTTTGTGAAAATTGATGTTGAGGGGTACGAGCCAAAAGTAATACGAGGCCTAAAACATCCCGTTCCGTTTCTCTCATTCGAGGTCAACCTACCTGAATTCAGGCAGGAAGGACTCCAGTGTGTCGAAGTTTTGCATCGTCTAGCTGCTGTCGGAAAGTTTAACTATTCGGCGCACCTTCAGCGTGGTATGGCGCTGGAGCAATGGCTGGGAGCGCGGGAATTCTCGAATGTGATCGAGCACTGCTCCGAAAGAACCGTCGAGGTGTTCTGGCGAACGCCTCCGTCGCAAAGAAACTAATCGAGATCCGCAATGATAGCGCCCTTTGGACCCGCGGATATTCTCAACAACGATACCACTCCTCTAGGAACCCCGGACACCCACGCTGTTCCGATTGAAATCGGACTGCTCACGGGCGGACGTGATAAGCATTACGCGTTTGGCTTGGCCATGGCGCTGATCTCAAAAAGCGTTTCGCTGGATGTCGTTGGCAGTGACGAGATTGATAGCCCCGAGATGCATTCTGCTCCACGGCTGAGGTTTATCAACTTGTATGACGTCCGACTGAATGAGGCCAGTCTCGTCGCCAAAGTATGTAGGGTGTTACTCTCCTATGCGCGGCTCATCCGATATGCGGCAACCGCAAAGCCCAGAATCCTCCACATCCTGTGGAATTACAAGTTCCCGTTCTTTGATCAAACCGTCCTCGTCCTTTATTACAAGCTTCTCAGAAAGAAAATTGTATTTACCGCGCATAATGTCAACGCGGGCAAGCGCGACTCGAACGATTCGCTGCTGAATCGCCTTACCCTGAAAATCCAGTACCGATTCGCCGATCATATCTTTGTTCACACACAGAAGATGAAAAGTGAGCTCGTCGAAGAATTTGGTGTAGATGAGCGAGCGATCACGATCATTCCCTATGGTATTAACAATTCTGTGCCGGACACAGCTATCACTCCTGGCCAGGCGAAACAGCGATTGGGGATCAAGGACAGTGAAAAAGCAATTTTATTCTTCGGAAACATAGGGCCTTACAAAGGTCTTGAATTTCTAGTCACTGCTTTTCAAAGGTTGGTTGTCAATCATGCGAACTATAGATTGATCATTGCCGGGAAATTGCGGGGAGGGGCTGAGAAGTACTGGGAAAACATACGGAACGCGATCAGCCGCGATGTGAACGGCGGACGGGTCATCCAGAAGATCGAATTTATTCCAGACGAGGAGACGGAGTTGTATTTCAAAGCGGCGGACGTCCTGGCGCTGCCGTACACGCATATTTACCAGAGTGGCGTGCTTTTTCTCGGATACAGCTTCGGTCTGCCAGTGATTGCGGCCGATGTGGGCTCCCTTGGGGAAGGGGTGGTGGATGGCCGGACAGGTTTTCTTTGCCGACCGCGCGATCCAAGCGACCTAGCTAACGCCATCGAGAAGTATTTTGAAAGTGATCTATTCAGAGAATTGAACAGTCGCCGGCAGGAAATACGTGCTTACGCCAAAGCCCGACATTCATGGGACGTGGTGGGTGAGACGACCCGAACAGTTTACGAGAAGCTGTTAGCAGCCCGTGGTGCAAGTTCGGATTCGTGAGCAGAAAGTGTTGAGGTATCCACAGGCTTGGTTTGTAGAATCGGCGCATGGCGATGGGGACGCGCAAGCAGCGGGAGAAGCAAGAAGAGATTTGGATCGCACATACGGAGTTGGCATCGGCTCCGGGGCATCCGTTCTATCAGCGTTTGAATGAGTTGCTGGAGGCCGAGCGCTTCGACGAGTTTGTGGAGAGCCGGTGCGCGAAGTTTTATGCGGAGAAGTACGGGCGTCCGTGGCTGACGCCGGGGATTTACTTTCGGGCACTGCTGATCGGGTATTTCGAGGGCATCGGAGCGGAGCGAGGCATTGCCTGGCGGCTGGCGGACTCGCTGGCCCTGCGGCGTTTCGTGGGCATCGCGCTGGACGAGTACACGCCGGATCACTCGACGATTTCGCGCACGCGGCGGCTGATCGATGTGGACACGCATCGCGAAGTGTTTGCCTGGGTGTTGGGCGTGCTGGCCGATCGCGGGCTGCTGAAGGGCCAGCGGATCGCGATTGATGCGACCACGCTGGAGGCGAACGCGGCGATGCGCTCGATCGTGCGGCGGGACACGGGCGAGAGTTACGAGGAGTTTCTGCGGGGGCTGGCGAAGGCGTCGGGGATCGCGACGCCGACGCGGGAGGACTTGGCGCGGTTGGATCGCAAGCGCAAGAAGCGCACGTCGAATAAGGAGTGGAAGAGCCCAGCGGACGAGGATGCGCGGATTGCCAAGATGAAGGATGGGCGCACGCATCTGGCGCACAAAGCCGAGCACGCCGTCGATCTGGACACAGGCGCGGTGTTGGCGGTGACGCTGCAAGGCGCCGATCAGGGCGACACGGCCACGCTGGATGAGACGCTGTGCGAAGCCGGGATGGCGGTGGCGGAGCAGGTCGAGCGCGAGGCGGAGTTGCGGCCCCACGAAGCGCCGAAGGTGAACGTGGCCGGCATCGAAGAGACGGTGACCGACAAGGGCTATCACAGCGGCGCGGTGGTGAAGCGGATGAAGGCGTATGGCGTGCGCAGTTACATTCCGGAGAAGAAACAGAAGGGACGGCGGAACTGGGCGGGCAAACAGGCCGAGCAGCAAGCGGTGTATGCGAACCGGCGGCGGGTGCGGGGCGAGTATGGCAAGAGTTTACTGCGGCGGCGCTGCCATCTGCGCGGACAGGAAAACATTCTGAAACGGCAACTGATCCACGTGGGAGCGTTCAACCTGAGTCTGATTCTGCGAAAGCTGCTGGGAGCGGGTACGCCGCGGGAGTGGAAGAACCGCTTCGGGAGACTTGTTTTGACCCTTTACTTACTCTTCACGTGTCGGATAAATCAGAAGCGGTTTTGCAGAAGCCGAATCTCCGCGTCTGTTGCCAAGTGCTTTGTGAGATCGCGTAGCCGACTACGTCGCCCGACTTGCAGGAAATCCGCTACTTGCACCCCGGGCTGTTAGGCACATGGCCATCTTGAAATCAAAGTTGTTCACAGCCTTTGCTGCCGCGGAGTTTTGTTGCGGGGGCTGGATTTCGATCGAATTCTGTTTCGGTACTATGTTCCGGTCGGTCATGTCCGACAGACTAAGAAATATGGCGGTTGGCACTTGAGATCGATGTACCTTCGTGTCTGGAGCGAACACCTTCCACATAGATAGACTCAACTGGATGCCTGAGATTGATCCCCCGGAGGCAACGAGCATGAGTCGCAAGCTGTCGCTTATATTTTTCCTCGCGTTATTTTCCCTATCTTCATATTCAGGGGCCCAGATTCCAAACTGGTCGGGCATCATTAGTCCCAAACGGGCCGTGAACTGGGCGAACGCCGGCGTGCCGGGAGGAGTGCCCACGAACTACACACAATGCGGTCCTACCCTAGCGGCCTATACTGGAACGGCGGCAACAATCAACGCGGCCCTGGCCGGAACCGGATCGGGTTACGCCGGCTGCGGGACGCCGTACTTCATCCAGCTGGGGGCGGGAACTTTCCATCTCTCGACCACGATTGATTTGGCGAAGTCGAATGTGATGCTCGTTGGTTCCGGCGCGAACAGTACTCTGCTGATTTTCTCCGCAACTGGCGGCGGCAACTGTCAGGCTACGGGGATTTGCATAGAGAGCGGAATGAATTCTTTTCCCGGAGCGCAATACAACACCAACTACGCAGATTGGACAGCGGGGTACGCACAAGGTGCTACCTCCATCACCTTAAATAACACCTCAGCTGCTCCTGCCAGCGGACAGATGATCATTCTGGATCAATGCGATGACGGTCTCACCGGAAGCGGCTCCGGTTCAAACTATGCCGGCGGGTGCACGGGAACGCCCACAGACAGCGGAAACATATGGGTCTGTGGCGGTGCTGCCGGGGGCGCTGCTGAAGGCATCTGTATGAGCGCTAACATCGCTGGCGGTGCAGGCCGAGTGGGGCGTTCTCAGCAGCAGCAAGTTCTAGTTACGGGCGTGATCAGTTGTGGGACAAACTGTTCGACTGTAACAATTTCGCCCGGATTGTACATGCCAAACTGGCGCGCGGGGCAGTCGCCGGGAGCTTTTTGGGCGTCGTCCAGTTCTCCTGGAACCGGAGAAGGCGTAGAGAACCTTTCGATTGATATGGGTGCAGCCAGCGGTGATCCGTCGGGTGTCTATGTTCTGCTCTGCCACGGCTGTTGGATCACGGGAAATCGCATTGTCAATACGGGCCGGGATCACATATGGATTTATGAGTCGTCTCATACCACAGTTGCGAACAATTATATGTACGGCACGCAGAACGCCTCTGATGAGAGCTACGGCGTGGAGAGCTTTATCGGTTCCGACAATCTCATCGTAAACAACATCGGCGATACCATCGTTAGCTCGGAGATTGTTAACGGCGCAGACGTAGGGAACGTCTACGCCTACAACTTCTCAGTCAACGACTACTATACCCAATCCCAGGGATGGTTTATGGCCAGCAATTGGCTGCACGCCGCTGGTAGCGGGATGGACTTGTGGGAAGGAAACCAAGGACCGGGATTCATCGCTGATAACCGGCACGGCTCACACAACTTCTCGACGCTATACCGCAACTTCTCGCCCGGGAATCAAATTGCCTGCTTCTTGGAAGCCTGCAACCAACAGACAGCGGGGATCATGACTCACTTCTCGCGCTACTTTAACTTCATAGGGAACGTTCTCGGAAGCTCGGGATATAGCAACAATTACTCTACATATCCGAGCAGCACCACGAGCAGCGGTTCTAGTTCAGGGGCCCAAACTTCGATCTATGCAGAAGGCTTCAGTGGCAATTTCAACGCTTATGATTCGGCAAATGGAAAGAATGACATGTTGACTGCGCCATCCCAGTTGATATGGGGGAATTACGATGTGGTGACCGGTGCAGTGCGCTGGTGCGGGGATTCTTCTGATACTGGCTGGTCAACCATTTGCTCAAGCACGTCGGAAGTGCCGGCGAATTTCAGCGACACGACAGGCAGTCCCAGTCTCTATGTAAATGCAGTTCCGACAATAGGCGATACTGGAGCAGGACAAGGTGCGCTGCCTGCCTCGTTCTACTACAATTCGCAGCCAAGTTGGTGGGCGACGTCTTACGGCACTCCCCCTTGGCCAGCGATTGGCCCTGACGTGAGTGGTGGCAACGTTCCGGGGTCGGCGGAATACGCCAATAATATCCCTGCGGCGCTGGTATGGATGAACGCCCCGGTCGATCCCTACTATCAGGTTTCATACGCGATCACCGGCGGAAGCTGGTCGTCGGGAACAGAAACGATCACGTTTGCTTCCGGCACTTGGAATTCGTCAACATCCTGTTCACTCACCTCGATCCAAATCTGCTCCCCGCAAGGTGAAATCAGGATCAGCGGGGCGAACCCGTCGGCCATCAACGGAACGTATCAGATTACGGGCGCCTCGGCGAACAGCGTCAGCTTCGCGCTAGCCTCAAATCCCGGCAGCGTTAGCAGCGGTACAATGAAGTGGCCGAATGTTCGTCTATTTACAGCGACGGCGTACTCAAGCGATCTGCCTCCCGTGCCTCCGGGCGGACTCACTGCGGTTGTTCACTGATTGATTCTTCGATGGAAGATCTTCGTAGACGTTTGTCAAACGCACCGCACAAAACTGTCCAGCTGCCACTACAAAAGTCCCGTGAGATTCGGCACGAAGCTGACGATCGAAACGCTGCTGTCGTGCCTGCCTGCAGCGAAGCTCCACTCCGACGGATTCGGTAGCAATGCGCTGGGTGCGGCACTAGGAGTGACTTTACCGTTGGTTCTTCACGCCTGAAAACTTGTCATGACAGCTCCTTTGGTATCAATTCTCATCCCTGCCTTCAACGCTCAGGAATGGATCGCTGACACACTCCGCTCCGCGACTCGGCAGACCTGGCAGCCAAAGGAGATCATCGTTGTTGACGATGGCTCCACCGATCAAACCCTTGAGATCGCCCGAAGGTTCGAATCGGACTCAGTCCGCGTCGTTACTCAGGAAAACCAGGGTGCTGCGGCTGCCAGAAACAAGGCTTTCACGCTCAGTCAGGGAGACTACATTCAGTGGCTGGATGCTGATGACCTTCTGGCTGCTGACAAGATTGCGAGGCAAATGCAAGCCTTGGACCAGGTCAGAAGCAGATGGACTCTTTTTTCTTCAGCCTGGGGACAATTCAGGTACAGGTATAGTCGGGCGCGATTCATTCCGACTGCGCTGTGGTGTGATCTGTCGCCTACGGAGTGGCTACAACGTAAGATGGAACAAAACCTGTACATGCAGACTGCCACGTGGCTTGTCAGTCGCGAATTAACCGAAGCCGCCGGTCCCTGGGATACCCGGTTGCTTGGTGACGATGATAACGAGTACTTCTGCCGTGTCCTTCTGGCAAGCGAAGGGGTACGATTTGTGCCCGATGCAAAAGTGTACTATCGCCGTTTTGGGTACGGCAGCCTGAGCTATGTTGGCCTTTCAAACGAGAAAATCGAAGCTCACTGGCTCTCCATGTGCTCACAAGTCAGCTGTCTTCAGTCGGTCGAGGACACAACCAGGTCCAGAGCTGCTTGTGTTAAATACTTGCAAACTTGGCTGCACTACTTTTATCCGCAAAGGCTAGACATTGTGAGAATGGCAGAGAAGATGGCCTGGGATTTGGGAGGACAACTGAAAGTCCCACGTTTGTCATGGAAATACGCTTGGATGCAGATGGTCTTCGGCCCGGATCTCGCCAAGCGCGGACAAGCTTCGTTACGAAAAACGAGGCGGAAGTTGGAAAAGGTCCTTGACAAGGCGCTTTTTCTCGTGCAGATATCCTGAATGAGTCTGGACCGTCACATCTAGCACCTATGCAATTAGCTACTGCAGTCAGGAGATGGATTTCGTCTCTGGTGCGTTCTTTAATTTGCGAGAAATCGACAGTTGGTCTGCGGGACAAAGTTGACAACAAAAGAGGAGCTTTAGTCGCTTGGAACCGATGGTTGAGCGCCGGCGGGAGACAGGTTTGGTGAAAACCAGTGCTATGGGTCCCTTGCTCAGCGGGAACGGCGTGCTGCACCACATGGGCTTTGTAGTGGCGTCGATTTCTAAAGTCGCAGAAGAGTTTGAGGCGTCCATGTCGGCCCACTGGGATCGGCAAATCACTCACGACCCACGACAGCGAGTTCGTGTCGCTTTTTTTTACCCCGTCGACAAACGAAATCCGGTTTTGGAGCTTGTGGAGCCAGCCGATGAAAATTCACCTGTGGGCAGTTTCCTACAGAACGGCGGGGGATTTCACCATGTCTGTTACGAAATCGACGATCTGGAATCAGGATTACAGAGTGCACGCGAAACGGGTCTAGTTGTTGTAGGCCATCCCGCTCTGGCGGTCGCCTTTAGTGGACGCAGAATAGCATGGCTGTGCTCCAAGAACCGATTGCTGATAGAGTTGCTCGAACGTCATCCAGTGTAGCGCGAATCGATATCAACCGCTTTCGTTCTGATCATATCTCTCCCATGCTCCGTTCCCCAAATGGGCTACGACGTCAGCATGCCGATAGCTGCCGGGGCGAGCGTTTGGTGCGATCGGACCGTCAATGCGGAGAATTCTTGTTAGGATGTGGGCCTAATTTTCGTGGGAAGAATCCACGATAAAACGCCTCAAACTGACGTGCGGAGTGCACGGAAAAGGAAGGAATCTTGAGAGTCAGCGTTTTTGGTCTGGGCTATGTCGGGACAGTATCGGCGGGATGCCTGGCAAGTCAGGGACACGAAGTCGTCGGCGTGGACCCTATTCACACCAAGGTTGACCTGATCAATAAAGGGCAATCACCGATTGTTGAAGCCGACATCAGCGAGATCGTTGCATCGACTGTGAAGACGGGTGGGCTACGAGCGACTGACAACTCCGTCGAGGCGATCCACCAGACGGAATTGTCCTTCGTTTGCGTGGGCACCCCAAGTCAGGCCAACGGCAATCTCGACCTGCGATACATTCGCCGGATTTGCGAGCAGATCGGTGAAGTGCTTAAAACTAAGACCGCGCGTCATACTGTCGTGATCCGCAGCACAATCTTGCCGGGCACGATGCTTAAGATCGTGATTCCGATCCTTGAGGAATTCTCCGGGAAGAAAGCCGGGGTTGATTTCGGTGTCTGCAACAACCCAGAATTCTTGCGGGAAGGTTCGGCGGTAAAAGACTTCCGCTATCCGCCTAAGACTGTTATCGGTGAGCTGGATGCAGCCAGCGGTGACATCCTGGCAACACTCTACGAAAAGCTCGAGGCGCCATTAATCCGGACAAGTCTTGAGACTGCTGAGATGGTCAAGTACGTCGATAATAGTTGGCATGCGCTCAAGATCGGTTTTGCAAATGAGATCGGCAGCCTGTGTAAGTCTTTAGGTCTCGATGCGCACCAGGTCATGAAAATTTTCTGTCAGGATCGAAAGCTGAACATTTCGACTGCCTACCTTACGCCCGGTTTTGCGTTTGGAGGATCGTGCCTACCCAAGGATCTTCGAGCCCTGTCCTATCAAGCCAAAATGCACGACCTGCAGTTGCCTATTCTCACTTCTATTCTGCCTAGCAATGAAATGCAAATCGTACGTGGTCTCCAACTCATTATGGAAAAAGGGTACACGCGAGTGGGGATCTTGGGCTTCAGTTTCAAAGCGGGAACAGATGATCTGCGAGAGAGTCCCTTGATTGAAATCATCGAGCGCCTGATCGGAAAGGGATATGACCTGCGCATCTATGACAAAAACGTTAATATCGCCAGGCTGGTTGGCGCGAACCGGGACTTCATCCTTAACCACATTCCTCACATATCGAAACTTATGGTCGGCGACATCGACGCGGTGCTTAATCATGCTCAGACAGTCGTGATCGGCAACAAGGATCCAGATTTTAAGGAAGTGCCGGGTCGGCTCCGTGAGGGTCAATCTGTAATAGATTTCGTTCGAATCATCGAGGGAAGGAGCAATAATGGAAAGTATGACGGCATCTGTTGGTGAGCAGCGTGAGAGCCAGGACTCGAACGCGGCTTTGAAGGTTAGGATTTTCGAGTCCATCGAACGACTCTCGCACTGGCTGGAAGAAAACGACTATCGCGGGTATGACACCTTCGATGGACTCAGCGCTCCATTATTGCGGCCTCTCACCTTTGATAACAAGTACTTGCGTATTGTGCTTCAGCAAAGCGTAAGACGATTTCCACTGAATTTGCGTCCAATGTTGGGAATTCATAAGGAGCATTCCAGCAAAGGCATGGGGTTTCTGGCCCGCGGCTTTATGCGGCTTCACAAAACTACGGGCGATGCAGTATGGGCGAATAAGGCAGAATTTGCTCTGCAGTGGCTGATTTATAACCAGTTGCCAGGCTATCGCGGCGCCTGTTGGGGAAACCATTTCGACTATCAATCACGCGGCAATTACATACCGAAGGGATTGCCGACTGTAGTGTGGACGTCATTGATAGGGCACGCTTTCTTGGACGCCTACGATCACTTTCGGGAAGAACGATACCTGCAAGTTGCGGTAGGTGCATGTGAGCACATACTCCGCGATCTCGACGCATTTCCCGAGACAGCCGGAGTCTGCATCAGCTACGTTCCGGGCAAAGATAGCCGAGTCCATAACGCCAACACCCTCGGAGCAAGCCTGCTCGCCCGAACTTATTCACATACGGGAAATGAGTCCTATCCGGACCTGGCCAAAAAGGCGATGCAGTACACGGCCGCACACCAACGGCCCGATGGATCCTGGTACTATGCCGAGAAAGGGCGGTGGGTTGATAGCTTTCACACCGGATATGTTCTGGACTGCTTCAAATACTATGCGGAAGGCACCGGCGACCACAGTTTCGACGGGCACTTGATGAAGGGATACGAGTACTGGAAAAGAACGTTCTTCCTTCCGGACGGAACACCGCGCTACTACGATTACAAGACACTTCCGCTTGATATCCAGTGCAGCTCCCAGGCGATCGATACCCTCGTTTTCTTTCACGACCTCGACCCGGAGAACCACGAATTGGCGGCAAAAGTTGCGCAGTGGACGATTAAAAACATGCAAGACGCTACAGGCTATTTTTACTATCGGCGATATTCTTCGTGGCTTGTGAACAAAACTCCCACTCTGCACTGGGGGCAGGCAACGATGCTCTCTGCTCTCGCTGGACTTTACCAATTACTGTGAGTCGAAAGCGATTTTTCCAGTGAAGAAAAAAGTCCTCATTATCGTCGAGAACCTGCCTATCCCTCTCGATACCCGCGTTATTAAGGAGGCCCGCTCGCTTCATAATGCCGGATATGAGGTGACCGTGTTGTCTCCGCGCGGCAAGAGATGCGAGAACGGATACGAGGTTCTCGATGGGGTTCACGTTTACCGGCATCCCATGCCCAACGGCGGCAACAGTGCTCTCGCGTATCTGTGGGAGTACAGCGTCGCGCTCTTTTGGGAATTCTTGTACACGTGGTGGATCTATCTACGGCGCGGATTCCATGTTATTCAGGGTTGTAACCCACCCGACAACATCTTCCTAGTGGCGCTACCTTTCAGGCTATTCGGGGTCAAGTACATTTTTGACCACCACGACGCGAATCCGGAGCTCTATGTCTCAAAATACGGCAGGCGGGGATTCTTCTACAAAGTCCAGGTTCTGCTCGAAAAGCTGACGTATCGCTTTAGTGACGTCGTAATCGCCACCAATACCAGTTACAGACATCTCGCCGTAACGAGAGGCGGCCTTGCTCCAGAGGATGTGTTCATTGTTCGCAATGGACCGGACTTGGACACATTTCGGGCCGTAACGCCAAACCCAGTTTTGAAGTACGGCAAACCTTACCTGATTGGATATGTCGGAAACATGAGCGTTCAAGAGGGCTTGGATATCCTTCTAGATGTCGCGCTGCACATCAAGAATCTCGGACGCCGGGACATTCATTTTACATGTATCGGTGGGGGACCCGGATTGGCAGGGCTTCGCAAGATGACGGCGGACAAAGGCCTGGAAGACACGGTTAATTTCACTGGACGAGTCTCGGATGAGCGATTGTTGGAGGTTCTATCGACCGCGGATATCTGTGTTAATCCGGATAAACCGTGCGAAATGAACGATATTTCCACCATGATTAAGATCATGGAGTACATGGCTTTATGCAAGCCGATTGTTCAATTCGACATGCGTGAGGCAAGATTCAGCGCACAGGAGGCCGCCGTGTATGCTGATATTCACAACCAAGTCAAAGATTTTGCGGCTAAAATCATCTGGTTGGTCGACAATCCTGATGAAAGAAGACGAATGGGTGAGTTCGGCCGCAGACGAGTTGAAAAGGAGTTAGCCTGGGAATACTCAGTCCGAAATTTACTCGCAGCCTATCAAAGAGCCTTCAGCAAGAACGAGGCTTTCAGCGAGAAGGCGGTTTCCAGCAAAAGAAGTTTGCCGGACGGAGGACGAAATCCAAGTACGTAACTCTTTAGTTGATTATTACCGGTGTCCGGAAAGGTATGTGCGATTGGATGTAAGAGAGCCGCTTTCAGACCGGAGCGGCTATTTTGAGTTCGGGCCAGGCACAACGTGCTACGGGAGGTGCGCTGGCTATATTCCGTCGCCTTCTCCAATACCACTGCTCCCTGACGTCATGTCGCATACCATGATGGATGGTGGCGTAGTGCACCTGCCCTTCGAGTTGAACGAAGTTATTGAAAATTTGCATTCTGAATCGTACTCAAAGGGAGTTGACAGCTCCGCAGGAACCCGGAGATTAGCGAAAGCCTACTATCTGGTGCGCCCCCTCCTTCCGATTTTCATTCGAAAGTTTATGCAGAGATGGCATCTCCGAGATTGGGCGCGCCTGCCCTTCCCGCACTGGCCGGTGGATAGCACTGTGGATCACATCTTCGAGCAGACTATGCTCCTCGCACTGAAGGCAAACGGCGCAGATCGGATTCCGTTCGTTTGGTTTTGGCCTGAAGGTGCCACTAGCTGTGCGATTATGACTCATGATGTGGAAACTGAACTGGGCATTCAATCATGTCCATATCTCATGGACATAGAAGATTCGTTCGGCATCAAAGCGTCGTTTCAGATCATTCCTGAACAACGCTACGAAGTGACGGACGATTTCCTGGACTCCATTCGAAAACGTGGCTTTGAAGTCGTCATGCACGATTTGAATCATGACGGCCGTCTGTTCAGCGACAAGGACCAATTCCTTCGACGCGCCATAAAAATAAATTCTTATAAGGAACGGTTTGGCGCCTCCGGATTCCGAAGTGCGGTCCTGTATCGAAAACAGGAATGGTTCGACGCCCTGGACTTCTCCTACGACATGTCGGTGCCCAATGTGGCTCACTTGGACCCTCAACGAGGGGGGTGCTGCACGGTTATGCCGTATTTCTTGGGCAAACTTCTGGAGTTGCCTGTGACGACCACGCAGGACTATACACTGTTCCACATTCTAAATGACTATTCGATCGATCTGTGGAAGAGGCAGATCAAACTGATAATGGAGAAATATGGTTTGATCAGTCTCATCGTTCATCCCGACTATGTTAGCGGTCCCAGAGAACGCACGGTTTACGAGGCCCTGCTGGCACACTTGGCAGATTTGAGGAGAGAAAAAGGAATTTGGATTGCGACTCCTGGCGAGGTCGATCGTTGGTGGAGGCAAAGAGCCGAGATGAAACTTGTGAAGGACGATCGCGGTTGGCATATCGAAGGTCCGGGCAGTGATCGAGCCTGTATAGCGTACGCTAGTCAAAAGGAGGCGCGCCTCTCCTACGAGTGCTGCTCTGCTCCTGCTGAACTTAGTCGGAATATTGTTTGATTTCCTGGAACGCCAATCGATGGACCCGGCAGTCAAAGAGAGAGTGCTATTGATCGCGACGCTTTTGCTTTCTTGGGCATCAAATCCTTCCTCGAGTTTCTGTATTTCAGCCGTACTAACTAGCTAAGTGCTTTCGATACAGCGTACGACTATTACCCGGTTTACCGTGACGACTTAATCACCAGATCCTGCGCTCACAAATGCGTAGTTGTTTGTAGCGTTTCGTTGCCTGGATGTTAGCAAACTCGGCGAGGAATTGTACCGCATGCTTCACAAGGATCCTGCCCAGAGAAAAATCCGGCCAAACGAAAACAGCAAAAATCGCAGTAACTGAAAAACTCTAGAGGGTTACGATGTCAATCGAAGTGGAGCGGTTCCAAAATCACCCGCACAGACCAAGCGTTGACGTATTAAACGCCGAAGTCTCGACCATTCGCGAACTTATCAATCGGATGGCGGAGACGCGACCTGAGGCTCCTTTCCTGATGAGCCCGGAAACGGCACAAGTCTCAACCTTCCTGGGACTAAAACAGCGATCGGAGGCTATTTCCCTTCAACTTCAGCGATGGGGATTGGAGCGAGGCGACAAGGTTGCGTTCTTGATGGACAACAGCGTTTTCGCGGCCCAACTGTTCCTTGGAGCGATGTATGGGGGACTTGTCTCGGTCCCCCTGAATGTACGCGCGGGTGTGTCCCAATTGAGCTACATGGTGGTACATTGCGATGCCAAGGTGATTTTTGTTGGTGACGAGTACGCGGCGTTAATGACAGAGGTTATGACGCAGGTACCTCGACCGGTGCGAGCGATTTCCGAGGTAGATGGCATAGCGGCGATGTGCGATACTGCCACTCCGAGAACTTTGCTAACGGTCCCTTCACCCGAGGACGTAGCACTGCTGATGTACACCTCTGGCAGCACCGGTCATCCCAAAGCAGCGGTACATACGCACCGGACGATCCTCGCCGGCGGAACGAATTCGGTTGCCGCGCACGAACTGACTGCCGCAGACCGCTCGCTGTTAGTGCTTCCTCTTTATCACATCAACGCCGAGTGCGTGACACTGATTCCCACGCTGCTGAGCGGCGGATCGGTGGTGGTGCCGCGCCGGTTCAGCATCAGCCATTTCTGGGACTGGCTGGACGGCTGCGGCTGTACGTGGTCGGCCATTGTGCCGACCATCGTTTCGCAGTTGCTCGATTGGCATGATCCCAGAGCGGATCAGCGTGGCGCTGCTTTCCGAAGGATCCGTTTCTTGCGATCGTCTTCCGCGCCGCTGGCGCCGTCGCTGCACCGGGAGTTTCTGGCCAAGTTCCCGTTGTTGCTGATCCAGGCGATGGGCTCAAGTGAAGGGGGCAACATATTCTCGAACCCACTGCCTCCGGGAGAGAACAAGATCGGATCGCCCGGCCTGCCTTGGGGTTTTGAAGTAAAGATCGTCGATCGCAATGGTGTGGAACTGCTCGACGGGGAACCTGGGGAGATGCTGATTCGGGGCGAAGCGTTAACTCGTGCTTATTACAAAGAGCCGGAAGCGACTGCCGCCGCTTTTGATCTCGAAGGTTGGTTGCACACGGGCGATCTGGCCTACCGCGACGCCGACGGCTATTTCTTTGTTGTCGGCCGATCAAAGGAGCTGATCATCAAAGGCGGGGTAAACATTGCTCCCCGGCAGATCGACGATGTGTTGGAATCGCATCCGGCGGTGTTGGAAGCAGCGGCGGTAGGAATTCCGGATCGTCATTTGGGCGAGGATGTCGCGGCCTTCGTCGTGTTACGGGCGGGAGTTGAGTGCGACGAGCGGGAACTGCTTGGGTTTTGTGAAGGCCGTCTAGGGCATTTCAAGACCCCAACTCGAATCCACTTTGCCGAGGATTTGCCGAAGGGGCCTTCCGGTAAAGTGCAGCGATTGCGGCTGGTGGAGCAGGCCGCGATGCCCGTTGAGACCAGGCCCGCGGCGGCTCCAGCGGGATTTGCCCTGGCGCGCGGCAGTGATCAGAAAGCCGAAAAAGTCGCGTCGACGCTCCCGGCCTTGATCGAAAGCGCCATCGGTGACGTCTGGGCGGAGCTTCTCAAGGTCCCGCGAGTGGGAGTGGATGACAACTTCTTCGCATTAGGCGGCGACTCGCTGCTGGCCATTCAGTGCATCTCTCGGCTGCGCGACAAGAACGCCATTCGGCTGACGTTGACGGATTTCTTCGAAAACGGCACGGTGGCGGAGCAGGCCGCGTTAATCCGAGAGCGGTATGCGGAGGGCCACCGGACCGATCAATCATTTCGGAAAACATCGACTGAGGACGCTGCTGTCCTGCAAGCGGCGGTGACCGACTGGGACGCTCAGGCTATTCCGCGGCACGATCGCTCGCTCCCTTATCGACTCAGTCCCTTGCAGGAACGCGTCTGGTTTATGGAGCGGTTGAATCCGGGACAGCCGGTATACAACGAAGTGGAAGCAGTGCGCTTACGCGGAGAGCTGAACGTTGAGGCGCTCGAGCGGGCACTGAATGCGGTGATCGCGCGACATGAAATGCTACGGACGACAATCCATGCGGTAGATGGGTTGGCGCTGGCGAAAGTGTTGGACTCCTATCTTCTGCGCCTGAAGATGATCGATCTGATCGGCTGGACTGCGGCTGACCGCGAGGCAGAACTGGAGTGTCTGGTAATCTCCGAACCTCGGATTCTCTATCATCTGGAAGACGAACCGGCCATCCGCGCCACCTTGATTCGGTTGGATGCGCAGGAGCATGTCTTCATTCTGATGATGCACCATCTGGTTTGTGATTGGTCATCGGAGGGCGTGTTGTGGCGAGAATTGTCGGCGCTGTACCGTAGCTACTGCCGTAACGAGTCGATCGAGCTGCCAGCTTTGGCCTTGCAACATGGCGACTATGCCGTTTGGGAACGGCAGCATTTGACCGAAACGGCAGTGGCTGAGGATTTGGCCTTCTGGGTGGAAAACCTCCGTGGGGCGCCTCCGCTGCTGGAATTACCGTCGGATCGCCCCCGCCCGCAAGTGCTGTCACATCGCGGCGCCCGCCATCGCTTCCGCATCAACCGCACGTTGACGGAAGCATTCCGACAGTTGAGTCGGCGAGAAAGAAAGAGTTTGTTTGCCCTGTTTACGGCCGCGTTCGACGTGCTGCTCTATCGTTATACAGGGCAGGAAGACATTCTGCTGGGTGTACCCATCTCCGAGCGGGATCGGCCGGGATCTCAGTCGATGATCGGTTTTCTACTGCACACTCAGGTCTTACGGACCGTGGTAGAAGGCGAACTGACTTTTCTGGAATTGGTCGCGCGGGTGCAGCAGGGAGCCCTTAGTTTATATGAACATCGTTCCGTACCCTTTGACCAGGTGGTGCGGGCGATGCAGCCGGAACGGAGTTTGAGTTACTCGCCGCTGTTTCAGGTTATGGTCAACTGGCGGGATCGCGATCAGCATCTATGCTTCATCGGGATGGAAGGCATCGACATCGAATCGGTGTTGGTCGACAGCAAAATCAGCAAGTTCGATCTCACGCTGTTCTTGACCGACATGGGTGAGGAAGTCTGGGCGGAGATGGAATACAGCACAGATCTGTTCGATTCAGCAAGAATCGAGCGGATGTTCGAGCACTATCAGACCCTTCTGGAAGCAGTGGCTACCGATCCAGAACAGCGCCTGTGCGAACTCCCAATATTGCCAGATGCGGAGCGGCACCAGGTTTTGGTGCAGTGGAATGACACAAAGGTCGATTACCCGGCCAGCGGATATATCCACGAACCGTTCGAAGCGCAGGCCGGACAAACTCCTGATCGGGTTGCGTTGGTATTCGAGCGACAAACATTGTCCTACGGCGAACTCAACCGGCGCGCCAACCAACTCGCGCATCAATTGAGGGGGTTGGGGGTTGGGCCGAACGTGCTGGTGGGCCTGTGCGTCAAGCGCTCTCTCGATATGGTGATCGGCCTTCTTGGCATTTTGAAAGCAGGCGCAGCATATGTGCCGATGGATCCAAGTTATCCGAAGGAACGGCTTCGGTACATTTTGGAAGACTCCAACGCCTCCGTCGTCGTCACTCAGGAGTCTCTCGTCGATGGTCTGCCAAGCTTCGCTGGAAAAGTGATCTGTCTTGATAAGGATTGGGTCAAAGTCGCCCGTGAATCCGAGAAAAATCCGGTCAGCCAAGTTGATCCGGAGAATTTGGCTTACGTGCTATTCACGTCCGGGTCCAGCGGTAAGCCCAAGGGGGTTGAGATTAGCCATCGAGCGGTGGTCAATTTCCTCAACTCCATGCGGGAAGTGCCGGGGATGACGGCGCAAGATACGCTGCTGTCGGTCACCACCCTGTCGTTTGATATCTTCGGTTTGGAAATCTGGCTGCCGCTTACCTCGGGGGCCAAAGTGGTGATCGCGTCGGAGGAAGCAACAAGGGACGGGAAGGAGCTTGCAGCCCTGATGCGGCAGAGCGGAGCGACGGTTATGCAAGCCACTCCGTCCACGTGGCGGTTACTGCTGGCGTACGGATGGGAAGGCAGTCCTCATCTGAAAATCCTGTGCGGGGGGGAAGCGTGGCCGGACGAGCTGGCCGAGCAGTTGCTTCCGAAGTGCGCTGCGCTTTGGAACATGTACGGGCCAACCGAGACGACGATTTGGTCCGCCGCACATCAAGTCCAGGTAGGTATGCCGGTTTCGATCGGGCATCCGATTGCAAACACAGCGTTTTATGTGGTCGATTCGCACTTGCAGCCGGTGCCGGTGGGAGTGCCTGGGGAGCTATTGATCGGGGGCGCGGGTCTGGCGCGTGGTTACCTGAATCGTCCGGAATTGACTGCGGAGAGATTCATTGCCGATCGCTTTCGCAACGATGCCGGGTCACGACTGTACCGTACTGGCGACTTAGTGCGCTACCGAGGGAATGGCACCCTGGAATTTCTGGATCGAATCGACCAGCAAGTCAAGATTCGGGGATTCCGGATTGAACTGGGGGAGATCGAAAGCGTTTTGCGGGACCACTCGGGAGTGCGCGAAGCGGTTGTGGTGGTGCCGGAGCGAGGAGAAAGACAACTCATGGCGTACGTGGTGCTGGCAGGAGAGCCGGCATGCGCGACGGCGGAGCTGCGAGATTATCTCAAACAGAAGCTACCGGCCTACATGGTTCCCGCGGCATTTTCGGTGCTGGAGAGCCTTCCCTTGACGCCCAATGGCAAGATCGATCGTAAGGCACTCAGCGGCAAAGGCTATGCCTCCACCGAGGGGCCATCGGGTTACGATCTCGCTTACGGTTGGACCCTTCCGCGAAAGACTCTGTTAGAAGCGCAGTTGCTTCAGATCTGGCAAGAGGTTCTGGGTGCCCGATACATGGGCGTGCGCGATAGCTTCTTTGATTTGGGCGGTCACTCGCTGCTAGCGCTCAAGATGATCGACAAAGTCAACGAACTATTTGACGTCAGTCTCTCCGTTCCAGCGTTCTTCTTAGAACCAACCATTGAAGGTATCGCCCGAGCTCTGGAGCAAGAGAACAATGTCAAACTCGTACCTAAACTGGTGCCTATGCAGCCGGGCCAGACTGAAGGAACAATTTTCTTTTTCGACGCTTCCATCGGGTTGTGCCGATTGGCAGAGCTCTTACGTGAAGGACCGGCGTCGTTTGCGTTGAGTTCGATGCTGCCTCAGTCGATTCTTGAGGTGGCGAGAGGTAACAAGACGGCTCAAAGCGTTCGCCTGGAAGACATGGCTGCGCCACTCGTCGAGTTGATCGAGGCGCAGCGAACGTCTAGTCCTTGCGTGCTGGTGGGGTACTGTTGGAGTGGTAACTTGGCGTTTGAAGTCGCGCATCAGCTTCACCGAAAGGGTGTGCAAGTAGACCTGATTGTCTTGGTGGATTCCTGGCAAACGGCGCCAAGCTTCTGGCAGAGGCTTACGATACTGTCCCGCGCGCAAGCAGTATCGGCATCGAAATGGCGACTACGTCACTTGTGGGAAACCGCAAAGCGCCTTGCAGGCCGAACCTTCGGAACTTCCGAATCGACCGACACACGGGGGCCGACGGTTGGGGGAGCGGATGTCCCGACCGGAGTCCAGATAAAGATTTTCCATACCGTGCGGAACCATTATCAGTGCCGGCCAATAGAAGCGAGTGGCCTGCTGATTCGCGCTCGGGACGATCGCTTTTCTCAACTTCGCGTTACTGATGGAAAACATGGATGGGGAAAATCTTTCAAGCAGGAATTGGCAGTCGTGGATGCCCCTGGGGATCATGTTTCAATGCTCGCCGATTCCAATATTCCTAATATTTCTAATGCTATCCAGAAAAGTCTGACTCAGTTGGTTAATCAGCAACAGGACCGACGTTGTGCGTAGTCCTATCTGAACCCCATCTATGCCACACGGGTCTGTCCCCGCTACGCGGCTTAGGCACGTTTGTGAGAGTTAAATCTGGCCCCACAGAGAGGCATTATGGTGCGCGATACGCTATTGATATTTGACACGTCGCTTCGCGATGGCGAACAGGCGCCGGGATGCAGCATGAACATTAAAGAAAAGCTGCTGCTTGCCCAGAAACTCCAGCTATTGGGAGTGGATATTATTGAAGCCGGTTTTCCGGTCGCTTCACCTGGCGATGCCGAGGCGGTGCGGCTCATTGCCAGCGAGGTGAAAGGCCCGATTATCGCAGCATTCGCTCGTTGCACCGAGAAGGACATTCAGGTGGCTTGGGAAACGCTGCGCTGTTCCTTGCGCCCGCGCATTCACACTTGTCTTTCGACTTCGGACATTCACCTTACGTTCGATCTGAAGATCGGTCGGGAGGAAGCGCTGCGTAAAGCTGCAAACATGGTAGCCTACGCGCGGTCGCTCTGCGCCGACATCGAGTTTTCCTCCCAGGACGCCACCCGCTCTGACCCCGGCTACTTGTGCGAAGTACTACAAGCCGTAGTGGAAGCCGGAGCGACCACGCTCAATATTTGCGATACGGTTGGCTACTCGACGCCGACCGAATATGCGGGGTTGATCCGCGCCATTCGAAATCGACTGCGGAACGCAGAGCACGTCGTCCTGTCGACCCATTGCCACGACGATCTCGGCTTGGCCGTGGCCAACTCCCTGGCCGGTGTTGAGGCCGGGGCGCGGCAGGCCGAGTGCACTGTGAACGGCATCGGCGAGAGAGCCGGAAACGCTTCCCTGGAGGAGATCGTCATGGCGTTGCA
>Ga0182024_10003126_pt1 | contig 39948 bp, 32 predicted proteins | sample P32metaG_FD_120480 | JGI IMG/M metagenome (GOLD analysis project Ga0182024, IMG submission 120480) | Permafrost microbial communities from Stordalen Mire, Sweden - P3-2 metaG (Illumina Assembly) | ecosystem: Environmental > Terrestrial > Soil > Wetlands > Permafrost | place: Sweden: Stordalen...
CGCAACCCTGGCTCTGAATGAAGTTGACGATAAACCGATTGACTTCATTGCAAAGCACCTGCTCGGCCAACGCCAGCGTTCGCTCATCCGTATACCGCCGGCCCATGACCATCTGCGGCACCAGGCCGGCCGTCTCCATGCGCTGGTTAATCGCCTTGCCGCCCCCGTGAACCAGGATCGGCTGCATGCCGACATAGTTCATGAACACGATGTCATTGAGCAGCGCCGACAGCGCTTTCTCGTCATCCATGATCGATCCGCCGACCTTCACAACCACGATCTTGTTGTGAAATCGCTGGATGTAAGAGAGGGCTTCAACCAGTGCCGAAGCCTTCGAGATCGCCGCGTCCATGACCATGTATTGCCTGCTTCTAAAACGAAAATGCGCGAGTTTAGAAATATGTCCGAACAGAGTCAAAACAGTTTATGCCTTTCTGTCGTATGGAAAGAGGGGCCTGCTGCGGCAGGATTGAGCTTGCGAGAGGCCGCCGGGCCTCTATCATTCTCTGGCCAGCCCGCGCCAAGCTTGCCGATGACCTTAATGCTGTCTCAAAGGGTGTCTATGAAGATTTGCGTCGGCCTGTGCATTCTTATTCTGCTCGTCCGCGGTGAGTTCGCGCGAGCCGACTCGGCGTCGCTTTTCGATCCCGCCCGGCATATGCACGTGTCGGAAGTCCGCCCCGGCATGGTCGGTTACGGCCTCACCGTCTTTCAAGGCTCCAAGATCGAAAAGTTCGATATTGAAGTCGTCTCCATCCTCCATAATTTCAATCCGCAGGGCGACGTCGTCCTGATTCGCTGCATGGGCGATTATTTGGCTCATACTGGCGCGATCGCGGGCATGAGCGGCTCGCCGATTTATCTGAAGGATGACGAGGGCCATTATCGGATGATCGGCGCGTTCGCGTATGGCTGGCCGCTGGCGAAAGATCCGTTGGCCGGGGTGCAGCCGATCGAATACATGCTGAAGCTGCCGACGAACATCGTTCCGGCCACCCCCAGCGCCGATGACAAACCGCTTTCAAGACGCATCGATCGCGATGGCCCAACCTGGTCGCTTGCGGCAGCCGGATATCTGCCCATTGCCGCCCGCACTGGCGGTGGCGACTCGCTTCAGCAGCAGTCGGCGGAGCAATCGAGCACGATGCCGCAGCTTTCCCCGCTGGCGACGCCGCTGATGGTCGGCGGTTGCTCGCCGACGATGTTGTCTCGCTCTGCTGCAATGTTCAAACGCTTCGGAATGGTCGCGCTGCAAGCCGGCGGCGGGGGATCACCATCTAACATGGATCCGCCCGTCGCGAAGATCGAGCCCGGCGGGGTGTTGGCCGTGCCGCTGCTGACCGGCGATGTGGATCTCACCGCCATTGGAACCGTCACCGAAGTAATCGGCGATCGCATATTCGGATTCGGTCATCCGTTTAACAACGAAGGCGCGATCGCACTGCCCATGGGCACCGGCCAGATCAACGGAATCATTCCGACACTGCAAACAAGCTTTAAGCTCGGCGCGCTGTCGCAGAATCTTGGCCGGTTGACGACCGATGAATCCGTTGGGGTCGCTGGTCGATTGGCCGAGTCGGCCCCGACCGTTCCCATCGATTTTCACGTGGAATATGCCGGCGACATCCCGCCGCGCGATTTTCATTTTCGCAGCGCACTGCATTCAAAGTTCACGCCGATGATCGCGGCCATGGCGCTGGGCGCTGCCGTTACGGGTCCCAGCGAACTGCCGCAATACAACACGCTCGATTACGAACTGAAGCTCGAATTCGCCAACGGCCAGGAACTCGAATTTGATGACACAGTGGCCAACGCCGCCGGCCCGGAGCTGATTCAGCAAGTCGCGCTACCGTTAATGGCGGCGTCAGAGAATCCCTTCGCCCGCATTCTGGTGAAATCGATCTCCGGCACCATCAAAATCTCATCACAGGTTCGCCAGGCGCAGATTCTTGAAGTCAACCTGCCGCGTTCGCGTTTCCGCCCCGGCGACTCTGTCAACGCGTTCATCACCTATAAGCCGTTCCGGGAGCCGTCGGGAATTCTTCCGGTGCAGTTGGATCTTCCTCGCGACCTGCCGGCTGGCACGTATCAATTGATCATTTCCGACGCGACGCGATTCTTTCAGGATGAGCAACAAGCCGAGCCGTTCCGGTTTAACGCGCAAAATGCGGATGAAGTATTCGGCGTCTTGCGCGATGCCGCCAAGATTCGGCAGAACGCGGTCTATCTGAGATTGCTTCGCCAACCCGATGGCGTTGCCGTTGGTCGCACGGCGTTGTCGCAGCTTCCATCGTCGCGGCGGCAGATTCTGCTCGGCGCGGGTCGAAGCAACATCACGCCGTTTGTAAGCTCCAACACCAAGATCATCGCTACAGATCGGGTGATGGTCGGGTCTGCCGAGTTTGAAATCACGATCGACCCCCGCGCCATCCTGCAGGCGACGAATCGTCCGCAAGCCGCTGCCAACCATGTTGGCGCAGCCGGCGGCTCGTAAAGTTGCTCTGTTTTTCTACCGTTTTTTTGGATTTGTTCGCGATGGAGTTCGCATGAAGCGCCTTGCATTGATTCTGATCTGTCTACTCGCGACTTTCGCACCCGGCGTCACCACCAGCACGTGGAATCAATCGACGCAGGACGATTTCAAGAAGGGCGTGCTCGACAATGTTGTCGCGACGAACCTCGGCGTTCTCAAGCTGTCGCGGGCCGTCAAAACGCTTCTCGATCAGGATCCGAAAATCAGCTCCGTGAACGCGCTGGCGCAAGCGCCCGATGGCACGATCTATGCGGGCACCGGCCCGCAAGGCGTGCTGCTGAAAATCAAGGATCGCGACGTGACCCGCGCCGCGACGATCGATGGCGCGACAAGCCTGACATCGCTGATCGTCGAACCGAGCGGCCGATTGCTGATCGGGACCGCCGGCGACAAAGGTCGCGTAGTCGCGATCGACAAGCCCGGCGATGTACCCCAAACAATCTTCGAGAATGAAGAAATTCAATATGTCTGGGCGCTGGCACGAACCCCCGATGGAAACATCTACGCCGCCACCGGTCCAACCGGCAAACTCTTCGAGATCAGACCCGACGGCTCGCATCATCTGCTGCTCGACACCGGCGAAAATAATCTATTAAGCCTCGTCAGTGACGGCGGCGACATGCTCTATGTCGGCACCGATCCGCACGGGCTGATCTATCGCATCAATCGCAAAACCAAAGAAAGCTTCGTCGTATACAACGCGCCGGAAGCCGAGGTGGGTGCGTTGGTGCTCGACAAGAAGGGGAATCTTTACGCCGCGACATCGGAAGCAAGAGAAGATCGCTTTGCCCCGGCCCAAACACCCTCTGTAAGCCAACCGCATGGCCGGCCGGAAGGTGGGGACACCGGCGTTCCGATTCCGTCCGTCAATCCGCATGCTCCCGAGCCGCCGAAGCTGCCTGACCCGAATCCCGGCGAGCCGCATCCGATTCCGAAGGCTCCCCAGGAGCAAACCCGCCTCGATCGAAAGTATCAGCACGTGATCTATCTCGATCAGGACGATCCCAACAGTCCGGCGCTTCCTCCGCGTCCGCAGCCGGGGCCACCCGCGCCTGGCCGTCAACCCGGCGACGGAGATCAACAGCAGCAGCAACAAATGCAGCAAGCGACCAACCGCCAGCCGCCAGTGAACGCGGTCAATGCCGGCGAGCCGCGCCCGCAGGGCAACGCCGTCTATAAGATTGATCACGATGGGTTCGTGACCGAAGTCTTCCGCCAAAGCGTGCTTGTGCTCGGCATGGTCGAGCATCAAGGAACGCTGTTACTGGCAACGGGTAGCGAGGGTGAGATCTATCAGGTAAACCCCGCGGCCGATGAAACCGTCGTGCTCGCGAAGGTGGATGCCAAGCAGGTGACGTGCCTGCTGCCCACGGCCGACGGCAACGTCTACATGGGCATGGCCAACGCCGGCAGCATTGCCGTGCTCAGCGCCGGCTACGCCAGCCGCGGCGTCTATACCAGCCCCGTTCTCGACGCGACGCAAATCAGTCGCTTCGGGAAGATTCACCTGCGTGGAACGCTGCCATCCGGAAGCACGCTTACGGTCTCGACGCGGAGCGGCAACTTGAAAGAGGCAACCGAAAAGGGTTGGTCCCCCTGGACCGATGAAGTGCCTGCGGCGGAGTATCTTTCGGTCAAATCCCCCAGCGCGCGCTTTTTGCAATATCGCTTGACATTCGCCCCAAGTGACGACGGACAGACGCCATCGGTTGCGGAGATCAGCGCGGCATATCAGATGCCCAACCTGCCGCCGGTCGTGCGCTCGGTTCGTCTGGGCCCCTCCCAATCGCCTGATGCCGCGGGCGGTCCGCCGAGTCCATCGAATCCCCCGCAGCCCGGCGAGAACGACCTGCGCCGTGTGCAGCCCAGCCCGAAGCAGTTGATCACCTGGGAAGCGAGTGACCCGAATAACGATGTCCTGCAATACTCTCTGTTCTTTCGTCGCATACCGGGCGGCGAATGGCTACCGCTCAAAGATCATCTGACCGATCCCCAATTCGAATGGGACACACGAACGGTCGCCGACGGCCGCTATGAAGTGAAAGTGACGGCTTCCGACGCCAACGCCAACCCCGCCGGCGAAGGTAAAACCGCCAGCCGGGTAACCGATCCGATTCTGGTCGATAATACACCGCCCGTGATTGGCGAGGTTCACACGAAGCAAACCGAGACCGGCGTGCAGCTCGATTTTTCGCTGACAGATGAGACAAGCACAGTAGCCGCCTGTGATTACAGCGTGGATTCCGGGCGGGACTGGCAGATGGCGTTGCCAGTCGATAAGATATTCGATTCGCCTGAGGAGACGATGTCGTTCTCCATCGCCGGTTTGAAGCCGGGGCAGCATCAGATTACGCTGCGATCGACGGACGCCAAGGGTAACCAGTCGTTTCAGACTGTGTTCGTGACCGTGAAAAGTCCGGTAGCCGTCAAGTGAAAGATTGAACACAGGAACTGAGCGATGCATTACCCGCACAAGATCAGCAAGATTAAGCGAGCCCGCAGCATTGGGTTTCGCGCCCGCATGCGCACCAAGAAGGGCCGCCAGATGATCAACCGCAAGCGCCGCGCCGGCCGCGCCGTTCAAGTGGTTTGATCACTCGCGCGTTCTTAGCACTGAATGCCGATTTAGACGTTCTGCCCGAGTCGTGCGTCTGATACCCTCCGTCGCCCGAGCGGGGCGTCTATGTATATCGGTTCACTGATTGCCGGCATTTCATCGCTCCGTCAGGACTCCGAGGTCTATCAGCTCTATCGCACTGTCGTTACCAGCACCGTCGAAAACGAGGTGCTGCTTCTGCTGGTGCAGATTGCCCTCATTCTCGGCTTGAGCCGGGTAATGGGCATGCTCTTTGCGCGCATGCGCCAGCCGCAGGTGATTGGCGAAATGGTGGCCGGCATCATGCTGGGGCCGAGCATCCTCGGCGCGCTCTTCCCCCATACGCAGGCTCTCCTGTTTCCGCCCAATGGATTCAGCCTCGAGCTGCTCAACATCCTCAGCCAGCTCGGGGTGATCTTCTTCCTTTTCCTCGTCGGGCTGGAATTTGATTTCGAACTCGTTCGCAACCGCGGCCGCTCGACAATCCTGACGGCCTTGGCCAGTATCGCGCTTCCCTTCATTCTCGGCTTCGTGCTCGCGCTCTTCCTTCACGCTCGCGGACTATTCGGCAACGCCCCGCGCCTGCCTGCTGCTCTCTTCATCGGCGCTGCCATGAGTGTCACGGCCTTCCCCGTGCTCGCGCGAATTCTCACCGAACGAAACCTGCAAAAGACGAAGTTGGGCACCAGCACCATCGCCGCCGCCGCGATTAATGACGTGGCGGCTTGGATCATCCTCGCGTTCGTCGTCGCTGTCGCCCACTCGGCATCCAGCGCCGCTGGAAGCCACGGCGGCAGCAACAAGATGCAGGCAATTCGAACAGTGCTCCTTGCCGGGGCATTTGCCGCGTTGATGTTCCTTTTCGTGCGTCCATTCCTGCGCCGTTTGCAGCTGATCTTCGACCGCCAGGGGCGCCTGTCGCAAAATGTTGTCGCGGCGCTTTTTCTCCTCATCATCGCCAGCGCCTGGTCAACCGAACGGATTGGCATCCATGCCATGTTTGGCGCTTTCCTGCTCGGCTGCGTGATGCCCAAGGGCACGCAGTTCGTCCGCCACGTGACCGACAAGCTTGAAGACTTCACCGTCGTCTTCCTCCTGCCGATCTTCTTCGCGTTCACCGGCTTGAAGACGCAGTTGGGCCTGCTGAATGAGCCATCACTCTGGATTTATGCGGCGCTCATCATCGCCGCCGCGTGCATCGGCAAATTCATCGGAGCGGCTGGTGTCGCCAAATACTTCGGCGCGACCATCCGCGAAGCCAGTGCCATTGGCATACTGATGAACACCCGCGGCCTCGTCGAGCTCGTCATCCTTACCGTCGGCCTCTCCTATGGCGTCATCAATGACAAAGTCTTCGCGATGATGGTCATTATGGCGCTGTTCACCACTTTCATGACCACGCCGCTGCTGCACTGGGTCTACCCGCAACGGCTGCTCGAAAAGGAAGCCGGATCGCCCGGCGATCCCGCCGCCGACCAGATCTTCACGCTGCTTGTTCCCGTTGCCGCCCCGGAAAGCAGCGTGCCGCTCCTGCAGATCGCGGATTTGATCAGCGCCCCGATGCCGCAGCGCAAGCTGATCGCGCTGCATTTGCGTCCGCCGCCCGATCGATCCGAATATCGTAGCGGCCTGCGAGAATCGGAGCATCCCGGCGCTGACGAGTCACTGAAAGCGCTGATCTCCAAGGCCAGTGAACAGAAGATTCCCGTCGAGCCGGTCTCATTCTTCAGTCGCGATATCGCCCGTGACATCGCCCGCACCGCGCGCGATCGCCTGGCCGATATGGTGCTGATCGGCTTCCACAAACCCGTCTTCAGCCGCTCACTGCTCGGCGGCACCGTGCACCGCGTGATGACGTCAACCCCCGCTGACGTCGGCGTTTTCGTCAACCGTGGTTTCACCGCTGCGACCAAAATCCTCGTGCCCTATTTGGGCGGAATTCACGATCGACTGGCGATGCAACTCGCCGGCCGAATCGCCAGGCAAGCCAAGGCTCACGTCACCGTTCTGCACATCACACCGCCCGATCGAATCGCGTCGCCACTGAATGCCAAACAGGCCACCGAGAAGATTTTTAACGACCCTACTCAGCCGATGCCTGTCGAGGTGCGTGTCGTCGAAAGCAATGACCCTGCCGGGGCCGTCATCGAACAAGCCGAGGGATTTGATCTGGTTGTCATCGGCGTGGCCGAGGAATGGGGTCTCGAATCCCACCTGTTCGGCTGGCGCTCTGAGCGCATCGCGGCCGGCTGTTCAACGTCGCTTCTGATCGTCCGTCGATTTTCGAAGGTCGATCCGATCGAATCCGCCGCCGCGCAGGTTGAATCGATCGAGCAGGAAGCGAAGATCACTCCCTGACTTTTTCTGCGCCGGGTCAACATGGACGAATTTGCCGAGGCCAAAGCTTGGATTGATCGCCAACGCGATCGAATGCAACAGCTCGTGACGCGTTGGGCGTCGATCAACACCGGCACGGATAATGTTGCCGGGCTGGAAAAGTGCGCCCGTGAAATTGATCGCGATTTCGCCGTGCTCGGCGGTGATCGATGCTGGATCGACCTGCCTCCGCAGACACTGATCGACAATCATGGCAATCCTGCGCACCATCCGCTTGGCCGCGCGATGCGCATCGTCAAATCGCGCCCGAACAAGCCATCAGTTTTCCTCGGCATCCACTACGACACCGTCTACGGCATCGACGACTTGTTCCAACGCGTCGACCAACCTGACGCCAACACGCTTCACGGCCCCGGCGTCATCGATGCCAAGGGCGGATTGGCCGTGCTGCTGATTGCGCTGGAAGGATTCGAACATACCACCGTGGCAAACGATCTGGGATGGGAAGTGCTGATCAACCCGGACGAGGAAATCGGTTCGCCGGGATCGTCAGAACTGCTCCAGCAATGTGCGAAACGAAATGTCGCGGGCCTTGTTTTTGAACCCGCGCTGGCTGATGGATCGATGGTCGACCGTCGCAAGGGTTCCGGCAACTACTCGATCATCGTTCGCGGCCGGTCGGCGCACGCTGGGCGCGATTTTCACGCCGGTCGAAACGCCGTGGCCGCCGCCGCGGAGATCGCGCTGCAAATCCATCAGTTCAACGGCTCAATTCCCGACGTGACCCTGAACGTAGGCCGCATTGACGGCGGCGGGGCGGTCAACGTCGTTCCTGATATCGCGATCGTGCGTCTCAACGCCCGCGTCTCAAGGTCGGAAGATGTCGCGCTGGTCGAACGCCAGTTGCACGAGATCTCAGACAAAGTCGCCAAAACGCACGACGTTGCGGCGACTGTCGACGGGTATTTCGCATCGCCGCCAAAGTTGCTGGACAAGTCTACGGCCCAGCTCAAATCGCTTGTCGACCAATGTGCCATGGGACTTGGCTCGACCCTGACATGGAAACTCAGCGGCGGCGCGTCGGATGGGAACAAGCTTGCCGCCGCCGGCTTACCCGTCATCGACACCTTTGGCCCGCGTGGCGGCCACCTGCACAGCCCCGACGAATTCGTGTTGATAGACAGCCTGACTGAGCGGGCCAAGCTCGCTGCCATGACGCTATGCGCCCTCGCCGAGGGCGACGTCAAGAGCCTGATCCGAAGCTGATTCGCAGGCGTACAATTGCTGTTGTTAAGTTATCGGACCCCGCCCTCATGCCGATCGCGGCGAACGCCGACGATCAGTTAGAGCCGAGCCGAGGTGTTCTTCGATGCTGGTCATACGTCCGATCACGCTTAAGGATTTGCCGGCCCTGGAGGCGCTGTCGCAGCAGACAGGCTTTGGCCTGACGTCTCTACCGCGCGACACCAGCCTGCTGCGCCGGCGCATTCGCGCATCCGAACGCGGCTTCGAAAAGCTCAGCGACGACGATCGCCCGCGCGGCGAGACGTATCTGTTCGTGCTGGAAGAGCTTTCCACAGGTCGCATTGCTGGCACCAGCGGCATTGTTGCCAAGGTAGGCGGCTTCGAACCCAACTACGCCTATCGCATCGAGAAAGCTGTTCATGAATCGAAGATGCTGAAGGTGCGAAAGGAGATCGAAGTTCTTCATCTCGTCGAAGAACACGACGGCCCTTGCGAAGTCGGCAGCCTGTTTCTGGCGCCCGAGTTTCGCAGGGGTGGCACGGGGCGATTGCTGTCGCTTTGCCGCTTTCTGTTCATGGCGCAGTTCCCCGAATATTTCGACCCGGAAGTAATTGCCGAAATGCGTGGCGTCGTCGATAGCCAGGGACGATCTCCCCTATGGGATGCATTGGGTCGGCACTTCTTCGACATCGACTACCCGACGGCTGACTACCTCAGCGCTGTGAACAAACGCTTCATCGCCGACCTGATGCCCAAGCATCCGATCTATATCCCGCTGCTGCCGCTTGAAGCGCAGGCGGTCATCGGCAAGGTTCACGAGCAAACCGAACCGGCGATGCGCATGCTCGAAAACGAAGGCTTCAGCCGATACGGCCACGTTGACATCTTCGAGGGCGGCCCGGTCGTGAGATGCTCGCTTGCATCAATCCGCAGCGTGCGCGAAAGCGTGCTGGCGCCAGTTGCACAGATCACGGACAACCCGATCGAATCGGAGTCGTTTATCATCAGCAATGCGCGCCAGGATTTCCGCGCCTGCCAGGGATCGCTCCAGCGCGTGCCCGACGGCGGCGTGCGACTGCACATTCAGCACGCCATGGCCCTGCGGCTCCGCATCGGTGACATGGTGCGTTTTGTGACGGCGCGCCCAGCCGCCGACGCGAAGGTGGAACAAAATGCCAGCCCGATCGCTGTTTATTGATGGCCGCTGGACCGACGCTGCCGGCGACGCGTTCCACTCGACCAATCCTGCTACCGGCGAAGTTGTCTGGCAAGGTCGAGCGGCAAGCCCCGCCGATATCGATCGTGCCGTTGAGGCGGCTCGTCGCGCGCAGCCTCTCTGGACCAGCACGCCGATCGAAAAGCGAATCTCGCTTCTTGAATCATTCGTCGCTCAACTGAAATCGAATCGCGCTCGACTGGCCGAAGCGATATCGCGCGAAGCCGGCAAACCGCTCTGGGAATCAAACACCGAAGTCGATTCAATGATCGGCAAAATCCCTCTGTCGATCGCGGCGATGAATGAGCGCCGGCGATCGACCCAGGCTGCCGTCGCCGGCGGCCTCGCCGCCACGCGATTCAAACCGATCGGCGTTGTCGCCGTGCTCGGCCCGTTCAATTTTCCCGGACATCTTCCCAATGGCCATATCGTTCCTGCGCTGCTGGCCGGCAACACGGTCGTCTTCAAGCCGAGCGAACTCACGCCCCTGGTTGCGCAAGTGACCCTCGAATGCTGGCAAGCGGCGGGATTGCCGGGCGGCGCGATCAATCTAGTACAAGGCGCGGCTGGCACAGGCGCGGCGCTCTCTGCCCATCACAAAATCGACGGCTTGTTCTTCACCGGCAGCGCATCGGTCGGATTGAAGTTGAACGCGCAATTCGCCGCGCATCCGGAAAAGATTCTGGCGCTCGAGATGGGCGGCAACAATCCGCTGATCGTCCACGAAGCGTCGAACATTGAAGCCGCGGCATATCTGACGATTCAATCGGCGTTCATCACCGCCGGCCAGCGATGCACCTGCGCGCGACGCCTCATTGTGCCTCGCCGGAGAGATGGAGATCGATTTCTCGATCTGCTCGTGGAGCGAACGACGGACTTGCGCGTCGGCGCGTACACTGATTCGCCCGAGCCGTTCCTTGGGCCGGTGATCAGCGCAGCGGCCGCCACGAAGCTGCTAAAAGAGCAGGACGATCTCATTGCACAAGGCGGCGTGCCGCTGCTCAGGATGTCGGCTCTGGCGCGAAGCGCCGCGATGCTTAGCCCGGGAATCATCGATGTGACGAACATCGAAAAACGGCCTGACGCCGAGCTGTTTGGCCCATTGCTTCAGGTCATTCGCGTCAACGATTTTGATGCTGCAGTCCGCGAAGCCAACAACACGCAATTTGGCCTGGCGGCCGGATTGCTCTCCGATAGTCGCGAGCTCTACGAGCAGTTCGCTCGTGAAATTCGAGCCGGCGTCGTCAACTGGAATCGCCCGACGACCGGCGCCAGCGGCGCGCTTCCCTTCGGCGGCATCGGCCGCAGCGGCAACCATCGACCCAGCGGCTACTACGCCGCCGACTATTGCTCATATGCAGTCGCGGTCATGGAGAGCCCAAAGCTGCCGATGCCCGAGAAACTCCCGCCGGGGATGCAGCGATGAGCGGGCGCGCGGTGGAGATGAACTTCGACGGGTTGGTTGGCCCGACGCACAATTATGCCGGCCTTTCCTTCGGAAACCTTGCGTCGGCCAGGCACGCCAGGAGCGTTTCGAATCCGAAGCAAGCGGCGCTCGAAGGCTTGGCGAAGATGAAGTTTCTCGCCGACCTTGGCATTCCGCAGGGCGTGCTGCCGCCGCACGAGCGGCCGGATTTGAATGCGCTTCGCCGAATCGGATTTCATGGCGATGATGCGAAGCTTGTTCAAGATGCCGCTTGTCATGACTCCTCGTTACTCGCATCGGTCTACAGCGCCTCGGCGATGTGGGCCGCCAACGCGGCGACGGTTTCGCCAAGCGCCGATACCGTGGATGGCCGGGTTCATTTCACGCCGGCGAATCTGATCAGCCAGTTTCATCGTTCGCTTGAAGCCAGACAAACATCACGCATCCTTCGAGCCATCTTCCTGCGCGAAAAACATTTTGCGCATCACGATCCGCTTCCAGCCGCGGCGCGCTTTGGTGATGAAGGCGCCGCCAATCACACGCGGCTCTGCGCGGAATTCGGCCAGCGCGGAATCGAACTTTTCGTGTATGGCGTGACCGGTCTGCGATTCCCCGCGCGACAAACGCTTGCCGCGTCACAAGCCATCGCGCGATTGCATCAATTGGAGCCGAAGCAAACTCGTTTCATTCAGCAGTCGCCAAAGGCGATCGACGCCGGCGCGTTTCATAATGATGTCGTGGCCGTCGGCAATCGGAATGTGCTGCTCTATCACGAAGCCGCCTATGAAAATGCGTTGGATTTGGCGGATAAGGACCTGCATCTGATTTCGGTATCCGCCAATCGGATTTCGCTGCAGGATGCGGTCGAGACGTACTTGTTCAATAGTCAGCTGATCACGCTGCCGGATGGTTCAATGTCCCTCATTGCACCGATCGAATGCGCCGAGCGCGAGAACGTTCGCGCGTTTGTCGATGAGCTGATCGCGGGGTCGTCACCAATCAAATCCGCGCACTATCTCGATGTTCGCCAAAGCATGCATAACGGCGGCGGGCCAGCCTGTCTTCGGCTTCGCGTCGTGCTGACTGACGAAGAACGCGCCCGTGTCCATTCCGGCGTCGTGCTCGATGAATCGCTTTATGTAAATCTGGTCGGCTGGGTGAAGCGTCACTATCGCGAGCGATTGGAAGCCGTGGACTTGCTTGATCCGAAACTGATTGATGAATCGCGAGCGGCGCTCGACGAACTCTCTCAAATACTGCGGCTGGGATCGATCTACGATTTTCAGCGCGCCTGAGCCGAGAGACGTTTTTCAACGACGCGTCGCATAACGTCGTCGGGGGCTTTTAGCTTCGTCCAGGCCTCAAATTGTGACACCGCCTGGCGGACGAACATTTCGACGCCGCCGATCGTTTGAGCGCCAGCGGCATCGGCCTGCTTGAGCATCTTCGTCTGCATCGGATTGTAAACGCAGTCGAACACGAGCGTATCGGCGCCGAGGCGCGGAAGTTCATCGCCGAACGCGGAGACTTCGGAATTCGGGTGCATGCCGACGGACGTCGTGTTGATGTAAACCTGGCAGCAGCTCGCGCAGAGTTTATCGAGCGGAGCCGCGACGACCTTGCCGCGTCGGCCATTGAATTCAGCGGCTAGCGCCTGGGCGCGATCGAGCGTGCGGTTGTAGACTACGATTGTCGCGCCGTAGTGGGCCAGCGCCGCGACGGCGGTCCGCCCGGTGCCGCCGGCGCCGATCACCGCGACGCGAACTCCATCGAGCTGATGGCGGGTGATGCCAAGACGATTGGTGATGCTGTCCAGGATCGCGCTGTAGTCGGTGTTCAAGCCGCGCAGGGAAGGCCCGGCTTCGCCGGGTTCGATGACGATCGTGTTGACCGCGCCGATGCTCGCCGCCAGCGGATCGATGTGCGCGTTTTTCTCGCGAAGATACGCCAGCGCGTTTTCCTTATGAGGCAGCGTGACCGACAAACCGGAAAGATCGAGCGGGGCAAACACCAGCGCGCTTTCCATGAACGCCTTGAAGCTTTCGTATCCCTCGTTCACGAGCAGCGGCACGTAGACGCCGTCGAAATTCGTCTCATCAAACGCGGCATTATGGATTGCCGGAGACATCGAGTGCGCGACCGGCGACGCGACCACGCCGAAAACCTTCGTCGACGATTGAATGGCGTCCCATCGAAAGAGCCGCTTCATCTCTTCGACGGTGATCTGGCCCGGCGCGGTGACTTCCGCTCTGCGGACGCCCGCGAAAGTGAGAAATGCGCCGAATTTTTTCGCGAGGACTCGGCTGATCAATCCCGCCTCGCCCATGCAGAGCGCGATCGTCGGCTGCGTGCGGCTCTTTAGGATCTCAAACGCTTCAATGTTGTCGCGGACGGTGCGAGCCATCCACGCGACCTTGGCGATCGCGTCGGGACGCGACGCCATTTCCGCCAGCACATTGTAAAGCCGCTCGGGCCGGCCCTCGAAATCGTGGGAACTCAGGATGAGCTTGCGGCCGGTGAATAAACCCGGCGCTTCACGAAGGGCTTCGAGTTCAAGGTCGATATATGTCGCGCCGGCGGTCGCCGGGCCGCTGAGCAGCGCGAGCCGATCCAGTTCCGAGAGCGGAGTTTCGCCGCCTTCCCAATCGGCGCGGGCCGTGACAATGCACGGCAGCGGGCACTGAGCGATCACCTGCTTCAACGCCTCCGGATCACTCGTGAAGCGGTCGATCCGCAGTTCGATCAAATCAGCGCCTGCTTCGGCAGCCTGCAGCGCATCGCGGCGCGCCTGCTCCGGATCATCGACGAAGATAGCGGCGCACAGGTGAGTCAAAATCGTCGCTCGGTAGAGCGGCTTTCTGATCGTGACACACGCGTCCGTGACATGGGCTTCCAGCCCATGCAAGCGACTTTCAAAATCAAGACGTCGTTCCAACTCAGAAATCCAAACTGGCCGCTCGCGGCGTTCAATGGCTTGCCCGACGGAGTGGAAGGCAAATGCGCGCTGCGCTTCAAGATGGGATTTTTGAACTGGTGCGGCACCCGCGATTTCAGCATCGTCTGCATGGGCTGGAAGCCCATGTCACGGACGCTCGCCCGATGCGCCCTCTTGTCGGCCTTTGCTGCGAAAATCTGCACGCTCATCACGTCCGTCTAGTGCGCCTTGGCGACGCCGATCTTTTCTAGTTGCTGCTCGATCAGCTTTTTGGTCGCGTCGCTGGCTTCCCACAGCGGCAGGCGCAGTTCGCCGCTATCCAGACCGACGACTTTCATCGCGTGCTTGATGCCGACGGGGTTGCCGTCGACGAACAGCGACTTGATGAACGGGAAAAGCTTGAGGTGAATCTCCGCCGCCGCGATGAAGTTGCCGGCCAGGGCCGCTTGCGTGATCGCTTTGATCTGCGACGGAATGATATTTGACGCGACACTGATGACGCCCTTGGCGCCGATGGACATCAGCGGAACCGTGAGCGAGTCGTCGCCGCTGACGATGGTGATATCGCAAAGCGAGCGAATTTCCGTCGTCATGTCAGGAAGACCCGTCGCTTCCTTGATCGCGACGATATTGCGATGCTCATTGAGCTTCGCGACGGTTTGAGCCGACATCGTCACGCTCGTTCGGCCGGGAATGTTGTAAAGCACGATCGGCAGATCAACGCGATCGGCCAGCGTCATGAAATGGCGATAAAGCCCTTCCTGCGTCGGCTTGTTGTAGTACGGATTGACCGACAGTCCGGCAGTCGCCCCGACTCGCTTGGCGATCTGATGCAGCTCGACGGCTTCGCTGGTCGCATTCGCGCCGACGCCGGCGATCACCGGAACCCGGCCGCGGGCAAACTGCACTGTCAATTCGATGACTCTCGCGTGTTCCTTGAAATCAACCGTCGGCGATTCGCCGGTGGTGCCCACTGGCACCAGACCATCGATGCCGTTCTTGATTTGGAACTCGACTTGCTCCTTGAGCCGGGCCTCGTCGAGCTTCCCCTCGCGAAACGGGGTGATCATCGCAGTCATCGCGCCGGTAAACATGGCTAATCCTCTTTTGACGTTCTATCGAAAAAACAAAGCTAAGCGTCTACGTTGGCAGGTAGCGCCGCGCGCATTTGGCGCCGAGCTCCGGCATCTTCCAACAGGCGCTTCATTTCCCGCACTGCTTCACGCATGCCGACAAACAACGCCCGACTGACGAGCGCATGGCCGATATTTAATTCCGCCATGTCGGTGATTCGGGCGACTGAGCTGACATTTCGATAATTCAGCCCGTGGCCCGCGTGCAGACGCATGCCTGCTTCGCGGACGGCCGCCGCTCCGCGTATCAGGCGCGCAAGTTGTTCCGCGGCCAGTGCGGGGGTCGCGGCATCGGCGTATGTTCCGGTGTGCAGCTCGACCGCATCAAAACCCAGATCGTGCGCCAGCTTGATCTGCGCCAGCTCCGGATCGAGAAACGCCGACACGAAGACACCGGCGTCGCGAAGCTTTCGAACAATGGAGCCGACGGTTTGCGTCTCGCGCGACAGATCCAGGCCGCCTTCGGTGGTGACTTCCTGGCGGCGTTCAGGAACGAGCGTCGCCTGATCCGGGGCCACTCGCACCGCGATATCCACGATCTCGGCGGCGATGCTCAGTTCCAGATTCAGCTTGCACTGCGTCGTCTGGCGAAGCAGCTCGACATCGCGATCGACGATGTGCCGGCGATCTTCCCGCAAATGCACGGTGATCCCGTCGGCCCCGCCCAGCTCCGCCTCGGCCGCCGCCCAAATCGGGTCCGGCTCATAAGTCCGCCGGGCCTGCCGCAGCGTGGCGACGTGATCAATATTTACTCCAAGCTCAATCATAGTCGTGATGCGATTCTAGGTGAGGCCGCAGGTTTCTCAAGATCAGACTGGGTTTATGGATATGCCGCCTCGTTCAGAGCGGCTTCCGGCGCCTTGGGCGCGTAGATGCGGAAGGCGCGAAGTTTCCGACGGTGTCACGTTTCACGAACAATGTCTGCTCAGGGAGAAGCCGCTGCCGCTTCTCCGCGCGCTCAATTTGTCTCGCCCGGATAAGCAAACATGACGCGAGACGCGGGCGGTTTCACGGATGCCTGATTCTCGGTGAACCGAAATAGAACGAGGTATGAAACAATACGCAACGTTACCGTAGCAAGGAAGCCCTCTTGCGTCCCAAGTCCAGTCCTTGAGGCAGATAAAATGGTTCGCTAAAAACACCTCAGGATCGGCCATGCCAGCTTGGCGAAACAAGTCAGGATTGTTCAAAGCGGCTTGACGTACTCCGGAGCGGATGAGCCAAGCGATATTCGGGTGTATGGTCAATTCGTGCCCTTGGTCACTGGCCGCGCGTTAACATATCGCGATTCGTTTTCCATAACAAGGTATGTCGAGACCGTTGGAACACGTGCGGTGACGAAGGGCGAAAAAGAATGCCGTCGCATATAGATGCGTCCCCTGCCCCTTCTAAATAATCGCCGCCACGGAAGACAGCTATTACAGGTGCTGCGTAAGACGAGTAGCGGCTTCGCAAAATGCCCAAATGTCCAGATCGGCCTTCCAAGGCTTTCGCCGATTGATACCGCGGAGATGTGCTGTGGCGATCACATACGGTCCAGGAAGCTGGCGGTCAAACTCTTTCACTTCCCAAGGTTTCGTGCCACCCCCTAATCGCAGATCGTCGGCATGTATGATTTTGTCACACGCGTCCTTCATCGAGAGGCTTGACCGGGTCGTTTCATTCAGGTACCCGACGTCACCCGCGTTGTCGAACAGCTTGCGCCCGTGCCGTTCGTTGTGAACACGTAACGCGACGGCAATTAGAAGCAAACCCTCAACGAGCTGGGGTTCCGCGTGCTCCGTAATTAGCGCGTACAGCGGTGTCGGTTTGACCGCCTGGCTCTCTGCAGAATGCAACGTTGGATATTCTTGGCTTGCCTGAATCACGCTGAGGACTCTGAAGATACTTTGGCGGATACGCTCTGCCTCAACCGTTGCACCGCGTGTTTGGCTCATAGTAGACGATTATCATGTTTTGGTTTGTTCACACAACCCCATTGCAGTGGCGTCGATGTTTGCCATAGGTCGATGATGCGCTGTGGGGCCCGGGTCAAACTGGATGGAATGTGAACGGTTATTGTGATCGAGGGCCTTCTCGTGGTGAATTGAAGGAGATGTGATCGGTTATTTCTATTCGTGAGCCTTCTCACGTCACGATTCCGTCTCGTTTCAGTTCGACGGGGGACGCGATCGCGGCGACGGTGCCGGGGGGGAATTGGTAGTCGCCGGGGTCGGCGTAGCCAGTGAGGTTTTCGCGGATCTTTACTAGCGTGAACATGCCGCCCATGTCGATTGGGCCGAACTGGCCTTTGCCCATGAGCATGGGGATGCTGTTGGCGGGGGTGTCCATTTTCATGTCGGCCATGTCGCCCATGCCGGTGGTGCCCATGGTCATGTAGCCGGGAAGGAGGGGGCGGATGCGTTTGCCCAGGTCGCCGGGTTTGACGCCGACCATGTTGGCGGTGTTGTGGCCCATCTGGTTCATGACGTGGTGGGTCATGTGGCAGTGCATGGGCCAGTCGCCGGGATTGTCGGCCACGAACTGGATGACGCGCGTGCTGCCGACTGGAACCAGCACGGTGTTGATCGGTGTGATCCCGGCGTCGGGCACTTTGCCGCCGTCGATCTCAATCAGGTTGGCCTGGAATCCATGCAAATGAATCGGGTGATGATCCATCGCGCCCAGGTTGCCGAAGCGGATGCGCACGCGCTCGCCGAGCTTTGCGGCGATGGGGTCCGTCGCCGGGTAGGCTTTGGAGTTCATCGTCAGCACGTTGAACTCGACCATTTCTGTGGGGTTCGGTCGACTTGCTCCGGGGTCGATCCGCCACTCGGACAGCATGATGATGTAGTCGCGGTCGGGTGGGGTTTTCTCTCGCTCTTTCGGATGGACGATAAACATGCCCATCATGCCCAGGCCCTGTTGCGTCATTTCGTCGAAGTGGGGGTGGTACATGTACGTGCCGGCGTGCGATACGACGAACTCGTAGCGGAAAGTTTGGCCGGGCTCGATGGCAGGCTGGGTGAGACCGTTGACGCCATCCATTCCGTTGGGAAGTTGCATGCCATGCCAGTGAACGGTGGTGGGGGCGGGGAGTTTGTTGGTGACGTAGATGCGAAGGTGATCGCCGGCGACGGCTTCAATTGTCGGACCCGGCGTGCGGCCATTGTACCCCCAACAGGCGGCGCGCAAGCCGGGCGCGAACTCGTGTTCCACTTCCTCGGCGATCAGGTGCATGACTTTCACGCCGTCGATTATTTTGAAAGTGAGTGTCTCGCCATTCGGCGTGTAAACGGGCGTGTAGTCTTTGTCGGGTTCGGCCGGTGTGGTGGGTGCCGCCAGCGCCGGCGCATCGACTGCCGCTGCCGTGATTTTGTTCAGCATCGCCGCGCCACCGGCCAATGCCGCCGCGCTGAGGATGTTTCTTCGCGTGATCATTACATGTCTCCGTGATGATGTTGATGTTCGTCGGCGGCGGGTTGAGACGTGGCCGGTTGCGAGGTTGGCATGACCATTTGTCCCGGCGGCAAGCGCCCGCCGACGGCGCGCTGCAATTCTGCCCGGCTGGTCCAATACATATGCAACGCCTGAACGTAGTTCGCGGCGGCGTCGATCTCGTCGCGCTTGGCGCGAAGCAAGCCGAAGACATCGACGAGCATGCCGTTGAAATGAAGCTGCGTTTGGTCGAGGAGTTTCTGCTGCGTCGGCAGGATTTCATCGTGATAGAACTGAGCTTGCTGTCGGGCGTTGAGCATTCGCGCGCGGGCGGCGCGAACCTGCGCGCGAATTTCGACCGCCAGTTCGATGTATCGCTGCTGGCTCTGTCGCACCACGGCGGCGGCACGTGGAATGGCGGCTTGGCCGTTGTCAAAAAGCGGGACGGGAACCGAGAGAGTTGGGCCGACGCGCCATTGGCCGTCGGTTTCTCGCTCCCCTTCGACGCCGGCGCTGGCTTCGGCGAAGAAACGGGTGTCGACAGTGAAGCCATAAAGTTGCGAGTTGGCCTGAAGCTGTTGTTTGGCGGCGGCCAGGTCCTGACGCTGATTGATCGCGAGAGACTCGAGACCCTGCGGGTTGATCTCATCGCCCGGCAGTTCCGGAAGGTGTTTGTCGGCCGTCCAGTCGGTCTCCGATCCCCAGACGCCGAGCAACGCGTTGAGCTTCTCACGAGCGTCGTCGGCATCGGCTTTGGCGCTGGTTAGATCGATCGTCGCGCGGGCGGCCTGGGAGCGCTCACTGAGATACGCCAGCTCGGTGATGTTCCCGGCTTGGCGCAAACGCGTCGCGGCATCGTATGAAGCGCCGGCCGCATCAGAGATGCTCCGCCGCAGCTCGACGATCTGCTCGGCGGCCTGATAATCATAAAACGCCGACTGCGCCTGTGCTGCGAGCGACAGCACCTCATCGGATACGCGAGCCGTCGTCTGCCGCAACTGAGTCGCGGCGATCTTTTTGCGGGCCGGGATTAGAAAGATGTTCAGAAAGTTTTCGGCCGCGGCAATGTCGAGATAGGTTTTTCCGGGCGCTTGATTCGGAAACCGAATGCTCAAGTTGAAGACTGGATTTTGCAGCAATCCCGCCTGCACGAAATCGGCCTGGGCGATGCCGAGGTCTTCGAAGATTGCTTGAAGCCGGTGGTTGTTCAGCAGCGCGATTTGCACGGCGATATCAGCCGTGAGCGGATGAGCTAGCAGATCGTCTACCGCACGCTGTGCCGCCTGGTCGTCAGAGGATCGCGTGTTCCATTGGATGCGCTTATTTAGCCGCTCATTCGCGATCGACTGAACCTGGGAGAAGCTGTCCTTCGGCGATGACGACGCACATCCCGTCAATAAACCAGCAACCAGAAGCGTGAAGATTGGAGTTTGAATGCTGATCACTTTCCACCCGCTTTGGGCTCGAGGGCCATGCCGCAGATGGGGCATTTGCCGGGATGATCTGAAATGACCGACGGGTGCATCGGACAGGTGTAGAGCGCCGCGAGCACCGGCGCTGTTGTCGGTGCGTCCAGCGACAGCGGCGGAGTATCGCTCGCTATCGACTCGATCGCGTGTGTATCGGCGGCGCCGGAGGACGGTGAATTGGCGATGGGCGTCGAAGCGCAACCAGTCAGCAACAATGCGAGGGCGGCCAGGAATTTGCGATGCATGCACTCTCCGTGAATCAGTTAAAACGTAGCGCCGTTGCACAAAACGGCACGGCTGCTGAGTCAGCGGAGAATCAAATAGTCAGCGCGCAATGCAGGCTTACGAGCGTGCGCGACGTCGCCGGCGGCGCGAGTGCGGCGCGTTCAACGAAGCAGATCGAGATGCACTGAACGACTTGTGCATGCAGTAAGGCCGGCAAAACGTGGATCGGATTCCAATCGACGTGAAAAGCATTGGACGGATGAGCCACCGCGTCATTCATGACGGTTTGCGCGCAGTGCTCGCATTCGGATGAGCAGGGAGCGGATTTTGAATTTGAGGATTGATGGCGGCAATGCATGCCATGATGGCAATGGGCACAGCAAGGCATCGTGCCATCGGCCGACCGCGCCATCATGCCCGCGCAGGTGCAGTTGAAACCCATCGCCAACACCGCGAACGCGGTAAGCACGGCGAGAATTCGCTGCCCGAGGATTCGCGGAATGCCGGACTGCATGATCGCCGGATCGTAAGAAGAGCTTGCCGAAGGTCAACAGGATTACGATCCGCCTACTTTCGCAGTTCGCGAATCAGGTGACGGATTTCAGGAAGAACCGGCCGGGTCATCCCCGGTTCGACATCGCGCCGCTGCCAATCTCTTGGAGGGTAGCGGCGGATTAAATGGGCGCGGCGTTGCGTCCCCGTGTACTTCCTCAGTCACGAAAACCGCACCTGTCGCGTTATCCGCTAACGGATAAGCAAGCGTATTTGGGCCCGTCCCGTTTTCGGCTGCGCGCGTTATCCGCTAACGGATAAGCAATCGTATTTGGACCCGTCCCGTTTTCGGCTGCCGCACAAAAGGGGTCGGCCGCACAAAAGGGGTCGGCCGCACAAAAGGGGTCGGCCGCACAAAAGGGGTCGGCCGCACAAAAGGGGTCGGGAGTCGATTATCGAAAACGACTCCCGACCCCGTATTGCCAGCCGAAAACGACTCCCGACCCCGTATTGCCAGCCGACCCCGTATTGCCAGCCGCTTCTTTGACGGCGCCGACGCGATCAAAAAAATCAGTGTCTTCGAAGAGCCGCTCCCACCTTCCGCCGCTATCCAATCCACGCCTCGTGACCGATGAAAGCCGCATCGAATCCCAGGCGTTGAAGCGGCAAAAGTGTAAGCCCAACTTGTGCCCGTCATTCCTAAAAGAAGCCAAAGCCAGCAATATTTTGGCAAATGTCCCAAAATGTCCCATTTTTGAGATGGGGACTGGGACATTTATCATGTTATTGCGTACGCAATCGCGTTGAACGAAACGCCGCGCACGCATTTCATTACAAAGCAGGCAAAGCGTTGCATCCGCGTGCGCCGCTGACGAACTCGATGCCTGAAGCAAACCTTTTCAGCAGGCGACATACTGCGATACTCGAACCGTTTTCCTCCTCGCGGCGATTCGAGCGTGACGCCATTCGATCGTCACCGCGATCACTGTTTTCGGAGTTCCCTTAGCAGATGCCGAATCTCTGGAAGGATCAGCCGCGTCATTGCCAATTCGACGGCGGCTTGAGAGCCTGGCAACGCGAATACCAGCTTGCCGCCGATGATCCCGCCGCTGGCTCGGCTGAGCATGGCGCCGCTGCCAATTTCCTGGAAGCTGAGGAAACGAAAGAGCTCACCGAAGCCGGGGAGCGATTGTTGGAGGCGCTGCTCGATGACGTCGATGGTGCTGTCGCGGCGGCTAATTCCGGTGCCGCCGGTGGTGATGATCGCGTCGATGTCATCGCGCTGCAGCATGGCGTCAAGCAAAGCGGTCAATACAGAGGGCTCATCGCGAATGATCTGTTGAGCGGCGACGACGTGTCCGGCCTGCTCAATGAGCTCGCGAATCCGATGACCACTCTTATCGGTTTCGGCCGTGCGGGTGTCGCTCAGTGTGATGACAGCGAAGTGGGCGATGATCGGTGCCGCCTGCCGAGTGTGCTCCTGGTAAGCCATGCTAAGTTTATTGAGGCCCGGCGGGGCCTTCCTGCGTTGCCAGAAACCGGCCGTTGTCAACGGTCACGGTGATGTGGTTAGGGCCGGGAGTCAGGAGAACGTCAACCCGGTTCGACGCGCCTTGGCTGATTGCCAGAATACCCGCGAGATCGAGCCTGCCCTCATAAACGCGCAAATAAGCCGCGGCGTTGTTGGCAAACTTTCCGGTCTCGGGCTTGCTCACGGCGGTCTTGCCCGGACCGACCGCGCCCCACATCTCCGGACTGGGTTTTGCCTGGTAGGTTGCCGCGACGTCGGGCGGAGCCCATTTGACTTCGAACGGCTCGCCCTGCTTTACCAGGCCAAAGGTAATTGGGCCATCCGTTCGATTCGTCAGCGTTACTTGATACGTCTCGGTTCGCGCACAGCCGACGAGCAAAAACGTCAGGAAGATCGCTGCAATGGTTCGCATGGTCCGAATTGTAACCGGCGTGGCGTCACGAACAATTACGCGGGCGATATATGGAATTCAATTCGTTCGGTTGGGGTCGCGGCATATACCTCGCGGAAATCGGATTCGGTCTGAAAAACCTGCCGCGGAATCCTCTTTGATGGGATCGAGATATCGACGCGCTGCAGACTGAACGGCCATGGCGCCAGCGTCAGCTTGAACGGGGCGATGCGATCAATTTCGAAGCGTGTCGTCTGCGAAATCGAAGCCGGGGACTGGAATATCACGCTGTCGAAGAGCGTTTCGGAACAGAGCGCCGCCAGGCTGATTTGATCCAGCGCTCGAAGCGTGCGGTAGTCGCGTATCAGTTCATCTTCCAGTGGATCGACGCCCGGTTTCCCAAGGCCGTGTTGCATCGGCCGATCTACTCGCATGCCAATCTGCCGGCGGATCGCTTCCTGAAACTCCACCTGCGTGTGCTGAAACTTATTGAATTCAAACGTCGTTTGTCGATCCCGCGGCGTCTGCAGCGCGAAAGCCACCAGATGAAGTCCGTGAATGCTGGCCAGCAACCCCGCGTAAGGATCGCGCCGGCTAGCTCGCGTGGCCGATGCCGTCCAAAGCTGGGTGAGGATTCCTGCCGGCGTGTGGAAAACGTGCGTGGGCTGGCCCGTGTCGTCGAGCGTCGGCTGATCGTCGTGCAGCGGCCAGCCGCCGTCATGAAACGTGATACCGAGTTTCCCGCGCTCTGATGGAATGGCAACAATCTGGCCGTTCAGATGCATTGCCATCACCCCGCAGGAGTCGGCGTGGGCTTCCTGCGGGATCAGAATCCATTCGGAATCGGTCGTGTGACGAATCATCGCGTGACGCCTGGGCGGTCGATCAGTTTGTTCCAGTGCTCGACTCGGATAGTCTACCGGCGATAGCCATCGCGGAGGTAACTGAATGGAATGGATGATCGCGCTCGCCGCTGCATGCTTGCTGATCCGAGTCGGTCAGACGTTATATGTGGTGGGCCTTACGCGCGCGAAAAACGCCGCGGGCGCGATGCTGCGCATGACCGGCGACCTGTGCTGGGCCACGCTGGCGTTCTGGATCGTCGGAGCCGCCATTCAGCGGGGCGATTGGCATCTGCTGGCTTTTCGATCGCCTTCCGACGCCAGGCTCTTCGCGGTGTTGGCGGTGATACTCATCGGTACACCATTGCCCGCCGCCGCGATGGCCGAGCGTTCTCGCTTCTGGCCAATGGCAATGATCTCGGCACTGCTGGCGGGAGTTGTTATTCCCCTTAGCGAATACTTGTCTCGGCACGGGTGGCTTAGGCAGATCGGATTTTTGGACGAAGCCGGCGCCAGCTGGCTGCACCTGGCCGCCGCCGCAGTGGCACTCGCCGGTGTGCTGGCCGTCAAATCGCGAAGCGGAAAGTATCATCGCGATGGATCGGCCAGCATGATCCCCGGGCACGGTCTTCCGCTCGCCGGCATTGGCGCCCTGGCGATTTTCGTAGGCTGGATTCCGTATCTTTCCGTATGTGCGGTGTTAGCTGGATTCGACTCAGTAGCCGCATGCGCGATGAACGCAATTCTGGGCGCTTCTGCCGCGGGATTGGCTGCGATGGTCCTCGGCAAATATCGGTACGGCAAGCCGGATGTGATTCTGACTATTATGGGACTGCTTGGCGGCCTGGTCGCGGTTAGCGCCGCCGCGGACCACATCGGCAGCCGGGCGGCGGTTCTCATTGGGGTGGTGGCGGGTCTTGTGGTTCCCGTCGCCGTGGTCTGGCTCGATTTGCTGGCTCATCTGGATGATCCCACCGGCGTTATCGCGATTCATGGCGTTGGCGGGGCGTGGGGAACGATTGCCGCAGGCTTGCTGGTTCACGGCTCAATCGGGCATAGATTCCATCAACTTGGCGTCCAAATCCTCGGCGCCATTGTGATTGCCGCGATGAGTTTCGCGCTGGGCATTGCGACCTGCTGGCTCCTGTCCAAGCTCACTTCGCTGCGACTGAGCGAAGACGAAGAATTTGAAGGTCTGGACCTGGCCGAGCATGACATCGGCGCGTATCCCGATTTCCAGCAGACCACGATCAAGAGCTACCACCTTCGCGAGGCATGATTTTGCAGACCTCGTGAACGACCCTATGCCTGATCCGTCACTGAGTCGCGCGACCCGATACGTTCTGCTGTTCGGCGTGATCGTGTCAGTGCTCGTTCGACTTCCAAACCTCGTCTCGCCGCTGCTCGATAACCACGGCTTTCGCCAGACCCAGACGGCGTTCACTGTCCAGCGCTATCTGACCGACGGCTTTTCGATTCTGCATCCGCAGATGCCGGTCTTTGGTCCGCCCTGGGAAGTGCCGTTTGAGTTTCCGCTGTTTCAACTGACCGCGGCGGTCCTCGCGAAGCTGACGGGTTTAGAAGTCGACCTGGCGTGTCGCGTGACAGGCTTGCTCTTCTTCTATGTCTCGGCGGCGATGCTTTTCATCCTGTGCCGCCGACAGATCGGTGGTCGAGCGGCCGCGATCATCGTTCTTGCGTATCTGTTGAATCCGTTCACGGTCGTCTGGAGCCGCGCGTCGCTTGTTGAATTCGCCGCCGTGACATTCGCGCTGGCGTATGTTGATCTCGTGTTGCGCTGGCTGAGTCAGCCGCGCTCGTGGAAGTACCTGCTATTGGCTATTGTCTGCGGTAGCCTCGGAGCGCTCACCAAGATCACCACGATGGCAATCACCGTGCCGCCAATCTTGGTGTTCACCCTCGACCGGCTGTTCGTATTTCAAGGAAGTAAATCGCGTCGCGGCCCGGCGTTTTTTGCCATTGTCACTTGGCTGGCGATTACCGTTATTCCCGTGGGCGTAGGCCAACTCTGGAACCATCATGCCGACGCGATCAAGCAGCAAATGCCGCTGGCTCAGGTGCTGGTGTCAACTTATCCGACAATGATCGAATGGAACTTCGGGACACTCGCGCAGCGAACGCACTGGAGCGATTGGTCAACCATTTTCGAGCGGATCTTTCGGTGGCTCGTGATGCCGTCCTTGTGCGGAATGCCGTTCATTGCGCTGGGAGCGTGGCCGTGGATTTCCAGAAGTCGCCGGCTGTTTCTGGTTGCTTCGCTGCTCGGTGTTCTCTTTCCAATCTCGCTTTTTTTCAATCTGTTCGCGGTCCACGACTACTATCTGTGCGCGGTGTCTCCTTTTGTGGCGGTCTTGGTTGGAGCCGGCATCGATCAGACCATCACACTCTGGCAAACGCGAAGTGCTCCTGCGGTTGTACGGTGGGGCGTTTGTGCCGCCGCATTGGCAATTGCCGGCGGCCTGATCCTGCGAACGTATCAGCGCGCAAAGGGATATCTAACGGCGTCGTATACGGTCGACTACACCCAGCCGCTGGTCGCAATCGGCGAGCAGATCGCCAAACTCGGCGATGGATCGGAGCCGGTGATTTTCGCGAACAAGGGAGATTGGGATCCGTCAATTCTCTATTACGCGCATAGAAAAGGTGTCCTAATGTGGCGTCATGAGCCGGGCATGCAGACACTATTAAAGGATCGCTTCCCGATTGCGCTGGTCGTGATCAGCGAGCCGTCCCCTGAGGTTTTGTCGCTTTGGCGACATAAGCAGCTTGTGACCGACAGCAATGATCTTCAGGTCTGGCGAGTGGACGATTTCGTCGGGCAGCCAGCGAACCCTTGATTCGAGTATTATTGATTCTCAGAATGCACCAGCTTCATCGCGGATGATCAACTCATTTACAAAAGATGTCTGCGTGATCGGTGGCGGCGGTCATGTCGGCCTGCCGCTGGCGATGACGTTCGCCGCCAGCGGGCTGCGCACCGTCGTGTACGACACGAATCAGAAAACCGTCAACACCATTCGAGAAGGCGTGATGCCTTTTGCGGAAGTGGAGGCCGATGCGTTGCTTCCGAAGCTCGTTGGCTCCAAGAATTTCGAAGTCGAATCCACGCCCGAAAAACTGGCGGATTGCCGGTTCCTGGTGCTGATCGTCGGAACGCCCGTTGACGAGCACCTCAATCCGAATTTTACGTCGATCTTCCGCGCGCTCGATCTCTGCGTGCCTTACGTGCGTGACGGGCAGATTCTGATTCTCCGCAGCACGGTCTTCCCCGGCATCAGCAAATCGATGGCCGATCATCTGCGGCGGCTCGGGAAATCGATCGCCGTCAGCTTCTGCCCCGAACGCATCGCACAGGGCCAGAGCCTTCGCGAGCTGCGCGAGCTTCCTCAGATCATCAGTGCGTTCGACTCCGGGGCGCTTGCCGACGTTCGCGGGTTGTTTGCGCGCATCGGCTGCGAGTGCGTCGAGATGGAGCCGATGGAGGCGGAGCTTTGCAAGCTGATGACCAACGCCTGGCGGTATATTCAGTTCGCAACAGTCAATCAGTTTTACATGCTCGCGACCGATCGCGGCCTGGATTTTAATCGCATTCTACATGGATGCCGGCATCACTATCCGCGCATGGCGGCGATGCCCGGACCCGGACTGGCGGCGGGGCCGTGCCTGGTGAAGGACACCATGCAGCTTGCGGCGTTCAGCCACAATAATTTCGTTCTGGGCCACTCCGCGATGCTGATCAACGAGGGGCTCCCCGCCCATCTGATCGAGCTTGCCAAGCGCCAAACGCCGCTTGAAGGCAAAACCGCCGGCATCCTTGGGATGGCTTTCAAAGCCGAGAGTGATGACCCGCGCGATTCGCTGAGTTTCAAACTTCGCAAGCTGTTGTCGATGGAATGCGATCGCGTTTTCTGCACCGATCCGTATTGCAAGGATGCCGGTTTTGTTTCATTGGAGCAGACCATCGCCGACTCGGATGTGCTGTTTCTGGCGACCCCGCATAAGGTGTATCGGGATCTGAAGCTTCCACCCGAGAAGATCGTCATCGACGTCTGGAATCTGCTGCCATCGCGACAGGATCAATAGATTTATGAAAGTATTGGTGACTGGATCGGCGGGCTTCATCGCCGGATATCTCGTGCAGGAGTTGCTGGATCGCGGACATAGCGTGGTCGGCGTCGATAACTATTCCAAATACGGGCCGATCACGAAGAGCTTCCAGAATCATTCGCGCTACACATTTGTTCAGGGCGATTGCTCTGACGGCCCATTGCTGACGCGCCTGGCTGGCGACTGCGACCACTTCATCGCCGGCGCCGCACGTATCGGTGGCATCAGCTATTTCCATGCATTCGCGTACGACCTGCTGGCGGAAAATGAGCGAATCCTCGCCGCCAGTTTCGATGCGGCCATCGCGGCGCACAAAGCCGGCCGGCTCAAGAAAATCACGGTGCTGAGCAGTTCGATGGTCTACGAAAACGCGACTGTCTTCCCGACGCCGGAAGGGCACCAGAAGCAATGTCCGCCGCCCAGCAGCACGTATGGGTTTCAGAAGCTCGCGTGCGAATACTTCGCGCTCGGGGCATGGGAGCAGCATGGTCTCCCATACACTATCTGCCGGCCGTTCAATTGTGTCGGCATCGGCGAGCGCCGAGCGCTGAATGACAAGGACATCCCCAGCGGCAATATCAAGCTCGCGATGAGCCACATTGTGCCGGACATGGTGCAGAAAGTGCTTCGCAGCCAGGATCCACTGCATATTCTGGGCGAGGGCGGGCAGATTCGCTGTTACACCTACGGCGGCGACCTCGCCAAGGGCATCGCCGACGCCACGTTTCATCCGGCGGCAACAAACGAGGACTTCAATCTCTCATCCGCGACGCCGACGACGGTGCTCGAATTGTCGGAGCTGGTTTGGAAGAAGGTACACGGTGATTCCAAACCATTCAGATACGTAAGCGACACGCCGTATCCATATGACGTTCAGCGACGAATCCCGGATGTGACGAAAGCTACGCGTGTGCTGGGCTTCACTGCATCGACGACGCTCAGCCAGATGCTTGACGAAGTGATTCCGTGGATCGCCGAAGAAATTCGGCATGGCCGCGTGTAAGTGGAGCGGCGATTCATGGACGAGCTTCGATTTTCACTGGTCGTGCCGGTCTTCAACGAGGCGGGCAACATCGCCGCATTGTGCGCTGCGGCACTGCATCACTTGCCGGGGCCCTACGAACTGCTGATCTGCTACGATTTCGACAAAGACACGACGCTCCCGGCTTTGAGGCGGATTCCTTCGGATGAGAAGCCGACCAACATTCGATTGATCAAGAACACCCGCGGTCCCGGCGTCCGCTACGCGATCGAAGCGGGGATGCGAGCGGCTTTGTCGCCGCTGGTCATCGTCACGATGGCCGATCTTTCGGACGATCTTTCGCAGGTTCACACGATGGTCGCGATTGCCGACCGCGGAACGGCGGTGATATGCCCGAGTCGATACATGGAAGGCGGGCAGCAGATCGGCGGGCCGCCGCTGAAGAATCTGCTGAGCCGGATCGCGGGAGTAACGCTCCGCTGGTTTGCTGGCATCCCGACTTGCGATGCGACCAACAGCTATAAGGCGTATCGCAAGGACTACTTAGACACTGTCACCATCGAAAGCTCCGCCGGGTTTTGTCTGGGGATGGAACTGGTCGTCAAGGCCCATTTCAGCGGACGAAAAGTAGCCGAGATTCCGACGACCTGGCGCGATCGCTCGGCTGGCAAAAGCCGATTCAAGCTCGCCAAATGGATTCCGCTCTATCTACGATGGTATCTGTGGGCGTTGAAGCGCCGCTGGCTCGGCAATCCGACGCTTGACGCTTCATCACAACCCAGCGGACAATAATGGGGAATCGCAGTTTCGCGTTCCCCTGGAGGTTCGCCATGTTTCTTAAACCGGCCAAACGGGTCGTTGCCGCGTGCTTTGTTGTCGTCGCTTGTGTCGTGTCAACGGCAATTGCCGCGGATGATGCGCCGAAGACCGAATTCCTGCGCTATATCGACGATCATCACAACGGCGGGCAACTGCAAACGGCCATCGTCGATTACAAGAATGCCGACGGCGTGGTCGTGCATCTGGTGGCGGCGGTGCATATCGCCGATCAACCGTATTACGACGGATTGAACAAGACTTTCAAAAAGTATGACGCGGTGCTGTATGAGATGGTGAAGCCGAAGGACGCCGCGCCGCCGCAGCCCGGCGAAGAGCGCAGCACGAGCATGATCAGCGTGATCCAGCGATTCATGAAGGACACGCTGGAACTGAAGTTTCAGCTCGATGAGATCGACTACAACGCCCCGAACTTCGTGCATGCGGATCTCGACTGGGAAACGTTTGAAAAGATGGAAGCAGATCGCGGCGAATCAATCTGGTCGTTGATGATTCAGCAGATGATTCGCCAGATGGCCAACCCGCCGGAGCATCAGGAGGAAATCGGACTTCCCGAGTTGCTGTCGGCGTTGGGCAGCCCGGATCGCGCCAAGCAACTCAAGCTGCTTCTTGGCAAGCAGTTTGGCGATATCGAAGATCAGATGTCCGGATTTGCCGGGACGGTGTTGATCACCGAGCGAAACAAAGCGTGCTTCAAAGTGCTCGACCGCGAGATCGCGGACGGCAAGAAAAACCTGGCGATTTTTTATGGCGCGGGTCACATGACCGACATGGAAAAGCGCCTCATGGATCTTGGATTCAAAAAGACGGCCACTCAGTGGCGCCTGGCCTGGAACATGACCAGCGGCGACGAGAAGCTCAACAAGGAGGGTGATGCCGAGCCGGCTCCGCAAAAGAAGGAGCCGCGCGAGGACCCCAACGGCATCATTCACGTGCAGTACAAGTTTCACAACGCCGTACAGATTGGCGGAAACGTTTAGCGCAGGTTCTCGGAGGATCGGATGAAGGATCTGAATATCGGTTTGATCGGCTACGGCTTCATGGGCAAGGCGCATTCGAACGGGTATCGCCGGGTAAACAACTTTTTCAATCTGGAATATCGCCCGGTACTGAAGGCCGTCTGCGGGCGCGATCGCGAGAAGGCGCAGGCGTTTGCCAACCAATGGGAATATGAGTCGGTCGAGACCGATTGGCGGAAGGTCATCGAGCGGAAAGACATCGACGCGGTCGATATCTGCACGCCGAACAATTCGCACAAGGAGATCGCGCTGGCCGCGGCCAAGGCCGGCAAGATGATCCTCTGCGAAAAGCCGCTGGCGATGAACGGCGCCGAAGGGCGCGAGATGGTGGCGGCGGTGGAAGCGGCAAAAGTGCCGAACATGGTTTGGTACAACTATCGCCGCGTGCCGGCGGTGACGCTGGCCAAGCAACTGATCGACGAAGGGCGCCTCGGCCGCATTTTCCATTTCCGTGCACTATTCCTGCAGGACTGGACGATCAGCGCCGAACTGCCGCAAGGCGGAGCCGGGCTATGGCGTCTCGACGCCGCCGCCGCGGGAAGCGGTGTCACCGGAGACCTGCTCGCCCACTGCATCGATACCGCCGTCTGGCTCAATGGCGGCGTCAAGAGCGTCGCGGCAATGACCGAGACGTTCGTCAAAGAGCGCAAGCACAATCTCACCGGCAAGGTCGAGAAGGTCGGTATCGACGACGCCTGCGCGTTTCTCGCCCGATTCAACAATGGCTCGCTCGCGACGTTCGAATCAACTCGCTACGCACGCGGGCACAAGGCGCTCTACACCTTTGAGATCAACGGCGAGCATGCATCCATCGCATGGGATCTGCATGATTTGCATCGCCTTTCATACTTCGATCATCGCGACGAGGGAATTCTTCGCGGCTGGCGCTCGATTCACATCACCGACACCGATCATCCTTACATGAAGCATTGGTGGGTGCCCGGCTTGCAGATCGGCTACGAGCACACGTTCGTTCACCAGGTGGCGGATTTCCTGGAGAGCCTCGCCACGGGCAAGCCCGCGCATCCGACATTCCGTGACGCGCAGGAAACCCAGCTAATTTGTGATGCAGTTCTGAAAGCAGCGAAATCTGGCTGCTTCGAGCCGGTGGCGACGAATTGAGTCTGAATACAAACTCAATACTCTGTTGAGCCTGATCCCCACATCCTGAGCCGAAAACAACGCCCGCAATGCGGGCAAGTGGCTTAATACTGCCTACGGAAGGCGCTGTTGAATGCCGTGTATCCCACTAATTGTGGGTCTCAGGCGCACGGCGCGCTGCCGGTACGGCATTTGCAAAGTCCTATTCCGCTCGCAGGCAGGGCGGCCAGCGAGCGCGCTTTTACAACTTAGGATGTGGCCAATGGTTCATGGATTCTTAATCGACATGGATGGGGTTCTCTATCGCGGATCAGAGATGATCCGCGGCGCCGATCGCTTTGTGAAGGAATTACGCGAGCGCGGCATCCCTTTTAGATTCTTAACCAATAACAGTCAGCGAACGCGCCGTGACGTCTGCGCCAAGCTTTCGCGAATGGGCATCGACGTCGAGGAGCAACACGTCTACACATGCGCGACAGCAACAGCCAAGTTTCTCGAAATGCAGAAGCCCGGCGGCACCGCGTTCGTCATCGGCGAAGGGGGCCTGCTGACGGCGCTGCACCACCACGGGTACGCGATCGTCGATCACGATCCGGACTACGTGGTCGTGGGTGAGGGCCGCACGTTTAACCTCGAACTCGTCGAGGCGGCGGTGCGAATGATCGCGAAAGGCGCAAAGCTCATCGCGACCAATATGGATCCGAGCTGCCCGACGCAAGACGGGCTCAGGCCCGGCTGCGGTGCGATGGTGGCGATGCTCGAGGCCGCCACGGGTGTGAAGGCCTTCAGCGTCGGCAAACCGAGCCCGTTCATGATGCGGGTGGCTCGGAAAGAGCTGAACCTGACCACCGATCAAACCGTCATGATCGGCGACACGATGGAAACGGATATTCTGGGCGGCGTACAGCTTGGCTATCAAACTGTACTTGTCCTATCGGGCGGTACGCAGCGCGAATCGCTCAAGCATTATGCGTATCAGCCGGGCCTGGTTGTTGATTCGATTGCTGAATTGCATGCGTTGCTCGCAGAGAACGGTTGGGAGCGTTTGTCATGCGGACCGACGCGAAAAGTGTCGCGGGTGCAGCCGTCGATTAGCCCGGGCGTCGTGCGTCGGCCTCGCCAACCTGCCGGCGCGGCCGACTGATTATTCGCCGTGATGCAATGAATGGAGCAATGGTCGAAAATCAAACCAACCGCCCGGGCCGGGCATCGGTGATACCGGCGTGAAAGGTGACAGCGGTATCACCGGCGGAGTCTCGTTGGTGAGTTCGAGTTGCCCGGCCGCGATGGTGTCCGATGCATCAAGCAGCAGCCGGCGCGGCTTGCGCCCCTCGAGCACGAACACGTACGAGGTCGTTCCCCAGTGATACAACGGCGTGTCGCGCGTCCAGGCGATCTGCTGCCATGGTACCGCCGCCTTCGGCCACGCCTCCACGTCGTGCAGCATCCGGCTGGTGAGTCGCGCCCACGTGATGCTTTGAATCCCGATGATCAGCGCGAACGTGGCCGCCACGAGGGAGCCGATTGTGAGGCCCAGTCGTGATGATCGCTGTTCGACATCGGGCGTTCGAATCGCGCGAATGCGATCGACAAATGCCAGCAAGTAAAATGGGATTGTCATCGGCACGACGAATCGACGATAGTTCACCGCCGTTGACCATCGGCCGGAATTGCTGGCCCAGAATGTCCAATTGATCGCCGCCGCCACGATGCAAAGAGTGGCGACCCATTTCAGCAATTGTTGGAATGGGTCCGCCTCCTTTCTGGATCGGATGCGATGCAGCATAAATGCGGAGGCGCCGATGGTCATGAGCGCGATGCCGTGCAGCGGATAGCCGTCGACTCCGTACTGCCATTCCAACTTCATCCGCTCGGCGGTGAATTCCTGCTGCGCCCACGAATCGGGAAAGTGAATGATCTTCCACGCGGCGACGATTGCCAGAAACGTCAGCAGGCCGCCCTTGATGATCGACTCGCGGCGAGCGCGACGATCGAGCGCCGCCAGTAATAACGCGGCCCCCGCGCCGCCGGCGAGCAGCAGCGCCCCGATCTGATGCGAGAACTGAAACACGACCAGAAACGACAGCCCAATCGTCTGGGGCCATCGTACCCGTGTGAGCATCGCGACGAACACCGGCCAAAACAGATGCTGCTGCACGATGCTGTCATTGATGATGAAAATCTGCCCTGGCAGCGGGCCGGCAGCGACACCGAAGATCACCCACAAAATCAGATACGGGGCTCGTTCGCGCACCACCCACCAGCTCATCAGCACGCCAAATGCCGGCGCGAGTGTGAATGGGAGGCCGTATGTAATCTTCAGCGCCGTCAGGTTGTCCGTGAAATGACTGAGCCACACGGTTGGCAGCCAGAAAAAGTAAGAGTGAAATCGCGTCAGGTAGAAGTAGGGATGCTCGCGGATCAGCGTCAGCGCGAATTGATACGACCCGTCCCAGATCATCGGCGTATCGCAGCAGCAGGTGAAGATGCCGGTGATAGCGAGAATGAATGTTGCGATGTATGCGAGCCGTTGGTAGGCGTCGGGCGGCGCGGTCAACAAATGCGGATTCTGCTGCCGCAGCGTCCGGACGGCTGTTTGCATCGGGCGGAATTATAGAGGCCAGCCGCGTCGCGGCAATTATGCGGGCCGCTCTTATTTCGAGCCGCGGGCCAGTTCACGACGCGCTTCAGTGAGAATCCAAACCTTGGCGCCATCGCTGGCAACGCCGGCCCATTCGAAGAAGATTAGATATGCCAGCGCACACGAAAGTTGCTGCGGCGTCTCTTTCTCGCCGCGAAGCTTCTCCGTCTCGACACCGCCTTGCAGTCGCGACATCACTTCGGCGATCTCGACGATTCGATCAAAATTGGCGGACATCGCCAGTTTCCGCAGCATGAGTTTTCGCAACGATCGCACGGCCAGGTTCGGGCCGATGAGGAAGAACTCGAGCAAGCCGCTGAATGGCGTTCGCTGTTCGGCTACCAACAGGCCCAGCGCGCCAAGATGTTTGTAATTGGACGGAGCCGGCTTCCCGGGCGTCGTGTCGAAACCTTCGCGGGCGGCTGCATCCAGCGTTGGCCCATGGGCCTGCCATTCCATGCGGAACAGCACGGGTATCGACACCGCGATGCCGGCCAGAAAACAGATCCACCAATTCAATTCCCATTTCCACAGATGCAGCAGGACCGCGAAAAAGATGAGAATGATCGACGGCGCCGCCAGCGAGGTGACGACGCCAACCAGAAACAGCGTGATGGTTTTTACAAAGAAGTTGGCATCGCGTTTCTTTAGTAGCGCGCGGATTCGACCCAGATTGTCCATCCCGACGGCCTCCGACCCCAGTTGTCCAGCACAACCGCAAAGAAATGACGTCGGCGGCATTGTGCCGGGGATGCATCGACCAACGCAAATCCGAATCGCGTTTCTGACTGGCCGTGCTGGATGGTAAAATTCAATGATGAGCACCACCGACCGCCTCACCGCCACTGGGCTGAACAAGCACTCAAAATTCTGGCAAAACGCCCATCTTTACTTCGATCGCGTTTATCAGACGATGAATCTCGACCCGACGTGGCGGGCCGTGCTCGCGACACCCAAGCGCGTCGTGACGGTGTCGTGTCCAATTAAAATGGACGATGGGAAGCTTCAGGTTTTCACCGGCTATCGCGTGCAGCACAACAATGCACGCGGCCCTTTCAAGGGCGGCTTGCGCTACGATCCCGCCGTCAATCAGGATGAAGTCATGGCGCTGGCGATGCTCCAGACCTGGAAGAACGCGCTGGTCGATCTTCCCTACGGCGGGGCCAAGGGCGGCATCGTCTGCGATCCGCGCAAGCTTTCCATGGGGGAGAAAGAACGGCTGACGCGGCGTTTCACCAGCGAGATCATGCCCGTCATCGGGCCGCAGCATGACATCCCCGCGCCCGACGCCGGCACCGATGCGCAGATCATGGCGTGGGTGCTCGACACGTATTCGGTGATGGTCGGTTACCAGGCGCTGGGCGTTGTCACCGGAAAGCCCGTTACGCTCGGAGGATCGGTTGGCCGCGAGGAAGCCACCGGCCGCGGCCTGATGAATATCCTGCGGAAGTTTCTGGCGACGCAGAACAAGTCGCTCACCGACGTTCGCATCGCGGTTCAGGGATTCGGCAACGTCGGCTTCCACGCCGCGCGGTTGCTCGCCGAGCGCGGCGCGACGATCGTCGGAATCAGCGAGCGGGTCAGCGGCCTTTATCACGAAGGGGGCCTCGATATCGATGCCGTCGGCGTCTACTACCGCGAGAATGGAACCTTGACCGATTTCCCCAATGCCGACGCGATGAGTAACGAGGAGTTGCTCGCCTGCGACTGTGATGTGCTCGTTCCCGCGGCGATGGAGAACACGCTCACCGAAGAGGTCGCCCCGCATGTGAAAGCGAGAATCGTCTGCGAGGGCGCGAATGGACCGACGACGCCGGAAGCTGACGAGATCCTTCGCGATAATGGCATCACCGTTCTTCCCGACATCCTCGCCAACGCCGGCGGCGTTACCGTCAGCTATTTTGAGTGGGTGCAGGGTCTGGAAAACTATTTTTGGGACAAGAAGCGCGTGCAGGATGAACTTCAGCGCGTGATGGAAAAGGCGTTCGATGAAGTGAACGCCAAGGCGGACTCCGCCGACTGCGACTACCGAACGGCGGCGTATGCGATCGCCATCGGCCGCGTCGCGGAAGCCAGCCGGCTGAAGGGTCTCTACCCGTAAATACCCGCACCGCTTTGATGTGCTAGAATCGCTCACGTATGTTGGAACCTGTTAGTCAGCGTCGATATTTGCTCCCCTTCAAGGCTGCCCGTCTGCCGCAGCAGTTTACGGATGTGCTGGTGATCGGCGGGGGCGTGGCCGGCTTGCGGGCGGCGATCGCCGCGGCCGACGCCGGCGCGGACGTGCTCGTCCTCACCAAAGATACTGTTGACCAGTCGAATACCTGGTATGCCCAAGGCGGCATCGCCGCGGTGTTGCAGCCGGCCGATAGTTATCAGTCGCACGTCGACGACACCGAGAAGGGCGGCGCGGGCCTGTGCGATCACGCGGCGGTCGATATCGTGGTCAAAGAGGGTCCGCAACGCGTTCTCGAATTGCTGGAATGGGGCGCAAATTTCGACAAGCAGGCTGGTAACGCGCACGGCCTGGCTTTCGCTCGCGAAGGAGGCCATTCGTTTGCACGCATCCTTCACGCGTACGGAGACGCCACCGGGAAAGAACTAGCGCAAACGCTGATTCGGACGGTGAGAAGCCGCGAGGCGATTCGCATCTCCGAAAACAGCTTCGCGATCGATCTGCTGACCGACGAGGATCGTTGCGTCGGTGTGCTCGCGCTGGTCAACGGGCAAGTGAATTTGATCTGGGCCAAGCGAACCATTCTCGCCAGCGGCGGAGCCGGGCAGCTTTATCGCGAATCGACCAATCCGCGCATCGCCACCGCCGACGGCCACGCGATGGCCTACCGCGCCGGCGCGACGCTACAGGATATGGAGATGGTGCAGTTCCATCCGACGACGCTTTATGTCGCCGGGTCGAGTCGCGCGCTGATCACCGAAGCGGTTCGCGGCGAAGGCGCGCTGCTCGTTGATCGCAACGGCCATCGCTTCATGCCCGATTACCACGAGATGGCCGAGCTCGCGCCGCGCGATGTCGTGAGCCGGGCGATCGTCGAGCAAATTCGCCGGACGCATTTCACGCATGTCTTCCTTGATGTGCGTCACTTGCCGGCCAAGGAATTCGCCGACCGTTTTCCGCAACTGGCCAAGCTGGCGTTTGAGTTTGAGATTGATCCGAGCCGGGATCTGATTCCCGTTCACCCGGCTGCTCACTACATGATCGGCGGCGTTGATGCCGACTTGCTCGGCCGCAGCACCTTGAAGGGCTTATACGCCGTCGGCGAAGCAGGCTGTTCGGGCTTGCACGGCGCCAATCGCCTGGGCAGTAATTCGCTGCTCGAAGGGTTGGCTTTCGGCGCTCGCGCCGGACAGGATGCCGGAACCGCGGCGGTCGCCGATGCGCCGAAGTTTCCGCAGAACCTTGAAGCGACGATCGACGCGTCGACGCGCACCGAGCTCGATATCACCGACGTGAAGAGCAGCCTGCGGAGCGTTATGTGGCGCAACGTCGGCGTTGAACGCACCGGCGAGCGACTCAACGAAACGCGCGAGATCATCGCATTCTGGAGTCGCTACGTAATGGATAAGAGCTTCGACCCAACCACCGCCGGCCCAGTCGGCGCGTCCGCGGGTTGGGAACTTCAAAACATGCTCACCGTGTGCGCGCTGATCGCGTCGGCCGCGTATACGCGAACCGAATCGCGCGGCGCGCACTACCGCGTGGATTTTCCGGCTCGGGATGACGCGCACTGGCGCTTGCGCCTCCAATGGCGTCGGCCCATGGAAACGCCAATTCCGGAGCCGTTGGAGTGACCTTACGCGCCGTTCCGTAACGGCAGATGGTCGATAACGTCCCGCGCTATAGATCAAAGCGGTGCAATTCGTTCTGCGCTTTAATGTCGAAGGTGCGTCGCGAGCGCTAATCACGAACTGCCGCGATCCAGTGCATTTCGAAGGCCTGCCAGATGCTTCTCATAGTTCTTCGAGCGGCCGATCGAGTCGCGGTAAATGGGCCGGCGGACCTGCTGCACGCTCGCCGTCGCAACCGGTCGGCGCGTCTCGTGGAAGCGCATGCAGCGCGGATCCCACGGCAGTTCCAGAAACTCAAGCATCCGGCGGATCTCACTCTCCAGATCGCTGACCAAATCCTCGTAATTCACTTCCAGGATGGGTAGATCGAGTGTTCCTTTCCAGTGCGCCATGAGCCGTTCGTATTGCCGGTAGTACAGTCCCAGGCATGCCAGATTACGCGAGAACTCGTGTCCGACCGTGAAATGGGTCATGAAACAGGAGAGGCAGGTGTCCAGTGGGTCTCGTCGACAATGAATGACTCGCGCCTGCGGCAGCAGAATCTCGATCAGTCCCAGATGCAGAAAGTTATGCAGCATCTTGTCGGTGATCCGCAACGCATGCGGGCTCATCGCCGACAACGGATCGATATAGAGCTGAGCCAGTCCGTCGGCCTGATCGATGGTGAGCCGATCCAGACATCGCGGATAGTGCAGAGGTCCGCATCCGAGCATGTCCATCGCGCCCAGCGCGATTCGGTCCATGAAATCCAGCTCGCCGGCGCCGTGGATTAACGGGTGCGAAGCGAGAATTTGTTCCACCAGCGACGACCCGGAGCGCGGCATTCCGACGAGGAAAACCGGCTTCTCACTTCGGTAGGTAGCGCGGGGAAGCCCTCGCAGGCGCGGGCGGGTGAAGTAAGCCATCAGATTCTGAACGGTCCACGCAATCGACGACGGATCGTCGGCCGGGCCCGCGAGTTGATTCGCTTGAACGGCGTGGTCGAATGCGGAGTCGTATCGACCCAGGCTGTCCAGCGACCCCGCGGCGGCAAAGTGCAGGCCCGACTTTTCCGCCGGCGAGACGCTCCCGACTTCAAGGGCCTGCTCGATCATGGCCAGTGCGCTGCCGGCTTCCGGCCGCCATCGCGCCATGCGACCGTAGAGACTCGCCAGCCGCGGCCTGGTGCAGCCGGCATTTACCAGGCGCTGCACCAGCGCCCGGGCCGCGTCCAGATCGCCGGCGACTTCCAGAACGCAGGCATGCGAAATTAGAATCCCCTGATCGTTCGGAGCCAGTTCGAGGGCCAACGCGCCGTGGCGCAACGCGTGCTCGACCATCCCTTCCTGTGCGAACCACTGGCCCATCCATTCGTGCCTCTGCGGCGACTGCGGATCAAGATGGATGCACATCTGTAGATGTGTGAACGCCCGATCGCGCCGCCCCGAACGCCAGGCGTCGACTCCAGCCAATAGCTCTTCCTCTGCGCTTTCCAAACTTAAACCCGGCCCATCCTGAAACCGACACATTGAATAGCCTTATTTAACACTACAGCGCGACTCGCGCTCAACGACTTTCCAGGCCGGGCGGTAATACCTCCAACTTACAAGGAGGTTTCCCATGACCACGGAGCAGGTCGTTGCCCTGGGGCCGGCTTCACCGGGTA
>Ga0182024_10003127_pt1 | contig 39943 bp, 33 predicted proteins | sample P32metaG_FD_120480 | JGI IMG/M metagenome (GOLD analysis project Ga0182024, IMG submission 120480) | Permafrost microbial communities from Stordalen Mire, Sweden - P3-2 metaG (Illumina Assembly) | ecosystem: Environmental > Terrestrial > Soil > Wetlands > Permafrost | place: Sweden: Stordalen...
CCGACTGAAAACAACACGATTCCTTGAAAACTATGGACAAGCGCAACGAGACCGACTCAGAACAACCGATGGCAAGTTCCTTTTAATCCCAAGGTGCCGGGATCGAGACCCGGGCGGCCCACCACAGCCCACGGAGAAGAATTGCACGTTCACGCTCTTGGTTCCCAACGGTCGCGGTGCCATGTATGGAAAGTCGAAGATTTTCGAATTACTCGTCGTTTCGCAACCACCCTTGCATCGGTTCTGTGAAACGTCGCACACCGCTACTGGCCTCATTTTCGGCCTCCAATTTCTGCAACACCACGAGACGAGACCGACATGGAACAGCACCGTCTCGGGCACGGTTTTGCCACACGAGAGCACGTGGTTCCCGACTTAGGGGCTCTGGAAGACTCGTTACGTGAAATGCTTAGTTAATGACTTCAACTGAGCCCAGAATCGCTTCCGCATCCCGTGAAGTGCGCGCCACGCCGGATCGAATTTTCGAATTGATAGCTGATCCCTCTCGTCAACCGGCGTGGGACGGTAATAGGAATCTGGCATGCGCTGTAACTGGTCAACGAGTTCACTCGGTCGGCGACGTTTTCACCATGACCCTTACGGAAGGATCAGTTCGTGAGAATCACGTGGTCGAGTTCATTGAAGGGCGGCGCATCGCGTGGAAGCCTGCCGAACCGGGGATGGCGCCGGTTGGCCACTTATGGCGCTGGGAATTAGAGCCGATTAACGAAGCATGTACCTTGGTTGTGCACACCTACGACTGGTCCAAACTCGAGGACAAGGCTCGCTTCGAGCGCGCACGTTCCACGACTGCGGAGCGCCTCGCCGCATCGATCGATCGCCTGGCTTCCGCCGTCGAGAACTGACTCACCACAACCGTCGGACTGGATTGAGCGTGAAGATCGAGCACCATCTTGGTCGCTCGCTCTTTCAACTCAGACGGATACCTCTTCTGTCCGGGGGTTCACTTTTGCCATGTTCCATCCTTACTTCCAAGGAACAAAGCCTCTGGGAAACCCAGGCCGCTTCAGGTACGTCAATCCCCAGGATTAAGGAGAGTTGCTTTACATATTGACACAAATTGCTCTATACTGGCATTTGAGTAAATGTGTAAAGCAAGTGGGAGCAACATGTCAAAGACCAGTGTGCGAGGCAAAACCACATCAAGAACTATTGCGACGGCGATCGAACGCCTCTTCGAGTCACGAACCTACATCACCACCGCCGAAGTCGCTACCAAAGCCGGAATCACCCGGCAGGCGGCCCACTCTCACCTTGCCAAGATGGCAACCAGAGGCGAGATCGTACAAGAGGGCGCCAGTCGGTCCACCCGTTACCGTCGCCTCGCATCAAGTGAACACATCTATGAGCTCAGGGATCTCGACGAGAACGAGGTCTGGGGCAACGAGAAGCGCTTGGTGAGAAACCTTGACCCCGAAATACTCGAGATCAAGAACGTTATACAGATTCTGAATTTCGCATTCACCGAGATGGTCAACAATGCCATCGACCACTCGCGAGGTACCAACGTCATCGTTCGATGGTTCCTTGAACCCGACCGAATTGCATTTGAAGTTGAGGACGACGGTGTTGGTGCATTCACCACGATCCGCGAGGAGCGGAATCTCGCCGACGACTTCGAAGCGCTCGGCGAACTCTCGAAGGGCAAGCAGACGACTGATCCCGATCATCACAGCGGTTTGGGCATCTTTTTCACGTCTCGTATGGTCAATCGTTTCGTCCTAAGCGCCGGACGGATTTCTTGGGTCGTTGACAACGAGATCGATGACGTGGCCTGGGGCTGGTTGGATGAGCCCCGAACTGGGACCTTAGTGCGCTGCGAGATCAGACGCGATACCACCGTCGCGCCTCGCGACGTGTACGCCGAACTTTCTAATCCAGCAACGGGGCGATATGACAAGACAACGATCCATGTCGACCTTTTCAAAGAGCACGGCGGCAGTTTCGTGTCGCGCACTGAGGCCAAAGCGATAGGGACTCGTCTTGAAGGCTTTGAAGAAATTGAACTCGACTTCGCCGGAATATCGGAGATAGGACAAGGCTTCGCCGACCAACTCTTCAGAGTATGGGCTCAGGAAAATCCTTCGTCACGTCTCGTACCAATCAACGCGAATCCGGCGATTCTCGCGATGATCGCGGCCATGCGGCCCCGCGATTCAGTCGACGGCGAATGAATCGAGCCGCTCGACGAAGTGCGACTCATCAAGCATGGCCTCGATCCACCTAATGGCGGCGCGGTTGTTCACTTCGCGCCCCCGTCATGCAGGTCGTCGACGCGGCCGAGGGCAGGCAGGTGCTCGAGCAAGTTGTAGACCAACGGAGATTGATGCGCTCGTGGATTCTTGGAGTCGGAGGCCCGACGCCACGGGGGTGCAACCCTTCACTGGCGCTTAGACGTTTGATGGGACGGCCCGTCTCGAAGCGGTGAGCAATCTATTGGTAGACGTCTCGACGATGCCCGATTGTGACCACGACGATCAAGAGAACACCGTCGTCGATGGTGTAGATAATTCGATAGTTACCCACTCGGAGTCGATAACCTTCGCGCCCTCTCAGCGGTCTCGAGGCTGGAGGCCGTGGATCTTTCGCGAGCAGTGAAATTGCACCATGAATTCGGGGTTGCGTCGAACGATCGATCCTGCGAAGTTCTCGAAGTGCCGCGGGCCGGAATTCAATCCGATAATCGCTCACGACCAGCCGAGATCACTCTTCACTTGCTCCCAAGGGATATTGTCTCCCGCTTCGGCCAGGGCCAAATCGAAAGCAGTTACGTCCTGAGACTCTTCGAGGGCTTCGAGCATTTCGTCGTACTGATCAGGACTCACCACGACCGCCGCACGTCGTCCATAGTGCTCAAGTTCGACGGGTTCGGTCTGGGACATCTCGACGACCTCAGAAAGTTTCTCACGAGCCTTGCTGACGGAAATTTTGACCATGGTTGCATTGTACAACATCAACGCCAGTGTCGTACAACTTGGTGTCGGAGGCCCGAAGTGAACCGGCACGCGAACCAAAGCAGTCCGTTCTTGAAACTCGCCGAGAAGATTGCGAACTTCTAGGTCCGGACAGGCCTCATTTTAGGCCTCATGTTTCTGCAACACCACAAGACGAGACTTACTGAAAACAACACGATTCCTTGAAAACAATGGACCAGCGCAACGAGACCGACCCAGAACAACCGATGGCAAGTTCCTTTTAATCCCAGGGTGCCGGGATCGAGACCCGCGCGGCCCACCAAAGCCCGTAAACATTCGACACCTGGTTGTTCTAACTATGCGGCTTCAACAAAGACGCCGTCTCAAGGAAAATCAGGGAAAGCTGGCGATCGTTTCTCCAGGTAGCTAGCGACACCTTCTACTACATCGGACTGTCGGAACGACTGGAGCATGAGTTTGTTCGCGTCGATCACCGAGTCTTCGTAACTCGAAATCGCGGAGCGATGTAGCTGATCCTTGATCGTTGCCATCGAATGGGGTGAGCAGAACTCGGCCAGCTCGTTGGCGTAATCGATAGCGGAGCTCACGACGTCGGTATCGTTCACCACGTAGTCAAGCAGGCCAATCCGGAGAGCCTCTTCCGCGTCAACCATTCTTCCCGAGAGGAGAAGATCGGTCGCCCGACTCATGCCCACGACGCGAGGCAGCAACCAGGCTATTCCGTACTCGGCGATGAGGCCCCGCCGGACAAAGGCAGTCATGAAGCGAGTGTTCGAACTTCCAAAGCGAACGTCGAAGTACAGAGCTTCAACGACACCCAAACCGGCGACCACGCCGTTGATGGCGCCGATCATTGGTTTTTGTATCGTCAGTGGAAGGTCTCGAGGGCGGCGTCGCGGCGTCACTTTCAGACTCCCGCTGGATGCGGCCTGGAGGTTCTCCATGTCAGCGCCGGCACAGAATCCACGACCCGCCCCCGTTACGACGACAGCTCGCACGGCGGGATTCGCATCAGCTTCGGTCAGCACGTCAAAGTACTGTTCCTCGAGTTCGTCGGTCCAGGCGTTGAGTCGAGTCGGACGGTTTAAGGTCACGAGCAACACTCGATCGAGGCGCTCGCTTAGTACTAGTTCATCGGACGAACTCATTGACCACTCCACTTGCATCTCAAGAAGTTGACGAGTCTTTCGAAGCGCCGACATCACCGGTAACGAGGACCAAGTAAATCTCGCGCCGCCATGCACGCCATCCATCTTCGTCAACGGGACACCCTTGATCTGGAGAAGAGGCTAGCGAAGGGCTGAGCTCAACGAATAGTGGCGCAATCCGGCAACGTTAGGCTTTCGAAGTGACCCCCGCAGACCATTCTCGAATCAAGAGTGCGTCAATCGCGGCACGGATTATGTCGCCCGATGAGGCCGCCGAATTCATTCGACCGGGCGACCACGTCGGAATGAGCGGCTTTACCGGGGCGGGCTATCCCAAGCAGGTGCCCGGGGCTCTAGTGGAGCGAGTCAAAGACGCGGCCACCCGAGGTGAGCGTTTCGCGGTGAGTGTCTGGACGGGGGCGTCGACGGCTCCCGAGCTTGACGGTGCGCTCGCCGCGGTCGACGCGATCGACATGCGCATGCCGTACCAGTCTGACCCGGTGAGTCGCGCGAAGATCAATGCCGGACTGCTCGACTACGTCGATATACATCTCTCGCACGTCGCGCAGATGGTCTGGGAAGGCGCCTTCGGACATCTCGACGTCGCCGTCATCGAGGTAGCTGGTATCACCGCGGAGGGTGAACTGATTCCGTCGTCCTCGGTCGGCAACAACAAGACGTGGATTGACATGGCCGACCGCGTCATCCTCGAGGTGAACGCGTGGCAGCCCGCCGCGCTCGAGGGGATGCACGACATCTACTACGGCACCGCACTACCGCCATTTCGAAAGCCCATCGAAATCCTCCACGTGTCCGACCGCATTGGCGTCCCCTTCCTGCACTGCCCCCCAGAGAAGATTGTGGCCGTGGTCGAGACAAACGCCCCCGATCGCAACTCGGCGTTCAAACCGGTCGACGACACCTCGCAGCGAATCGCCGAACACCTCCTAGAGTTCCTGGCCAACGAGGTGAAGGCAGGGCGCCTGCCCGCGTCGCTCCTGCCCCTGCAGTCGGGTGTCGGCAACATCGCCAACGCCGTGCTTCGCGGACTCGACGGTGGGCCGTTCCATCCCTTGACCGCGTACACCGAGGTCATCCAGGACGGCATGTTGGCGTTGTTGAGATCGGGCACGATGAGCACCGTCTCGGCGACCGCCTTCTCGCTCAGCGAAGAGGGAGCGGCCGACCTGCACGCCAACATCGCTCAGTACCACGAGCGGATCATCCTTCGACCCCAAGAGATCAGCAACCATCCCGAGGTGATACGCCGCCTCGGGTGTTTGGCGATGAACGGCGCCATCGAGGCCGATATCTACGGCAACGTCAACTCCACCCACGTCATGGGTTCGAGCATCATGAACGGCATCGGCGGCTCGGGTGACTTCGCGCGCAACGCCTACATCGCGATGTTCCTCACCCCTTCGACCGCCAAGAACGGCGCGATCTCTTCAATCGTGCCGATGGTCAGTCACGTGGACCACACCGAACACGACGTGCACGTCGTCATCACCGAGTGGGGCGTCGCGGACCTGCGCGGCCTGGCGCCGCGCCGGCGTGCTCAACGGATCATCGATAACTGCGCACACCCTGACTACCGGCCGATGTTGCAGGACTATTTCGAGCGCGCGAGCGCCACGGCGCCCGGCAAGCACACCCCGCACTTAATCGAAGAGGCGCTCTCGTGGCACGCGCGCTACCTACGCGAGGGCACCATGCGACCCTTATGAGACTCGCGCAACTCGACTCAATCTGTCTGAGGGCGCCCGGCTTGAAACGGATGGCGTCCACAAGAGGGCATGCCAAGTCTTCGTGCCCGCCCCTCGATCCACGGTGTCCCGGTACTCCGTTCACCTCGACCATTTCGCCGTGTGGCCAGATCATCTACCTAATATGCGACGTTCGAAGGCGTTTTCTGCGTCGAACCACGTGAACGATGACGTACACGAGCAGCACCAGGACTGACGTCGCGTGCCACTTTTGAAGGATGTTCGGACCGGGGATCGGCAGGAAGATCGTGTGTCCGACGACAAAGTCCGCCACGCCCGAAACCATTGCGTTCAACGTGAGAAGCCACAAAATCATGTCCGATTCGGCCAAGCGGGACCGATGTACCGTCGCGTTCTTACTTCCAAAAAGTTGAGAGAGGAGCCGTTTCACGGTGCGACGGCGCTGGGTCAAGTGCACGAGCACGAGACCGAGGACCACGAGTCCAATGATGGAGTGATCCGTCGTCCCCGAGTAACCGAAATACTTCTTGGAGAGGAAGACCGCCGAGATCACCGCGGCGAGGAAGCCAAGGATCAGCGCGAGGTGGACGAGCCATCGACGGCGAGCGAACGAGTCGCCGCGCGAGCCCACTTCAGATCGAACTGCCATGTCTCAACATCCTCTCATCGCTTTTCCATCGCACGTTCCGTGCCGTCGAAGGCACAGTAGAGCGGAAGAAAAACTCCCACCATCGGGGAGAACCCTGAGGCGTCCCTGGGTTGTGTCAGCTCGACTCAACACGTTGCTCGTTCAAAGCGCACTTCTGTTCACGATCGGTTGACCATCGATGGCCGTTGTACGTCGCGTGTCGACACAAGTTCCTTAGGCGTGAGCGCCGTCTTAGAAGCCAATGGGTCTCACGAGAGCCTGCAGCGATGTCGCTTCGAACCGGAACAGGGACAAGGGCCGTCGGAGATGCAGAGTCACTGAATCACTTGACCGGAGAGCCCTTTGGGCTCTCGCCAGGCGGCAAGCCAACCCACCATCGCCGCCACCACCGGCATGGCCACCAGAATCGTCAACAAGTTCGCCACCGGGACCGACGCCAGCGAACTGATCCCGTCCAGGGCACTCGTGCGGCTAAAGCCAATCATCGCCAGGTAGGCCGCGGCAGTGCCGACGAGCGCGCCGACGAGGGCGAGCGCGCCCGCGGTGACTGCCGTCAGGTTGCGACGGGTACGGCTGCTGGCCCCGGTGGCGGCGAGGATTCGAAGATCGCCGGCCGTCTCGCTGCGAATGAGGCCGATCGTCATCGCGAGGATGCCCAAAGCGAGGAGTACGCCAACCAACGTGGCCCAATCGATGATGGTGGCCGATGTGGGAATGCTCGACTTACTCTCGATGCTCAGTCCCGCGGCCGCCGCGGTGCTGCGAGCGCCCGTGAGCTGCGCCGCGCTCAATGGCTTGGTGGTATCGACCAGCCAACCCGACGTGAACGGCGTGAGTCCTAGACGTTGAACCGCGTACTGAGTGATGACCGTGTTCGGCGCGGAGGTTCCCGCGGGCAACGCGCTGACCTCCTGCATGGAGGGATTGGCGAGGCAGTCGCTCTTCGAGCAGGGCCACGCGCCGACGGCGCCCGGCCCATTCCCGGGCTGGCCGTTGCCGACCTGACCATTGAAGTAGTTGCCGTAGACAATCTGCATCTGGCTGAGACCGGCGAAGCCGGGTCGCATGGAAAGAATCTCGGTAGTCGGATCGATGGCGGACTTCTTTATCCCGAATGCTTGGAGGAGTTGGGGCGTCGCGACGTAGAGCGGACCGGAGAAACTACGTCCGGGCGCGGCGTGTTGGAGCGAGGCGCTGGTGCTCTCCAGTTTGATGATCTGACGGGACCCCAGCGCCGTGGCGATGTCGCGCGCACTACCAGCCATCGACGCCGGCGATTGCGCTGAACCGACGGCGGGTCCCGCCTTGTCGCCGGGACCATGCCCACCGTAGGGACCGTTCGACGTGTAGATGATGAGTTGCGTCGACGAGAGATTGGGGCCGGCGTAGTCGAGTACGTTGCCAAAGCGTGCCGCCGACGCGATGATGACGACCATGGCGATGAGCACACCGACGCTGATCGCGCCCAGAGCTGCACCCGATCTCGCCCGATAACGCGCGAGGTCGCGCGTCGCCATACGAATCGCCAAGGGTGCGCGACGAAAGAGTCGATCGAGCCATGTGAGGAGAAAGGGCGAGACCAAGACGACCGCGACCGTCAACGCGACGAAACCGAGCGCAAGCTCCCCCACGCCGCCACCATTACCTCCGCTCGCACCCGCGGCGCCGAGGAGAAAGAACGCCACGATGGCGAGCACGATCCCGGGTACCGCGGAACGGCGCAGTTGCCTCGGTGGTGCCGGTCGGCCGGCGAGCGCTGACACGGTGGAGATCCGCGTCATGGCCCGTGCGGGCCTCGAAGCGGCAAAGTACGCGGCCGCGACGGCGAGCACCACGGCCACGACGATGACCACCCACGGCAACTGAAACACGCCGACGACGTGATGCGCACTCGACTCCAAGATGGGGCGATAGGCCAACCACGCCGCGAAACCCACGACGAAGCCCACCGCGGCACCGACCAGACCCACGAACACGCCGTTCGCGCGAACCACCAGTTTGAGGTGCTCATCGGTGGCGCCGAGCGCGCCGAGCATGCCGATCGAGCGCAGTCGGCGTTGGGCGAGCACGGTGAATCCGGCGATGGCGACGAGTGCGATCAAGAGCATCGCCATCGTGACGAGCACGATTGAGATGGTCTCGGGGTTCAACACATTGCTGCTCGACAGCGACGCCGGCGTGATGACGTTAGAGCCGAGCGATTTGCCGCCCTGCGGTGCGTCGAAGAGCACGGTCACCTGAGTGGGCGAGGGCACCTGCCCCGGTATCACCAGGGCGAACTCATCCAAAAGGTTCTTCGGATTCTCGACAAAGCCAACGACCGTGCGGGTCACGCCCCCCTCGCTCCAGCGGCTCCCCACTTTCAGATTGAGGTCCGACGCGACGCCCGCGGTCACTGCCACCTCGTCGGCATTGGTCGGAAAGTGTCCTGACACGAGCGACAGCAGAGGCTGGCCGTAGGGGCCGTGGGGATTCTGTGCGCGAAGATCGAACGTGTCTACCGACCCCGGCACCGTGAGCGTTTCGTTGTCGATGACGTCGACCGCTCCGTAGCGATGGTGCCACGACGCGATCTGTGCCGTCGTCGACGCACTGTTATTCGAAAACGACGCCAAATCCTGGGCGGTGCCGAAACCAACGTAGGGCGAGAGTGGCGTGTTCGCCGAGACCCCAACCCCAACGGTGGTGACTGCTACGGCGACCGCAATAAGGGCCAACACCAGTATCTGTTGGCGCCACTCGCGCCGCAGAAGTCGCCACGCCCATCGCGTTACGGCTCGCCGTGCGGGCAAACCTCCGTCGGATGGACGTCGCGCTACTCGGTCCGACTCTGTTGTCACGATTCTGACGGATTCGCTGCGTCGAGTCCGAGTAGATCTTCGGGACGCTGGGGGGGCAACGTCTCATCGACGGCCTTTCCGTCGCGCAAAAACACGACGCGATCGGCCCATGAGGCGAGTTTCGCGTCGTGGGTCACGACGAGCGCGGCGACGCCACCGTGACACGCGGTGAGGATCATTCGCATCACCGCTTCGCCGTTCACTGAATCGAGCGCACCCGAAGGTTCATCGGCGAGGAGCAGACTGCGTTCGCCCACGATGGCCCTGGCGATGGCGACGCGCTGACGCTCACCTCCAGAGAGCTGGTCGGGATAACGCTCGGCGCGATCCGCGAGGCCGAGTTCGTCCAGCACCGACATTCCTTGAGCCCGCGCCTGTTTCATCGCTACTCCGTCGAGTTCGAGGGGCAGTGAGACATTCTCGACGGCGCTCAAGCCCGCGAGGAGGTTGAAGTCTTGAAAGACGTAGCCAATGGTTCGACGCCGGAGACGCGCCTTGTCATTACGCGACATGCCCACCACGTTGGATCCGTTAATCATGACGTCACCGGTCGTGGGCTGCTCGAGGCTCCCCGCAATGGTCAGTAAGGTCGATTTACCCGAACCGCTCGGCCCCATGATCGCTACCAGGGATCCACGTTCGACTGCAAGATCAATGTTGCTGATGGCGTCGACCTCGGTGTCACCCTCCCCATACACCTTCGAAACGTTTCTAAGTTCCAAGACGCTCATTTCTGTGCTCCAATCCTTCTTGGAAGTCGCGGCAGTGCGGCTGCGGTCCCCGTCGGTGATTCGTGACTCGCGCGCCGTAGTCGACCATCGGCGGCGTCAAGCCATCGAACCACGGCGTCCAGTCGAAACAGTTCGGCGTCCACCGCCAAAGCGAAAGCCAAATCGAAGTGAGCTTCGTCGTCTTTTAGACGCGTCCACTGCTGCATCAACTGCACGAGGTAGCGGCGATGCACCTGAATCACGTCGTACACGTCCACGTCGGGCAGCCGAGAAGCCACGAGAACCTTGATGACCAGTTCGTCTCGCGGCGGTTGCGTGAGATCGGGCGGCGCACGGAGCCAACGAGATAACTCCTCCTCGCCCGCTGCCGTGATTCGAAAGTTCTTTTGGCGCTCATCGGCGTCGTGGTCATCAGACTCCGCGAGGCCGTCTCTCTCGAGGCGGTCCAGTGTCGTGTAAACCTGACCAACGTTCAGCGGCCATACATCGCCGGTACTCGCCTCGAACTCCTGGCGTAACTGAAAGCCGTACTTCGGACCCTCACTTAAAAGTGCGAGCAGCGAGTGCCGGATGCTCATCGTGGACTTTCGCAGATATACATACTGAGTATGCTACTCGATATACTAACCATGGTCAATCCCTCGTTGAACTATTCGATCGACACGGTGCGGAGCGTGCCGTCGCCGACCACGTCGGTCATATTTAGGACAGTACGCAACGAACCTTCATTGGGCAATCCGGCATTACCCTCAGATTCTGTGAACACGCGTGCGTCGAATCAGGGTTTACCCCAATCTGAGATCGATTGACCGAGCGCCACCTCTGATCTCACTTTGCGAGATTATTTACAGACCCTCGAGTAGTTCACGCAACGCCGCGGTGTAGGCGTCGAGTGCGCTGCGGCCCTGAGAGGTGAGCACGATCATGGTCAGCGAGGCGGCGCCGATGCCGGTTTTTTCGGTGGCGACGTAGCCGGCGTCTTCGAGCTTGCGTAAGTGGGTGATCAGGTTGCCCGGCGTGAGATCGATCAAGTCCTGGAGCCTGGTGAAGGAGAGCTCGTCGCCGCTCGGTAGCGCCGCCAGAGTAGCCATGATGCGCAGACGCGCCGGCACGTGAATCAACGGGTTGAGCTCGCCAGCGGTCATCAGCTATTACCTACGAGCGGCGCTGGACGATACGAACCGCGGCGAAGCTCACGAACGCGGCGGCGAGGCCGATGCCGGTGACCAACCAGGCGGCGACGGGTCCGGCGAAGGCGCTGCTGAGACCGATGACGAATAGGACGATGCCGAGGATCAAGGCAGGCAGGTCTTCACGAATCGCCCCAATGGTCACGAAGACCGTTCCGGCAAATAACCACGGCACCGAAGCCGGATAGATGCCGTAGACGATGGCGTGGCTCGCTCCGGCGTGGTACAGCGCGCCTTGAAAAGTCGAGTAGGCGACGACTACGACGATCCAGCCCGAGCGATACGCCTTTCGCTGCTTCGCCGATTGACCGCCCACGCCGCTGTTGGCGCGCCGGAGCACCGCGGAGACGGCAATGATCCATAGAAGGATTCCCCCGTACATTGTCGCCAACGCTCCGCCGCTCGGCCCCGTGTAGGGATGCTGTCCTCGTACTGACCACCAGGCGGTGCCAAAGGCGCCAAAGAATATGACGGCTCCGATGAACAACAGATACGGCGGCCACACGTCAAACTGTCGCTTTGCCTGACTAGTGGTCTTCGCCAGTAGCGCTGCCGCCTCACGCGGGTCGAGTATTCCACCGTCGTCGGCGGTCGTGGACTCGGATGATTCGTGATCTTGGTTCATTGAGCTTCCTCCGTTATGCTTTGTGGCACAAAGTTATCTCACTTTGTACCACAAAGTCAAGAGCGACTTTGAGATTCATTGGGAAATATCTAGTTACCGCTCCCTTGAAGCGGGGTGGATCGGCACCTTTTCCCGAAGACCGGGAAACGTGCTCCTAATGACGACTTCTTTCCATCATCAGTGACGACGGCGAAGGCGGCGAAGTACCACGGCCACCGCGACACCGGAGATGACCAACGGCTTCAAAAGTCGTCGCGCCAGCGAACCTCCCGCGAAGTCGACGAGGTCGACGGGCTCGACGGGAGCAGAGTTGATCTTGCGGACGGTGCGAGTCGAGCCCAAATCGTCTTCGGCGCCAGGGTCGTGCGCCACCACGTCACCCGGCTCGGTTTCGTTGCTCGTCCCTTCGAGAACGTCATCATCCGCACTCGAGGGCGGGGTCGCTTCAACGGGTGCCGTGGGCGCGGCGGCGCCGACGTTTGGTGAACCATTTTCGCGCTCTGGGGCGTTCCCATCCTCGTTCACCAACACCGTCGACTCGAGGTTGAGGACGAACTGGTCGAGCAGCTTCGCCGACACGTCCGCAAGCACGCCCCGTCCGAACTGCGCAACTTTGCCACTTATCGTGAGATCCGTCGCGACGACCACCTTCGTGCCGGCCTCCGTGGAGGACATCGTTCCCGTGATCACGGCCGCCACGTTGCCCTGTCCGCGGGTTTCGCGCCCCTCCGCTTTCAACACCATGCGGTGTGTCGACTCGTCACGTTCAACAAAGCGAATCGCTCCGTTGTACGAAGTGGTGATCGGGCCGACCTTGATCTTGACGGCGCCGCGATACTCATCGCCTTCGACTTCTAGGAGTTGCGCGCCAGGCAGGCACGGTGCGAGGCGCTCAAGGTCCGTTAAGACAGCCCACGCCCGCTCAACGGGTACGGCCACATCAAATTCGTTGGTTAACTCCATGGTTTCAACTCCATCGTTGCAGGTCTTCTCGCGTGTCGATGTCGGTCGGCACTCCGACACAGGCCACTTCTCTAACGAGTTCGGGGTGCTCTCGCGCGAGGAAACGTCCGCCTTCGTCGCCGCTGGAAGGAACCATTGACCAGATCGAGGCATCCAGGCCCACCGGGTGACCGCGCTGGCCTTGGTACGTCGCAAAGATGAGGGGTCCATCGGGTTCGGTGGCAACTGCTCGCCAGGCATCCGCAGCGAGTCCCGGCATATCGCCAAGACCGATCACCGCACGGTCGTGACCCCTCGCGGCACACCACTCGAGGCCAACCGTGAGCGACCTCGCCGATCCGAGCGGCGAGTCATCGTTCTGGAGCAACGTCACCGATTCGGGCACGATGGTGCTGAGGTCCGCGGCACCACCCACCACGACGACTTCATCGAGACCGGCCGCGAGCGCTGGCCGGATGGCCCAGATAAGAACGGGCTGGCCCTTTACCAACACCAACAACTTGGCGCCGGGCGTAGCGTCGGGGTCTTCGCCGTTGAAGCGACTTCCGCTTCCAGCGGCCAAGATCACAGCGGCGACGGTCATCGGCTCAGCATAAGGTCGCGAGTGGTTTCTGCAGAGCGAGACTCCCTACGAACACCCGACGACCACCCGAGAAAGGCTCTGACAACGCAACGCTTCAATGAATCGGACCCGAACCGTCTCGAAGCGAGGACATCGCACCCTTCGCGCGTCCGCTGCGCACCGCAATGATCTCGGCACAGATCGACACCGCCGTCTCTTCGGGCGTGCGCGCGCCGACGTCCAGTCCAATGGGGCTCATCAGGCGCGCTCGTAGTTCATCTTCGGATGCGCCGGCCTCGAGGAGTCGCTCCCAGCGCTTCTCGTGCGTACGGCGTGATCCCATGGCCCCGAGGTAGCCCACGTTGCTAGAGAGCGCGCCAATGATCGCTGGCACGTCGCACTTCGTGTCGTGCGTGAGCACGCACACGGCGTCGCGTGCGCCGAGCGTCGGCCCCACCTCCTCGAGATAATGATCCGGCCAGTCCACCACCACTTCGTCGGCCAATGGAAAACGGGCACGCGTGGCAAAGACTGGACGAGCGTCACAGATGGTGACGACAAAGCCGAGGACCTTGGCCACCTCGACCAACGCCCGCGAGAAATCGACCGCGCCGAAGATAATCAACTTGGGCGGAGACACGAAGGATTCAACAAACACTTCAATCTCTTCGCGACGAGCCTCGCCGCGAGAACCGTAGTGGCGTGTTCCCGAGACCCCGCGTTCGAGCATCGCGAGCGCGTCACGCGAGACCACCCGGTCCAGTTCAGGCTCGCCCAGGCTGCCGAGCACTGTCGCACCCGGGCGAATCAACAGTTTCGAAGCGAGTGGTGTGAGTGCTGCCACTTCGTCGGCCACCCGAGTCACCAGGACGAGGCCAACTGGCTCACCCGATAGCAAGCAGCGGCGAAGCTCTTGGAAGATCTCCCCGCTCACCAGTCGAGCGGCTCCACCAAAAGGTGCACGGTTCCCCCGCACGTGAGCCCGACCGCGAAGGCCTGGTCGTCGGAGTAGCCAAAACTGCAACGTCGCGCGACCCCTGTCGCGAGCACGTCGAGCGCTTCAATGACCACCGCCCCTTCAACACAACCCCCCGACACCGACCCCGCCACTTCGCCGTCCTCGTTGACCGCCATGGTGGCTCCCGGATCTCGAGGACCTGACTGCTCCACGCCAATGACTCGAGCGATCGCCACCCGCTTGCCCTCGGCGAGCCAGGTGTCAACGGTCGACAAGATCTCTCTCATTGAGACATCACCTGCGAGAGTTGCTCGAACGCGTCGAGCGAGTTTCCAGAAAGGAACTCGTCGGTGTAGGGCAGAGCGGCCGCCATGCCGCGCACGAGCGGCTCGTATCCTTCCGAGGCCTTGAGGGGATTCACCCAGATCACTCGGTGCGCCACGTTGGCGAGTCGGGCCATCTGTGCCCCGAGCAGCGAAGGGTCGCCCCGATCCCATCCGTCGGAGATGAACACCACGACTGCCCCGCGCGCAATCCCTCCGAGACCCCAAGACTCATTGAACTCGCGCAAGCACTCACCGAGCCGAGTACCTCCCTCGAGATCGCGCGCCGACGCCGCCACTCGCGCCAGTGCCGCATCGGGATCTCGCCACGAGAGTTGACGAGTAACTCTCGTACAGCGAGTCCCGAGCGTGAAGGCTTCGACGCTGCGCTGAGAGAGAATTGTCGAATGCGCGAAGCGCAGCGTGGCGCGCGCGTAGGGAGTCATCGAACCCGACACGTCGAGCAAGAAGACCACTCGTCGAGGGCGAGTACCGCGCACTCGACGGGCCAGGTGCACCGGATCGCCGCCTTGGGCCAAGGAACGCTTGAGCGTCCGTCGCACGTCGAGCACACCTCGGCTCGAGTCGTGACTCGCCCTAAGACGTCGCCCGCGCCGCATGGGCGCCCGAGAACGAAGCGTCGCCATCAACCGTTCCGCTTCGGCGAGTTCGGCTTCCGTTAATAAGGCGAAGTCCTTGGTGCGCAGTATCTCGCTTGCGCTGTAGGCGACACGAAGCGGCGGTCGTACGACTTGGTCTTGGTTGGGATCCTCAACACCGTCATCGTGGGCGTCGCCGTTCTCGACGAGCGCCGGTGGCCGTGCGACCGGCACCGGCGGGACCGTCGTGAGTCGCCCGCGTGGATAGATCGGCGCGACGCGGCCAAAGTACGCAGCAAATGTCTCGGCGTAGGGCTCGATGTCTTCTTCTCGTCGACAGAAGCAGGTCTGACCGGCCCAAAAGACGTGCGAAGGTTCGTCGGTCCCGACCAGCGACAGCGCTTCGGCGAAGTCAATGGTCGCACTCGGCGGCGCGTCGAGTCCGGCACCGCGCAGTGAACGAGAGAAACCGGTGGCGAGCGCGGCCAGGTCAGTGGTCGCGAGAGCGTTCATGTTCCGTACTTTAAGGCCCCGCTCACCAAATCCGTCAATCCCGCCGTGCGAACGCGTTCGGCGTCTTCGCGGTACTTGATGACGGCGCCCAGCGTGCGCTCGACCGTTCGCTCGTCGAGGTGACTCGATCCGAGCACGCTGATCGCTTGAGCCCAGTCGATCGTCTCGGCGACGCCCGGAGGTTTGTACAGACCTCGGCGACGAAGTTCAGCGACGACGGCTGAGACCTCGCGCGCGATTTCTTCGGTGGCTTCGGGCACTCGTAGTCGAACAATGGCGACCTCTCGCTCGAAACTCGGATGGTCGACCCAGTGATAGAGACACCGGCGCTTCAGTGCGTCGTGCACGTCGCGCGTGCGATTCGACGTCAAGATCACCACGGGTGGGCGTTGCGCGCGAAAGGTGCCGAGTTCGGGCACGGTCACGGTGAAGTCCGAGAGGATCTCCAAGAGATAGGCCTCGAACTCGTCATCGGCCCGGTCGATCTCGTCGATCAACAGAATCGGTACTGGTCCATCGCCCGCGGTGCCCGCAATGGCGCGCAGCAGCGGGCGGCGCACGAGGTACTCCTCGGAGTAGAGCGAATGCTCGAGTTCGACCGGACGATCAGTGCCGCTTCCGGTCGTCTCGGCCGCTCGAAGATGCAACAGCTGGCGTGAGTAGTCCCATTCGTAGACCGCCTGGGACACGTCGATGCCGTCGTAACACTGCAGGCGAACGAGTTCTCCCCCGGTCCAGCGCGCCAGCACATTGGCGACTTCGGTCTTGCCCGCCCCCGCGGCACCTTCGAGCAGCAGTGGTCGGCCCATGCGCAGCGCCAAGAAGAGCGACGTGGCGAGCGAATCGTCCGCCAAGTAGCCGTGCTCGGCCAAAATCTCGGACATCTGCTCGGGCGAGGCAACGGCGAAGGGCACGTTAGGGATCAGACGCCCGCCGTCTTGAGCGCCCGGCCTACGAGAACTTTCGCGACGTGGCGGCGGTACGCGACCGATCCGTTGAAGTCCGCGGAGGGTTCGGTGCCCTCCGCGGCGTGTTGCGCGGCGTCAGAAGCATTGGCCCCCGACGCGAGCGCCGCTTCCACCGCGCGTGCGTGCATCGGGACCGGCCCCATGTTGATCAGTGCCACGCCAACGCCGTTGCTCGTTCGCACAGCGAGTGCGCCCACGATCGCCCAGTCCATAGCCCGCTTCGTCAACTTCTCGAATCCCCATTGGCCCTCCGAGCGCGGCACCCGCACTTCGATCAACACTTCTTCGGGTGTCAGGGCCACCTCGAAGAAACTGAGAAAGAAGTCGTTCGCGTCGATCTCTCTAATCCCGTTCGGTCCTTGGACCACGAGCGAGCCGCCGAGGGCGAGCAACGCCGCCGGCAGATCCGACGCGGGGTCGCCGTGGGCGATCGATCCCCCGATTGTTCCGCGGTGGCGTACCTGAGGGTCACCGATCTGGCCCGCCACGTGCGCCAGCACCGGCGCACTCGCGCGCGCGACGAGACTGTTGGCGAGGTCGTGGTGACGGGTGAGCGCACCGACGCAGACGTACCCCTTCTCCTCTTTCACGTAACTGAGTTCGCGTAAATGACCGATGTCGATCAGCATCGCCGGCTGGGCCAGGCGAAGCTTCATGAGGGGCAAGAGAGAGTGACCCCCGGCCAACAGTTTGGCGTCGTCGCCGTGCTCGCTCAAAAGTCCAATCGCTTCATCGACTGATTCGGCGCGAACGTAGTCAAAGCTCGCCGGGATCATTGGTGCATCTCCACAACTCCACTGGCGGCGAGCGCCGACGCCACGATGTTGTGATACCCGGCGCAACGACAGAGGTTGCCCTCGAGGCCGACGCGAACGTCCTCTTCGGTGGGATGAGGGTTCTCCGTCAGCAACGATGTGATCGCCATCACCATGCCCGGCGTGCAGTAGCCGCACTGCAAGCCGTGGCACTCCTGGAACGCTTGCTGGACCGGATTCAGCCGTCCGTCTTCAAGGGCCAGCCCTTCAATAGTGGTGATGTCGTCGCCCGCGGCCTGGGCGGCGAGTACGGTGCACGACTTCACCGACTGTCCATTGAGCAGCACCGTGCATGCGCCGCACGACGTCGTGTCACAGCCAATATTGGTTCCCGTGAGTCCAACCACGTTGCGCAGATAGTCCACGAGCAGAGTGCGCGCCTCCACGTCGTGGGACTCAAGTGTCCCGTTTACCGTCATCGCGACCTTCATCTCAACGCCCTCCCTTCTTCGTGGTGTTCTTGGCATCGTGGTGAGGCGCCGCGTCGTTGATCGCGTTCCAGACTCGTATCGGCGTTGTCGGCATATCAACGTGGCGCACTCCGAGGTGCGCTACGGCGTCACAGACCGCATTGTGGAGCGCGGGCGTCGATCCAATCGTTCCCGACTCGCCGATGCCCTTCGCGCCGAGAGCGTTAATTGGCGTCGGCGTTTCGGTGAAGCGAGTTTCGAAGCTGGGCAGTTCGGCCGCTGAAATGAAGGAGTAGTCGGCGAACGTCGAGGTCAACGGGTTGCCGTCGGGGTCATAGACCACCTCTTCGAGCAGTGCTTGGGCCACGCCTTGGGCGATGCCCCCGTGCACCTGACCTTCGGCGAGCAGAGGATTGAGGATCCGGCCGGCGTCGTCGACTGCAATGTGGCGCAACAGCGTCACCTTGCCGGTCTCGACGTCAACTTCGACCACCGATATATGGGTGCCAAAGGGAAACGTTGGTCCGGGCGACGCGAGATCGACTTCGGCGAAGAGCGGGTTGCCGTCTTTGGCGACCGCGGCCTTGGCCAGCTCGCCCCAACTCTTCGACACCGCCGGCGTACCGATGACGTGGAAGCTCGCGTTGGACTTATCGAGCACGATGTCCTCGCGGTCGGCTTCGAAAAGATCAGCCGCGAGGTCCTTCGCTTTTTCCACGACGTCCACCGCGGCCTGGTTGACGGCGGCGCCGCCAATTTGCAGTGACCGCGAGCCCATCGTGCCCGCACCTCTCGGCACGACGTCGGTGTCGCCGTAAATGACTTCGATGTCTTCGATGGGCACGCCCATCTGCTCAGCGACGAGCATCGACCACGCCGTGACGTGGCCCTGGCCGTGGGGCGAGGTGCCGGTTCGAACGATGATCTTGCCGTCGGGTCGAACCTCGACGGCCCCGAACTCCCCGTCGGGCAGTCCGTTGGTGATCTCCACGTAACACGACAGGCCAATGCCTATCTGGATCGGATCGCCCGACGCCCGACGACGGGCCTGCTTGGCGCGCAACTCGTCGTAGCCCGCCACCTCGAGGGCTAACTCCAGCGCCTGGTGGTAGTCGCCCACGTCGTAGACCGTCTCGGTCGGCGTCGTGTAAGGAAACTCATCCTTACCGATCAGATTGCGCCGACGCAGTTCGGCGGGATCCATCTCGATTTCTCGCGCGAACACGTCCATGGTTCGCTCAATGGCCGCGGTCGCCTCGGGTCGTCCCGCACCGCGATAGGCCGTGGTGGGCGTGGAGTTGGTCACCACTGAGACACTCCCGAACTCGGCCTTGGGGATTTTGTACGGGCCCGAGGTCATGACCCGAGTCATGAAAGGCAGCACCGCGCCGAAGGCGGGATAGGCGCCACAGTCTTGGAGCACGTCGATGCGGTACGCGCTGATGACGCCACCTCGAGTTCCGCCCATGCGCACGTGCTGGAGTTGCGCGCGACCATGTCCGAGACCGAGCATGCTCTCGGAGCGTGTCTCCGTCCAGCGCACCGGACGGCCGAGGTGCACCGCGCACCATCCCACCACGATGTCTTCTGGGTAGACCGACGCCTTCGCGCCGAACCCTCCGCCCACGTCGGGCGTCACGACGTGCACTTTGTCAGGCTCGAGACCGAGGAAACCCGCAAGGCCGTCGCGCACGCCATGAGGCGCTTGAGTCGCGGAGTTGAACTCCAATCGGCCGTCTTTGGTCATGTGAGCGGCCGCCGAACGGCCCTCCATCGGACACGGCGCGACACGTTGATTAATCAACGTGAGTTCGACCACGACCTCGCAGTCGTCGAACAGCGCCTCATCGCCGCCAAAGTCAAGGGTGAACGTGGTGTTGGTGCCCGCGTCAGGAAAGAGAAGGTCGTTGTCCTTTCTGGCCTCAGCCGGATCAATGACCACCGTCAGCGGCTCGTACTCAACCACCACCGCTTCGAGCGCGTCGGCCGCGATTTCGCGCGACTCAGCGACGATGGCGACGATGGGCTCGCCCACGTAGCGCACCGTTCCCGAGGCCAGCATGGGCTGGGTCATCGCTTCATTCGTCATACCCATGATCGTCGGCATTCGGGCGATTCCAAGGTCATCGTTGGTGTAGACCGCAACGACGCCGGGCATCGCCTTCGCCCCCGACGTGTCAACCGACAGAAGTTTCGCGTGGGCCATCGATGAGCGCACGAAGGTCAAATAGACCGAACCGGGCAGATCGAGATCGGCCACGTAGGTTCCGCCCACGGTGAGAAACTTGGGGTCCTCTCGCCGTACGACGCGATTGCCGAGAATGCTCATGGGCCTGACCTTTCGTTGGTCGTCGTGCTTAGTTGTGCTTACCCATTTTCGGATCTCCGAAAACCTTTGGCGAGACTACCAGCGGTGACGATCGTCCTTCTTCTAGATTCCGATTCTCTGGGCCAGCAGTTCGCGGTGATGCGACGCATCGCCAAAGAGCAGCTCGGACGACTTGGCGCGCTTGAAGTACAAGTGCACCGGGTGCTCCCAGGTGAAGCCGATGCCCCCGTGAATCTGGATGCTCTCCGCGGTGGCGTGAAAGTAGGCCTCCGAGCAGTACGCCTTCGCGAGGCTCGCCACGACGGGCAACTCATCACTGTCCTCGGCCGCAACCCACCCGGCGTAGTACGCCGCCGACCTTGCGGACTCCACCTCTAGAAGCATGTCGGCGCACTTGTGCTTGATCACTTGAAAGCTCCCAATGGGCTGATTGAACTGCTCGCGGTCTTTCGCGTACTGCACGGTGACGTCCAAGATCTGCTGGGCCCCGCCGACCTGCTCGGCGGCCAAGGCAACGACGGCAAGGTCGAGCATCTTGGCAAGCGCTGGCCATCCCTCGCCCTCGACGCCAATCAGTCGAGCCGGAGTCTGGCTGAAGGAGAGCTTGGACTGCTTACGAGTTTGGTCCAACGTCGAAAGGGCCGTCGCCACCAACCCCGTCGCTCCTTTATCGACCGCGAAGATCGACACCCCGGCGTTGGTTCGAGCAGCGACGAGCACCACGTCGGCCAGGTGACCATCGGTCACGAAACTCTTCTCGCCACTAAGCAACCAACCGCTCTTCGATTTCGTCGCGGCCATTTTGACGGCGGCCTCGTCCCACAGACCCGTCGCTTCCGCCAACGCGACCGTGCCGATTTTCTCACCGCTCGCGAGGGCGGGTAGGTAATCGGCCATGGCTGACTCGTCGCCCGACGCCAACAAGAGATTGGCCGAGAGCGCGACGCTCGAGAAGTAGGGGGAGCACAACAGTGCCCGGCCCATCTCTTCGAACACGACGATCAACTCCACGTAGCTAAAGCCCGAACCGCCGTACTTCTCGGGGATGGCCAGGCCCGCGAGGCCCATCTGCTCGGTCATCTGGCGCCAAACGGCCGGGTCGTAGCCGTCCTCGGTCTCCATCAGTCGGCGCACTTCGATCTCAGGAGACTTGTCCTCCAAGAACTTTCGAACCGACTTCCGTAACTCTTCTTGTTCCTCACTAAAGGCGAAGATCACGTCAGACCCCCCGACGAACTATGTGTGCAACAACGCAGTCCCGCGATAGTACCGCCGTTCGAGCGGGGCCCGACCTTGTTCGTGGTGAGCTCACCTGGTTGGCTCGGCGCTCTCACGATGACCAGGGACTCTCTCAATGTGACTCGATGCTTTCGTTGAAACTTCGTTGCCTTGCGTCTTCGCCCCAGAGGTACACTTTGGCTCGGCGTCATGCCGTCACGACACGGGGGTGAGGCGTGCGACTCGAGGAGAAGGTGCGAGGAGCGTCGCACCGTGAAGTCGTCGATCGCCTCGGGGCCTTTTTCGGGGCAAAATCGGTCGTCTTAATCGGTGCGACCGATCGCTCGCCGTGGTCGATCTGGACCCACGCGAACCTGCGCCAGTACTCCCCCAACGTGACGGTTCACGTCGTTCATCCCCACCACGACCAGGTCCACGGCCAACAGGTGTTGAAGTCGCTGAATGCTCTCGATGAGCCGGTGGACCTCGCCTACGTCATGGTCCCGACTTCTGCCGTACTCGAGGTGATGAACGAGGTGGCCGACGCCGGGATCACCAACGTGGTGATACTCACCGCAGGCTTTGGCGAAGCCGGCCCCGAGGGCGCGGAACTCGAGGCGCAACTCGTCGACCTGGCTCACGCACGGGGACTCACGGTGCTTGGACCCAACGGCAACGGGTTTATCAACGCGGCCGGTGGTCTGACGCCTTATGGCCTGCTTATCACTCCGCCCCTCGACGTCGGACCCGTGGGCATCGTTCTTCAGTCTGGCGGTCTCGCGAGCGCGGTATTGGCTGGCGCGCAGGCACGCGGCGTTGGTTTGAGCCTGCTGGTTTCGACCGGCAATGAAGCGCTGACTTCGGCCTCGGACATCATGCGGTACTTGATCGAGGATGATCGCACCAAGGTCATCGCTGCGTTCTTAGAGTCCATCCGCCAACCCGACGAGTTCCGAGAAGTCGCCGAACTCGCTCTGGCCGCGGGCAAGCCGATCGTCGCATTGAAGACGGGACGTACGGAAGCGGGCGCCAAGGCGGCGTTGGCCCACACCGGCGCGCTGGCCGGCGACGATCGAGTGATCGACGCCGCGTTTCGCCAGCTGGGCATCATTCGCGTCAACTCGTTGGAAGAGCTGTTGGCCACGGCCGGGTACCTCGGTCACCACCGAGAGATCCGCGGCCGACGTATTGCGGCGATCACCCCCTCGGGCGGCGCGTGCGACCTGCTCGCGGACTTAGCCTCAGAAGAGAAACTCGAGTTCCCTGAGTTTCCGCCTGAGACGCTGGCGGAGTTGGGTGAGCTCCTGCCATCTTTTTCCAATCCCCAAAACCCACTCGACGTGACCGGGTACGTGGTGATGGACCCCACCATCGCTCTCAAGTCATTGGGGATCGTTGCCAACGACGTGGTGGGTAACTACGACATGGTGCTCTATACCGCGACCATCCCGCGCCTCGAAGCGCCCAACCCCGCGCCCATTGAGCAGAGGATGGATGCTCTTGCCGAAGCGGGTAAGTCGCTCGACGTGCCATTGGTTCTGCAAAGTCTCATCAGCGTGGACTTGACGTCCTACTCGCGCAAACTGCTCGGGGACCGGGGGCTCTATCTGCTCAGTGGCATCGAGCCGGGGATGCGCGCGATCGGCCACGGCGCGCGATACCACGACCGACGCGATCGCTGGCTCGAAGTGGGGCCGCCCACTACCGCACCATCTCTTGAAGCCCCCGTCAATGCTCGAGGGGTATGGCCCGAGCACTTGGTCCGCGGACTACTCGAAGCTCACGGCATTCCCGTCGCGCCGGCGCGGCTGGCCACGTCGGCGCTGGAAGCCAAGGCCTTCGCCGGGGAGTTCGAAGAGCCCGTCGCAATGAAAGTGGCCTCGTCGGCGCTGGCCCACAAGTCGGACATCGGAGGAGTCGCCCTCAACGTCGAGGTCGATCAGGTCACCGCGACGTTTGACGAGCTGAAGAAACGGCTCGCGGTGGCGCTCCCTGAGGCGACCCTCGACGGGGTGCTCGTAGGACCTATGCGCACCGGCGGCATTGAACTACTGGTCGGCGTGGTGACCGATCCCACCTGGGGCAAAGTCCTGTCGCTCGGACTCGGCGGCGTGTGGGTAGAGGTCCTCGGCGATGTGGCGCTGCGCGTACTGCCCGTGGGGCCCGAAGAGATAACGACGATGCTCGGAGAACTTCGAGGCGCGGCGTTGCTCAGCGGAGCTCGAGGAACGCGCCCCGTGGACATGGACCGGCTCGTCGCGGTGGTGTATCAAATCGCTCAACTCGCCGAAGGTCTCGGCGAGGCCCTCGACACCTTAGAAGTGAATCCCTTGCGGGTTGAAGGAGACTGTATCGAGATACTCGATGCCCTCGCGGTATGGCGAAGTGAAGGAGACTCAAAATGAGTGACGACGCATTGAGCGGCAAGGTGGTACTGGTCACCGGCGCGAGCCGAGGCATTGGCGCCGCCATCGCCGAGCGGTTCGCGCGAAGCGGCGCGACCGTGGTGGTGACCGCAAGGACCGTCGACCCTGCGGCGAGCAAGTTAGCCGGCACGATCCACGAGACCGTGGAGAAGATCACCCAAGGCGGTGGTACGGCCGTCGCCATAGCCGCGGATCTCTCAAAAGTCAGCGAGCGCGAACGTCTTGTCGCTGAAACGCTGAAACAAGTCGGGCCCATCGATGTGCTCGTCAACAACGCGGCCGTCACGTACTTCATCCCCGTCCTTGGATTTGGCGCCAAGCAGTTTCAATTGATGTTTGAAGTCGAAGTCACGGCACCCTTTCATCTGGCCCAGTTGGTCCTACCGGGGATGATTGAAAAGGGCGAGGGCTGGATCCTCAATATCTCTTCCGGCGCGGCGCGTCACCCGACGTTCCCACCCGATCCCGCTCGACTCGGTGGCGGCGCGGTCTACGGGATGACCAAAGCGGCGCTCGAGCGCTTCTCCACGGGTCTCGCTTCGGAAGTGTACGCCAACAACGTGGCCGTGAACGCCCTCTCGCCCAATCGCGTCGTGCCGACGCCGGGCACCGTGTTCCACCATCTCGTGCGCACCGAGGATCCCAACCAAGTCGTCGAGCCGCCCGAGGTCATGGCCGAAGCCGCCTTGGCCCTCTGCAGTGTCTCGCCCACGACACGCACCGGACGAATTGCCTACTCTCAAGACCTGTTGAACGAGTTGGGCATCACGGTCAACGTTGCCGGCTCGTCGGAGTTGTCCTCATGAGCCCAACTAGTGATACCCATCAGCACAAGCCCGTGCCCAAACCCACTCCCGAGACGGAGCACTACTGGGAAGGGACCAAACTTGGTGAGCTTCGCATTCAACGATGCAATGAGTGCGGCCAGGCGTACTTCTACCCTCGCCCGAGTTGTCCTCACTGTTCGTCGACGGACGTGACGTGGGTGAGAGCGTCGGGACAGGCCCGACTGCACACGTACCTCATTAGTCACCGTCCCGCACCGGGCTTCACCGACGAGGTGCCTTACGCCATTGCTGTCGTTGAGTTAGAAGAGGGACCTCGCATGATGACCAACATCGTCGGCGTCGAGAACACGCCCGAGGCGCTCGTGCTCGACATGGCCCTCGAAGTCGCCTTTGAACCTCGCGGTGAGCAGAGCGTCCCGGTCTTTCGTCCTGCGAGCGCCTCGTGAGTGTGCGAGCCAAGACCGCGATCGTCGGGGCCTCAGAGACGACACGTATCGGCGTCGTGCCCGACATGTCCGCTTTGGAGATGCACGCCGAGTCCGCTCGTCTGGCCGTGGCCGACGCCGGACTGAAGATGTCCGACGTGGACGGCGTGGCCACGGCGGGACTCTCGCCGGTCTCCGTCGCGCAGTACTTGGGCATCGACCCCATCTACGTCGATGCCACGACCGTGGGCGGCTGTTCGTTCCTGCTCCATGTTCGCCACGCCGCGGCCGCCATCAACGCCGGGATGTGCGAAGTGGTACTCATCACCCACGGCGAGTCCGGCCGCTCGCGCGTCGGCATGCCGCCTCGGGTGGCGGATCCGTCGTCGCCCCCGGGTCAGTTCGAAGCGCCGTATGGAACCCTCGGACCACCCACCATGTTCCCGATGGGCGTGCTGCGCTACATGAAGGAGTTCGGCCTCACACACGAGCAACTGGCGTCGGTCGCCGTCGCGCAACGAAAGTGGGCGGCGAATGTACCGCGCGCGATGTTCCGCGATCCGTTGACGGTCGAGGACGTGTTGGCGTCTCGCCTCATCGCCTATCCGATGCATCTGCTTGAGTGTTGTCTCGTCACGGACGGCGGCGGGGCACTCGTTGTGACCTCGGCCGAGCGGGCCAAGGCCCTTGCTGGTCCAAAGCCCCCCGTCTACGTACTCGGCACCGGTGAGGCGAGCGAAACTCCGATGGTCTCGATGATGGAAGACTTCACGAGCTCAAAGGCCTTTCGACTCTCGTCAGCCAGCGCCTTCGCGGAAGCCGGCGTCGGGCCCAAAGACGTCGACCACTTGATGGTCTACGACGCGTTCGCGCACCTGCCGATTTACGGGCTCGAGGACCTTGGCTTCGTCGGGCGAGGCGAAGCCGGAGCCTTCATCGCCGAGGGCCACACCTCACCGGGCGGCAGCTTGCCTTTGAACACCAACGGCGGGGGCCTCTCTTACACCCACACCGGGATGTACGGCATGTTCTTGGTGCAAGAGTCGGTGCGACAGCTACGTAGCGAGGCGTCAGCCCAGGTCGCAGACGTCAACATCAGCGTGGCCCAAGGAGTCGGCGGGATGTTCGCAGCCGCGGGCACGCTGGTGCTCGGCACCGCCGCGGCCGCCGGTGTATGAAGGTGAAGCAAGCGACTGTGAACGGAATGCGATATGAACCCCGGGATACGCGGGACTATTCGGCAATGAGAAACACACCGAGGAGGATGACATGGACGTTGATCTAGGCGTTGAGTACGCCGAGTTTCGCACCGAGATGCGCGAGTGGATCGAAGGCAATATTCCCTCCGGCTTAAAAGAGTTGGCCGACTGGAGTTGGCAACCGGTGGCCGGTGGCAAACGCGGAGCGGCGCTCGCCAGGGCCACGGCCGATCCCATCTACCGCGAATGGGTGAAGCGTCTTTTGGACGCCAAGCTCATCTGCGCGACGTGGCCCGAAGAGTTCGGCGGTCGAGGTTGGGACTCAATACGTTTTTCCGTGTTCAGCGAGGAGCTTCGTCGCCAAGGTGTGCCCGCAGTGCGACGAGGTATGGGCGAGACACTCGTCGGGCCGCCGATCATGGTCCACGGGACACCCGAACAGCAGGCCCACTTCTTGCCACGGATCGTCTCGGGCGAGGACGTCTACTGCCAGGGCTACTCTGAACCCAACCACGGATCCGACCTCGGAGCTGTCGAAACAAAAGGCATTGTCGACGGCGATGAGTTGGTGATCACCGGACAAAAGACCTGGACCTCGGGGGCGCAGAACGCCAACATGATCTTCGTGCTGTGTCGGACCAATCCCGACGTGCCCAAGCACCGCGGTCTCTCCTATGTGCTGGTGCCCTTCTCGAAAGAGAACGGCGTGACCGTGCTGCCCTTGCGTCAGATGTCGGGCGCGTCGGGGTTCTGCGAGGACTTCCTCGACGGGTCGCGCGCGCCGTTGTTCAACGTCATCGGGGGCCTCAACAATGGGTGGGCTCCGGCCATGACCACGCTCGGTTTCGAGCGCGGGGGCAACGCCACGACGGCTCACCTCGGCTTCGAACAGGAGCTGTGGGACCTCATTGGCCTGGCGCGCAAGAACGGAAAAGTAAACGACCCCTTGATCCGCCAGCGCCTGGCTTGGTGTTACACCCAGGTGCAGTTGATGCGCTACGCGGGTCTGCGACTCCTCGCGTCACTGGCCGAAGGTCGCCAGCCCGGACCCGAGGCGTCGATCTCGAAGTTGTTCTGGAGCGAGTATCACAAGTTGTTCGGTGAACTCGCGCTCGACGTCGTCGGCGCCGACGCCATGATCCGCCCCGACGGAGAAGGGTACGCCACCGACGAGTGGCAGGACGTCTTCTTCGCCAGTCGTGCCGGGACCATCTACTCCGGCACCAGTCAGATCCAAAAGAACATCATCGGTGAGCGCGCCCTCGGTCTCCCCCGCGAAACCAAACGCTCCGAAGGAAAGGTGACGTGATGCAAATCTGTGAAGGACGAGTCGCCATTGTGACGGGTGCCGGGCGCGGCATCGGGCGGGGACACGCTATCGAACTCGCTCGCCAAGGCGCGCGGGTCGTCGTCAACGATCTTGGTGCCGAAGTGGACGGTGAGGGCAGTTCCTCGGGTCCGGCCCACGAGGTAGTTGAAGAGATTAAGAGCTTCGGCGGCGAAGCAATCGCCAACGGCGAAGACATCTCGGACTATGACGGCGCCGGACGACTCATCAACGCTGCCGTCGAGACCTTTGGCGGACTGGACGTGTTAGTCAACAACGCCGGCATCTTGCGTGACCGGATGATCGTCAACATGAGCATCGAAGAGTGGGACGCGGTCATCAAAGTCCACCTGCGCGGTACGTTCTGCCCGACTCGCTGGGCGGCCGCCTACTGGCGAGACCGCTCGAAAGCTGGCGAGGTCAACGACGCGAGGATCATCAACACCAGTTCCTCGTCGGGCATCTACGGCAACATGGGCCAGACCAACTCCGGCGCCGCCAAAGCGGGCATCGCTTCGTTCACCGTCATCTGCGCCAAAGAGCTCGGCCGATACGGCGTGACCGTGAATGCCGTAGCACCCGGAGCCCGCACTCGTATGACCGAGAACTTGCAGCGCGCTCGCGCCGTGGCGTCCCCGGGGCCCGATGAGTTCGACGCTCGATCGCCCGACAACGTCGCGCCAGTCGTGGCGTGGCTCGCCAGTGTCGAATCGGCCGGCGTCACCGGACGGGTCTTTAACGTCGCGGGTGGGCGCATCAGCGTTGCCGAAGGCTGGCACGCCGGGCCCGTCGTCGACAAGGGAAGCCGCTGGGACCCCGCCGAACTGGGACCGGTCATCGAGGACCTGGTCGCCAAGGCTCCGCCGAATGCGGAAATGAATGGATTGATCCCGTGGCCGGAGACGACTGACTAAGCGGTATTCGAGCGACCGACGTTAGTCGGTCAGTTTTATTGAAATGAGAGCATGAGATGACAGCAGCGCAGTTCCCCATCGAAGCCGGACACGTCATGACGTTTGCGCGGGCCATCGGCGACTTCAACCCCGTGTACCACGACGCCGACCAAGCGAGCACGTCAGAAGTCGGCGCCATCATCGCGCCGCCCACCTTCGTTCAGGCCAGCGCTCAGTACGATCCCGACTACCCACTGCGACCCCAGCCCGGGGTGGCGTGGTTCGGCTCAGGGGCAACGCCCAGCGGCCGAGTGCCCGACGCCGAACCGGCCGCGACCACGCAGGAATCAGGAAGTGAAAAAAGTGGGGGCACCGGTCTTCACGCCGAGCAGCACTATGAGTACCACCGCCCGGTTCGCGCCGGAGAAGTCCTGACCCTCACGGTTCGCCCCGGCAAGGCGTGGGAGAAGCAGGGCCGTCGAGGCGGACTGCTGCAGTTTCGCGAAACGATCATCGAATACCGCGGCGAGAACGGCGAACTCGCCGTCACTGCTCGCGGTGTTGGCGTACGCACCGCCCAGACGGTGAGGGACTGAACATGGCGCTTCGAGCCTCCAGCCTCAGCGTGGGCGTCAGCCACGGAGCAGTCGTGGTCGACAATCTGAGCCGTACCCAGATAGTCCAGTACGCCGGCGCGTCGGGAGATTACAACCCCTTGCACACTGACGAGGTGTTCGCCACCCAGGTCGCGGGCTATCCGAGTGTCTTCGCCCACGGCATGTTGACGATGGGCATGACGGGCAAGATGCTCACCGATTACGTGGGCGACGGGCGACTAACGAACTTCGGTGGAAGGTTCACCTCCCAGGTCTGGCCCGGCGATACGTTAACGGCCACCGCAACGGTCACTGCGATCAGAGAAGCGAACGGCGTGTCCGTGGCGGACTTCGACGTGGTGACCGTGAATCAAAACGGCATCGCCGTCTTTCAAGGAACGGCGACGGCCCGCCTCGACTAGTTATCTAATTCAACGACAAAAGTGTTGCGAGCTTGTCCGCCAAATCTTCTTCGTTACCATCAATGGCGATCAGTTTCGTCCGAGACCGTGCACCTTTCACACACTGCACCGCACCGGGACGAACGCCGAAGACGTGGGCGAGCAAGGCGCAGACTTCCTTCGTGGCGGCGCCGTCAACGGCTTGACTTTGCACGCGCACCTGAAGCGCGCCGTTGTAGTCACCGCCAACGTGGCTCGTGGGCGAGCCGGGATGAACGCGTACGCTAAATCGCATCACGGCCGAAGTGTCCCTGGCTCGAGACGTGAAGGGCGCGACTGCATTGAACAGTTTTAGCAACGAAAAGCGACGTGACATAATGGCTCTTCATGAGTGAGTCCACGGGTCACGGCGGACAACGGCCGGATGAAGACTTTGACACGAATCTTTTTGGTGAAGGACATCCCGGTGGCTTGCCGGTGTTCGAGGCCAAGGTCGGGGCACACCTACGCAATCGCCGCAAGGTCAATAGTCCCTCGCAGTTGTTGGACCTCCAGGAGTTGGTGAAATTCAAGGCGAGCCATGGACGCTGGCGCATTGCCAAGGACCTCGTCGGAATGGTTCGCCGGGGGCACGGCGGCGAAAAAGATGAGTCGTACTTTGACAAACTGCGCCGAGAGGCCGGGCGGGGAAAGACCGAGTCCTCGACATACGGACTGGCCAGCGTCGCCGGTCGTCCGGTGGTGCTCTACGCGATGAACTGGGACTTCTTCGCCGGATCGCTCGGTGTGGTCTCAGGTGAGAAGTTCCAGGCCGCCGCCGATCTCGCGATCAGCAAGAAACTCCCCTTCGTCTCTGTGTACGCCTCGAGTGGGGTGCGCCAGCACGAGAACTTCGCCGGGCTGACCCAGATGACCCGCATGGTCGAAGCCATCCGTAACTACAAAGAGAAAGTCGCGCTGCCCCAGGTCGCAGTACTGCTCGGCAACGTGTGGGGCGGGGTGTCGGCCAGTGCGGTCTCCAACGCCGACTTGATTCTCGCCACCTCGGGCACGAATTTCGGTTTCGCGGGTCCCAACGTCATCGAGGCGTTCGAGGGCTCGGCTGTCCCGATCGACTCTCAAAGCGCCGAAGCGAATCTCCTCGATCGCAATATCGACGTGGTCCTCGCCGACGTCGGAGAACTCGTCTCGTATCTCGGCGAAATCCTCACGTCGACGAACCTGCCCGATAAGCGTCACCAACTCACGGCCGAGACGGTGCCAATGATCCGCAACGTCAGCGTCGCCGATCAGCGTCGCGTCTTCAATTTCGGGCCGGTCGGCATTCGCGGTCCTCGCTTCGACGATTCCAAAGGTGCGGTCCAACGGCTGCCGGCGCCCGCTCGCCTGGCTCGGGCGCTCGACGCGTCCGACGCCCTGGTCGAGCAGTACCAGGACCTATTGACTGACGCCAACCGCGTTGACTTGGAGTTCATCTTGCAGTACGGCTTCAGCGACGCCGTGGCGATCTACAACTACGTCCAGGAGGTCGGCTACAAGAGATACCCCGCCATCGTCGGCGCCTTCGCCAAGATCGGCGCCCAGCCCTTCGTCATTGTGGGAACCCAGCCGTCGTACCAACTGATCGGCGAGACCGTCATCAAGCGGCCCTCGAATCCTGCGCCCGAGGACTTCGCCTTCATGGAGCGAATGTTGGAGATGGGTGAGCGACTTCATTTACCCGCACTGTTCGTGACCGACACGCTGGGGGCCAAGCCGACCTTGGAGAGCGAGCGGCGAGGCCAGTCGCGTGCGATCGCGCGCTCGATTCTTAAAGGCATCGACTACTCCGAGCCAGTTATCTCCTTGGTCGCAGGCGCTCTCGGCAGTGGCGGTGGGCTGGCCACGACCCCGATGGCCGATCACGTGATCATGTTGGAAAAGGCCATGGCCTACGTCGCCGAACCCCGGTCGGCCGCCTCAATCCTCTATAAAACCCCGGACCCCTCACACGACCAGATCCGAACCACCCTGGAAACGATGCGTTCGACCGCCAAGGACCAACTCGATCTCGGTCTCATCGACGAGGTGATCCCCGAAGACGACAATCCCTTCGTGACCGTGGAACGAGTGCACGCCGCAATTCTTCGCACGTACGTCGAACTCGCGGTACTGTCCGAGAAACGCCTAAGGGCCCGTCGCCAGGAAAGGATTCGCGGCCTTCGAGCTTTCGAGATCATTCAAGAATGAGAGATCATGAAATACGACGAAACTGACAACGCCAGAGAAGCGACGGACAACTCTCAACAAGATCGGTTCTGGAATGGCCCCGCCGGCCAACTCTGGGTCACTTCCCAAGAGGAGACCGAGCGCCACGTTGGACCCTTTGGTGACGCCGCGCTCCAAGCAGCAGCCGCGGCGCCCGGCGAGCGAGCGATCGACGTCGGCTGCGGGTGCGGTACGACCACTCTCGCCCTCGCACGATCGGTAGGTGCGACGGGCGAAGTTGTGGGCGTCGATCTCAGCAACGTCATGTTGGAACGAGCAAGGGAATCGGCCGCGGCCGCGAAGTTGACCAATGTTGACTTTCGCAGGCTTGATGCTCAGGTTGCACCACTCGATCGCCAAGTTTTTGACCTCGTCTACTCGCGATTCGGCGTCATGTTCTTCGCCGATCCCACCGCGGCGTTCACCAACCTCTTTGCTTCACTGCGCCCGAGTGGTCGATTGGCGTTCGTGTGCTGGCAGGTACCGAACGCGAACCCGTGGATGGCGCTGCCCACTCGGGCCGCCATGCAATTCTTTGGTCTGGCGCCGCCAGCGCACGACGCGCCCGGCCCCTTCTCACTGGCCGACCCTGATCGACTTCGAAGGGTCTTAACCGACGCGGGGTTCAACGACATCGACATCACTCCGGAGATATCGACCCTTAAGTTAGCTGCAGGACAGAGCATTGAAAGCTGGGTCCAAGAGCGACTGCTCATGGGTCTCGCAGGTGAGAACTATGCGAACAGCAGCGTTGAGATCCAAAGTCAGGCCCGCGAACTTTTGATTTCGACGGTGGAGCCCTACCGAGTCGATGACAGGTTGGAGATGAATGGGGCTGCCTGGATCGTTACGGCGCGCGCTTAATCTCTGGGTGCTGGTTACGAGACCCGCATAACCCACTGAATCTTGTATAAGTCCGGGCCGCCCTTGAACAGACCGTGTCGAGTGACTTCATAGAATTCCCCTTGCTCTTCGGGCCAGGTTCTGGCTACCACGAGGAGGATCCCCGGGGCCACTACGTATGATGCAAGCAAAGGAGAAAGCATGACGAACGAGAACGAGTGCCCGGTAACGGGCGCGAGCACGCAGTTAGCGGGAAGCTTGCCCAACGAGAAGTGGTGGCCAAACCAGTTGAACCTGAGGCTGCTCGACCAGAACTCCCCCTCGGCTAATCCCCTGGGCAAGGATTTCGACTACGCCAAGGAGTTCAAAAAACTGGACCTCGACGCCCTAAAGAAGGACATCGAGGCGGTGATGACCACGTCCCAGGACTGGTGGCCCGCCGACTATGGCCACTACGGGCCACTCTTTATTCGCATGGCCTGGCATAGCGCGGGCACGTACCGCATTGGCGACGGCCGTGGTGGTGCGGGATCTGGCGCGCAACGCTTCGCGCCACTTAACAGTTGGCCCGACAACGTAAACCTCGACAAGGCCCGCCGACTGCTCTGGTTAGTCAAGCAGAAGTACGGACAGAAGATCTCCTGGGCCGACCTGATGATATTTGCCGGAAACTGTGCATTGGAGTCAATGGGTTTCAAGACCTTCGGATTCGCCGGAGGGCGCGAGGACATCTGGGAGCCGGAAGATGAGACAAACTGGGGCCCTGAAGACGTCTGGCTCGGTGACGAGCGCTACAGCGGCGACCGTGAACTCGACAATCCCTTAGCCGCCGTGCAGATGGGCCTCATCTACGTGAATCCCGAAGGTCCCAACGGCAACCCCGATCCGCTCCTTGCGGCCAAGGACATCCGTGAGACGTTCCTGCGCATGGCGATGGACGACGTGGAAACCGTGGCCCTCATCGCCGGCGGCCACACGTTCGGCAAGACTCATGGCGCGGCGGATCCGAACCAGTACAACGGTCGCGAACCCGAAGGGGCGCCTCTGGAAGAGCAGGGCCTCGGTTGGAAGAACAGCTTTGGTACCGGCAACGGTGACGCCACGATCTCCAGTGGACTTGAAGGCGCGTGGACCGATACACCGACGAAGTTTGACCACGACTTCTTCGACAACCTGTTCGACTTCGAGTGGGAGTTGGTGAAGAGCCCGGCCGGTGCGAACCAGTGGAAGCCCAAGGATGGCGCGGCTGCCAACACGGTGCCCGACGCCCACGATCCGACAAAGAGGCACGCCCCCACGATGCTCACGACGGACCTCTCCCTGAGGTTCGACCCCATTTATGGGCCGATCTCGAGGCGCTTCCAGAAGAACCCCAAGGAGTTCAATGAGGCGTTTTCCAAGGCATGGTTCAAGTTGACGCACCGCGACATGGGTCCTTACGTGCGGGGACTTGGCAAGTTGGTACCGAAAGAGCCCCAGTTGTTCCAAGATCCCGTGCCGGAGCGTATGCACAAGTTGATTGGGGCGAAGGACATCGCTGACCTAAAGAAGCGCATTCTCGCATCGGGCCTCTCCATTGGCCAATTGGTCTCAACCGCGTGGGCGTCGGCGTCGACGTTCCGCGGCACCGACAAGCGCGGCGGCGCCAACGGCGCGCGAATTCGCCTTGCGCCCCAAAAGGATTGGGAGGCTAACAGCCCGGTGGAACTAGCAAAGGTGCTCAAAGTCCTGAAGGGTGTTCAGAAAGAGTTCAACGGTTCTAAGACCAAAGGGAAAGAGGTCTCGCTCGCTGACCTCATCGTACTGGGCGGATGTACCGCCATCGAGAGGGCCGCGAAGAACGCGGGGCACAAAGTGAAGGTCCCCTTCTCGCCCGGTCGCACGGACGCTACCCAGAAGCAGACCGACATCGAGTCCTTCGCGGTGCTCGAACCGACCGCCGACGGGTTCCGCAATTACCTTCGACCGGGACGCCCCCGTACGGCGGAAGAGTTGCTGCTGGATCGGGCTCGCTTGTTGACGCTCAGCGCTCCGGAAATGACGGTGCTGATCGGCGGCCTACGAGTCTTGAACGCTAACTTCCAACAGACCCAACTCGGCGTCCTCACCACGCGGCCCGCGACGTTGACCAACGATTACTTCTTACAACTGCTCGAAATGGACACTGTGTGGAAGGCGAAGTCTGACTCCGAGGAGACATTTGAAGGACACGATCGCGCAACAGGAGCACTCAAATGGACCGCTAGCCGAGCCGACCTTGTATTCGGCTCGAACTCCCAACTTCGAGCGATCGCAGAGGTCTACGCCTGCAACGACTCTCGAGAGAAGTTCGTACGCGACTTCGTTGCTGCTTGGGACAAGGTCATGAATCTCGACCGATTCGATCTCGTCTGATCTCAAGTCATTGATCCCGCAGCGTCGACTCATCTCGGCGTAACTAAGTATCGCCGGTGGGAGCGCAGGGTCGCCCACAGCAATGGGAACGCCAACTTTAATCTCGAGGCGCCACGCCCAGATGACCGAAGTCGTCCAGTGGAAGCGACTCAACATGGTTGACGTGCCCATAACCATTGCGACCCGGCTTCATGTAGTACCAAGCACAAAGAACAGCGCCGAGGATGAGCAAGAAGCCGTAGTGTGCGAGATCCCAGTTAAGAGCCCATACCACTGCAGTCACGAGCGCCAATCAGATTAGGAGGCGTGCCATTAGTTGGCCGTCAATTTCACGGGCTCGATCTTGTCGGCCTTGAACGAGACTCCATGGTCTCCACCGATGTCCCACGTCGACGCGATGAGATTTGTCACCTTCACCGGAGTGAAGTTGCCAACACCCTTAGGTTCACCCGCGACCTTGACCGTCAGCGTGTCGTAGCTGTCCGGCCAGATCGCGAACAGGTGCACGCTGTAGACCGCAAGGCCACTGGCGTCCAACTTCGGAGCTCGTGTCTCAAAGTCCAGAACCGGTTCGGCCAAACCTGCCGACATGAACTGGACTGCCACAGTGTCAATTGGTAAACGCATTGCTGCTCCTTTTCGGAGGACGAAGTATTCGACCTCTACCTAAGAAGCCAATTTCAGACACCGATTTGGGACAGCAATATGGCTGTGACAAAGAAATATGTGAAACCTGGACGTAGAGAAACGTTGGTGGATTTTCGGATCAGACCCTTAAGACCTTCGGGCTGCCGGGCGCTGCGCGCCCGACGCCCGGTCAGAGCTGGCTACAAGATGCCTTGAAGCTCACTCTCTACGTAACTCTTCCTTACGTCTTTCAAGGCTGAAAGTATTGTGGAATGGTTGAAGCTGTCGATCCTTAGACGTTGGTTGCGCGCCTTACGTATGCAGGTCTGAAGGACCTCGGTAGCTGAGTTCGACGATATTTTGTTCCGAAGTTCCCGTGACCCTGAGAAGTCCGTTTCTTTGGAGATTAATTGGCTGTTCGAGTGATCCTATGCGTCGTGCATCTGGGGTCTCGAGAACGGTTTCGCCATTCGTCAGTGAGGTTGCGCGGTATTGGTCTCCATTGCTTGAGTTGTGGCGGTCCAGCCACGAAACGGTTGCGAGTTCAACTGTATGAGTCCAAGTTCTGAGAGTGGACGTCACATTGCGACTGATAAATTCGGTCCAGAGATCGTGCGAGGACTCGGTCGGCCAGATTATCTCACTCGATCGTTGAACGATGTCTTCGGAATTCAACCATCGATGGAGTTGCGACAGTGTATTGAATTGGCCGTTTCCATTCAGTACCGCCGCGATCGCTCCCGATCGTGACGAGAACCCAGCACGCATGAGCAAGGAAGCTGACCCATTGAGAGTTCCAGTTTCAACGGCCGCCATCGCGAGTCCTTGGACAGATTGGACTGCGACCGAAAAAGCACTGTCAGCAACTTCCTCGGGTGTAAATCGGACTCGTACGGCCTCGAGCGCCCACGACAGTCTGTATCCAAGTGTGTCCTCGATGAACTCAAGCGTTTCGACATCGGCGTCAGTCGCAATTTCCACCACGGGTTTGCCTTGCAGCCATTGTGCAGTGATCTCCTTCCAGTTCGCCGGGAGTGCTCGTGGTGCGAATGGGTAAATGCTCAGGACAATTGTTGCAAAGCCCACAATGGCTTCGATGGCACCCTGATCATCATTGCTAAGGACGCATTGCTCGGCGCTTAGTAAGTTTTGGATTAGAGTTTTAGCTTCTTCGTCGAGTCGATGCCCAGTTTCGAGTCCCACTCCTGCCAGAAAATAGCCTCGTCTTTGAGCCAAAGTTGATTGATTCCAAAGAACGTTGGCTCGCCCTGCTAATCCGGCGCGCAGCGCGGTCTGCACTTCGGCTTCGCGACGCTCGAGGCTTCGCGCCCACAATGACGATTCAAGCGCGATTTCGAGCGCTATTTCAATGCCGTTTTCCGCAACGGCTGCATCATTGAGCAGGCTCAACAATGCGCAGTCGAGACTGGCCACCTGAGTGATCCAATCTCGTCGAGCCTTTGCTGAGTCCTCTTCTTCTTCCTCCGCGATTTCGGGAAAATCCCATGCGGCATTACCTGCAACATACTCAATCAGCGAATTGAAATCGCCACTGCCGATCTTGCGTGCCATCCTGATCAGTAGCCCTTGCACAAGTTTCATAAGCCCACTAGCCATGTCACGGAGAGCGTTGTCATCGACGAGCTTCTTCCAATTTCGTCTTGGTTGGCGAGGGTCACCGTAGATCGGAAGAATTACGAGGCCAGCTGTATCCACGTAGGCCCTGCCCGCTCGGCCAACGATGTTACGGAATTCTGACGTATCAATTATTTTGCCGCTCCGCCAAATGCTATGGAAGATCAACGAGCTGGCGGACAGATTCAATCCTTGGGCAAGAGTGGGAGACGAAATAGTTATCTTGAGTACACCTAGTTGCAAGAGCTTTTCAATTTCCTTTCGATAAGGAGTTGGAAGCGATCCGTGGTGTATGGCTACGCCGATTCTCAGGCAAGCGAGGATTGGGTGGTTCGATCCAAACCACTCTTCTCCAATCGTCAGCGCAGTTTTCAATTGAATTGCATCCCCCTCGAATACGTTAGGAAGAGCGCCTCGATTGTGAAGGTCGACAATGACTTTGGCATATGCGTTAACCGATGACTTCATTGGGCAGAAAATTAGGACTGTCTGCCCGTCGTCGACGAGCCTCCAGGCGGCCCCCAAGCAAAGCTCTTGTTGATCCCTTGGGAATGGTGTCCTCCGTTGGCCATTCGGCGGAATAAATTGTGTGAGAAAACGAGGGACGAAGGGTTCTTCATCACCCACCGTCACGCTGAGACGCGCGCGATCGCCCTGCCAAATGACTTCGCCAAATCGGAGCTTGGTCGGCCGCCAAGAGCTTGCGATCAATCCGTCAGGCTTGTCATCAGTGAGCCAATTGACGAAATCTTCGACGCGCTCTCCAACTGGGAGGATCGCTGATAGGCAGATAATACGCCGATTAGCGGCATCAGAACGGCGAAGAAGCTGTTGCACCTGGACTTCATATCGGATTTCGCGCTCGTTCGCCCCGATCATGTGACCCTCGTCCAGAACAATAAGTCCGACGTCATCCAATAGGTTGGGGTTATTTCGAAGAGCAAAATCAAGTTTCTCGGGCGTCGCGACGACAATGTCGCTTTCACTCAAAATGTCTTGGTCCACCCCACTGACTCCGGCAGCGCCGTAGAGTGATGAAATTGTTTTTCCCAATGGTACGAATGTTCGACCCAACGATGCTTCAGTTTGTGCCGAAAGAGCCCGAAGCGGCGTCACATATACAGTTCGCTTACCTTTCGCCAAGGTCGCGAGAATGCACAGCTCTGCGATTCGCGTCTTACCTGCGCTCGTGGGCAGTGCGAGGACAAGATTGTCTTGCGTGTCCAACACCCGTGAGGCCGCTTCAACCTGCGATGGCCATAAGTCAATTTCCGCTCGGTCTCTACGGAAAAGTGACGCGATGAACGTTTCGCGTAACCGAGTCCAGTCACCATTTGACCCTATGGGAAGTACTGAATGAAAGCTATTGCCCCATAATCCCTCAAGTAGATGAATTGCTAAGCGATGACACCACCACTGAGGAACCATATTGAGTTCGCCGGCAGCGTCGAGCCCGACTCGCAATCGACTAATCGCGTCATCCAGAAGCTCGACCTCGCCGCGTTCAAAGGCGAGCATTGCGATACTTAGGGAACCGATGAATGCATCGGTGAGTACAGCTTCAACTAAACCGATCACGTCTTCCGTTTCCTCTTCATTGGAGGAGTCAATTGCCTCGCTCGGTTCGAGGAGATTCTGGAGACTGGCTACGAGTTGTTCATCTGAACTTGAATTGTCATCTCGTTTATTAGAAATCAGCTGAGAAAGTTCGTTCAAATCGCGGCGCATAAGTAGGACGAGGCACTGCTCGCAGACTGTAATCCGGGAACTATCGTGTGCAGATTGAAGTAGCGAGTAAGCGCGGGCAGAGTAGCTGCCAAGATGGTACGCGGCCGCGGCCACTACCCGATGAAATCCTCGATCTTCGGTCTCGGGTCCTCGGGCGATTACAGCTTCGATGGCAACGGCCGAGTTCTCGAATGCTCGTCGACTAAGTTCGCTGGTGCCGTTCGACTCGGTGAGGCGCAGAGCGTTTCCTAGCAGCGAATATCCATAGGAGAGAAGGTCGTAACTTAAGAGTGAATCGAAAACCGGCGCGTTCTCTGGAAGCACTCCTTCTCTCCAGATCATCCCTCGCGCTTCGCCGCGAGCCAACAGCCTTTCTCGGAAACCTGGAAGCGTGGCTTGACGAATAGCCGCCTCAATTACCTCAACTGCTTCTGGCAATGGCGACCGCCTTTGTGTAAACCGACTCTATAAATGCTTGATGTTGAGGAACCTCTAGCCCAACCGCAAGACGTTTAACTCGACCCGAATACTTCGCCGTATTGTTTCGCAGGAAAGTACTCGGATCATTTCCGGTAAAGGTGAATAGAAGTTGTAAGACTTGTTGCTCAGTGATTCCTTGCTGAAGTTGCGCGCGGTCAATTTGGAGTGCGAGATCGTCGTCGCCATTCTCAAAAAGACGATCTGTAACAAACGCGAGTGCGTGGGGCGAAGGCAACCCGTTGTTGCGCTGCAATGCCTCGTCGGCATCCTCGACCGCCGCGGCGTTCAGGTGTGCGCGACTCTTTGATTCTCCATTAAGGAACCCAATTGGCCCGCTCCTCGAAATGCGAACTCCAATAATGTCGTCGCCCCGCATCGCCATTTCAGGATGATCCTTCCAACGAAGCCG
>Ga0182024_10003128_pt1 | contig 39922 bp, 41 predicted proteins | sample P32metaG_FD_120480 | JGI IMG/M metagenome (GOLD analysis project Ga0182024, IMG submission 120480) | Permafrost microbial communities from Stordalen Mire, Sweden - P3-2 metaG (Illumina Assembly) | ecosystem: Environmental > Terrestrial > Soil > Wetlands > Permafrost | place: Sweden: Stordalen...
CCAAATGCCCTTCCCGGCCGCCAAAGGCCAAAGGAACGGACACTGACACGCAACGTCTAAAGGGGTCGGGATTGAACGCGAAAACCGCCCCTCAGGGGGTCACTATTGCCCGCGAATTTACACGCTGGTGATCGCCATCGATCCCGGCACCAATGAGCATGCCTGGTCGGCGACGCTGCTTCTGTGCGAACGCTTCCGGCTGACCGCCTACGATGCCGCCTATCTCGAACTGGCGCAGCGCCGGCAGCTTTCTCTTGCGACGCTGGATGGCGAACTGATCCGCGCGGCGCAGGCCGAGAACGTACCGCTGGTGGGCACGCCATTAGGGGATCAAGAATGATGGACCGCAACGCGCTGATGGTCATGCCGCCGAACGCCGCCGCGCTGCCGGCGGTGGTGCCGGGGCCGGCGCGCCGCCGCTGGTGAACGCGCGTCGCGGCGCTCGCGGATACCCTGGTGCGCGTGTCGCACCTCGCCATGCACCTTGAAGGACACTTGGCAGAGTTGGACATCAATCCGCTGATGGTGCTGCCCTCAGGCCGGGGAGTGAAGGCGGTAGACGCCCTCGTCGTGTTTCGCGGCACATAGCGGTCAAAACCTAACGCTTGGTATCCGGCGGCTACGGCTGGAGTCCAACCCATAGCAGCCCCTCGGCCTTCCCGGCGCCAGCTGCTCTTCAAGCCCCTTTGCGGGCCTTTGCGCCCGCCCGCTCGGCCTGATGCCATTATATGATAATGTCCTTATCTCATATCCTGCCGCTCGCGACTTTACGCCATAAGCGTACCATGCCTCTTTAACGCATGGCGCGTTTTATAGTCCTGACAATTTCTGGAGATATCTTTTGCCAATGCGGAGGGTTCAGCACTGTATGACCTTGGCCCGTTTTGTCATCTGAACTCGCGCCAGCCGCGAGAAGCTCTTTAACGATCTCGATATGATTGTTCCAGGAGGCTTCCATGAGAGCCGTCTCATCATATGTGCTCGTTTTACAGTTGACATCGACGCCCGCCGACAACAACATTCTGACAATGTCTAAATGACCGTGTCTTGCAGCGAACGGCAAAGCGATTTCATCATTTTTAACATCCTCACGATAAGCATCAATCAAAGTAGCTACGACAGGGGCATAACCCATATTTTTATGGGGAAAACCACAAGCACAGGCTAATGTCAATCTACTCAGCGTCGCGCCCGCCATAATAAGTAGATTCACTATCTCAAGGTGCCCATTTGAAGCCGCCGCCTCTAAGCCCTCATTAAGATTTTTCGCACCAGCAGAAATTAGTGCGACAGTCAAATCGTAGAAGCCCTTCGCGCAAGCTACCTTCAATGGGGTGCCATTATCTGCATACTCATTAGGGTCTGCGCCGGCAGAAACCAATAACTTCGCTATATCCAGAAAGTTGCCACGCAAAGCCTTCATTAATGGAGTAGTTCGACGGTATGTAAATTCCGTACTAAGCTCAGAATTGAATTCGGAAGGCGCGCTGGTTTCCAGAAGTGCGCTCGCGTTGGCCCCAGCGCCGAGCGCGGCTCTTACTCCGACAATATCGCCGCGCTCTGCAGCTTCGATAAGCGCTTTGTCTTCGGCTGATAGATGGCGCGCCATATTCAGCGATATCTTCATAACGCGTTACCCCGCGCAAGATTATCTTTAGTACGTCGCGAAGAAGTTCGCCGCCTTCTCGGGATTGTAACCGCGGCGATCGTACATGTTGGTCGCGCTCGGGTCACGCCGCCCGGCGGCCTTCTGCACGTCTTCGAGTTGCGCGCCGTTCTCCAGCGCCTTGGTGATGAAGGTAGCGCGCATCGAGTGGACCGAATAGCCGCGATCAAGCCCGATCGCGGCGGCGTATTTCCGCAGCACGCGTTTGATCGCGTCGGGATTCATGCCTCGCCGTTCTTCGCGACGCTTGCCGTTGTGCTTCAGAGGTCTAAACATTGGTCCGTCGCTGTCGCCTCCGTGCCCGGCAGCCGCGCGGCAGTCTGCGGGTAGCGAGCGCATCGCGTCGCCTGCCCTTGCGCATGACCGGTAGCGTGTCACGGGCCGTCAGCTCGGGGATTTGCCGAACATGATCCAGCCGCCGCTGCTTGGCGTGGTGAATGCCGCCAGCGCGGTCTCTGCCCGAACCTTGACCTGGCGGGCGCCGGCCGTGCCGCGGAGCTGCTCTATGCTGTCGGTGTACATGGCCGTTCGGGTGCGCCCGTTCCCCAAATTGCCGCCGCTCGAAGAGAACGGGTGCGGTCCCTCGACCCGGATATCGCCCGCGTAGAACTGGAAGGCATCGCCGCGTTTGACGCCGTGCCACTGGAAGGCCTCGAGGAAGAACTGCGCCATCGGTGCATAGCCGTCGTAAGGATTGAATATGTCGACGTCCTTGGGCTGAAGCCCGGCGCCTTCGTACATTCTCCTGGCGGCGCGGTCGGTCCAGTCCTCGATCTCGTCCAAATCTTCCTGTGTGGTGCGCTTCCTGAAATTGTGCTGCGAGTGGTTGAGCACATAGACCGGCGGCTGCCGCATGTTGCGGGCGCGCTCGGCAGTTGTGAAGAGAAACGCGGCCGATGCATTGACCGGCCGGTCGCAGTCCCAGAGCCGGAGTGGGTTGAGGACGTAGCGCGACTTGACGTAATCCTCGGTGGTGAGCTGCGGTACCTGGTGGCTGGCATTGTACCCCCACGGCGTCAAGAGGCCGTTCCGGTGCTGGTTGACGACGAAGGGGGCGAGGTCGTCGTGCTTGCCGCCGTAGCGAAGGCAGTACTGACCGTGCGGGAAGATGTTGATGAAATCGTTGCCGCCGTGATTGCCCCAGGGTGCCGTCCATTGGCGCGGCCCCCGGGCGTAGTCGTCGGCGTTCTCGCCACCGCGACGATAGCGGCCTTCGAGATTGCCTGTCGGGTAGATGACGAGACAGGTGTGGCAAATGCCGTCACCCACGGCCTGCGCCGCCATGCCCACCATTTCACTGATGGTCGGCACTCCGGTCGGCGCGAATTTGACGTTGGGCAGGCGCATCTGCTCGATCAGCCACTTCGCGTTGATGAGAGTCAGCCCCCATTCCGAATCGTAGGGTGGGGCGAAGTAGGGTCGTGGCGCCCACTGAGACGCGGAGCCGCCGCTGCCGCCGGCAATATGGCTGTCGCAGCAGATGATTCCGTCGATCTGATCCGGCGTCACGCCAGCTTCGTCCATCGCGTTGCGGCAGGCCAGGATGGAGTAGGCGCCCAGCGTCTGGTCCATCGAGACCTCGTCCCAACGGCGGTCGACCGGCGAATGTCCGACACCAGCCACTGCGACCTTGCCGCGGTGCTCCCATACGCCGAGCCCGTCCTTGTCTCGCCGCCACTGATACCCGGCTGATGCGGTCATGGCTCCACCTTTCCTCTATGCTCTGGCAGTGAAGGTATGCCGGGGACGAATAACGGACGAACTAGGCGACGACCCGCCACTCGTGGATGAGCTGGCCTGGGGCCACCTCCTCGAACGTCACCGCGACGGCGGCGCCCACCGGCGCCTTGTAGGGCGGGGTGCCCGGGAGATTGGAATAGAAATTGACCCGCGGATCCGCGTCCAGCGTCACCATTGCCAGGTTATAGGGCTGATCGGGCATGCGCCGGTTGAGGCGGCCATCCTCGATCACGATGGAGGCCGCGATGTGGCCTTTGCCCGGGACCTCTTTCCACGTCAGACCGGCGGTCGAGTTACACACCTGGCAGGCCTGCTGCGGCGGGTATTGCAGCCTGTCGCAGGGGGCGCAGTGCTGCAAGACGAGGCGCCTTTCGTTGACGGCGTCCCAGAAAGGCTTGCTCAAAGTGTCGGCGACGGGGATTAGCTTGGGCATGTCTCAATCGCATCCGTCAGTTGATAGAATTAAGCACAGCGAACCTCCGCTGTCATTCTTGGGCGACCCGCAGGCAGGGCGATCGCATTTAACTGCCCTCCCCCTCGATGGGGGAGGGTTGGGAGGGGGTGATCGTGCAGGTGGCAATCCATTCGGGCACCGGACTGCGAATTCACCCCCACCCCAGCCCTCCCCCATCGAGGGGGGGGGAGTAGATGCGCCAAATGCGATAGAATTTGCCCGCAGGGCGGAGCCCAATGGACCTTGGGGGCGGCGCCCCGGAATGACGATGTGGGGACCCAAATGCGTTTCACTCCCCCTTTTATTCGCCTCGGCCAACCCACTGGCCGTAGACGGGGTACTGGCAGCAGATGAACTCGATATAGGCCGGGCGACCTGACGTGTTGATTTCGAGCGCGCGGCGCAGGGCCGGGATGATTTCGGCAGGCTCCTTCACCCGCTCGGTGTGGAAGCCGACGGCGCCGATCACCTTCGACATATCCACCTCGTCCGGCCCCAGCACCTGGTGTGTGAAGGGATCGTGTCCCGGCCCCCAGAAGCCGGGTCCATAGCCCGCAAAGCCGCCATTGCTGATGTGCACGACCGTGACCCCGAGCTTCTCGCGCAGCAGAACCTCAAGGTTGCCGAGCATGTAGCCAAGGCCGGCTTCACCGGTCACCGCCACGGACGCCCGGCCGGGAAACGCCTTCTTGGCGGCAATGGCGGCAGCCAGGCTGAAGCCGAGCGTCGAGACATTGCCCCAGCCCAGGAAACCGCGCGGGATCAGCGTGTCGAAGACGGTGCTCAACTGGTCGCGCGTGTTGCCGGATTCGTGCGTCACGAACGAATTCTTCAGATCCAGCACCTCCATGAGATCGCCGTACACCCGATAGGGGTTGATCGGCTTCTCGTCGGAGTTCATCACCTGCCTGTATCTGGCGAGCGCCTCGTCGCGGGCCGCCCTCACTTCCGCCGCCACATTACCCGCCGGCCGTCCGGCACCGCCCCTGGCACCAGACGTGCGGTCGGACACTTCCTGGCGGAGCGCCTGCAAGGTCAAGCGCGCATCGCCGATCACCGCGTGCGCCGTCGGATACATCTTGTTGATGTGCAGCTCGTCGACGTTGCAGTGGATGATGGTCTTCGTCGCCGCATCGGGAATGGCGTGGCTGAAGCGGCCCGGCGACAGGCTCGTGCCGACGGCGAGGATGAGGTCGCTCTTGTTCAGGTAGTGCGCCACCTGATCGCCGCGCACGCCGACGAACAGCGGATGGTCCTCCGGGAACGCCCCTTTGGCCTTGAGGGTCGTAATCACCGGCACATTGACGAGCTCCGCCAGCGCTTTCAGGTCTTCCGAGGCGCCCGCGTAGATGACCCCCTCGCCGGCGTAGATCAGCGGGCTCTGGGCCCGGAGGAGCTGGTCGACCGCGGCGCGCACATCCGCCGGGTCCGGCGCCGATTTCCAGCCCTTCACCGGACGGTAGGGGTCGGCGGTCTCGTCGTATGTCGCCGTGGCATTGGGAATGGCCAGGATCACCGGGCCCGGTCTCCCGCTGCGCAGCATGGTGAAGGCGCGGCGCATGAGCTCGGGCGTGCGTTCGGGCTTGTCGAGATAGCCGAACCATTTCGACACGGTCTTCATGGCCGATGCGACATCGTACTGGCTGTTGCCCGAACTCCCGGCCGGCACGCCATCGGTGATGCAGAGAACCGGCGACCCATCCTCATAGGCCTGCGCCATCCCGGCATAGGCGTACTGCATGCCGGCGGCATTGACGCCGCCCTGGAAGGTGCACACCCCGATCTTTGCGCCGGCGGTGATGCGCGAGAACGCGTCGGCGACCGCGACGGCGTAGCGGTCGTCGCGCATCATCAGCATCGGCACCCCTTCCCGGCCGAGCGCATTGTTCACCCGGCAGACCGGGAAGGTCGACACCCAACCCACACCCTCCTCTTTGAGAATGCGAGCAATGCCGGTCGCGACATCGATCGTCATGGATGTGGTCCCCTGTTCATCGAGCCGAGCCGTCAGCCTCCGCGTGGGCGCATTGAAGCATACAATATCAGCCGCGTCCCGTCTCCCAACTGTCCGATGCCGAGCCCTAATCGTCGGCAGCAGAGGATCGCTTTCGAACCCACAACGGCCGCTCAGCCGTGGCGGCGCTACGCAAGAGGAAGCATATTCCAGCCTACTCTTTATTTGGCGATTTTAACGATGAGAAAGCAGTGAATACTTGGTGATTGGCGCGGGCGCGCGCGATAATTTGAATGCGGAGCGTGTGCGGTGTTCGTAGGCGACTAGAGAGACCCGCCAAGATCGAGTCTCAATGACCCCGTAGGTAATACGAGGATCGCCAACTCCGCAAAGTCCCCTTCCCCATCTTGGACGGAGCGCGCGGATTATGCCGGATGGCGATCAGAAGACAAGCGCGCTTGCGCTTTAGTGCTCGCAGACAAATTCCTTCCCGGCAGCGAACGGGCCGCCCGTATTGCATTCCACAATTCGGCCAGTCCACCTATCGAGACGGTAGACATCCCCATGCTCAGCGACGATCTCCCAGCGGGAGGTGATGAGGATCGCGCCCGCAATCAGCGCGCAGGCGATCACGATGGCTATCGGGATGTGCATAGGGTCTACACCCTAATCTGCCACAATGCGGCTCCGACTATCGTCGCCGATGGGGCAGCGAGCCGGCTACGGGTCCGGCTCGCGGGTCTGGCTCTTTCGGGGTTGGGATGCCGTATGTTTTCGCAGCCACCCAAAATAACTCAAGTGATTGCTGTACTCGCACTAAATGAGTTGTGGAGTTATCGGGATCTACGTCAAAAGGGCGAACTGCATCATATTCAATCGATGGACCCAATCCGGGCGGCACGGTCATGATTTTCGCTTCCTAGCGTGACTCGACACCACCTAGGATAGCGGAGAGCGGGGCCGGGTGCGAATCCGGCCACGCTGTGCTAGGTGTGTGGTCCCGGCATGAGGTGGTGCGGGTTGATTTTGAAGAGGGCGGGATTGTTTGTCCAGGCGTCGCAGATGGCCTGGAAGGGGGTACGCCAGCGTAATGCCTTGAGGTGTTTGGCGAAGTTATAGGCGGTGACAAAGGCCAAGAGATGGGCCTTCAGGCTGTTGAGGTCGTCGTAGTGGAAGACTTTGACGGTGGCGTCCTTGATGGTTCGGTTCATTCGCTCGGCTTGGCCGTTGGTCCAGGGATGGTAGGGCTTGGTCAGGCGATGCTCGATGCCGTGGTCGGTGCAGGTACGGTCGAAGATATGCGGTCCGAGGTAACGCCGGCTGAGGCCCTCTCGGTTCTTTGGCAGGTCGGCGAAGGCCATGCCGTTGTCGGTCAGCACAGTGTGTATGGCGTAGGGGAAAGCGGCCACGACATTCCTGAGGAAGGCGGCGCCTTGCATTTTGCCGGCATGGTCGTGGAACTCGATATAGGTGAACTTGGAGACCCGGTCGGTCGCCAGGAACATGACCAGTTTGCCGTCGGCGTGGCGCAGCTCGCAGCTGTCGATGTGGACATAGCCGATCTGGTAGGTCTTGAACCGGCTGTGCTTGTCTGTGGTCTCCTCCTTCGGCAGCCGGGATATGCCGTGGCGCTGGAGGCAACGATGCAGGGCGCTGCGGCTGAGGTTGGGGATGATATCTTTCAGGCAGCCCAATACATCGTCCAGCGGCAACAGCGTTTTCTGGCGGAACGCCACCACGATGGCTTCCTCGGCCGCAGTCAGCACGGAACTCTTGGGGACTTTGGGTCCCATCGGAGCGTCCGCGGTTGTGGTCCGCTGGCGCCACTTCGCCACCGTCTTCGGGTTCAGCCCGTAGCGCCCGGCAAGGCCTCGGGTGCTCTCTTTCGCCGCTTGGACCTCGGCTCGAAGACGCGGCGTCGTGCGGGCGCTGCCGTTAAGAATGCTTGCCATAGTGCATCCTCCCCCTGACGATCGAGGACGAAAGATGCACCATTACACTCCGGGACTAAACACCTAGACGGGATAGTCGGCCGGTCGCAGGCGGGCCGGCGCCCGCGCGACGCCGCCGGTAATGATGCATCCGGATAAGGCGATGCCGGCGGAAATCACCAGGTTCGTCTCGAAGCCGGCGAGGGCGACGGCTTGGCCGCCGACCAGCGAGCCGAGGCTGATTCCGAAGAACAGCGCGCTGTTGTTCCACGCCAGCATGGTCGCCCGCCGGGTCGGGAAGTCGTCGGCGAGGCCGGCCTGCTGGGCCGGAAAGAACAGCTGCGCGACGGCCGAGGTCAACAGAAGAGTGAACTCGACCAGAACACTGTTGTGGATGGCGAGTTGCACGAGGAGAAAACACGCTGCAAGACCGAGGAAGCTTGCCGCCGCCATCACTTTCGCTCCGAACCGGTCCGCCAGGCGCCCGCCGAGCAACACCCCGGCAATTGCGCCGCATCCGTAAAACAGGATCGCGCGGGCGATCTGATGGGTAGAAAACCCGGCCGTGGCAAGGCCGGTGCCGAGATATGTGTACATGCCGTAAAGGCCGGTGCTCCATACGACCATCGGCATCAGGCGGCGCGCAACCAGCACCGCCGGGAGCGCGGTAAAGCTCGGGCCGCCGCCCCCCTCCGTGGCGCCCTGTTCGCGCGGCCAGATTGCCAAATTCGGCCACACCAAGCAGAGGCTCAACCCGGCGAGAACCGCGAACACCGGCCCCCAGCCGATCGATGCCCCGGCCCAGGCGCCGATCGGAGCGCCAAGTGCGAGCGACACCAGGAGCCCCGATACGACCAGCGCCATCCAGGTGGCGCGCCGATCCGGCGGCGCGGCGCCGCCGACGAGCGCGTAGACCGAGGGGGTTACCCCGGCCGCCGCCGCGCCGGCAGCCACGCGCGCGGCGAGCAGCCAAATCATGCTTGCCGCGGTTGCGGTCAACAGATTGGCGGCCGCGAAGGCAGCGAGACAGCAAACCAGCATCCGCCGCCGGCCGATCCGATCCGCGACATGACCGAACAGCGGCGCGCTGACCATATAGGTCAGCGAAAATACGGTGACGCACAATCCCGCCATAACCGGCGATACGCGGAAATCGGTGGCGATCATCGGCAGTAATGGGGAGACGACAAACAGGTCAGTGCCGACCACGAACATCGTCAGCCAGCCGACCGCCAATCTGGCCGGCGGGCCCACTCGCATCGCATTCATCTGTGGGCAGCTCCTCGAACCCGGTGCAATCGCATCGACAGTTGGCCGGTGCCATGTCGCTGCAGGATGCAACAGCAGTATTAATTATCAATTGATGCCGAGCTGGGTCCGTACCCCAATATAAATAAAATGTGTGGCAAATCCCTGACTAAATGTCGCATACGCCAGAATGCAGTTTAATCAAGTTTTCACAAATCTGCCCGACTATGGGGCATCGGCATCTGGTCGATACTGGTTAGTAACAGAGTCTATTCGGGAGGTAGTGAGATGGGGTTGAGCGCCAGTTTGGCTTACAAATTCGAGCCGGAGCCTGATGCGGTCGATGGATTCCAGAGCGCGATGACGGCGCTTTTGGACCACCATCGTCCGTCGCGGATGCCGTTCTTCCGGCGGCTGGCGCAATTGCCCAAGGCGATCGCCAAGGACCCCCAGTTTCTCGGGGAGATCCATTTGATCTACCAGGCGGCCATGCACGCCACCCGGGCGGCTGTCTATTATCTGCCGCATCTCGACAGCCCGGCGCTGCGCCAGCGCAAGCTGCGGATATTCAACGATGACGATGGTTTGCCGGACGGCGACACCCACCACTACCAGCTCTCGCGCGCGTTCCGCAACATCGGCGCCAATCTGAAGCTCGACGATGAGGAGTTCGGCGCACCCGAGGAGCTGTGCTGCCATCTCGACGCCGAAACCGCGCATTTCGTGCGGCTCGCCCAGAAGCTGTATTCTCGCTCCCTCGGCCCCTGGTGCGCCGTCGAGGTGATGTCGGTCGACTGGATGTCGGCGCTCGCCGAGAGCCTGTCGGTCCACTTCCCGAAAATCGTGGACGAGCCCTATTTCGCCGATTGCTTTTCGCAGCACGTCGAAGAGCGTCACGCGGACGAATCGCTCGAGGTCACGCAAATGGTCGTCAGGCAGCACCCAGAATTGCTGTCTGAGACATTGCTTGACGCAAAGATGATGGCGGAGGCGCTCGACGGGGTGTGGAACAATCTGGACCGGGTTACGCGGGCTGCGCGGCGGCGGCCGTTCTCCCTTTAACCGGCCTGGCCGGGGTGGTGGCGGCGCACCGCGCCGCCGCTCCTTGCCTCGGCGAAGAGCGGGCCCGCCGGACCGACTTCGCATATTCATTGATCGCGCGATCGGCGGAAAACCATCCCATGCCGGCGATATTCCGAACGCATGTACTCACCCACCTAATCCACGGCCCGCAGGGTCGATATCGCCGGTTGGCGCCGGCTCAATCGCATATACCGCATCCTCGTAGGTCCGAAGACCCTGCCCCAAATCGGGCGTCATCGTGTAAAATAGGCGATGGGCCGCGCGCTGGGATCACGGTCGGGTGCACGGAACGGGCGCGTCCTGGCGCCCGGCTTCCTTGAGCGGCGGTGAAAGCCCAGCAGAGTGGGAATCCCGCGGGGCACGCAGCCGAATATGGCGAGGTCGTCCGGCTCGCTCGCTCATGGTCGAATCGAGCAGTCGAACGGCTCGGAGAATTGATGGAGTCCGAGGACGAACGGGTTGCGGCCGTGGCTTGCAGTGCGGTTTTCGATCGCGCCTTCGGCAAACCTCAAACCAGCCACCCTGAAAAGGAAGATTGCTTAGCAGCGCGTTTAGCGCGGATGACGCCGGAGGAGCGCGCTGCGGATGCGCTTGCGCTGGCAAAGCGGGTAAGGCTGCGCTTGGCCGAGCTGACGGACGACGATCAAGCATGAGCCGAAGGAATAGGCGCGCGAAGTCATCGAGGGCGAGGCGACGGAAGCCGAAGAGGATCGAGGGACCAACCACCCGACATTGGCAGGGCGGTATGTCGCACCTGGATTTAACTCTTTTTAACCACGATCGCCCCCTCGCGGGTGGCCGAGCTGACGCCGACTCGCCGTATCCGCTGCAAAGTGAGTCGCAAATTGCAAAAGCCGATTGCCGGGGCCGCTCGCGACGGCATGGATTCACAAGGTTTTGCTTAGTATTCGGGGAAGCGATGCCGGTGGCACGCCCTTTGCCCCTAGCATTGGGCCTGATGACCAATGGATGTGTTCGCTATGACCGAAATTCCCTGGGACGAGTTGACCGCCGTGACAGTTAGCCTCGAAAAACTTTGCGGTGACCGAACGACCGCCCGCTATATCGGCAGCGAGCAACTGAGAGATTATTTTCAAACGCAGGTAGATGATCTGCGCGAACGCCGCAAGCGCCACACTGAGCGGGGCCGCGCTGGGCTCGCGGCTAACGGGGACCGCTGTGTCGGTTCCTGTGGGAGTTGTGGTCGCCGAACTACCGCTTCAGCGACACCGAGTACGCTCTGACCGCTGCGGCATTCGATAATCCCGATTTCGTCGATGTCGTCATCCAATCGTACCGCCACCGCTACGGGAATGCGCCGGGCGACCCGGCGTACGACGACAGCGAGGCCAAGCTGGCAGCGCAGCCGCCGATCAGCGTGCCGACAATCGTGCTGCATGGCTAGGCGGACGGGGGTCGGCCCCGTCGCCGGCTCGGAAGGCCATGCGCGGCATTTCACTGACTCTTACGAGCGTCGGGTGATCCCGGTCGCCGGCCATTTCCTGCCCCGCGAGGCACCCGAGGCGGTCGTCGCGGCCATCAGGCAATTCGGCGGGTTGTGAGTATCCTCTGGGTGGGGCCGAACAGCGCGCGTGACCCAAGCGCAGCTGAGAGGCATGGATGCCTGTTAAGATCCATTTGGAGGTGAACGCATAATGTCGTTCCTGACATCTCGGGAGACCCTTGCCCCGCGAGGCATCGGGAAATCGATGCCGCGCCGCGAGGACGCGCGACTGCTCGCCGGCGCAGGACAGTACGCAAGCGATTTCAACGTGCCGGGCCAGGCTTATGCATACCTCGTGCGTTCGCCCCACCCGCACGCGAAGATAGTGAAGACAGATGTCGCGCAGGCGATCGGTGGGCCAGGAGTCATCGCGGTGCTGACCGGCAGCGATGCGGCGGCAGACGGCTTAAAGCCGATTCCCCACAGCCCGGTGCCGACGAACCCGCATGAGGTGCCGCTCCGCAATCGCGACGGCTCCGGGTTCTTCATCGCACCGCATCCGGTTCTCGCCCTCGATGCCGTCCGATACGTCGGAGAACCGGTCGCCATTGTTGTCGCGGCGACGCTCGCCGCCGCAATGGATGCCGCCGAGCGGGTCGAGGTGGCCTATGAACCGGTAGCGGCTGTTGGGCGATCGCGAGACGCGTTATCAGCCGAAGCACCGCTCGTCTGGGAAGAGCACGGCTCGAATGTGTGCATCGACTCCGAGGCGGGCGACAAGGAGGCCACCGAGGCCGCTTTCGCGCGGGCGGCGCATGTCGTGCGGCTGGACACGACGATCAACCGCGTCACGGGCGTCCCGATGGAATTGCGGGCGGCGATCGGCGCATACGATGAGCCTGCCGCACGCTTCACCGTGTACACCAGTGCCGGAGGTGGGGTCATCCGGCAGCGGGACGACATCGCCGGAGCGCTCGGGGTCGCGAAGGACGCCGTGCGGGTGGTCTCGGGCGATGTCGGCGGGAATTTCGGGATCCGCAACAACACCTGCCCGGAGTTTGTTTTGGTCGCCTGGGCGGCGAAACGCGTCGGCCGGCCGGTCAAGTGGATTTGCGACCGGCGTGAAGCATTTCTGACCGATTTTCACGGCCGCGACCTGACGTCAGAAGCCGAGCTCGCGCTGGACCAGGAGGGAAACTTCCTCGCCCTGCGCGCGGTTAACACCAGTAATCTCGGCGCCAGCGCGATTTCCTTTGTTCCCTTGGCCAAAGGAATCGCGGTGTCGTCGAGCGTCTATCATATCCCGACCTCGTATATGCGCGGCGTCGGAGTCGTCACGAATACCTCCCCGACCTCCGCTTATCGGAGCGCCGGCCGGCCCGAAGTGATGTTCGTCCTGGAGCGAATGATCGACATCGCATGCCGCCGGCACGGGTTCGACCGGCTTGAACTGCGCCGGCGCAACCTCGTGTCGCCGGATGCGATGCCCTACCGCAATCCCTTGGGTCTGGTCTATGACAGCGGCGACTACCCGGCATCGCAGCGGCGCGCCGCCGAGCTGGGCGATTGGGCGGGCTTCGGGGCGCGCCGCGCCGAAGCTCGTGGGCGCGGCCGCTATCGCGGCATCGGTGTGGCAAACTCGGTCGAGCTGAATACCGGCGCACCGCGCGAGCGCGCCGAAATGATGATCGATCCGTGTGGCACGGTCGAACTGGTGCTCGGCACGATGTCCGCGGGCCAGGGCCATGAAACGAGCTTTGCCCAGATCGTCAGCGAATGGCTGGGGGTCGATCCCGAAGAGGTCAGGCTGGTCACCGGCGACACCGACCGGGTGCAGGCGGGCGGCGGCTCGGCCTCGGCGCGATCGATGCGGCTCGGGGCATGGGTGACGGCCCAGGCGGCCGACGAAATCGTCGAGAAAGGGCGCAGGATCGCAGCCGCGATGCTCGAGGTCGCGGAAGCCGACGTCGAATTCGTTCGGCAGCGTTTCATCGTGAAGGGGACGGACCGCTCCGTCGGTCTTTTCGAAGCCGCCGCCGCTGCCCTCGGGCCCGACCTCCCGGCCGAGCTGCGCGGGCCGCTGATGGGGATTTCCGACCAGGTCATGAGCCTTCCGTCTTTCGCATACACCTGCGCGGTATGCGAAGTGGAGGTCGACCCGGAGACCGGCGTTGTCGAAATCGTCCGGTATACCTCGATCGATGATTGCGGCCGGGCGGTGAACCCGATGCTGATCCACGGCCAGAGCCACGGCGGCATCGCGCAAGGCATCGGCCAGGCGCTATGGGAAGAGTGCGTCTACGACCATGACACCACCCAGCTTCTTTCCGGCTCGCTGATGGATTACGCGATGCCGCGGGCCGACAGCCTGCCGCTTTTTCAAACCGAAATCAGCGAAGTGCCGTCGACGACCAACCCGCTCGCCATGCGCGGTGGAAGCGAGGGCGGCATTACGCCGGGGCTGGCGGTGGTCGCCAACGCGATCGTCGATGCACTCACCGAGTTCGGCGTCGAGCATACCGAGCTACCAGCCACGCCTGAGCGGGTTTGGCGCGCAATCCGCACGTCGCGCAGCCACAAGTAACCACGCCTCGCTGCGAGCGTCTTTGAGGGCTCGGCCATCTCATGTATGGCCTCAAATCCCCTTGAACTGGCCTTTGCGCTTTTCCATGAAGGCGCGGCGTGCCTCCTTTGCGTCTTCGGAATTCTGCAGGGCGCCGCCGGCATTCGAGGTCATCACCATCGTATTCTCGATCGTGCTGTCCAGGGCGGCGCGCATGATGCGCTTGCTGATCCATTGCACCAGCGGCGGAATTCCGATCATCCTGGCGCACAACTCGCGCGTCGTCTCCTCGAGTTTCTCCGAGGGCACGAGGTGGTTCAGCATGCCCCATTGGTAGGCCCGCTCGGCATCGACTTCGCCGGTGTAGGCGAATTCCAGCGCCCGCCCGAGGCCAACCATCTTAGGCAGATAATAGGAGCCGCCGTTCTCGATGATCTGCCCGGCATTGTGATAGCCGATGAAGCGGGTCCGTTCGCAGCCGATCCGGATGTCGCAATGCAGCGCCATGTCCATGCCCGAACCGACCGCGGGGCCATTCACCATCGCGACGGTCGGTTTCCTAATCAGCGAGATGTCGCGGTGCAGGTCGGTGAACCCGTGGAAGAAGTGCTGGCGCGCCGCATCGGGTCCGTCATGGGCGCCGCGGTTGCCGGGAAAGTTCTCGCCGGTGATGTCCTGCGAGGCGCGGGAGCCCAAATTCGCTCCGGAACAAAATCCCCGGCCGATGCCGGTCAACACGATCACCCGGATATTGGGATCGTCGTCGCCGGCGCGCATGTACTCGCCGACCTTGGCCACCGTGCCGTTTTCTTCCGCGGTGCCGACCAGCGCGTTCATCCGCTCCGGCCGATTGAATTTGATCCAGAGGATGCCGTTTCCCTCGGGCTCATAGAGGAGATAGTCGACCAGCTTCGGTCCCATCGCGCCCTCCCTGGTTCCGGGTCGGCAGTGTAGGCCGCCGACGGTGCCGCCGGCAAAGCGTCCGCCGTGCAACCCACCGCGCGCTGTGGCAGCTTACGGATCGTCTCGACATCGGCAGGTGGGAGAGTGGCGATGCAAGTGGGATATCTGGGCGTCGGCAATATGGGGCAACCGATGGCGGAGAAGCTCCTGGATGGCGGGCACGGCCTCGTCGTCTTCGACATCAGCGAGGCGGCGATGGAACCCCTGCTGCTGCGCCAGGCGCGGCGGGCCGCCTCGCCCAAGAATGTCGGCGATCAGTGCGAGATCGTCGTCGTGTCGCTACCGACCCTTGCCGCGTTTCGAGCCGCGGTATTGGGCCCGGAGGGTCTCGCCGCCGGACGGGCGATGAAGGTGCTGTTGAACACCTGCACCGTCGGTGTTCCGTTCCTGCGCGAGGTCGAGGCCGCGCTGGCGCCGAACGGCGTGACGATCGTCGATTGTCCGATTTCCGGCGGGCCAGCCGGCGCGCGGGCAGGAACCCTGTCGGTGATGGTGTCGGGCGATCCGGCGGCGGTGGCGAAGGCGCGGCCGCTGATTTCGCTGTGGGGCCAGACGCTGACCATCGCCGGCGACAAGCCGGGCGCGGCGCAGATGCTGAAGCTGACCAACAACATCCTGTTCGCGGTCTCGCTCGCTGCGACTTCCGAGGCGTTTGTGATGGGCGCCAAGGGCGGGCTCGATCCCGAGGTGATGGTGAACGCGATCAACGCCGGCAGCGGCCACAACGGGACGACGCTGACCGTGATACCGAATGCGGTGCTGGATCGCTCGTCCATGTCGAGCGCGGTGCCGGATTCGAGATGGCGAAGACGCGGTAGCCGACACAGACCGGGGTTCGATGGTTTGAGACCGAGCGGATTGGCACACGCTTGCGGCTCAGTCGTGCAGGAATTTGCCCCAAGCCGAGCGCAGCCTTAGCTTTGACCTTGCCCCGATGCAGGAGAACGCCATGCCGCCCGACGGAACCCTGACGATCGCTCAAAGCCCGGAAGATCTCCGCAACAAGGTCAAGGCTTCAGCTCGTCGAGGGAAAGCCGAAATTCTTCAAGCTGGCGGCTCAGCTGCCGCAACAGGGCCGCACCGACACTCCGGTCGCTGCGTCGGACAAGATGTGGGTCGTCCTCAAGACCTATGCGGCGGACGGCGAGAACGGCCTCCACGCCCACCCGAACGAGGACCACACCTTTGTCGTCCTAGAGGGCGAAGCGACGTTCTACGGGCCGAACGACGAGACCCGCACGATCGGCAAGAACGAAGGGGTGCTGCTGCCACACGGCACGTTTTATTGGTTCAAGGCGACGAGCGAGGAACCCTTGGTCATGGTGCGCATCGGCGCGGCGGCTTTCGACGGTGTCGACCACCCGGCCGCATCAACCCGATGGCAGCGAGATGCGGGGTGATTCTGTCGAGAATAAGCAAGTCGAACTGATCATGTCCGACCGCTGGTTCCGCTGAATCCGGTAGCTGCTCGGCGACGGCCCCGCCTCACGAATTGTGTCCGAGGAGAACGAGCATCGCCATCGACCGAACCCCGGCGCAGCCCGATAAGGCTGCGGTAGACGAGGCGCAAGCAGTACTCGATCGCTTCATGGCGGCGCTAAATGCCGGCGACGAGCCGGCCTTGCTCGCGACGCTGCATTTCCCGCATTACCGGCTTGCCGGAGGCCGGATGCGGGTGTGGGATCAACCCGGCTCTTACCTCGGCGATTTTCATGCCCGTGCCGGGGCGGACTGGCACCACAGCGGATGGGATTTTTGCAAGGTCATCGCTGCTGGACCGGGGAAGGTGCACCTCGACGTGCAATTCACCCGCTATCGCGGGGACAATTCGGTGATCGGGTCGTTCCGCTCGTTGTGGATCGTCACCGAGGGCGGCGGACGCTGGGCAGTGGCGGCGCGGTCGAGCTTCGCGGATTAGATACCTAACGATGATCATGCCGCTATGCGACGCCTGCCCCGAAGCCGACCTTTAATGACGGCGGCCGGGACTCAACCGCAGCGCGGCAACAAGCCGTCGACCGCGTCACCCCTGGGAATGTTTACTCGCGCGGTCGACAATGGCCACCTCGGCCGGACTGCCGCGGGCGGTCCGGGCACTATGTTCCGGCTGGGGCGGCCGGCTCGCCGAGCGACAGCATCAGCCGGTTCGCCCAGTTGAAGAACGCCGCGGCATGGATGACGTCGGCGATCGCCAAATCGTCCAGCCCGGCGCGACGCAGGCGCTCGACATGCAGGGGTCCGAACGTGATCGGCGTCGTGCTCAGGGCCACCGAGGCAGCGACGATGGCGTTCCAGCGCTCGCCGAGATCGGCGTTCACGCCGTCGGCCAACAGACGCTGCAAATCCGCCTCGCGCTTCGAATAAGTCGCGGAGAACCGCGCATGCACCGAGGCGCAGTAGATGCAGCCGTTAAAACGCGATGTCGCGGTGGCGGCCAACTCGCGCTCCGCCCGCGGCAGGCCGGCATCGGGGTTATAAAAGATGTCCTTGTCGGTCAGCGTGCGGGACCGCAGTGCGTCCGGGTCGCGCGCCAAGAGGCGAAAATAAGGCGATTTCGCCCGTGCGACGTCGACAAGGCCCGCCATCTGCCGTTCGCTCAACGCGTCGACCGCCAGCGGCTCGAGCCAGGGCAGCCAATCGAGCAGCGCCTGGGTAAAGACGGCCGGAGCCGTGTGGGGCGGCGGTTCGAGGACCGTATCGGGCATGGTTGAACCTCGTGTGTCAGAGGGCGCCGGAGCGGGTATGCAAGGAGAGGACGCGCAAACCAGCGACCACCCGGATCTGGAACGACAGGAAGGCGGCGATCTGCGACAGCGTCACGATATCGGTGGTCGACCAGCCGGCATCGAGCAAGGCCTGCAGCGCCGCCGGAGCGGCGTCACGCGGGTGCAACACCAAGAGGTGCATGTGATCGAACGCGGCGGCCAGGCGCGACCCCAGCGCAGGGCGGGTTTCCGCCGCGACACGATGGGTCGGTCCGGTGGTGTTCTCGCGGCTCAAGGGGCCCGCGGGATAGGAGCCATAGGGGCCCCGCGCCTCGACCCCCTTCGCTGCCGCGATCGCCGTGTCGATCGCACGGCGCACTTCCGCCGACGCGCCGCTGGCAGCCAAGCCGGCGGCGTAGAACGAAGCGGTCTCTGCCTCGCCATGCAGGCCGGTGACGAAAGCGGCCACCGCGAAACGCTCCGTTGCGGTGACCTCGCCTGGAATTTCCGGCGCGAACAGCGCGCGATAGCTGGCTTGCGTCTGGTTGCGCGCGTCCGGCCGTCGGTTGCGGACCGTGTCCAGCGCGGAGCCAGGCTTGATCCCGGCCAGCGTGTCGATGACGTCCGTTTGCGTCCCCGGGTCCATCCCTGGCATGGCCATCCTTCCCTCACGCGACGTATCGTGCGGCCGCCGCGGCGTTCCGCACCCAGCCCAGCGCCGGCGCCACCGCGCCGGCGACCAGTTCGATCGACCGCAGAATGAATTGATGCGGCGGATCGATCGAATGCGACTGCACGGTCAAATCGGTGGCACGGGCGAGCGTACTGTCGGTTTGCAACGAGGCGATCACGTCGTCCGGGTTGCCGATATGGATATCCATGGCAGCGATCTGGTCGTATAGCGACATGCCCTCGATAAACACCCTCCGACCAATCGCGGCGTATCGCGCCCGCTGCCGCGCCAGGCCAATTTCAGCCAGAAGCATCGCCTCCTTGCGGTCATCGGCCACGAACACGGTGCGCGAAGCGAGGATACGTGGCGCGCGGCCCTGCGGCAGAGCCTCCAGATAGGCGTCGATCATCGGATGCTGGAGGTCGGACAGCGACAGGTGGGGCGCCTCCGCCGGCCTCGGCTGCGTTCGCGACAGCATCAGCCCGTCGCCCGCGGCGCCGGCCCGCCGGGCGCCTTCCACGCTGAAGGTCGCCTGCCAGACGCGATCCACCAGGCCGGGATTGGGCGGATACAACCGGTCGCCGCCCTGTAGCGGCCGCCCCGCCCAGGCGTCGAGCAGCACGCGATGATGCCGGATCAGCAGCGCGGTGCGCTCGGCGCTGTCCAGGCCGAACGCCTGGTACGCCGAGAGGTTGCCGGCGGGCCCGACCCCCACCTCCAGGCGGCCGTCACACATCAGGTCGAGCACCGCGGCATCCTCCGCCACCCGGATCGGCAGCTCCAGAGGCAGGGTGACGATCCCGGTCCCCAGGCGGATCCGCGCGGTCCGTGCTGCGACCTGGGCGAGGAACACGAAGGGTGCCGGGAGGCCCCCTTCGTCCTCGTGAAAATGGTGCTGTGCGACCCAGGCCGAATCAAAGCCGCAGCTCTCGGCATGCACGATCTGCGCGATGGCCAATCGGTAGCGCTCGGCCGCGTCCGCCTGATCGAGCAGGCGGGTGAAGAAGCCCAGGCGCATCGGCGGCTTCGCCGTCGTCACCCGCTCAACCTCGTGCTGTGCCGGCGGCAATCAAACACACCAGAGCGAGCGCCAGGTAAAGTGGGGACCGGGTGTCTCATCAGGTCCCTCCTCAAGCCTGAGGTTCCCCTCCGATTGGTAGCGTTTCGGTAAGGCAGCGCACGGTCATCATTATCCCTGGTGGGGCTGCGGAGCAAGGTTGCCTGGTCCGTCTCCGCTTCGGCGGAGAAATACCCGCCGCGCAGAATAGCCGCTGTTGATCCCGCGAGGGGGTAGAACCGCCGCAACGGGGTCGAACCCCGCGGTTCCATTGCGGTCGCCCGAACGGCGGTAATCGGCGCCTCTCGGCCATTTCGTGCCGCCGGAAAGATCTGCTCGTGGAGGGCGCGCGGGGGTTGTGGGTAGCCGGTCGCCGGACCATCCCCCTCACGCGTTCGTGCGCGTATTATTTGCCGAAATGGCGCCGACGGATCTGCGCGATGCGGGGCTGCCGCATCCCGCGGTACCGTTGCGGGGTTAGGGTGCTCACCGCCCGCGCGTTCGGCGATTTCAGTCCCGCGGTTGTGAGGTTAATATCTCGTCGAGCGATACTGTTGCGGCGTGCGGGCGAACAGCAGCACGAAGCCGCGCGGGTGGAGAGGGTCACTGATGAACGACTACATCGATGCGTCCGACCTCGGCTTCGACGAGAAATTCGCGATCGGCCAGCCCGTGCCGCGCTCGGAAGACCCGGTGCTGTTGCGCGGCGAGGGGCATTATTCAGACGATGTCAGCCTGCCGGGGCAGGCTTACGCGGTTATGCTGCGCAGCGCCTATGCCCACGGCGTGATCCGGCGCATCGACATAGAGGCCGCGCGTGCGATGCCGGGCGTCTTGGCGATCTATACCGCGGCGGATCTGGCCAAGGGCGGGATCGGCCCGCTGCCGCCGCGCCAGGTCATGAACAATCGCGACGGGACGCCGATGCTTTGCCCGGTGCGCCATGTGCTCGCCACCGACAAGGTGCGTCATGTCGGGGAGGGGTTGGCCGCGATCGTCGCCGAGACCGTCGCCGCCGCGAAGGACGCGGCCGAAGCAATTATCGTCGACATCGACCCGCTGCCGGCCGTCAGCGAGCCGGCGCTGGCCGATGCGCCCGGCGCGCCGCTGATCTATGACGAGGTGCCCGGCAATGTCGGGCTCGATTTCCATTTCGGCGACAGCGCGGCGGTCGCCGCGGCGTTCGCCCGTGCCGCCCATGTGACGCGCCTCGAATTGCGCGCCAATCGCATCGTCGTCAACGCGATGGAGCCGCGCTCGGCGATCGCGCAATACGATCATGCCCGCGGGCACTGGACGCTCCACATCGGCTGCCAGGGGGTGTTCGGCTTCCGCAACTACATCGCCGGCGTCTTCGGCGTCGGGCGCGACAAGGTGCGGGTATTGACCGACCGGGTCGGCGGCTCTTTCGGCATGAAGCAGGCAACCTATCCCGAGCATTATTGCCTGATGCACGCCGCGCGCGAACTCGGCCGCCCGGTCAAATGGACCGACGAGCGCTCCGGCAGCTTTGTCTCCGACACGGCTGGGCGCGATGCGCAGATGACCGCCGAACTGGCGCTCGACGAGGGCGGCAATTTTCTCGCCGTCCGGCTCACCGGCTACGGCAATCTCGGCGCGACCTACGGCGCACCGGGTCCGGCGACCCGCAATGCCGTACGCAACACGCTCGGGGTTTATAAGACGCCGCTCATTGAGGTCAGCACCAAATGCGTCTTCACGACGACGACGCCGGTCGGCGCCTATCGCGGCGCCGGCCGGCCGGAAGCGAATTACTACATGGAGCGGCTGGTCGAGGCGGCGGCGGCCGAAATGGGCATCGACCGCGTCCTCTTGCGCCGCCGCAATCACATCCCCGCTTCGGCGATGCCGTACAAGTCGCCCAATGGCACGACCTATGACAGCGGCGACTTCACCGGCCTCCTCGACCAGGCGCTGGCACTCGCCGACTGGGACGGCTTTCCGGCGCGCCAGGCCGAGAGCCGGTCGCACGGCAAGCTGCGCGGGCGCGGCATCAGCGACTACCTCGAATTAACCGGGCCGCCGGGCCGCGAGATGGGCGGCATCCGCTTCGCGTCGGACGGCAGCGTGACGATCATCACCGGCACGCTCGATTATGGCCAGGGGCACGCCTCACCGTTTGCCCAGGTGCTGGCGACCCGGCTCGGCATCCCGTTCCAGCGCATCCGCCTCTTACAGGGCGACAGCGACGAGCTGATCGCCGGCGGCGGCACCGGCGGCTCAAAATCGATGATCGTCAGCGGCAACGCGATTGTCGGGGCGGCCGACAAAGTCATCGATTCCGGCCGGCAGATCGCCGCCCACGTATTGGAAGCGGCGGCGGGCGACATCGAATTCCGGGGCGGCCGTTTTGTTATTGCCGGCACCGACCGATCGGTCGGACTGATGGAATTGGCTGCGAAAATCCACGCCGGCCTCGAATTGCCGCCGGGGCTGCCGCGCAGCCTCGACGTCGCCGACATCTACGACGGGCCGCCCTCGGCCTTCCCCAACGGGTGCCATATCGCCGAAGTTGAAGTCGATCCCGAGACCGGCATGGTCGAGGTCGTTCACTATGCCTTCGTCAACGATTTCGGTGTCGTCATCAACCCGCTCCTCGTTGACGGGCAGGCGCATGGCGGGATCGTCCAGGGCATCGGCCAGGCATTGCGCGAGCGCACCGTCTACGATTCCGATGGGCAGCTGTTGACCGGCTCCTACATGGATTACGCGATGCCGCGCGCCGACGACGCGCCCATGTTCGTGCACGAATTTCACCCGGTACCGGCCACCACCAACCCACTCGGCGCCAAGGGGTGCGGCGAAGCCGGATGCGCCGGTGCGTTGCCGTCGGTGATGAATGCGCTCATCGACGCGCTCGGCGAGTTCGGCATCCGCCATATCGACATGCCGGCCACACCCGAGCGCGTCTGGCGCGCGATCCGCGACGCCCGCAACTAGCGGTGAAATTTTCGAACGAAGGAGGAGGCAACACCATGACCAGTATTGTCCGCGCCATCAGCCCCAACGTCAGCGAACCGGCCCCCGGCACCTGGTCGAACTGCCTGGTGGCGAACGGGACCGCCTATATTGCCGGCATGACCGCCAGCGGTGGCGATCTCAGTGACGAATACACCCAGGCCAAAGCGATCTTCGCCAAGATCAAGCACCTCGTCGAAGCGGCCGGCGGCACGATGGCCGACATCGTCACGGTGACGATCTTTGTCACCGACATCAAAGAGCGCGAGAAGGTGTGGCAGGCCCGCCAGGAGGTCTTCACCGGCAACTTCCCGGCCTCGACCCTGGTGCAGGTGGCGGCGCTGGCGACCCCGGCCTTGAAGGTCGAGATCAACGCGGTGGCGCATATCGGCGCTGGTCAGCGCTGATCGGGACCGACGCATGGATCTGAAACTGGCAGGCAAGGCCGCGCTGATCACCGGCTCGAGCCGCGGCATCGGATTGGCGACCGCCGAAGCGTTGGCCGCCGAGGGCTGCCGGTTGATGCTTTCGGCGCGCTCGGCCGAGCGATTGGCCGAAGTCGCAGCGGCATTGCGCGCGAGCGGCGCCGAGGTGGCGGCGCACGTTGCCGATGTCGGCGATCCGGATCAAGCGGCCGGGCTGGTCGCCGCCGCCGCGGCGGCCTATGGCGGGATCGAAATCCTCGTCAACAACGTGGGCGGCGGCGGCGGTGGAGCGCGCATCGCCGACAGCACCGATGACGATTGGCGCAACGCCTTGGAGCGCAACCTGATCCAGACCGTCCGGATGATGCGGCTGGCGCTCCCGCACATGAAGGGGCGCGCGGGCGCTTCGGTCATCAATGTGGCGTCGATTTCCGGCTGGTCGCCGCAACTCGCCATGTCCGGACAGTACGGCGCGGCCAAGGCCGCACTGATTTTCGATACCGAGCGCTGGGCCTTGGAATTTGTGCCGCACGGCATTCGGGTCAACACGGTATCGCCGGGATCGATTCTGGCCACGGACAATGGTTGGGACCGCTACCGGCTCGCCAACCCGGAATATTACGCTGATTATGTGGCCCACGGTTTTCCGATGGGCCGGCTCGGCACCGTCGCGGAGGTCGCCGACGTCATCGCTTTCCTGGCGTCGCCCCGCGCCCACTGGATCAACGGCCGGAATATACCCGTCGATGGGCTGGAACAACCGCACGCCCCCCTCGATCGCCGGCCATTCTAGCTAGCAATTTCATGGGCTCTTCTTTCTGTCGAAGTGACCTAGACATTGCCTCCTTCTTTCCTCCGACGTTGGCGCGGCGGCATATTTTGCCCCATTTTTTCGGCGCGTTGAGGATGTACGTAGATCGACTCGACCAGATTCTCGGTAATGTCGAGGAGCGTATCTAGTTCATCTCTACCGGGCCGATAGCCCCTATGCATGGCCGCATTACCGACTTCGATGAGCTTGTCCCGAAATTGCTCATGCTGTCGTGGCGCTACATACCCTGCTTCTAAAAACGCGTTGATATTCTCTCCCAGACTGCCCCGATCACCAACCTCGGTTACCATGATCTGCTCTAGGAACGCGCGGACGCCTAGGCCGCAAAGCCGAAGGTTTCCGTTCTCCAGGGAGTTATAGATTTCAAGAAGAAACTGCCGTATATCCGGAGGCAGTGGACCAAAGTCCCCGAGCCATTCTGGTTGTCGTCTCGGGAGTGCCGGTGGATACCTATGCGTCACGATTTCCGGCAAACCCCGATCATCTGTATTTTCGGAAAACCAAGATTCTTGGATAAAGTGAACCCTCTCGCAACCGCAACACATGAGGATCAGGTATTTATTTCCCCCGGAAACTTCAAAACCTCTTTCCGTATCAACTACTTCAATCCAGTTCCGTATTTCTTCCTGCAAAGTCCTATGATTGGTAAGACCGCACTCGTTACAATGCATTCGTGAAACATCGCCAACGGCCATTGGTGCCAGCCTCCATTTCAACGATAACGGATGGACCTAAATGCCAATCCAGTGCGCCAGCGTCTTTATGCCGTCGACGATCACGGAGATAAATTGTAGTGGTGTCACGATCCAGATGTCTATGAACTGGCCTAGCGCCGTGATGGCGAAAGCAATGGTAATTAGTAAAATCACAGGCGTTACGAGCACGACATAAACGAAAAGCAGACCGCGCCGTACTACATACTCCACCCGCCTCCCATGCGCGGTCAGCACCAAGCGACCTCGCAACAATGACACTCCACGCGCCGCGATTGCGAAAACTACGCAGGCGGCAGCGATTACCGCAAAGAACCCCAAAATCCAGAGCAGAAACTCGACTGCGCTCCGGTATCCGTAATTGACTCCGGAGTAGATGAAAATGGCCGCCCAAAAAATGGCTGTAACGGTCCCTATAATAATCTTTTCGACCAGGCCCGCCGCAGTTGAGTCAGGAGGTCCGGCTGTAATATTGGTATTGCTATCCGAGGAATTTCGGCGCCGAAGAATTATAGTTACCGGACCGACCACCACAGAATCTAAAAAACCTGCTCGCCGGTTTGATCGTCTATCAGTCTTCAACAGCTCACCCGGAATATGAAATTCCTTGCGGGCATCCTGAATACGAAGGGCGTATCCATGCTGGGCATCAGAGAACTTCCGATGCCCCTGGGTCAGCACTCTCGTACCAGGGTCGTCATTTCGATCAACCGTAATGACGTACCGATAATCGGGAGACTGCTCCGCTTGGTGGGTCACGGTCATCTAAATCGGGAGAGTTGATGAAAGGGTGAATTCGGCGAGCCCGCCTCTACCGCCGCGTCACGGCTTCTCCGCGCTTGTTATAAATAGAGTCAGCCAGCGGTCCCCGGCGCCTGTTCTGAACATACACGCGCGCCGTCTCCGCCGCGATCTCCCGCCATTTATCTAGCTGCGTGTTCTTGGTCGGGGTGGCGGACGGCTTGAGTTCCCGCAGCCGTCGCGCGATTGCCTCATGGTCGTCGATGATAGCCATGCCTACCCCTAAAGAGGACGCCCCTGGGACGTAGGATAGGGATTTGAGGCGTGAGAGGTCAATCGGCGGCGGCTCGGGGGCATGCGCGCCGGCAGCACCCTAGCTAAAGCCGTATCGCTCCATCACCCGGCAAACGGCGTCATCAGGTCGCGCGCATCCGGCAATGCTTCCAATCGCGCGATTGCCGCCAGTACGGCATCTACCGTTGCGTCGGGTAGCGGCTGCACCGCGTTGCGCGCGCAGTCGCGGAACTTTGCCTCGAACTGGGCATTGGTGAGCGGTTTGCCTGGCGACCCGATCGGAGCGGTCGCCTCAACGGTGACCCTGCGCCCGTCGGTCCTTTCGACCGTGATGCTGAAGGAGCCTTTCGGGCGGCCTTCGCGCGCGATGCCGGCGATCCGATCCGACAGCGCCAGAACCGAGGCATCCCCCAGCCCGTCCACCTCGGTTATCCCGATCTTGCCATGCACCAAGGCTGTGGCGACCAGAAAGGGCTGGGCGAACTGCGCCTCCACCACCTGGGTGGGGCGGCGTTTCGCGGGCCCGTGGCCGAATTGGTCGCTGTGCCCGGCGGGATCTAATTCGACCGTCACCCTTCCGATCTCATCGGGCCCCATGATTTCGAGCCGCGCCCGGGCCGCCAGCGCGGCGTCGATCGCCGCATGCAGTGGCCGACCGCACGGATAGGGCTTATAGCTCAGCGCCTCGCCGCGAAAATCCGTGCCCAGATCGCGGAGCAGCACCGCGGCGTCGTACCCGTTCGGCTGGTACAGCTCGAAGAAGCCAAAACGGCCATTGAATATGTTTTGCGCCCCGGTGAACCCGGTCTTTGCCAGAACGCCCGAGAAGACGCCGGCGCTTGCCGCCTGGCCGGCCTGCATCCGCTTGGTGAGTGCCCCGTCGAGGATGCATTGGCGGTTGCCGGCCGCGTGACTGTAGGCGATGCCGAACGCCGCCAGCATTTCTTCCGGCGCGAGGCCCATCAGCTTGCCCGCTGCCGCCGTGGCGCCGAACACTCCGATCGCCGCGGTGCGATGCCAGCCCCGATCGAGCGTACTCGCAAGCGCGATGCGGCATGATACGTCCAGCCCCAGCGCGACCGCCACCAGGAGATCCCGCCCGGTGACGCCCTCCAGGCTATCGGACACCGCCAGTACTGTGCCCAACACCGAGACGCCCGGGTGGATCGATCCGCCGGTATCCAGCGTGTCGTCGAAATCCAGCGCATGACCCATGCTGGCGTTCAACAACGCCGCCTGCGGCGCCGGCAGCGGGGTCCCACGCAGCAACACCCGACTTTCCGGCAGGCCGCCCCAGCGAGAGATCACGGTAAAGAGCTCGTCGATCCCCGGGGAGAAGCTGCCGCCGAGCATGCAGCCAAACGTGTCGAGAATATCGCGTCGGGCGGATTCGACGGCGCTTTGAGGCAAATCCGCGTAGCCGGTGCGGCAAACGTGCTGGGCCAGCGGCCAGGCGGGATCGTCGGTCATCATCGTCTCCCATCGGTTCCGCGGTTGCGATATTACCTGCGGCCGAGCCATGCGACGCGATCCACAGAAGGACGAATGTCATGTTCAAGCTTTACTATGCTCCCGGCACATGTGCGCTCGCGACGCACATCGCGCTTGAAGAGGCCGGCGCCCCCTACGAGGCGGTTCTGGTCGATTTCTCCAGCCAAGGCCAGCGGAACCCGGAATACCTTGCGGTCAATCCGAAAGGGCGGGTCCCGGCGCTGGTGACCGAAAGCGGCACGCTGACCGAGACCCCCGCGCTATTGTGCTTTGTCGCGCAGCGTTTTCCGAAATCGAACCTCGCCCCGCTCAATGATCCGTTCGCGCTGGCGCAGATTCAGGAGTTCAACAGTTATCTTTGCTCGACCGTGCACGTTGCTCACGCCCATCGCATGCGGGGCACAAGGTGGGCGGACGACGCCGCAGCCATCGAGGCGATGAAGCGCAAAGTACCCTCGAACGTGACGGACTGCTTCGCGCTCATCGAACATAAGCTGTTGCAGGGTCCATGGGTCATGGGGGACCAATATACGATCTGTGATCCGTACCTCTTCACCATCGCTTCCTGGATAGAAGGTGACGGCGTCGACACCACAAGAGTTCCCCAAGTCATGGAACATCGCGCACGGATGCTGGCGCGTCCCGCTGTTCAAAGGGCGGTAGCCGCCGAAGGCACGCAGATCCCCTGACGGGTCAGGCGCGCCTCCCGTTTGTCTTCAATAGAAGACGAATGATTTGCATTGCAGCGAACTCGCGCGTTGGGTATCGTCCCGTCCGGCATTGCGTCAGATCGGGCGAGAGATGGACCAGCCGCAGCCGGCGGCTTCAATAGCCGGCACCCTCCAGGCAAAGGGCCCAAGTCTTGACGGCGAGCGGAGCCGCGCGCCCCGAGAACCGGCGGTTGTCGGTGATGGCGGGGGCGCTTCTCCGGGGAAGCCCGTGGGTGCGGTTGTGGCCGCGGCGAACGTGCTGCGCGCCTTAAACGGTTCGGAGCGTCCGTTGAACGCGAGCGAGGTCGCCCGCGCCGCCGGTCTCCATCGCGGGACCGCGTACAACATCCTGCGGACGCTGCAAGCTGAAGGCTTTGTCGGCTACGACGATGCGACCCGCAGCTATTCGGTGAGCCTCAATATTCTCGAGTTCGCCTATGGCGTTTTGCGGCGCAGCGGGCTGATGGACTTGGCGCGTCCGGTGATGCATGCGGTTTCCGACGAGCACGGCGTGTCGGTCTATCTCTCGAAGGTGCTGGGACCCTCTTCGCTCTTGCTGTTGGACTGGGTCGGGGCCGCGTTCCGCACCGATCTTTACGTCACCGTCGGGCGCCAGTACCCAGGCCCGGCGGGCGCATCGGGCGTGCTGATGGCCGCGTTCGGCAACAAGAGCACAGCGGAACTCGAAGCGCTGTTCTCGCCGGTCGCCTGGTACCAGAAGCCGTCGTTTCCCGATTTCCTGGCCCGGGTCAAAGAGGCAAGAAAAGCCGGCTTCGCGGTCGATCGCGGCGCCATGTTTCAGGGCATCACGCTCCTATCCGTACCGGTTCTGTCGCCGTCTTGGGAGCTCTTGCTGATCCTGACGGCCGCGGGACATTCCCATGACCTCGATGCCGAGGCGCTGGGGCCGCTCGGCCGCGCAATGCAATCGGCTGCGGCGCGGTTGTCCGAGAGTGTGCGATTGCTGCGTCTGGGGTGAATAGCGGCAGGGAGTGGATCTCTCGTCCAAGACTTCGTTCGGAGAAATCAGGATGGATACATTTGAAGCGGTTCCCCAGGGAACTCCAGCGAAGACAGAACTGGATTTCGACGCCGTCGTCATCGGCGCCGGGGTTTCCGGCCTCTATCAGCTCTACAGATTGCGCGAGCTCGGCCTCAAGGTTCGCGCCTTCGAGGCCGGCACCGGCGTTGGCGGCACCTGGTACTGGAACCGCTATCCCGGTGCGCGCTTCGATTCCGAAAGCTGGACCTACGGCTATTCCTTTTCGCAGGAACTGCTGGAGGAATGGGACTGGGAGGAGCACTTCGCGGCCCAACCCGAGACCGAGCGCTACCTCAACTACGTCGCCGACAAGTTCGATCTGCGCCGCGACATCCAGTTGAAGAGCCGGGTGAGCGCTGCACACTACCAGGAGGACACGCGCGGCTGGGACGTCCTCTTGGAGGACGGCCGGCGCTACACCACTCGCCTGTTGGTCACCGCGATCGGCGTCCTCTCGGCGGCGACCATGCCGGCCATCCCGGGCGTCGAGACGTTCCAAGGCCAGTCCTGCCACACCCATTACTGGCCGAAGGAACCGGTCCGCTTCGAGGGCAAGCGCGTCGCGGTGATCGGCACCGGCGCGACAGGCATCCAGACGATCACCGAAGTCGCCAAGACCGCCGGCCATTTGACCGTGTTCCAGCGCACCGCCCAATGGAGCGCGCCGCTGCACAACGCCAAGATCGGCCAGGAGGAGATGAACCGGATCCGGGCCAATTATCCCGAGATCTTCGCGCGCTGCCAACAGACCTACGGCTGTTTCATTCATGCCACCGATCCACGCGCCACCTATGAGGTGACGATCGAGGAGCGCGAGGCGTTCTGGGAGAAGTTGTACGGCGAGCCCGGTTTCGGCATCTGGATGGGCAATTTCCGCGATGTCCTGGTGGACCGCGAGGCCAACAAGCTGATGTCGGATTTTCTTGCGCACAAGATTCGCCAGCGAGTCAAGGATCCGGCCGTCGCCGAGAAGCTGATCCCGAAAAACCACGGCTTCGGCACGCGCCGGGTGCCGCTGGAGAGCGGCTACTTCGAGGTCTATAACCAACCCAACGTCAGGCTCGTCGACATCAACGAGACGCCGATCGAGCGCATCACCCCCAATGGCATTAAGGTCGGCGGCATCAAGACCAGCGACGCCGAGTACGAATTCGACATCATCATCTACGCGACCGGGTTCGACGCGATTACCGGCGCCTTCGACCGCACCGACATCCGCGGGGTCGACGGGGTGTCCTTAAAGGACAAGTGGAAGGACGGGCCGCAGACCTTTCTCGGCATCCTGGTGGACGGCTTTCCCAACATGCTCATGGTGATGGGGCCGCATGCCGGCCTCGGCAACTTTCCGCGCGCCGCCGAATACAGCGCCGATTGGGTGACCGAGGTGATCCGCTTCGCGCGCGATCGCGGGCTGACGCGGATCGAGGCCACCGCGGCGGGTGCCGCGTCCTGGACCGACCACGTCATTGCGACGAGCGAGGGCTTATTGTTCACCGAGGTCGATTCGTGGATGACAGGCATCAACCGCAATGTCGAAGGTAAGCAGGTCCGCCGGATCATGCGCTACAGCGGCGGCCACCCCGCCTTTCGCGAGCACTGCGAAGCAGTGGCGGCGAACGGATACCGCGACCTCGCGCTCGCGTAAGCACGTCACAGGAGAGAGCCGAAATGCCGGTAGGCGCCTCAGAACCCGTGAAATTCGATGCGATTATCGTCGGCGCCGGAGTCGGCGGTCTCTACGCGATTTATCGGCTGCGCAAGCTCGGCCTCAGAGTGCGTGCCTTCGAGGCCGGCGCCGGTGTTGGCGGCACCTGGTACTGGAACCGCTATCCCGGGTGTCGCTGCGACGTCGAAAGCATGGAATATTCGTATTCCTTTTCCGACGAATTGCAGCAGGAATGGCATTGGCCTGAGCGCTACGGCACGCAGCCTGAGATCCTGCGTTACATCAACCATGCGGCCGACCGCTTTGACTTGAGGCACGACATCGAGTTCAACACTCGGGTGAAGGAGGCGTCCTTCGATAGTAAGACGAGCACCTGGACGGTGACGACCGATAAAGGCGATACCGCGACCGCGCGCTTTTGCATCATGGCGACGGGCAATCTTTCGACGCCTCGGACGCCGAACTACCCTGGTTTGGAGAGCTTCCAGGGGACGTGGTATCACACCGGTTTATGGCCGCATGACGGAGTTGATTTCACCGGATTGCGGGTAGGAGTGATTGGAACGGGCTCGTCGGGCGTCCAGTCGATACCCATCATCGCAAAGCAGGCGACGCAGCTATACGTCTTTCAGCGAACCGCTAATTTCAGTTTGCCCGCGCGCAATGGGCCGATGGACAGCGCGACGGAGCGCGCGCACAAAGCCGAGTACCCCGAGCGGCGCCGCGCCGCCTACGATACGCCCTTCGGGATCGCCGGCTACCCGCCGCCCGAAAAATCCGCGCTCGAGGCAAGCGAGGAGGAACGGCGGCGGGCCTACGAGGCCAAATGGGCCGACGGCGGCAGCATCAGCTTCCTCTATTCGTATACCGATCTGTTGCTTAACAAAAAATCCAACCAAACGGCATCAGAGTTCGTACGCCAGAAAATTCGCGCCACGGTCAAGGATCCAAGAACCGCCGAGCTCTTGTGTCCCAACGATCATCCGATCGGCACCAAGCGGTTGATTCTCGATACCGACTACTACGAGACCTACAACCGCGACAACGTCACCTTGGTGGATATCAGAAGTAAGCCGATCACAGAGATTACACCGAGTGGACTACGCACGGCCGATGCCGACTACGCGCTCGATGCGATCGTCTTTGCAACCGGCTTCGATGCCATGACCGGGGCGATGAAAGACATCGACATTCATACCGATGCCGGAATGTCGATCAGGGCGAAGTGGGAAGACGGCCCGCGCACGTACCTCGGGATCATGATCGCCGGGTTTCCCAATCTATTCATGATTACCGGCCCGCAGAGCCCCGGCGTCAAAAGTCAGATGATATTGGCCTGCGAGCATCACGTCGATTGGATAGCCGATTGCGTGCAGTACCTGCGCAACCGGGGGGCTTCGTGCATAGAAGCGGAGGAGGATGCCGAGACGGCTTGGCTGCAGCATAGCAATGCGGTCGCGGATCGTACGCTCTATCCGTTGGCGAACTCATGGTATATCGGCGCCAATATCCCGGGGAAGCCGCGCGTATTCATGCCGTATGTCGGTGGCGTCAGCGCATACAAGAAAAAATGCGACGAGGTCGCGGCCAGGGGATACGAAGGCTTTCGTTTTGATTTCCGCGTCGACGAAGAGCGGTCTGCGGCAAATTGATCCGGGCGACGGACCCTTTATGTCGGGATCCGCACGTTCATCTCGGTTATGCCGTGAATGAGGTTCGAGTAGGCCCGCTTCGGTTTCTCCACCACCTCGATAGGCGGGAACCGTTTCAGGATTTCCTCCCACAGGATTGTCAACTGCATCTCGGCCAACCGGTTGCCGACGCAGCGATGAATACCGAACCCGAAGGACAGATGCTGACGGGGCCGTGCGCGATCGATGATAAACTGGTCCGGATCCTCGATCTCGTCGGGATCCCGGTTACCCGATATGTACCACATCGCGACCCGTTGACCCTTGCGGATCTGCTTCCCGTTCAACTCGGCATCGCACAACGCGGTGCGCCGCATGTGCACAACCGGCGATTGGTAGCGGATGATTTCCGGCACCATTTGCGGGATCAGATCCGGATTGGCCCGCAGCTTTGCGTATTCGTCGGGGAACTGGTTCAAGAACCAGAGGCCGCCACTGATCGAGTTGCGCGTCGTGTCGTTGCCGCCGACGATCAAGAGGAGCAGGTTGCCCATGAACTCCTGCGGCCGTGACGGCAGGTCTTGCGTCGCCGCCCCGTGCGCCAGCATCGAGATCAGGTCGAATTTCGGCGGCTGTTGCTGCCTCAATTTCCAGACATCGGTGAAATAGGCGACCATTTCCTGCATGACGACGTCGCGCTTTTCCTCCGAGTCGATTTCGGTGCCGGCGCGCGTGTTCACCGTGGCGACGTTCGACCAGTGGGTCAGGGTCCGCCGCTCCTCGAACGGGAAATCAAACAACGTCGACAGCATCTGCGTCGTCAGCTCAACTGAGACGCGATCGACCCAGTCGAACACCTCGCCGCGCGGCAGGTCTTCGAGGATGCGAATCGCCCGCTCGCGGATCGTGGTGGACATTTTCGCCAGGTTCGGCGGGGCGACAATCGGCGTGACGATCTTGCGCTGCTCGTCGTGCCGCGGCGGATCCATCGCGATGAAGCTTTCCTTCCTGAACTGCAACGGGACATCCTTGAGCGCGACGCCCCCCAACGCGGCGTCGGAGGAGTAGACTTGGTGTGACGTGTCGACGGTCATGATGTCCCGGTACCTGGTCACCGACCAGTACGGGCCGTACAAGGGGCTGTCGGCGAAGTGCACCGGATCTTCGCTCCGCAGCCGGGCGAAGAAACCCTGCCACGTGTCCTCGGAATATAGATACGGATTACTGACGTCGATCTCATCGAGCGGCACAGACCAGGGATCGCGATGCGCCTCGGCCTTGAAGTCGATAGAGTTCCGAGGTGCGACAGGCGCGTTCATCGAATTTTCCTCTCGCAGTTCAAGGCGCCCCCACGATGGCTCCCCCGCAGGGCTGGTGCAAGATCGTCAGTTGCGGCTTGGCGTCAGCTTGCTCCAATCGAAAGAGGGCGTGCGCCCCGGCACCGCTGCGATACCTCCCGTGCGGATGTGCGGATGGACGGACCGCAGCTGCGGCACTTCAAGCCAGAGCCGCAAGAGGTGTCGCCGCCGGTCCTCCTCGTCGCAATCGGCAAACGCGGTCCGCGCATGCAGGATCGTATAATTGTTGATGAAGTACATCTCGCCGGGCCGCAGCGTGAATTCCAGCATGAGTTCCGGCCGCTTGGAAATCTCCTCGAAGCGGTCGAGGACTGCGAGATCGAATGCGTCCATAGGGCGTCCGGCCGCTGCCTCGCCTGCCTCGACGTAGGTGCGGACGTACCGCGCCGAGACCCTCCCCTCAGTATTGGAAAAGACCGGTACCCGATAGGGCGTGTACGGATGATCGCCCGGCTTCTCTTCGCCGCGCCGGTGGAAAGCATAGCCGCGATAGAGGCGCTCGAGGCACTCGGGACATTCCTCACGCATCAAATTATGGACCGTCAGAGCGCTGGTGAGCCGCGATACGCCGCCCGACTTCGCGTCGCGCAGACAAGCGAGCCCGACCAGGTCACAGGAATCGGTGTGCGGCGACAGCTCCTGCTTGTTGCGGTAGGCACGCGCCAGCGGGTCTTCGCGGCTGAAATCCTTGACGTGGCCGAGCCGGTCGCCGAGCACGCTCTGCGATAGTCCGCGGCCTAGATGCGTGCCGATCCCCCAGAAAATCATGCCGATCTCGTCTTTGGAGTAATCCTCGACCGGCAGGCGGCGCACCACCACAAAGCCGCGCCCATTCTCGATCTCGTGCCGGATCTCGTCGATCACCGGGTGCAATGACGGAACGTCGAAATGCTCGGGCTGCAAATCGTCGAGGCCGAGATGGGCCGCGTTGATCCGCTCGATCGCGCGTTCGATCTCGCGCAGATTGGTGGCGGTGAGTTCGATCGTGTAATCCGCCGGATTCTTGAAATCGGCGACCTTCCAAGCGGTGGGGTGGTCGATCGGCGCCTCATAGATCGGCGTCACCGGCGGGTCGATCCCGGGCGTTCTCTTTAGCTCGCGGAGCTCGCTCATCGTCGTCAACCTCTTCGATGCCCAACCAGTCTACCCGATATCGCACCATACGCATCAGCCGGAAAGCGCCTGCGCGAGAAACGGCAAGCTCTCGTCCATCCGGTAATCGACACCGGTATGGTTGTCGGGGAACTCGTTATAGCGATGCGCAATGCCAAGCTCGTTCAACCGGCGCGCGAACCTGCGGGCACCGTAGACGAGGTTGAACTGATCCTTCTCGCCGCAATCGATGTAGAGCGCCTTCAGCCGGCGGAGATTGTCCGCCCCGGTTTCGATCGCGACGACGGGGTCTTGGCGCAGCCAATTCGCCCAGCGTTCCTCGATCACCTCGCAGGTGTCGAAGGTGACCGGCAACCGGATCCCGAGGAACTGCGTGGGATCGGGGTCGTAGCTGGCCGCCATCGCCAGCGCGTTGACGACCTTGAAGGAACCGTCGGAATGCTTTTGGGCTGCTTCGAGCTGCTGCCACCAGCGCTCGATGGAGTTCCCGGCGCCGGCGAGGGCTCGCAGCACTGCCGGCATGTCGGGCAGATAGCACAACTCGAAGCCCATATCGCCGGAATGACAGGCCGCGGCCGACCAGATATCGGCGTGACGCAGCGCATGCGTGATCGCGCCATACCCGCCGGAGCTCTTGCCGAACACGCCGCGGCGCCCGGTACCGCCACATCCGAAGCGCTCTTCGATCGCCGGCAGCATCTCATAGAGCAGGAAATCTTCCCACGCGCCCATGGACGCCGAGTTGATGTATTGATTGCCGCCGAGCCGGGTGAAGCAATCGGGAAACGCCACGACGACCGGCGGCATGCGCTCTTCCCCGATCAGCCGGTCGAGCCGTTCCGGCAGGTTCTCGCGGAAACCGACCCAATTGGTATGCGAGAGGCCGCTCCCGGTGAAGCCGACAAGATCGACAATTAGGGGCAATCCCTGTCCGTCATGGCCAGCCGGAACGTACACATCGACGACGCGCAGCGACGGATCGCCGAGCATATTACTCTTGAGAGCTGGGCTCTCGATCGCGACTCGGGTGACGGAGCCCATCGGCCCGAAGAACCTGCGCATGCGGCCTACCCTTCCTGCAACATCTTCTGCGTGCCGAACCGTCTCCCGCGCATCGCTTCAGGCGATCGGCACCGGGGTCGGGAGTACGGCACCGTCGCGCGCGACGATCCGCCCGTCGAACAGTACCAGTTTGCGCGGGGGATGCGCGGCGACCGCCTCCGGGACGCCACTGGCCGGGATCGTGAAAAGGGTCGCCGTGCCGCCGACCGTGATGCCGTAATCAATGACGCCCAATGCCCGCGCGCCGGCGGCGCTGACCAGGTCGAAGGCGATCTCCACCTGGTCGTCGCGGCGGAAATCGCCCTTCCAAGCCGATGATCGCGGCGCGTTCCAAGAGGTCGCCGGTGCCGTAGGGCGACCAGGTGTCACGGATATCGTCGTTGCCGGCGAATACCAGCACCCCGGCGGCGCGCAGCATCTCGATGGGTGGCATGGTCAGCCCGCCGGCGCCGTGGGTGACGAGCGCGACGCCGGCTTCGGCCATCCGCTTCGCGGCGGCGGCCGCTCTCCGCTCGCTGACGCCGCCGAGGCAGAAGCCGTGGCTGATCGTCACCATGCCGGCGAGACCGAGCGCCCTGGTGCGGGCGCAGATCTCCTCGACATTGAAGAGGCCCATCTCGCCCGGCTCGTGCAGGTGAATATCGAGCCCGACGCCGTGCCGGGCCGCGATCGCGAAGATCCCGTCGAGCTGCCCCTTCGGATCCCGGTCGATCTCCAAGGGGTCGATGCCGCCGACCAGATCGGCGCCGCTGCGCACCGCCGCGTCGAGCAGGTCGAGGACACCCGGACAGCGCATCACGCCGCTTTGCGGGAACGCAACGATCTGCATCGTCGCCCGATCGCGATAACGCTCGCGGGCCGCAAGCACGCCTTCCAGCTTCGCGAGGCCGCCTTCGAGATCGATGTCGACATGGGTGCGCAGATGGCTGGTGCCGTGCGCGACGCAGTCGCGGATCAGATTGCCGGCGCGTTCCTCGGTCGACAGCGGCAAGTGCGGCATGATCGTTTTGTCGGTCTCGATGCGGCTCATGCGCGTCGGGCCCGCCGCATGATCCATCCACGGCAAGCCGAGCAAGGTCTTGTCGAGATGCATATGACCGTCGACCAGGCCCGGAAGCACTAGGTCGCCGCCGATGTCGAGCGCCGGCGCGCTGTTCGACAAGGCCGGCGCGGCGCCTTCGCCGACAATCGCGATCTTCCCGTCGGCGATGCCGATATCGACAAGACGGCCATCGGCGAGCCGGCAATTGGTCAGGAACGCATCGACCGTCGTCATTGCGTCATTCCTCCCGAGGCATTGGCGGTGCGTGGAACATTGCTGAAGGCGCGGACCGATCGTTCGATCACCGCTGGATCGAGCGCTCCCAAGAGAAGAATACGCGAGCCTTTCCAGCGGATATTCGGCGATTCATAGCCCCAATACGGTATTTATTCGAGCGACCAGAGACGACCGCGCCGAGTTCGCCGCCGCTACGGACCCCCGTACGCCTGACCCCATCGGTCCTTGAAGACGACATCGGCGAGAGCGACGCGGCGAACCGGGCCGAACCGCCCCACCGGATACCCGATCGGCAGTATGGCGTAGCTGTGCCAATCCACCGGCAAGCCGAGAGCGGCTTCAGCTTCCTTCTCGAACGACAAGTAGAGCGTCGTCAGGGTCGCCCCCAGGCCGAGCGCCCGCGCCGCCAGGAGCATGTTTTGGACGGCCGGGTAGATTGAAGAGCCTGCCGTGCGGGTCGGCGCGTCACCTTGCAAGCAGGGCACAATCCACACGGGCGCATCATGAATGTGCGCGGCCAGATGTTCCGCCGCCGCGAGCAGCCGCAGAAATCGATCCCGGTCCATTCCGGGCGCGGGTTCACCCGCCCGGTAACGCGGGGCGACCACTTCGTCCCAGGCGCGTTTGTAATACGCCCCAACAGTCCGCTTGATCGTCGCGTCGCGAATGACGAGAAACCGCCACCGCTGCATATTGCCGCCGCTCGGGGCGCAAACGCCGGCCTCCAGGACCTTCCGGATCAGCGCGTCGGGCACCGGGTCCTGCTTCAGTCGCCGCATCGAGCGGGTCGTCCGGATAATCTCGAACAGATCGGTGGTGCCCGTGACATCCTCGGCCATCGCATCCTCCTCAACGACTACTCTGCACGTCGTGCTGTATGCGGTTCTCTACTGTGCAATTCAGCGCACAATGCCGCGATCGCGCAGGGATGCGATTTCGGCCGCCGAATAGCCATTCGCAGCGAGAACCTCGTCGCTGTGCTGGCCGAATGTCGGGGAGGCGGTCGGCGCCGGCCCTGGCGTGTCCGAGAACTTGATCGGCTTCGTCATCGACCGGTAGCGGCCGATGACGGGATGGTCGAGCGTTGTCACGAGATCCTCCGAGAGAACCTGCGGGTGGTCGAACATGTCCTCGATCGGCCGCACCGCCGCGCAGGGCACACGCTCGCCGAACATCTCCTCCCATTCGAGGGCGGTGCGTGCCGCGAGGGCGGCCCGCACTTCCGGCACCAGCTCGGCGGCATGCGCGGCGCGGCTGCGCATCGTCACGCAACGCGGGTCGCTCGCCAGCTCGAGGCGGCCGATCAGCTCGCACAGCGCGGCGAAGAAATGGTTGGAGTGCACTGAAATGTAGAGCGCGCCGCTTTTCGTCGGATGGATGCCGGTCAGTCCGCCGGTGCCGGAATCGCGAGCGGCGTCCCGGCCCTCGCTCTCGGCCCAGACGAAGCGGCCGGCCTGGATCGTCAAGGCGCTGCGCAATAGCGAGAGGCTGAGATATTGCCCCAAACCGCTGCGCTCGCGCTGGAACAGCGCGGCGGCGACGCCATAGGCGAGCAGCGCGGAAGTGAAATAGTCGAGCACCGAGCCGAGCACCAATTGGGGCGCGCCGGCCCCACCACCCTGGAACACCGCCATGCCGGAGAGGCACTGCAGGACCTGGTCGAAGCCACCTTTGTCGCTGAGCGGCCCTGTCGCCATAGCCGGTCAGCCCGGCATACACGAGGCGCGGGTTGATCGCCCGCAGACGCGGGTAGTCTATCCCGAGCCGCGCCGGCACCGAAGGCCGGAAATTCTCGACCAGGACATCGGCGCTCGCGATCATCCGATGCAATACGGCCAGGCCCTCGGGCTGTTTCAGATCGAGCGCCAGCGCGCGCTTGCCGCGGTTGGTCCCGAGAAAGAACCGGCTCTCGCCAGGTAGGCTCGACGGGAACTGCCGCAACATGTCGCCCTGCGGCGATTCGATCTTGATCACGGTCGAGCCGAGATCGGCCAGCAAGGTGCAGCCATAGGGGCCGGCGAGATAGCTGCAAAGGTCGAGAACCGTGATGCCGCTGAGGGGGCCGGCGGGGTTGCTCGTCATAGCGCGCCCTCCCGCCTGCGAATGGTGGCGATCCTCTGCACCACCCGCCGCGCCCGGTAGACGATCGGGTAATCGATGAACTTGCCGTCGAGCTGGATCGCCGCGCTGCCGTCGGCTTCGGCCTTGGCAAAGGCCGCGACGATACGCTCGGCAGAGGCAATTTCCTCATCGCTCGGCGTAAATACCCGGTTCACGACCGCGATCTGGTCGGGATGGATGCACATCTTGCCCTGGAAGCCGAAGCCCAACGCGGTACGGGCCGAGGCTTCGAGCCCGTCCCGGTCGGTCAACTCGACCCAGACCGTATCGAGCGGCGCCTCGATGCCGGCCGCGCGCGACGCGGTGACGATAACGGCGCGGGCGTGGGCAAGCTCCGCCTCGTCGCGGCTCCACGCCATATTGACGTCCAGGGTGAAATCGCCGGCGCCGAAGGCGACGCGTCGGACGCGGGTGCCGCTTACGAGGATCGCGCCGAGCCGGTCGAGACCGCGCGCCGTCTCGATGATCGGAATCAGATCGGTGCCGCCGGGCGGCAGTCCGCGGTCGCGTTCGAGCTGGGCGAGCAGCCAGTCGATCGTGGCGAGCCCGGCAGCGCTTTCGACCTTCGGCAGGATGATGCCGTCGAGGCCGGGCCGCACGACCGCCAGCAGGTCGCCGTAGCAGAATTCGGTGTCGACGGCATTGACCCGGACATAAAGCAGTCCCCGCCGCGGCCGCTCCAATGCTGCGGCGACCGCCTCGCGTGTCGCCGGCTTCTCGGCGGTCGCGACCGCGTCTTCGAGGTCAAGGATCACCGCGTCGGCATCGAGCGACAGCGCTTTCTCGACCCGGCGCGCGTGGTTGCCCGGCGCGAACAGGAAACTGCGCAGCGGTCGAACCTCTGTGCTCATATTGCCACCATCCTGAGAGGCTGGCCGGAAATGAATTGAGTGATTTCAGTCGATTGTGATTCCGTGTTGTTGGCTGACAGCGACGGAGGCACGAGATGTGGACTGAAACCACTCGGGAGAAGTATCGGCGTGA